>Ga0193745_1000104_pt1 | contig 14724 bp, 7 predicted proteins | sample L1a2metaG_FD_145899 | JGI IMG/M metagenome (GOLD analysis project Ga0193745, IMG submission 145899) | Soil microbial communities from a riparian zone of the East river system, Colorado, United States - L1a2 | ecosystem: Environmental > Terrestrial > Soil > Riparian zone | place: USA: East River... | reverse complement strand
AAAATCGTCCGTCGTGTCTGCCGGAATGCGAGCGAGCTCTTTGGCAGCTTCATCCAACCGGCCTTCGTTTTGAAAAGTCACCGCTTTGCTTGCGCGAACCGAGGCCGAATCCGGTGAGATCTCAAGCGCTCGATCCATGGCGGCGCGCGCTTCGTCAAAGCGCCGCAAATAAGTGTAAAATTCGCCGCCGATACTGCCAAGCAGTTGGAAGTCCCGCGGATCCAGTTCGAGCGCTTTCTTGAACGTCTCCCCGGCTTCCTGCCAAAGACCAAGACGGCGTTGAACGAATGCCAGATTTTGCAACAGGTAGGAATTATTCGGCAATCGTATTTGCGCCTGCTTGTAAGCGGTAACTGCGCCTGCAAAGTCGCGTAAAACCCGGTAGCGGTATGCACCCTGCGCGATCCACGATTCCCCAGCTTCAGGTGCCAGCGCCATGGCGCGATCAGCCGCTTCCTTGACCGCACCGGCTGTGTTGGTGTTCTGATCAACCGCGTTGAAGAAAAGAAAGCTTCGAAGGACGGCGAGTCGCGCCCAGGCGAAAGCGAAATTTGGATCAAGCTGAACCGCTTCGACGTAGTCGCGCGCGGCTTGCTGATAGGCTTCGTAACCGTATTGGGTGTGCTCGATCGCCAACCCGCGCAGGTAAGCGTCGTAAGCCGCAGTGTTTTGCGTCGGCTTCTCGGTCACGGCCTTCTGCTCGGTGCCGGAGAGCTTGGCGTTAAGCTGGTCGGCGATGGTACTGGCGACTTCGCCTTCGACACCGAAGACGTCGTCTAGCTTGCGATTGTAACTTTCTGCCCACAAATGCTCATCGGTGGCGGCACGGATCAGCTGCACATTGATGTGCACGGCGTTGGCAATTCTCTGCACGCTACCTTCGAGCAGGTGGGCGACCCCAAGTTGCTTCCCGACTTCACGCAGATTGTCAGGCGAACTTTTGTATTTTTGCGTCGAACTACGCGAAATAACTTTGAGCGCCGCGATCTTGGAGAGGCGCGTCAGAATCTCGTCTTGAATTCCTTCCGCGAAGTAGGCGTTGGATTTATCGTCGCTCAGATTATCGAATGGGAGCACAGCAATGCTTTTGGCCGGAATATCAACAGGCGCACTTGAGGCCGTTGATGGCAAAACGCCTGCTGCGCTCGGTGACTTTGAGCGCAGAAGTTGGAAGGCAAGAAGGCCGGCCGCAGCCACGCCGAGCACGATCGTTAGTGCAACAATTTTCCGACCGGTGTGGTGAGTGATCGATTTGTCAGGCCCAATCTCGGATTCCCGTTTGATGCCCTCCGGCGTGATCTCAAAAGCCCACGACAAAATCAGGGCGACGGGAAACCCGAGAATGAGTAATAAGACAACAAGGCGAACAGCCCAATTGGGAATCTCGAAAAACGGAAACACCTGCGTCGCGATCTGGATGAGCAGCCACGACACGACCGCATAGGCGACGGCAACCTTGTAAACGTTACGCCGACGCAATTCGGAAACGAAGTGGCGAGGGTTCATTGCTCAGATTGCAGAACTATCTCATCGCCGAAGCGCGACTCGTTAGGCATTCAGCGGGCGCTGACCTTCAATTGGTCGTCGCCCAGGCCCATTGTGTGCAAAAATGCATTCCAGCGCGTGTCATCTTGAAGATTGGTTAGGAGCGGATCTTTGCGCAAACTGGCCAGACCCGGGTCGCGTTGCCGGCGCGCACGGTCCAACCATTCGAAAGCCCGGTCCTTGTCACCCCGATAGGCGTAAACCTCGGCAATCTGATACGCAGCCGTTTCGCCAAGGTTTGCGGTTAACTCGGCGAGCGCCGCGTCGGATTCTGTCACTCGCTTCTGACCCCAGCGCGCGCAGCTTACGATTAGGAGCCGTGCCCAATCCGCCGCGTCAGCTTGGGCAGCGTCCGCGGCCTCCCCGAATTTATTCTCGAGCAGATACGATAGACCGAGACCGGCATGCGCCCAGGGCGCCGCCGAATTCAACTCCACCACTCGCGGGAATTCGGCGCGCGCTTCGGCGAACCGCTTGGTCGCCGCCAGGTTAAACGCGAGAAATGACCGGGCTTGCCCGTTGACCGGGTCCATGTCTACCGCACGGCGGAAGAGTTCGAGAGCGCGGTCCGCGTCTCCACGCGCGATCTCAAGGTTGGCCGCGGCGATCATGATGTTCGGATCAGCCGGAGCCCCCGCCAGCGCCTTGCTCAAGGTTTGAGCCGCCCCGTTCCAGTTAAAATCGAAATTGGTCTCGATGGTCGCCAGCGCGAGCAACCCGTTAGTCAAGTTCGGCTCAATGGACAGTGCCCGCGTCACTGCGTCACGCGCACTCGACAAATTAGCGTCGAAGGTTTTTTGTCCGCCTTCGGTCGAAAACGCGGCAAGCCAGAGATGCGTCTGCGCGACTCCGGCCCACGCCAGCGCGAATCCGGGGTCTAACTCCGCCGCGTGTTGGTACGCAGCTAGAGCTTCGCGCGCACTTTTTTCGGAGTGGCGATTTTCATAAAAGCGACCCTGCAGATACAATTGGTGCGCGTCGACATTTTTCGTTCCTCCTTTTTCCGCCGCCTGCACTTCCGCTTGAATTTTCTGTTTGTCGGCTGATCCCGCCGCGCCACCGGTCAGCTGACCGCGCACCTGTGCCACGATCGTCTCCGCGAGTTCACTCTGGACCGCGAACACGTCTTTCAAATCGCGCGTAAAATTCTCCGACCAGAGTTCCTGGCCGCTGTCCGCGCGAGTGAGCCGGGCCGCGATCCGCACCGTGTCGCCGGATTTGCGCACGCTGCCTTCAACGAGATGCGCAACGCCGAGTTTTTGGCCGATCTCCTGCGCCGTCGCATTCTTCCCTTTGAACGAAAACGCCGACGTCCGCGCGGCCACGTGCATCCCCGGAATTTTTTGCAGTACAGTTAAGAGCTCTTCGCTAACGCCATCGGAGAAATACTCGCTTCCTTTGTCGTCGCTCAGGTTAACGAATGGCAGAACGGCAACGGATTTTTGATCGGGCGCATTTGTTGGAGCGGCCGGCAACGCTTGAGCCGCCACCACAGGCTGATTCTTACTCGAGCTCTCGATCCACCACCACACCGCGAGCAATGCGAGTATTACGAGAACAGCGGCGGAAATCAGGACGCGCGGTCTCTTTGAGAGTTGAGCCGGGGAAGACTCGGTTTTCGGGCCCGCTTCCCACGGCAATACGATTCGGAACAGATCCATCGGCAGCTTGATGTTTTTCAAATCCGCCGAACCAAACTTTTCAAACCTGGCCTCGAGCGCATTGCGAATCTGCCGCTCCACGTCCGTGGACACACAGATGCCGCCTGCCCCGGCCAGCTGTTCAATGCGCGAAGCGATGTTCACGCCATCGCCATACACATCGCCGTCGCGATGAATCACATCGCCAATGTGAATGCCAATTTTGAGTTTAATCCGCCGGTCGGACGTGACGTCATGGTTGCGCTTGGCCAGGGTGCGCTGGATTTCGATGGCGCATTGCGCGGCTTCCAAGGCGCTGCCGAATTCGACGAGGAAAGCGTCGCCAATGGTCTTGATCTCGGTGCCGTTGAACCGGGGAAAGATTTCGCGTAGGAGCCGGCGGTGTTCTTCGAGCAATTCGAGAGCAAGCCGATCGTCGCGCTGGGCCAGCGCGCTGTAGCCCACCATGTCAGTGAACATGATGGCGGCGAGTTTCCGTTGCTCTGCGTTCCCGGGAGGCACGAGCGCATTAAAGCAGAGACTGCCCGGAATGAAACGGAATTCGCAGGATTGAAGCGGCTTGAAATCTGCCCCGTCCCGATCAAGGTCATTAACCAAAAACGAAACCCTATGTCACACCAATCAACTGAATCGAAACCTCTGCTTTCATACGTCATCGCCGAATGGGCTTGCGGCCTGAAATACGAGCATCTCTCGCCCGAAGCGATTCAGGCTGCGAAATTGTTCTGGTTCGATTCCATCGGCTGCGCGCTGGGTGGAAGCCAGCAGGACGACGCCAAGATCCTGCTCAAGCATCATCGCGCGATGTCCGCCACGGCGGACTCGTCCCGTGGCGAGGGCGGCAATGGTAAAGCCACCGCATTCGTCTCCGGCTTCAAGACCAACCCGGTCGACGCAGCATTCATGAATGGCCACATGATTCGCGCGATGGATTACAACGACATCTATTGGAAGGCCGATCCATGCCATCCCAGCGACCTCATCGCTGCACCGCTCGCACTCTGCGAAAGCGAAGGATTGAGCGGCAAAGATTTAATTCTCGCTACGATCATCGCCTATGAAATTGAGATGCGGCTTTGCGAAATCGGGCGCCCGGGAGTTCGCGAATACGGCTGGCATCACGCAACGTTGAGCGCGTTCGCCGCACCGGTCGCGGCGGGGCGCGTGCTCAATCTCACGACCGATCAAATGGTGTCGGCGATCGGCATCAGCGCCGCGCGAACGTTTTGTCCTGGCGCGGTCACAGCAGGCAAATTGACGAACATGAAGAACACGGTCGATCCGTGGGCCGGTCGCATGGGCGCCGAGAGTGCGCTGCTTGCGCGCGAAGGATTCTCAGGTCCGGAACACATGATCGATGGAAAAGAAGGTTTGTTCGCCGTGTTCGGTCACGTCCAATACAAAGGACAACCGGCAAGCTTCGATGGCGAAGGTTTGATCAAGGATCTACCAACCTCACCCAAGTCTCACTATCGCATCCTGGACTGCGGGATGAAGAGTTTCCCAATCGAAGCGCTGAGTCATGCGCCGCTCACTGCCATGATGAAAACCGTCAAGGAAAACAAGATTAAGTCTGACGACGTAAAGGAAATCAAAGTAGAAGTGATCGCGCGCGCCGCGGATATCCTTGGTGATCCGCACAAGTATCGGCCCGACTCAAAAGAAACGGCCGATCATTCGCTCCCCTACTGTATGGCGGTCGGACTCGTCGACGGAATGGTGACGCCGCTGCAATTCAAAGAGGAGCGGGTGCTCGATAAATCGCTGATTCCAATCATGGACAAAGTGAAAGTGGTCGCGAACGACGAATTCGAAGCGCTCTTTCCAAAATTTCAACCGAGTCGTGTCACGATCACGACGAATGATGGAAAAGAATATTCAACGCGCGTCGATGTCCCGAAAGGCGATCCGCGCGATCCGATGACCGAAGAAGAAATCGCGGTGAAATTCACAGCGCTTGGCGGCGATGTGATCGGGAAAAAGCAGTGCGAAAAATTGCGTCACTGCATTATGAATTTGGAAAACGCTGAGAAGCTCGACGAACTCGTGGCGCTAACGATCGCGTCTTAGCTGTATCCACCGGCCTGTGGCCGGTCAGAAACAAGAAACTGTATGATAGAACGACGGCCCACAGGGCCGTGGCTACACGGTCGTTAGGCCGTCGCGCTGCCTTCGTCGCCTGCGCCGAATTGAATGCCCTGCGCCAGCGGAAGTTCGGTGGAAAAATTGATCGTGTTCGTCTGACGGCGCATGTAGTACTTCCAGCAATCGCTGCCGCTCTCGCGGCCGCCGCCGGTTTGTTTTTCGCCGCCGAACGCGCCGCCGATTTCTGCGCCGCTCGTGCCGGTATTTACATTGGCAATTCCGCAATCGCTTCCGACAGCGCTCACGAATTTTTCCGCTTCGCGCACGTCGTTGGTGAAAACCGATGAGGTCAATCCCTGCGGCACATCATTTTGAATCGCTAACGCCTCGTCGAAGTCGCGGTAGGTCATCAGGTAAAGCAATGGTCCAAAAGTTTCGTGCTTCACGATTTCAAAATCCGGCTTCGCAGCAGCCAAACACGGCTTCATGTATGCGCCGCCGGGGACGGTGAGCCGCTCGCCTCCGTAAAGCACTTCGCCTCCTTCATCTTTCAACTTCTGAATCGATTCCTGGACCATGTCGACGGCCTGCCTGTCGATCAGCGGACCCATAACGATCTTGCGATCCAGCGGATTCCCAATGGGCAAGCTCTCGTAGCCGGCAAGAAGTTTATCGCGGACCTTCGCCGCGACTAACTCGTGCATGATCACACGCCTTGTTGAAGTACAACGCTGTCCGGCTGTGCCCACGGCCCCGAAAAAAATTGATTGCACCGCCATGTCGAGATCTGCGCTCGGCGTAACGATCAGCGCATTATTGCCACCTAGCTCCAGAATCGTTCTGCCCAGCCGTCCGTTAACCGCTTTGGCGACATTAAATCCCATATTGGTCGAGCCCGTCGCCGACACCAACGGGATCCGCGGATCATCCGATAATTTTTGGCCGACCGCTTTCCGATCGCCCACCATCAGAGTGAAGATCGCCGGATCAGCACCGGTTTCGCGACAGACGCGCTCGGCAATTTTAGTAACTGCAATTGCGGTAAGCGGCGTTTTTTCAGAAGGCTTCCAAATCGTGGCGTCACCGCACACAGCGGCGAGCGCAGCGTTCCATGACCAAACCGCGACCGGAAAATTGAACGCGCTTATCACTGCAACTACGCCGAGCGGGTGCCATTGTTCCATTAATCGGTGGCTCGGGCGTTCGGATTGAATCGTCAGGCCGTAAAGCATGCGCGACTGGCCGACGGCGAAATCGCAGATGTCGATCATCTCCTGCACTTCGCCTTCGCCCTCAGCGATGATTTTCCCAGTCTCCAGCGTCACAAGCTGGCCGAGCTCATGTTTGAGTTCACGCAACGCGTTGCCGAGGCGGCGAACGGTCTCGCCGCGCACCGGTCCGGGTGTGACGCGCCATTTCACAAAGGCTTCGTGCGCACGCGAAATTGCTTTCTTGTAATCGTCGGCGGAAGCGGTGCGGACGCTGGCGAGTCGCCGCCCGTCGATCGGCGAAATTTTGTCAAACGTCGGGCCGCCGCCGCGCCATTCGCCATCGAAAACGCCGGCGTTGTCGTCGGTGAGACCGAGTTTTTCCAGAGGTGTTTTCATATGAAACGGCTTAACGTTTCGACCTTCATCACCTGCGTCTTTGCCGACAGAACTTGCGCATCAATTCCATCGCTTCGTCGATCACCTCCGGAGTGATGTCGAGCGCGGGACGGAACCGGATCGAGTTCTCGCCAGAACGAAGAGTCCACACACCAAGATCAAAAAAGCCGTGCCAAAATTCTTCGCGCGTTTTCGCATCGGGAAGATCGAACGCGAGAAATACTCCGCGGCCGCGCGCAGCGGAAATCAGTCCCGAAGGCGTTCGGGATTGCAGATCGCGCAATTGATCGAGGAAATAGGCACCTACTTTACCGGCGTTCTCAACCAGACGTTCCTGCTCGATGATGCTGAGATAATGGGTCGAGCGCACCATGTCGGTGAAGTTTCCGCCCCAGGTTGAATTTAACCGGCTGGGTAACCGAAAAGCGTTGTCTTTCACTTCATCGAGACGCGGGCCGGCCATCACACCGCAGACCTGCGCTTTTTTTCCGAACGCCATCAGATCGGGCACAACATCAAAATGTTCGCAGCACCAATTGCGGCCGGTGGCGCCCATACCGCACTGCACTTCGTCAAAAATGAGCAGGATATCGTTTTCGTCGGCAATTGTTCGCAGTTTTTGCAGCCATTCACCGCGGAAATGGTTGTCGCCCCCCTCGCCCTGGATCGGCTCGATGATAATGGCGCAAATGTCGATGTTGCGTTGCTCGATGAACTCGCGGATCTCGCGCTCGGCTTTCTGTTCGCGCTCGATCACGTCCGCCTCACGTTTCGATTCCGGCAGCGAGAAATCGATGTACGGACACGAGACGCGGGGCCAATCGAATTTCGCAAACAAATCCGTCTTACGCGGATCGGTATTAGTCAGGCTCATCGTGTAACCGGTCCGCCCGTGAAACGCATGCCTGAAATGCAAAACTTGGGTGCCGCGTTCGCCGTGACCTGCGGCCATGTTCTTCCGGACTTTCCAATCCATCGCTGCCTTCAAACAATTCTCCACCGCGAGCGCGCCGCCCTCGATGAACAGATAACGCTGGAGCGGCGGCAAACCGACGACGCGTTCAAACGTGGCGACAAATTCGGCGTAGCCAGCCGAGTAAACATCCGAGTTTGCGACCTTCACTTTCGCCGCGCGCAACAGATCGCGCTGTACTTGCGGATCGTCGAAATGCGGGTGGTTAAACCCGACCGGCATTGATCCAAAAAATCCGTAGAGATCGATGAGGCGGCGATTATCGACTCTGTTGTGCAGATATGAGCCGCGGCTTTTGTCCAGATCCACGACGATCTTGAAACCGTCCAGCAAGACATGCTGCTCGATCGTCTCGAGGACTTTCGACGGCGCAATTGGCTTTTCTGCTTCCCTTTTTGGCGTGCGGTTTCGAATCGAAGGTGTCTCCGCAAAGACGGGTGCGATACTCATCCGAGATCGTAATCTCTTGCGCCCACGCGGTCAACGGAGCACAGGCATCTTGCTAGCGGCCAGAACTGCTAGTCAACAGGCGAGACGCCCACTGGCCCCACACGCAAGGTGCGTGTGTTACACAATGCCCTGACGCAGCAGTTCGTGTTTTCCGGCGAGCAAATCCTGCACAAGGTTGTAACCGCGTTTATCCGCGTTGCGCGCGGCGCCGGCGAAATGATGATCGATTCGCATCCGGGCGGAGCGGCAAAAATAATCTGCGACGGAAAGAATTTCATCGGCTGGTTTCCCCTGACCGAGGAGCCATTGCGCGTAAGAACAGGTGGCGCTAATCGCGAACAATTCGGTGGCGATTCCGACGAACCTCGAAAGGAGCAGTTGTTCCCGATCGAGTTTCGGGCCGAACCGCGCCATGGCATGAAACAAACCGCGCGCGAGGCGTTTGCTTGTGCGCGCTGCATAATCAACATGGCCACGCAATGTGCCGTGCAAATTGTCGATCTTGCCGGCGCCGGTGGAGAACCACTGACGCGGGTACCAGCCGGCGTAAAATTTTCCGGAACTGAACACCGCTTTCATCCGCTCGGACATTGGCAGCGTGGTGTTAAAAATTGCGCCACCGACTTTCAAATGCGGATCAAGCGCCTCGCGCGCTATGAACAAACGCATGATCTCGCTCGAGCCTTCGAAAATCGTGTTGATCCGGCAGTCGCGCAGGAAACGCTCCACTGGAATTCCCGGTTCGCCGCGACCTTTTAACGATTGCGCAGTTTCGTAGCCGCGACCGCCGCGCACCTGCATTGCGTCGTCTGAAATTTTCCAGGTTGTTTCGGTCGACCACATCTTGCACATCGCGGTCTCAATTCGCAGATCGCCCGCCTTGCGGTCGACCAACCCCGACGTGAGAAACGTAATCGCCTCCATCGCGAACGTGTTCCCCGCCATTTCTGAAATTTTCCCGGCGATGGCTGAGTGTTTTCCGATTGGTCCACCCCATTGGATTCGTTCGCTCGCCCATTTGCGTGAAATTTCGAGCAACCGCTTGGACAACCCGACACATGCGGCCGGAATCGTGAGCCGGCCGGTGTTCAGCGTCGTAAGCGCGACTTTTAACCCCTGCCCTTCCTTGGCGATCATGTTTTCGCGCGGCACCCGCACGTTCGTGAATTTCACGATGCCGTTGTAAAGCGCGCGCAATCCCATGAACCGGCAACGATAAGTAATTTCCACGCCGGGCCAGTCTACATCGACGATGAACGCAGTGATTTGCTTGCGCTCCCTGCCGTTCACGATTTTGGGCGCCGTGACGGCCATGACCACGAGCACGCCAGCCTTAATCAGATTCGTGCACCAAAGCTTTTCGCCGTTCAGAATGAACGCGGAACCGTCTTCGGTCGGCTCGGCGCGGCAACTCATGTTTGCGGGGTCCGAGCCGGCATTCCATTCGGTCAACGCGAACGCGGAAATTTCCTTTCGCGCGACGCGCGGTAGATATTTTTTCTTTTGCTCTTCGGTGCCGAAAAGCAGCAAGGGTTGCGGAACACCGATCGATTGGTGGGCCGAAACGAGCGCAGTCAAATTTTCGTCCCAGCTTCCGAGCAACATCGCAGCCCGGCCATAGTTGACCTGAGACAAGCCGAGCCCTTCGTATTGTTTCGGAATTTTGACGCCGAACGCGCCCAACGCGAAGAGCTCCTCAATGTTCTTCTGCGGAATTTCGCCGGTGCGATCGATCTCGTCGGCATCCACGTTCTCGCGCAGATACTTTTCCAGATTGGCGAGAAATTCCTTGCCAGCCTCGCGATCCTCGGCGCTCTGCTCCGGCCAGGGAAAAATCCGATCGAAATCGTAACGCCCGATGAAAAGATTGCTCGCGAAGCTGCCGCGCTCGTCCAGCGGATCGCGCGAGGCCTCGGCAAGCTCGAGCGCTTCGCGCTTGCCTTTGGACATCTTTGAGGTGTCGATCACAGACGCAGCTGCCCGCTTTTCGGGTTTTGCGCTGGTTTCCTCGGTCCCGCGACTGCGGGATTTTTCCGGTGCTTCGAGTGGCGATTTCATACTAATCGTCTGTCATTCCGAGCGAAGTCGAGGCTGCAACAGAGCCAACGAAGTCGGCGGGGCCAGGCTTTCAATCTCTCGATATCAGCCCAGAAAAAGTCAGAGATGCCTCGACTTCGCTCGACATGACAGGGACGTGGGTTCGAACGGCTCTCACTCCGCATAAAATTTCGTCCCATCCCGCGCATGTTTCTTCAATATTTCGCATGGAGTAAATTTCTCTTCAGTTCGGGCCAGACGTTCCAATTCCTCGACGATCTCCTTTAATCCAAAGTGTTCCGCGAATCGCAAGGGCCCGCCGCGGAACGGCGCAAAACCGGTTCCTAAAATCATTCCGTAATCCGCATCCTCGGGAGAACCGACCACTCCCTCTTCCACGCAACGAGCGGCCTCATTCACCATTAGAAAGATGAGCCGGTGAGTTAGCTGCTCTTCTGTAGCCGGCGGCGTTGACGCCGGCTCTGGATGAGGTGACACAGCAGAGCGGCCGGGGTCGGCGCCCCCGGCTACAGCGCCGCGCCGCCATTGCATCAGCGAGTCGTTAGGCGTCTGACTTCTACCTTCATATTTGTAAAAGCCTGCGCCTGTTTTGCGGCCCAGCATCTGCTGGTCGCGCAGCCAAAGCAGGACAGCTGGGACGTGATCGCGCTGCCCATAGGCCTTCTCGAGTGTGTTGCCGATATCGATCGTAATATCGACACCGATTTCATCGATCAATCGCAAAGGACCCATCGGCATCCCCCATCCCACCAGCGCACGATCGATCTGCTCCCCGTCCACGCCGCCCTCAAACAGCTCCGCGGCTTCGAGCAAGTACGGAAACAAAACGCGGTTCACCAGGAAGCCCGGGCTGTCGCGCACGACTACGGGCAGCTTTCCGATCTGCCGTACAAAACTCAGGCTCCGGTCGCGGGTCTCGTCGGATGTTTGCTTCGCAAGAACGACTTCCACGAGTTTCATCCGACTCACCGGGTTGAAAAAATGCAATCCGATCACGCGCTCGGGCGAAATCGTCATATCGGCCAGTTCGCTGACCGGAAGCGCTGAAGTATTTGTCGCGACGATGGTTTTTGGGCCGGCCTCCATCGCCAGTTCGCGAAAAACTTCTTTCTTGATCTCCATCTTCTCAGAAGTCGCTTCGATTACGAATTGTACATCCCGCAACTCCATGGGCGCGGTGGAGCCACAAATCCGGGCGCGACCCTGTTTCGCCTTTTCCTCGCTCATCAAACCGCGCTTTACTGCGTCGGCGTAGACTTTCTCGATGTTTGCCAACCCGCGATTGATCTGTTCGCGCGCGACGTCGCGCAGGATCACAGTGACGCCACGGGAGCTGAGCCATTGCGCAATGCCTGAGCCCATCACGCCGGCGCCAATCACCGCGGCATGCACGATTTTTTCCGGCGGCGTTCGTGACGTTCCTTTCTTGTATTTCTCCGAGAGGAAAAAATTGCGAATCAGGTTTTGCGTCGACTCCGTCTTGCCAAGCTCCACAATCCCATTCAGCTCCAACCGCAACGATTCATCGGGCGAAATCGACAATGTCTTATTGACGATTTCGTAAGCACGTTCGAGCGCCGGATTTCCGCTCTGTTTTGGAGGGGCGAGCTCCTGCGAGCCCGGCGTCGACGGAGCTCCGCCCTCCATTTTGCGTTTTCCAGCGCTCAGCTTTTGACGTGCGCGATCGAGAAGCTGATCGCGGGGCGCAATTTCGTCTGCCAGCCCGAGTTTCAAAGCCTCCTGAGCGGAATAAAGTTTGCCTTTCAAAATCACTTCGGCGGCCTTTGCAGCTCCGATCAACCGCGGCAATCGCGTGCAGCCGCCCCAGGCAGGAAGAAGTCCCAGGCTCGTTTCGGGCAAACCGATCCGCGTGACCGGATCATCTGATGCGACGCGATAATCGCACGCGAGCGCGACTTCGTAGCCGCCGCCGGCCGAGGCGCCGTGGACGGCGGCAACTGTCGGGATTTTAAGATCCGCCAGCCGATTGAAGACCTGCTGGCCGCGCTCGATAAATCCACGCATTTCGCCGGTTCTCGCTGCTTGTAACAGCGTCTTCAAATCCGCGCCCGCGACAAAGATCGATTTTTTTGCCGATGCGATGATCAGACCGCGCAGCGAAGCGTCTTTCTCCACGGCATCGAGGTGCTCATTCAACTCCTCGAGAGTAGCGACGTCGAAAATGTTCGCGCCCGAGTCAGGGCAATCAAATGTGAGCACGCAAATGTGATCGTCACCGATCTCGCGCTGAATCATTGGAAGATTACTTACCGCAGGCATTCTCTTCATTTTGGAACGTTTCCCGCAAATTCCAAGTGCAGAAGACCAGAGTCCACCGGCACGCGGGCAGTTTTTGTAACGTTTTGAAGAAGACTTTGCGAGTCGTTGCTTTGCGCAAGTGCGAGTGCTAGAAACGCCATGTGGTCGGCAAGATTCTAGAACCCGAAATCAGGAGCATGATTGAAGCGCGCGATTTCGCCGCGCTGCGTGAACTGTTCCGAGAATGGCCGCCGGCTGATGTGGCCGAGGTAATCCTCGATATGCCGGAGGACGAACAGGTGATCATCTTTCGCGTGCTACCGCACGATCTGGCGGCGGATGTTTTTGAATACCTCGGCATCGAGGAACAGCACAACTTACTCCATGCGCTGGCCCACGAGCAGGTTGCCGCGATCCTGAACGAAATGGCGCCGGACGATCGCACGGCGCTGCTCGAGGAATTGCCGAGCGCCGCCGCGCGGCAGTTGATCCGCCTGCTTACGCCGGAGGAACGCCGCGTCGCCACCGCGCTGCTCGGCTACCCGGAAGACAGCGTGGGCCGGTTGATGACGCCGGACTTCATCGCGGTGAAGGAAGATTGGATAGTGCAAGAAGTGCTCGACTACATCCGCGCATACGGCCGGGACAGCGAAACGCTCAACGTGATCTATGTCGTCGATGATCACGGGAAACTGATCGACGATATCCGGATGCGGGAGTTTTTACTAAAGCCGCTCGATTCGCACGTCCGCGATTTAATGGAAAAAACTTTTGTAACATTGAATGTGACCGATTCGCAGCAGGACGCGCTGAACGTGTTTCGCAAATACGATCGCACCGTGTTGCCGGTCATTGACTCGACCGGCGTCCTTCTTGGGATTGTGACCGTCGACGACATGCTCGACGTCGCCGAAGCCGAAGCCACTGAGGATATCCAGAAACTCGGCGGTATGGAAGCGTTGGACGAGCCGTACACAACGATTCCCTTTCTACGGATGGTAAAGAAACGTGCAACCTGGCTGGTCGTCCTGTTTCTCGGCGAAATGCTGACCGCAACCGCGATGCAGGGTTATAATGGCGAGATCGAGAAGGCGGCGATTCTTGCGATGTTTCTACCCTTGATCATCTCCAGTGGCGGCAATTCCGGATCGCAGGCGACGACGCTGGTTATCCGCGCGATGGCTCTGGGGGAATTGCGTCTGCGCGATTGGCTTCGCGTCGTCCGCAAGGAATTGCTGTCGGGAATTTCACTCGGCTTAATTCTTGGAACCATCGGTTTTTTCCGAATCACGCTGTGGCAATACTTGCACATTTTTGATTACGGAAAATATCACTGGCTGGTTGCGTGCACTGTCGGGGTTGCGCTTGTCGGAGTGGTGCTGTGGGGAACTTTGAGTGGCGCAATGCTTCCCTTTTTGCTGCGCCGCTGCGGACTCGATCCGGCGGCGTCATCGGCGCCGTTCGTCGCGACGCTGGTCGATGTAACGGGATTGGTAATTTATTTCAACGTCGCGCTATTCATTCTTCGCGGGACGCTGCTGTAGTACGGCTCGCTAGCTCTGGAATTGCGGAGGTCAACGACCTGATCGAAGAGACAATTAAGGGTGGCGAACCCGGGGAATTTTTCACCCGACCTCGCGCGCGCTGAAACTTACCAGGAATAAATCGCTTTGCCGTTTGCGACTGAGACCTGTCTGCCTACCGCAATGCAAAGCGCGGCTGCATTGGGACTGGGGGACAAGCGGACGCGAAAATAAAATGCGGTCGGACTTTTCTTCAGATCATCCGGCAATGCGCCGTTGCGCAATCCTTGCGGTGGAAACGCCACCTGCCCAAAAGGCATTGTGCCCTTCGATATATCCTTGGCGATGTAACGTAGCGAGCCGTCGGGCAAATGGCTTTTCCCGTCGCCAAGAAGACTACTGATTTCGATGCGCACAATCTTGCCGCTCAGATCGAATTTCTGCTGTTCGATTTGTTGAAAAGTATAGATTTTGTCGCTTACCGGCTGCGGCAGTGAATCATTTCCCGCCGCCAAGCCGAACTGACAGACGGCAAAACTGGCCAGCGCACCGAGGTAGATTCT
>Ga0193745_1000103_pt1 | contig 14745 bp, 18 predicted proteins | sample L1a2metaG_FD_145899 | JGI IMG/M metagenome (GOLD analysis project Ga0193745, IMG submission 145899) | Soil microbial communities from a riparian zone of the East river system, Colorado, United States - L1a2 | ecosystem: Environmental > Terrestrial > Soil > Riparian zone | place: USA: East River... | reverse complement strand
GTCTTCCGGACCCTCCCCGACCGTAAACCAAAGATCTTTTCCAGTAGAGGCCGCGGCCCAGGGAATTCCGGGAACTTCAGTTTCTTCGGCGACCGCCCAGGTCTTCACATCGATCTCATAGATTCGCCTTAGATCGCGCGATCCCATCCAGAGCGCGTTGCCATGCCAGGCCAGCGCTTGAGGTGTCGGTGCGGGCGAAGGAAATCGCCGTCGTTCGCTAATTGCCGGCAGCGGTTGAGTGCTCATTATGTTGATAGGTGACGCGTCCCCCTCTCCGATCCTAATCAACTCTTCGGAAAATTGGGATCGGCTTTTACTTCCAAAATTTGCGCGGTGTGACGCTTGCAGTGCGCGCCGTTGAAGATCAGCCATTGATAGGCATCCATCGTCTTAAAAGCCGGGTGCTCCTCGAAGTGACTTCGGAGATCTTCCTTTGTCTCCGACAAGTAGGCGATTTCCTGCGAACGCTTACCTTCGAAATCTTTCACGAGCGCCGATCGTGTCGCCCAGCGTCCCGTGGGCTTCAACTGTTCCGGTGCCTGCGCCTTTCGGGAGCGATCCGGTACCTTGGTCAGGATCAGTTCGTCCTTGCCCTTTACCTCGGCCGCTTTCTCAGGAGTCGCGGGCGATTTCATAATTTTTCCGCTGACCAATTCCCAGATTGTCTGTTCTGTCACCGCAATGTGCTCGGCCGTTTCCGCGATCGACCAGCGGTCGGGCGCCGCCTTGAACTTCCACTGCGCATCGGAAAGGCCCTCGGTCGCAGCCAGAAAGTCCTTCTGCGTTTGTTTAAGGTAATCGACCGCGCGATCGCGTTCCTCTTTTGTCAGTGTTTTGGAGTCCGCGGCCGACGTCCTGGGTGCCGCTGCGACCGGCGAACTCTGTCCATGAATCGGAGACGTGAATGCGACGACTGCGAGCAAGGCATAAAATATTGGTTTCATGATTCCACCTTAACCTTCCGCCGCCACCTGAGGCAAAAACTCTTTCCGGTTCTGCGTTCGTGCCTGGAGTCGGCGTTTGCCCGGTGAAGCCCGCTCGGATTTAAGCTTCTCTGCACCTCAAAAGACTGCTAGGCCAATTGGCCATGGCTAATCTAATCACCGAAGTAACCAGCCAGTCCGTCTTTGGCAGAATCGGCCGGTCGTTTGTTGGAATGCTCGTCGGTCTCGCCCTTCTTATCGGGTCGGTCGTGCTCCTTTTTTGGAACGAAGGCCGCGCCGTGGCGACGGCGAAGAGCCTGCGTGAAGGAGCCGCCACGGTCATTGATGCCCCGAGCGAAAATGTCGATCCCGCGAATAATTCCAAGCTCATCCACGTGACGGGCGATACCGCCGCCAGGGACCCGCTAGAGGACCCGGTGTTCAACATTTCTGAATCCGCCATTCGGTTGCGCCGCAACATCCAGGTCTTCGAATGGAAGGAGAAGAAGGAATCCAAGACTCACGACAAAATCGGCGGTGGAAAGGAAACGACGACCACCTACACCTACGAAAAAACCTGGTCCCCGGAACTGACCAAATCGAGCAAGTTCAAGAGTCCAGAGGACCATCGGAACCCTGAAAAGCTTCAGGTTCCGAAACAGGAATTTGTCGCCAAAGACGCCACGCTCGGCCAGTTCAAGCTCCCGCCGGAAATTATCGGCAAAATCCCTGGGGACGAAGCCCTCGCCGTCAGGGAGGAAGAGCTCCCCAAGGTCTCCTCGAAGGTCGAGTCGAAGCTCAAAGTCGAGCACGATCAATTCTATTTAGGCGACGATCCGGCCAACCCGGAGATCGGCGACGAGAAGATCTCCTTCACGGTCCTGCGCCCGGGGACCGTCAGCGTCGTGGCCGCGCAAACAAACAAGACCTTTACACCTTACACGACGCAAAACGGACGGGAGATCGAGCTTGTGGAGTCGGGCACCGTCTCAGCGCCGCAGATGTTCGCGCACGCCCAGGCAGCCAATCGCCTCCTGACCTGGATCCTGCGCGGAGCGGGTTTCGCGGCGATGTTTTTCGGCGGGATGCTTCTGCTCGGGCCGATCACCGCTTTCGCCCACGTGCTCCCTTTTCTTGGCTCACTAGTGGAAATCGGTTTCGCTATCGTCGCGTTTTTCCTGTCCGCGATCGTCTCCATGCTGGTGATCGCGACGGCGTGGATCGTCTACCGACCCGTTTTGGGAGTACTGCTCATCGCCGCGGCGATCGGCTGCTTCGTGTTGCTCAAGCGCCTGCACACAAAACGCGCACCGGCAGCGGCCTGAGCGCCGGCGATTGGCGCAAGTGTGTCACGAAGAGGGCCTGCATCCGCGGCCATCTCCACCCTGGTCCTCAAACCGACGTCGATGGCTTCAAACTCTCGCACTTCGCGCCATAGCTCTCGATCAGGGCCGCGATTTTGGTATGAAAACCATCTTGTGCCGCATACAGCCCACCGATCGGATCGGAAAATTCTTTTTGTTTCAGTTCGTCTTCAATTGTCAAAATCAATCCAGCGAGCGTTTCGATATTCGCCCGGGAGTGGAACTCCATGTCTTTCAGCTTCGAGAGAACGGCGACGGATTTCTCCAGATCACCGGGGACGTGTTCCACTTTGGCGGGCTCATTCGGCCCCGGGGTGCTCTCGGACGCGTCGGCTTGATCCGGTGCGGCGGTTTTCTTCTTGCCCCGCCCCTTCTTCGCTTTGGCACTTCCACTGGAATCGGCGTGATGCTCTTTCTCCTGGGTTACTTTCTTGTCGTGGGCAACGTTTCGTGGATCGGACATCTTTAATGATACACCAGTTACGCCCCCCCGCTTTGAGTAACTGCGGGATCACCACTTAAAAAGATGAATCCCGCACGACTTTTTATCCTCACGTCGGTCGCGATGGTCGCGTTCGCGGGTAACTCCCTGCTCTGTCGATTGGCGCTGAAGCAAACCGGGATTGATGCGGCAAGCTTTACCTTCGTCCGCATCTTGTCCGGCGCGGTAGCGCTTTGGCTCATTGTAAATGTGCGAAAGAGCGCGGGGCGAGGACAGGACAACTGGCCTTCTGCCTTGGCACTCTTCGCCTATGCGGCTGCATTTTCGTTTGCCTACATCACACTTTCAGCTGCCACGGGCGCGTTGCTGCTCTTCGGTGCCGTGCAGGCAACGATGATCTTTTGGGGTGTGCGACGCGGCGAACGTCTGCACGTCCGCCAACTCGCCGGCCTGGCTTTGGCGTTGGCCGGTCTCGTCTTGCTTTTGTTTCCGGGCCTTTCGGCTCCGCCGCTTGCTGGTTCGATCTTAATGCTTGGCGCCGGGGTAGCTTGGGGCATCTACTCGCTCCGCGGAAAGACAGTCTCCGATCCGGTCAGCACGACCGCCGGCAATTTCTTGCGCGCAGTCCCATTCGCTGCCGTTCTCAGCGGCGCTCTGTTTCCGCGAGCGCACGTCGATTTGGCGGGTATTGGTTACGCCGTGCTTTCCGGCGCGTTCGCTTCCGGAGTCGGATACGTAATCTGGTATACCGCGTTGCCCGGCTTGAAAGCAGCCAGCGCCGCTACCGTCCAGCTCAGTGTGCCGGTCCTTGCAGCGGCCGGCGGAATCCTCCTGCTCGGCGAACCGCTCACCCTGCGTTTTCTTTTCGCATCCATCGCAGTCCTGGGCGGAATCGCTTTGGTCGTGGTCCGATCAGGACACCCGCGGTCCGGATAGGATACACGCTATCGGATAGCTGGCGCCATGACGGTCGGGCACGCTCTTTTATGATGCCTCGAGCTAAGGCGGAGATGGCTGGGTTGATTTGCTGTTGTCCTTCTCGGCTTTGGCTGTCTGCATTTCCTCCCAGACGAATTCCGACACTTCGTAACCTCCGTCGCTATTCATCATGTATCCGAACCCCAGCCTCACCATATCGGCAGCGCCTGCTGGAACTACTTTGTCTCCTTCGAGCCGAATTGATCCTGAGAATTCGTGCAAGAGCACATTCTCGGTTTTATCGCTTATCGGTTTCCTGAACGTGAACCGAGTTGGAACTCCATTGGAATTCTCCGACGGGGCTTCAAAGACCCATTGGGCCCGGCCGGCTTCAGACTTGTCGGTAAGCTTGACCGCCATTGGCGCCGCATTCAGCGCCGCGTCGATTAATTTGATCCAGCCGTCCAGTTTTCGAGCTGTTTCCTTATCGACGGGATCGCCCGTGCGCCCCCAACCGTTCCTTAACGCAAAGGTCATGACGAATCGGTCCCGCTCGGCATGGTCGATGGGTTCGCCGCTGCGTCCTCGATCGTTCAAGTGCAGCCACGCCTTTCCGTGTTGGCGCGAGTAAGTGCCCTCGTCACACTGAATCCGTTCTGGTCCATCGGAAGGGTACCGATCGTACTTGAACGGCTTTGGCAACTTCGCGATGGCGATGAAATGCACTTTGGCGTAGAAATCGCGGCTGTACTTCAAATTGTCAGTCGCGAACTTCGCGTCCTGCCCGTGCAAAGTCGCTACAAGAAGGATTGAAGCTGCCACCACTGTGGTAAGTATTCGATTCATTGATCGTTGTTTTGTGTTGGAGTGGAATAGTAACATGCAAAGGGTCGATTCAAGGCTGACTATGTTTTTCTGTTTCCACTTTGGGCGGCTCGTAAACAGGCAGCCAAGTCTCGCGCACATTCTTGAGATGGCCCCCTGTCGATCCTGCGCGCACTGCCATCTGAGTCGGCTTGTCCTTGATCTGCGCTGCGTTTTTGTCCAGCTCGTCATGCCACTCCGCTTCGCCCTTTTCAAACCCCGCGCGATCGGCGCCTTCCAGTTGCGTTTTGCGCCGCTCCACTATCGTGCCAAGCTCAGTCTCATATTTTTTTAGGCGTTCAGCAACTGGCGCGTTGGCTCCTTCATGCCCAATCGATTCAGCCGACGGTGGGAGAAGAGCTTGCGTTCCTTCGTCCTCCGTGGTCCAGCGCTTACGCGCACCGTGGTTCGCCTTTCGAAGTCTTTCCGTAAGCTCAAATTTTCGCGTCCTGGTATTGTAATAGGCGAACCAACCGGAAACACCCGGCTTATTATATCTATCCCGGTCAGCTATGTCGTTATCCCCGGTTAATCCGCCGTGCAGTTCCAGCAGCAGCCGGCCCGAGTCTTCGCTCCATTCGCGAACGGAAGCTGGCGCTGGACCCAGCTCATTCGCATCGACTTTCTTTGCCGGCACGCTCTCGATCTTGCTGAAGAACTTCCAAGCTTCATTGTCGAAACGATCGACGGGATGCTCCTGCCCAGGCCACTTTGCATCCGGAAATGCATTTTCATACGCAAGGCCTTCCTTTCGACGCATGAGGTAGGTGGAATTGAGATGGCTGCCGTGATGTTGACTGATCACGATCCATTTTTCATCCGGTGATATCGTGGCTCCATTGAGAACACCGCTGCCTTCTTCCTCATAAAAGCCGGGTAGCCGCTCGCGCGTCGCCGGATCTTTCGCCGACACAATCCAAACCTCGGAGTCCATTCTCGGGCGCCCGTTGTCATCTTTCGCCGGCGCGTTCAGCTCCGCGACGAAAAAGGTTCCGTTTGGTGATTCAATTTTTCGACCGATGGCCTCCGGAGTTTTCTCAGCCTTCTGGACCGAAGCTTGTTGCTTGGCGTCGAACGCGATCGTGATGTTCTGCTCGCAGTAGATGCTCTCGCCGTTGCTCGCTTGCCAGTCCCCCCTTATCGAGAGGAAGAGCGCGCCGGATTCCAGCCAGTATTTGGGTGTGACCGTATAGAAGATCGTCCTAAGATCTTTCGGATCCTTGTCTTTGACCTCATCGCACCGGGGAAATTCAGGCAACGGAATCTCAGCAAAAGTGGAATCCTTTCGATAATAGACGCTTGTGGCATGGAGCTCGCGGCTCTGATTGAAGTAGGCAACTCGTTGTGAATCGCCTAACCAGATGAGGGTCGCATCTTGACCGTAACTGCCTATCGGCTGTTGTGTTCGCATCGCGTAATCCACCCTCGCTTCATCTCCCGATACCTTCACGTTTTCCAAGTCGATGATCTTTTCCTTCGTTCCGGTCTCAATGATTTCGGTCTCCCAGCCCTCTTTTCCGTGAGTCATTCGCAAGGCGAATTTTCCATCGGGCGATTTGTTCTTAATAACTTCCTCCGCGCCGAGTAAGGGAGCAAAACAAGTGGCCGTCAGAACAAACGCGAACGTTAATGACGCTCTCATATCGATCGGTTGTTCGTTGTCACGCCCCGCAAGAAACAGAAAGTAAAGCCTCAACCTTTTTCGGATTGCAGCGATAAATGGTGATCGCATCTCCTTCGTAGTAGCTCGAGGCCACGACGACCTCCATTTTGCCGTCGCCGTCCAGATCCAGTATGGCGATCACCTTGTACGCGTTTGGCGCGTCAAAGCGCGCGTCGTCGTCTGTACCCTTTCCCGGATAAGCCTTCGGGTGGAACTCGCCCTCCACCAGCTGCGTTTGCACATTTCCCGCAACCACGCGCCGCACTAACACCACCGAATAACTGCCGGCCGGTGATCGCATCGGAACGCGCTCGTCTTTGCGCAAATAATTCGTCGCGCTAATCAAGACCTCTTCTTCACCGTCGCCATCAAGATCAACCCGTAGAATGTTGTCGATCTTCACTTGTGGCTGCTCGATTCCCTTTGTTTTCAAAAAATCCCGCACCGCATCGACATAAACACTTTGAGTTGGATCAGCGACCCCCGGTTTTCGTGGCAACGCGTTCCATTGTGCAGCGATCGCGATCACGCCCTTCTCCGGTTTTGACGAAAGCGAAACCTGCAAGGTATCCGGACATTCAGCCTCGGCGGCCGATTTCGGCCTGCTCCCTTTGGCTTCCCCGAATGATTGGGTCAATCCATAAATGCGATAGGTCGTTTCATCGGTAATGGACTTGGCTGCCTCCTCAGCTTTGATCCATTTTCCGTCAGCAATTGCGCCGAAAAGGTGCCCGCTTTGGACTTCAACGATCGGATGCAGATCGATAGCAGCTGCGGAAGTCGCGCAAACTAAAATCGCGGTCAGTCTAGCCATGGCCGTTAGGGAGATTGTTTTCTTCATGAATGATTCGGTTGGTTAGCCTGGCCGGGAGAAACGGACGGCGGCGGAGATTTTAAGGCATCTTTGTTTGTCGAGCTGTTCGAGTTATCCGACGACCAAATCTGTTTTCCTGTAGAATCCAACCACAAGACTTGTGCTTTCGGTTTGCTGCGCGCCTGGCCTGGCTTTGATTTCTCATCCCGCGCTACCAGCCAATAAAACGGTTCATTGTCGGCCGGCCCAGTAATGTCCCACTGGTTCTCCCAATAGAACCTGGCTATGTCCCATTGCGGTTCGATCACAACGCGACCTGTTTGATCGATGAATCCAACCTTCTTATCTTTTTTTACGAGAGCCAATTCTTGGTGAAAGCTGTTCACCTCATCCCAGCGCAGCTCGGTCATGACCTTGCCCGCTTTGTCGATAAAGCCCCACTTTCCATTTCGCTGAACCCCGGCTAGCCCTTTGTGAAACCCGATCGCGTTCTCCCATTGCGACTCGATCACAACCGTGCCTGTTTTGTCGATAAACCCCCATTTTCCGTTTCGCATGACCGGCGCCAGGCCTTCGCGAAAAGGGCCGCCTTGTTCGAATTCCAGAGGAACGACGACCTTGCCCTTCTGATCGATAAATCCCCCTTTGTGATCTCGAAATACCAATGCCAAACCTTCGCCCCAAAAGACCACGTCATCCCACACTGGGTTGATCACAACGCGTCCGGCCTTGTCCATATAGCCAGACTTCTTTCCGACCGTGATCAGCCAAAGCCCAACCTTCGGCTCAAAATAGAGCCTCTCATATCTCCCCAGCGGTGTGATCAGGCGGCCTGTCTTGTCGATGCCCCCCCATTTCCCATCTCGTTTTACCCCTGCATATCCGCCGGAAAATTCCCCCGCCTCTTCCCATTGCGGCTGAATGACGACCGTCCCTTGCGTATCCATGTAGCCCCACTTTCCGTCCCGCTCGAATGACGACAGTCCTTCGTGAAAGTTCGGTGGCGCGGAGAGTGGCGGAAGAAACAGCCGGCCAGTCTTGTCGATCCAACCCCACTTCCCATCACGTTTAACCGCAGCAAACCCTTCCGAAAAACCTGCAACTTTGTCCACCTCCTCCAGTTGCGGACCTGAAACTTCATCCCATTGGGGTTCGATGACCACCTTTCCATTAAGATCGACAAAACCGAAGTGCGACTCGGAGAGTGAGTTGTAGCTATCGCTGTGGGAGATTGAGTATTGACTCGCAATGGTCAGGAGCGTCGGGCCGAAATCTTTGGCAACCTTTGCCGCGTTCGCATCGGCGCCGCTGGTTTCTTGCGTTTCTGGCGCTGGCGTATTCTCAGTTCGTTTGCAGGAAGTAATCCCCAACAGCAGGACCGCCAGAAGCACTCCCGCAAGCGAGCTCCATCTTTGCAGACCGGGCTTGCTCGGAGATCGAGAAATGAAATCGGCGTTCATGCCAGCCTCATTTGGATCGAAATCCGACAGACCCTTCGTGTCGTTAACTTTGTCACTCTTCGAGCCTGATTGACTCGATCACGTTGTCGATTTTGTCCTTCAATGCCGGATTCTCGTCGGTGTTGCTGGTGAAAATGATCTCGAGCAACTGTCCGTGATAGGAAGTCGCCAGGATGCGCGTGTACATGAGACCGTCGCGTGCATTTTCCGCATCCTTGCGCGGCGCGATGTAGCGCAGGTCGGCCCACTTCCGTCCGTTGATCGTCACGATCTCCTTTTTCAACCAGTCGAGGCGCGGCAACCACGACAAACCTTTGGTGTATTCCACCACCTTCTTCTCCATGTATGTGATCAACCCCTCGGGCTGCAATCCGTGCGTCCCCCGCGTGATCGTCCCCCACGCGTCGCTCTTGCGCCCTTTGAAATCAGCGATCGACTGTTTCGACGCCTTCGCCTCCTTTTCCCGCATGAAGGCATCGGTCGTGTCGAGTTTCAGTTTGCCCTCGAGCAGATTAACCGGCCCCGCCTGAATCGAGCCGATCGCTGCGAGAAACGCGACAAGGAAAAAAGCCGAACGCATGCGGAGGAGTATTGCGGGTCCGAATGAACTTCCGAGCCTTTTCTTGAACATCGTCCGCTTTGTAGGACTGGAAGGCGCGGTCTGGACCTCGTTGCTCACTTTCGGCTTTCTATTGATCGGCGTTGCGGAGTAGAACTGTCCCAGTTCCAACTAACAGGAGAAATTCTATGCTCAAACCCGCTGCAATCATCTTCGGTCTCTTCTTCCTTGTCGCCGGCATCGGCGGCTTCGTCTCGTCGCTCGCTCCCAACGGAATGCTTTTTGGCATCTTCATGGTCGGGCCTGTTCACAATTGTATCCACCTCGCTTCGGGCGCGGTGGCGCTGCTCTGCGCGTTCGTGGGCGCGGGCGCGGCGCGGAAATACTTCCAGATCTTCGGCGTCGTCTACCTGCTGGTCGCGCTGCTGGGTTTCTACTACGGCAACCATCCACTCATCGGCATGGTCGAACACAACCACGCCGACATCTGGTTGCACATCGCGATTGCCGCCGCGGCTCTCTTTCTGGGCTTCACGGGCAATCGTGATGCCTCGACGACCACGAGCTGAAGCCGGCCTTCATTTTCTCGGAGGGACTCTGAATAGTCGGACGTGCGGAAACACGTCCCTCCGACCTTTGTAGACAGGCTCAGAGCTGATAGGTTCCGTTATGAATTCAACCGTGACACACGCTCCGAATCTCACCCAACGTCCGCCACGAAGTCCGCGCGTTCGTCTCGGCGGCTACGTGATCCTCGGCCGTATCCTCGATAAAGGCCGCGCCGAACTCGCGGGCACCGCCGGCGAATACAAATACAACAACCCGATGGACCATCACTGGTTTCGTTTTACCGGGTTCACGGCCGAAGCGTCAAAGTCCGAGCTCGCGAGCGGGAAAGGCGACGGCGAAATGCTGGCGTGGATCGAGGAGAACGCTCCGCACAAACATACCCCGTGGGAAATCCAGCAGTGGAGCGCCTGGCTAAACGAGCGCGGGCCGGACGGCGACGTAGAAACGCTGGAGTTTTTCACCAAACGCGTCGGCGATTTGAGCAAGATGCGCGAGGACGTGAAGACCTGGTTCGACTACCTCGACCTTGATGACCACGTCACTTTCGGTGGTAAGGCCTGAGCGACGCGTCAACGCACTGACTTCTTATGAAGGGCGACAACGATAACATCCAACTCAGCGCGGTCGAAGACCACGATGGGATATTAACGATTCGCGGCGGTGGCGCGCGGCGCGACTGGAACGGCATTCATTATAAGCAAGGCATGTCCGCCAAAAACGTGGGCACGACCAAACTATCAGCCAACATCGCCACAATACCTCCGGGTGGCGTCGCGTATGCCCATATTCATGTCGGGTTCGAGCTGATCCTTTACATTCTCGAAGGAAAAGTGCGCCACGAATTCGGAGCCGGTCTCAAGCAAGTCCTGGAGAACGAAGCCGGCGATTTCATTTACATTAAGCCCGGCGTGCCTCACGAAGTCTTCAACATGAGCGACACCGAACCGGTGGTGGCCTTTGTCGCCCGCTCCTCCGCCGAGGAATGGGATAATATTATTCCGTACGACCGTAACCAGCAGTCAGGTTTGACCTAGGTCAGTACAGGTTCCGGCGTGGACAGTCCAGGCTGGTTGGATCGTAACAACAGAATTCCTGCCGCGATGAACCAGACCGCCTGACTGAAGACGACCAGGCCGAAGCCGTGAGCGTCTAGGCTGAGGGCGCCGCTAATCAGCGCAATGACGCTAACGGCTCCGAGGAGCAGCCCATATATGCCGAGCGCGACCGGTAGCGCGTGACTCTTGACGATCATAGCCGACCAAAGCAACACAGCGCCGCACGAAGCCACGACGTAGATTTTAGCGAACGCCTGGTTGATTAGAAAATTGTAATTCATCAAGGTCCGCCACTGTTCGCTGTCTGTGCCGCGCTCAATGACGTGACGGATGATTTCCGTGCCGACCAGGCCCGAGATGGCCGGCGCAATCATCACCGCGACCAGACTGAGGCTGTAGATAACCAGACCAGCCAGCGCGAGGCGACTGGGCGAATCCAGCCGCCGTGTGAGCGCGAGCGCGCCCAGGAACGAAAATGGGATGCCTGCAATCGCCAGAACGTGGACACCGATCATGAGCGTCGCAAGCTTTTCAAATTGGGCTGGCGTGATGGGATGACCTCCGGTCACCGGGTGAAGGCTCATGGTGATCATCCCGCTGACAGCTCCAATGATTAGCGCGATACCACCGAGTCGGTTATCTTTCATGCCTTAAGGTTCCGCGACGGAGCCGTTAGTTGTCCAGCATGAGCACAGACAGAAACCGAACAGAGATGCACCCATTGTTCAGAAACCTGGAGAAATTGGACAAAAAGGTAGATCAGCGGGTCCGCCGGACTCGCGATCGCCTGGGCGATGCGCTGATGGAGCTGCTGGTGGAGAAACCGTTCGAGGCCATCACCGTCCAACATGTTCTCGAGCGCGCCGGAGTGAGTCGCTCAACGTTCTACGCGCATTATCGCGACAAGAACGATCTCTTCCTGAGCGATGTGGACGAGTTCTTCGAAAGCATGGCCACGGCGCTTTCGCGCTTCGGCGACAAATCCGAGCGAGTCGCGCCAGTGCGCCCGCGGAATCGAACAACGGCTCCATGAAATACCGCGGGCCAGCACGATTCCACCCGATCGCCGCGGCGCGATTGCCCGCGGACTCGCAGGCAGCTTCCTTTCCTTACTGGCCTGGTGGGTGCAACACGGGATGAAGTTGTCGCCGGCTGAGATGGACAAACTCTTTCACAAACTCGCCTGGACGGGCGCTGATTGGCGTCCTTGATCGATGACTCTAACGAAGCGATCCGGCCGTTTTCGACGCCCAGATCCGCGCCGCACCATGTAACGCTTCAGCCGCAATCCTGGGATTCTCCTTGAGTTGCTCGGGCAACATCGTCGACGTGCCTTTCGTCGCTTGATTAATCACTACGCCGCTTTGCCAAACGGCCGTGCCATCGGGTCGAACCATCTGCGTCTCAATGGTCAGAACCGGTTTCACCCGGCGCTGCATGAAGCCAGCCTGCCCAAATCCATATTCACGAACGTTAATTCGGATTTCCGCGTCCGCCGAACCGGACGAGACTAATTTGAACTTCCCGGTCTTCGTAATCTCAGCCGCTAATTCGCTGCGCAAAACCTCTGGAAGCCTGAAATCCTCACCCTCTCGAAACATCGTCGAGAGAGCGCCGACCACTCCGCCAAACACTCCGGCCATCGATTCGCTCAGGCCGGAAAAGAACATTTTCTTCGGCATCGGCACGTTCCGGGAAATGTTAACCGTGCGAATCGGGTGCGACGGATCAGCTTTGTAAGGCGAGCTGCTGACACAACCGGAAAACAGCGCAACCGCCAAGAGCAGCGCCGAAATCGATAGTCTGTTCTCGAGAAATTTGTTCATACCTGGTGATTACCTCTTTTTCCGACCGGCCAGGAATCGAATTCTTGAAGAATTTTGAAAATCTTTGCGGCAGGAACCGCCAGGGAGCGACGCGCAAATGCGATAAGATTAATCACCCGAAGCGGAAAACCGGAATCGGCTACTTGGACCGGCCATTCAAAGTGACATCCGCGTTACCTTTGCGAAGTGGCGGCTACTCGGCCGCGCTCTTATCGAGTGGGGCGTTATTCGCATGAAGCACTGTTCACAATTCGCCTCCTCATTCACGCCGACGTCCGCCTTCCTCGGCCGAAACCCCGGTCAGCGGGAAACCGTGCGCTGGATCCGGATGCTGAAAAATGATGCACTCCGGCTTCGGCACTTCGACAAAGATGATCTCGTTCTTGTGATCGGTGCCATTCGCGGCATGCGTAATGAGACGCAATCGCGGCCGGGGCGAGATCGCCCGATCAATAGCCGACTCGTGCCAGCCGCACCTGACGATTAGCCAAGGGGGCCTGGGCCCAGGCCGTGATAGTATTGGTGAGGACGTCGAGCCGCATCGTGCGCGCGGCGAGCTGCGATTTTAGCTCACGCTCTACCCGCACCCGCAAGTCCGCGGTAGGCCCCGTCTGCGCAAAATTCCACGCATCCTCGCCCTCTGCTTCGAGCAAGCTCTTTTCCAATGCAGCCAGAGCTCTCTCCAATTCCACCAGAACCACGCGCATCTGACCGACACTGGTCTGTGCGCCGACTTCGTTCGATTCGATGTCGCTCAGCGCAAGCAGGATTTCCATCTGGGCCACATCGGAGGCGGCGTACGCTTCCTGCACATCGTGCCAAAGTGCCGAGACGGCCGCGTTTGCATCAGCTCGCAGATCAGGATGCAATCGCCTGACGAGGGTGCGGTACAGCTCCTTCACCCGCGCATCCACCTTAGTCTCTTCCTCTCCCTTTTCCTCTAACTCCACTGCGCTTCGTCTCTTCGGACCCGGCTGATAACTGTTCCCAGACCGCGTCTCTTCGAGCGGGCTCCGGAACATGTGCGATTTGAAAGCTTCGAAGGAAGTTGAATAGGCTTCGTCATCCATCTTGTCGGGGTTTGTTCCAAGCGATTTGTGCACCCATTCCTGAAAGAGCGCTTCCTTTTCGAAATCACTTAGTTTTTGTGAAACGCGATCCCCCGCTCGAGAGATCGCGGTCCCTTCTTCGGGAGCCGAGGAGGGATTTTCTCGCCGAAACATCACTCGCTGATAGGCAGCATGCGCGTCCTGAAAGCCACGCCGCATTTCCATCTCGACTTCGTGGACGAGCGTCTGGCAATCGCGAATCTGGATCTCTACCTCCCGCGCTTTACTAAGCAGCGGCCCGAATTCTCGGGCCCGCCAGCGAACAAAGGCCGGCTTGTCTTTGCGCTCAAAATGATGCCAGCCCCTTCGCACCCGTTCCAGCTGCGCCATGGCCTGTGTGCAATCGGTCGCAGCCGCCTCCCGCAGCGGCGCCTGATCGATCAGGACAATATCCCCGTCACGGGGACCGCGGCTGGATCCCGTGCGCGGTTTCCGTGCTGTTCTCTCTTTCGGCATCCGGCGAATTTACTCAGACGGGCCGGTTGGGAAAGGCTCGCCGGTTGAAGATGCCTTCGCGGCAACCCGTAATTTGCTGTTCAGCCACGCCTGCAATCGCGCATGCTCTGGAGGTGCCGCGTTGTTCCTGGGCTACCACCGACCCAGCCATCGCCTATCACGATAAGGAATGGGGCGTGCCTGTGCACAATGACCGGAGACTCTTCGAATTCCTCATTCTCGAGGGCGCCCAGGCAGGTTTGAGCTGGATCACTATTTTGAGGAAGCGGCAAAACTATCGGAAAGCGTTTGATGGATTCCGCGCGGAGAAGATCGCCCGTTATGGCGCGCGCGATGTGAAACGGCTGCTGGCGGATGCCGGGATCGTGCGGAACCGGCTGAAGATTGCGGCCACAATTACAAACGCGAAAGCATTCCTCGAATTGCGCGAAGAGATGGGGAGTTTCGACGCCTATCTCTGGAGTTTTGTCGGGGGAATTGCGAAACAGAATCGCTGGCGACGCATGTCGGAGGTACCCGCGCGCACTGTCGAATCGGACGCGATGAGCCGCGATCTGCTCAAGCGAGGCTTCAAGTTTGTGGGTTCCACGATCTGCTACGCGTTGATGCAGGCAACCGGTATGGTCAACGATCACCTCGTGACGTGTCCTCGCCACGCGGACCTCAGGCGTGCGAGCCGGAGCAAATGAAGCAGGCACGCCGCCCGACCTAATCTCTCCCGA
>Ga0193745_1000102_pt1 | contig 14882 bp, 13 predicted proteins | sample L1a2metaG_FD_145899 | JGI IMG/M metagenome (GOLD analysis project Ga0193745, IMG submission 145899) | Soil microbial communities from a riparian zone of the East river system, Colorado, United States - L1a2 | ecosystem: Environmental > Terrestrial > Soil > Riparian zone | place: USA: East River... | reverse complement strand
CAGCGTGAGAAGAAAAAGGATGAACACTGCCGGGAGGTTGACGATTCCGGCCGTGCCCGACGCATCGTGCTGAAAAGGGGTGTGTGACCACTGATAGGGGATGCGCCAACCAAACCAATCCAGAACCCGGTTCGCGTATTCGCTCCACGCCGACGCGACGGTCGCAGCCGCGACCGCGTATTCGAGAATCAAATCCCAACCGATAATCCACGCTACTAATTCGCCCATCGTCGCGTAGGAATAAGTGTAAGCGCTGCCGGCCACGGGAATCATCGACGCGAACTCGGCGTAACAAAGGCCGGCAAACGCGCAGCCAACCCCCGCAACGACAAACGCCAGCACGACCGAAGGACCCGCCCGTTCTGCGATCGCGGCGGCGGTGCGCACGAACAGTCCCGCGCCAATAATGCCGCCGATGCCGAGGGCAATGAGGTTGAACGGCCCGAGGGAACGCTTCAGGCTGTGTTCGCCGACGTCCTGCGCTTCAGCCATCAGTTTGGCGAGCGGTTTTCTCGCGAATAAATTTCCCATGGGTTCGCTTTCTTTTTTTGTTCGAGTCGTTTCGGTTTCGCTAAGCGCCTTGGTCGCCTAAGGGCGCCTCGGCATTTGATTTCCGCCAGAAAAAATAAACCGGCACGCCGGTGAGAACGATAAGCAGCCCGGGCCAGGTCGTCGCCGTCTGATAAATGAAGAGCACGCCAAGAATCACGGACGCGCTGATGATATAAAGAGCGGGCACGACTGGATAACCGAAGGCTTTATAGGGTCGTTCCGCGTCAGGTCGTTTCCGGCGCAGCACGAAGATGCCGATGATCGTTAGGATGTAGAAGATGAGCGCCGCCGAAATAACGTAGTCGAGCAGGTTGCCATAGAGGTTGCCATAACCGGTGACGGCGCCGGATGCGTCTGTCTTGACGGTGCGCGGCAGAACGAGGACTCCGGCCCAGACTCCTTGAATAATGAGGCCCCACGAAGGCACGTGTTGCTTGTTCAATTCGCCGACCCGGCGGAAAAAGAGACCGTCACGCGCCATCGCGTAGTAGGCGCGCGCGCCCGCCAGGATGAGCCCGTTGTTGCAGCCGAACGTCGAGACCATGATCGCAATGGCCATGATGGCAGCGCCCGTGCCTGGGAAAATAACGTTGGCGGTTTCCGACGCCACCCTGTCGCTCGGCGCATTCTGGATCGCCGTGAATGGCAGTGCTGCCAGATAAGCGACGTTGGCGAGCAGATAGAGGCCGATAACGAGGATTGTCCCAAAGGCCAGCGAGAGCGGAACGTTGCGCCGCGGATTTATGACCTCGCCGGCGGTGAAAGTAATGTTGTTCCAGGCGTCTGCCGAAAAGAGCGAATTTGTCTGCGCCACGCAAATGCCGACGAAGAGACCGAACGCGGTCGCGGCGGTCAAGCTCTGCCCGACTTCCTGCAAATTGCCGCGCAGACTCCAGAAGTCGCTGAAGTTCCCCGAGCCGGCTCCCGATTTCCAACCGACGATGATGCCGAGCAGGATGAGTGCAATGAGCGCGCCCGTCTTTGCGGTTGTGAAAACATTCTGCACGAGCTTGCCCAGTTTGAGGCCGCGCGTGTTCATGAATGTCAGGAGCGCGATCATGGCCAGGCCGACGAACTGGGCGGTGGAGAGCGACAACGCGTAGCCACCGAACCGGATAGGGGCGATCAGGTAATTCGACTCCGACACCCAGGGGATGAGCACCCCCATGTAGCGCGCGAAGCCGACGGCAACCGCCGCGATGGTGCCGGTCTGAATTACGAGAAAAAGAGTCCAGCCATAAAGGAAACCCCAGAGGGGCGAGAAGGCTTCGCGCAAGTAAACATATTGACCGCCGGCTTTCGGCATCATTGCCGCCAGCTCGCCGTAGGAGAGCGCCGCCATCAGCGTGAGCACGCCGGTGACAAGCCAGACGACCAGCAGCCAGCCCGGCGAACCGACCTGACGCGCAATGATTGACGAGACGATGAATATGCCCGAGCCAATCATCGAGCCCGCCACGAGCATTGTTGAATCGAGCAAGCCGAGTCCGCGAATAAACTTGCCGTTGGTGGGTTCGGATGATGGTGACATGCGTGGTGTTTGTCTGAGCCGCGCAGAGTTAACCATCAGCTGGCCTCGCGGCGCAACGCCAAAAGACTCACTGCTTTCCTTTGATGATCGCGGACAATGAGGGATAGCGCGCAGGGGGACCGCGCCGAAGACCGGCTGCCCCGGGGGAGAAGCAAGCGTTTTCGCCCTCGCGACGCACGTGCTATCCTCCGGCCCGTGTTTACCGACATCCCGCTTTTCTGCTCGCGCAAAAATTTCGCTGCGCTGCTCGTTGTGCTCGTTGTCGGTCTTCCGGCGCTCGCCGTTGCCAGGCCGCCAGCTCGGGACGAAGCGCCGCAATATGAAGCGCTTCCTCTGATGCGTTCTTCCCAGAATCATTTGCTGGTTCGGGCGGAGATTAACGGCAAGCCAGCCATCCTCCTGGTAGACACGGGCGCCCCCTTGAGCGCAGTGGCCATCGATCGCGCCACTCATTTTGGAATGAACCCGGTGAGCGCCAAGTCGAAAATCCCGTCGCGGCTCAACATAAACGGCGCGTTTAACGCGATGTCGATCGCGCGCGGCCTCCGCCTCGGTGCGCTGAATCTGGTCGACGAAGCGATGGTGTTGATAGATTTCTCGTATCTCCGCCAATCCTCCGGAAATGGGGGCGACCACGAACGCGAAAGCGACGGAATCCTCGGCACCGACATCTTATCCCCGCTCATGGCCGTGCTGGATTACGATCGAATGCTCCTCGTCTTAAAAATCGATCCGCGCGTTTCCGGAACGGTGCCCGGGTTCAATTTCCGCGGCCACCGCCGCGTGCGCATGCGCGAGAGCGAGGGATACAACCTTTACGTCGATGGATCGGTCAACGGTACAAAAGCCCGGTTGATGGTGGACACCGGAGCATTTGCCACGCTGTTGCACTCCCAGTTTGTGCTCCGGATGAAGATCCCTCTGCGGCAGACTCAGTTCAAATCTGTCGGGGTGAACCTGGCGCAGAGCCGGGTGCGTCTGGCGAACATTACTCGGTTTTCCGTCGGCTCGCTCGATATGCAAAGCCATCGGGTGGGGGTGATCAATCTCGAGCGATTGATCCATGGCGGATTACTGGATGCGTCGCCCCCGGTCGCTGGTTTGCTCGGCTCGGAGATGCTGGCGCGTTATCACGCCATCATCGATTTCGGGACGAAATCGCTCTACCTGAAACAGTGACGCTTCTGTAGCGGCGGTCTATGACCGCCGATGATGGGACGACATTTCGGTGCGACGGTCATAGACCGCCGCTACAGAAACAGGCTACTCGAGATCGATTTCCCGCACCTTTTTCTGTGTCCGAATTATCTCGACCTGGTTCCGCAATTTGTCGGCCAACCCGACGCTCTTCGGAATCGCTTCGAGCAGGACAACCGGAGACGATAGATCCGAAGTGTTGACCTGGATGTTCTCCACGCCAAGCATGCGATAGAGAAATGGTTGCCGCACTTCGATGTCTTTCACGCGATAGAGCTCGAGCGTCTCGGTGACTTTGCTGAAAACGCCCTCCGTGATTTTCAAACGTTCGTTCGTAAGTTCGAAGAGATTGTTTTTCGTTTGGAGATAACGGGCCAGCGCGATGAAGATCGGCACGATGAGCCAGCAAAACAGACCCGACAAAATAAAGAGGCCAAGGTTTTTCAGTTGCGAGGAGGTGCCGCGCCAGATCGTTTCTTCTGCCATGCATCAAGTCTTATCAGAGTGGCCACGCAGCACAAGCATTGCTAGGGCGAGACTCCGTCCAGGGAAGGTGGATCGCGCGCTCCGTCGCGCGATGACAAATTCAACACGCCTTTGGCGCCATTATTTTAGCATCGTGCGACGGAGCGCACGATCCACCCGAGAGAACGTCCTCGCGGCATGATCACGCAGGCTTTTGTCCTCGGCGCGGGATTGGGCACGCGGCTGCGCCCGTTGACGGACGCCCTGCCGAAGCCGCTCATCCCGATCTTTCAAAAACCGCTGATTACGTTCGCGCTCGACCATTTATGCGCTCTCGGCGTGGAATCCTTCGTAATCAACACGCATCATCTCGCGACCGCATTCGAGAAACTTTTCGGGGACGGGACCTACGCCGGGCACCCATTAAGAGTGGTACACGAGCCGGACCTGCTCGGGACTGGTGGCGGCATTAAGAACATGGAAGAACTGCTGCGGCCGGAGCCGTTCATTGTTTACAGTGGCGACCTCCTAACGGACTTCGCGCTGGAGCCGTTGGTCGAAGAGCATTTTCGCCAGGGGAACGATGTCACGCTGGCGCTGCGCCGGACCGGGCTCGCCGCAGGCGTAGCTCTGCAAGACGGGCGCGTCGTGGACATTGAAAACAAGTACGGCCATGCCGGAGAGTACGACTTCGCAAACGTCTCGATTTGGAATCCGGAGAAGATTTTTCAGAGAATTCCCCCGGCCCAAAATCTTTCGTTCATTCCGATTCTCGCGGAATGGATCGGGCAAGCCGGCAAGATTGGCGGCGTGGTTCTTGGTGATGGCAAGTGGTTCAACATCGGTTCCCGCGCCGAGTACCTCGACGTCCACCGCATCATCAAGGAGGAGCGCTGGAAACCGGCTTACGTCACCGCGGCCGAGTGGCCGGTCCAGGTCGCCACGGACGCCGTCATCGATCCCAGCGCACAGCTTTCCGGGTTTTATTCCGTAGGCGCTGGTTGTCGGGTGGAAGCGGACGCAGTCGTGGAAAACACGATTCTTTGGCCCGAGGCACAAATCGCTTCGCGCTCTTACCTTCGCAATTGTATTGTCCGCTCCCGTCAGAAAGCCGAAGGCGAACACAGTGACAAGGACATCTAAATCTAAGAAGACCGACCTTCTGCTTCGCAAGACGCGGATTCATTTTCCGCGGCTGGATGAGGCGACAGTTGAAATCACGCCCATCGAGCATGGTGGCTCGGACCGGAAGTTTTATCGTGTTCGCTGTTCGCCGGAGCAGACGATCATTCTGGTCAAGTACGGCTTCGAGCGGGAAGAGAACCGGCATTACGTCCAGATCGCGGAATTTCTCGCCGAGCACGGAATTCGCGCGCCTAGAATTTATTTTCACGACGCCGCAGAAGGTTTGATCTGGATCGAGGATCTCGGGAAGGCGGATCTCTGGAGTTATCGCGACGAAGGCTGGCTCGTCCGCCGGGCACTCTACGAGTCGGCGCTCGATGAAATCGTGAAGCTGCATTGCCTGGCGGAAGAGGTGTGTCGCGCGATTGAGCAAGATCTTCCGGTGGCGTTTGATGCTGCGCTCTATCGCTGGGAGCAAAACTACTTCTTTAAAAACTGCCTCGGCGCTCATTTTGGAGTGGACGAAAAAAACCTTTCGGAGCTGACCACGCTGCCGGCACTGCACGAGATGGCTGAACGCCTTGGGAATCGCCCGCGCCTCATGGTCCACCGCGATTTCCAATCCCAAAACATCATCATTCGCAACGCGCAGGCACATTTGATCGACTTTCAAGGAATGCGGCCCGGACTGGCGGAGTACGATCTGGCCTCTCTGCTTTTCGATCCCTACGTTACTCTGTCGCATTCGGAGCGCGATGAACTGTTGACGACCTATGAGGAGAAGCGGGAAGCGGCGCGTCTGCCGGTGTCGCCGCAGTTCCGCGAAATTTTTCGCCTGTGCGGCATTCAACGGCTGATGCAAGCGATGGGCTTCTACGGTTTCGCCGCAGTGGTCAAAGACAACAAGGCTTTCCTCAGGCACGTCCCAGCCGCGATGACATCTTTGCGTTCTCTCGTCGGCGAGATTGCCGATCTCGGCGAATTGCGCGTCGTGCTCGATCGCCACTCGTAAGCCCAGTGGCAGTGCCCCCCAAAAGCAGATGAATTCCAGCAGGGTAAAGCAATCTGATCCGTTGCTGCGGTTCATTGCCTGGAGCGCCGTCATTGCGAGCACCGTTCCGGAAATCCTTTGGCAGGAATCTGGGCATCGAATCTCATTCTGGTTCACAGCGACCGAGTCCCTCCTGCTTGTCCTGGCCGCGCTCATCTTCCTTCCGTTTTCCCGTCTCCGTGGTTTGGCCCGATTTTTCGTTGCCATAGCAGCCCTGAACTTCGCGTGGGACTTTCTGGCCCCCGCCCTGGGAGGAACCAACTTTGTTCATTCACTCTCGCAAGACGCGAGCTGGGGCGCGCGGTTGTTCATCACCCGAATTCCGACTTTGAGCGGCATACTGCTGTTGGGATTCACTTTGATCGGCAGTGGAGTAACCCGGCGCGATCTATTCTTATCTCGAGGGAATCTTGCGGCGCCGGCGCAACCCATCCCGTTCCTCGGGTTGCGAAAGCCGATTCGGTGGACAGTCTTTGGTCCTGCGTTGCTCGTCGTCTTTGGAGTGGCGCTGCCGCTCTTCCTGTATTTCACGGTCTATCCGGACTTCAGCGACCGCGGCCACCTCCTGCGTTGTCTGCCGTGGATTCTCCTGGTGGCGGCGCTGAACGCCGCCAGTGAAGAATTTCAATACCGGAGCGTTCTCCTCGCTCATCTGCGGAACGTCGTTTCGCCAGCCGATGGTGCCTTATTGACCGCTGGTCTGTTTGGGTTGGGACATTATTATGGTCAACCGTCGGGACCGCTCGGAGTCGTCATGGCCGGCATTGCCGGCTGGGTCTGGGCCCGGAGTATGATCGAAACGCGAGGTTTCGCGTGGGCCTTTTTCATTCACCTGGTGCAGGACATCGTCATCCTCTCTTTTCTGGCGGTGGCCACGGCAACGTGATGAGATTGCGCCGGCGATGAGGCCGTCGGCGCCCGATCTCGCCGTTATCTGAAAAAGATTCGCGCGCCAGAAGAGGTGAAGCGAACCCTTTCGCGCTCTAGCTAGGTGGATCGTGCGCTCCGTCGCGCGATGTTTCATTTCCCGGCTTCGCCGGCACTCTTTGGCATCGAGCGGCGGAGCGCTCGATCCACCTACCTCACAAATGGATTGGTCTGCCGTTCGACGCCGATCGTCGTCGGTGGACCGTGGCCGGGCAGCACGGTGACGTTGTCACCGAGCGGGAACAGCTTCGTCTTGATCCCGTGGAAGAGCAGTTCACCATCACCGTGCGGCAAATCCCAGCGGCCGACGCCGCCGGCAAACAAAACATCGCCGCCGATCAGCAGATCGTCCTTCCGGGAAAGAAAGCACAAGCTTCCCGGGCAATGGCCAGGGACTTCCAGCACCTCCATGTCGAGGCCGAGAAAATCGCGCGCCGGCGTCTCTTCGATCAAGAAATCCGGCTGAACAGGTTCGATCTCCAGTTCGAATCCGAAGCTGCGGAAGAAATCCCGATCCGAAATCATAGGTGCGGTGGCGGGATGACACCCGATTTGGCAGCCGAAGCGCCTCTTAATCTTCGCTACATCCGGGACGTGGTCGAAATGGCCGTGCGTGAGCAAGAGCAGCGCCGGCGTCGCGCCCTCCGAGACCAGCCAGTCACAAGTGCCGTCGGGCGCGTCGAATAGAATCGAACCCTTCGGCGCCTCCAGCAGATAACAGTTGGTCTCAAAAATCCCGCCGCAGAAAGTTTCGTAGCTGAGCACGCGTCAGTGTAGCCGGGGTCATGGCCCGCGGCTACAAATTGCCCCAGAGGAATGAAAACTGCATCAAGGGCGGCGATCTCGACCGTTCTTTGAATGTTCCGCCATGCCCGTTGTCTCACTCACTACCAATTGATGCTCCCGCTCGCCGCTACCTTGCGTTCAGCCTGAACTCTGCGACTTTTCGAAACCTCTTTTTCAAAAATGAAGCCCACTTTCCGCCCTCTCGCGTTCTCCGCAGTCCTGTTCGCCTTCGCGGTGGCGGCATTGCCGAGCCAGGCCAAGTCCGACGCCGAACAGGTCGCCGTGTCGGTCGGACGGCTCCTGGAGGAAGGCCACTATACGCATCAGCCGTTGAACGACGAAGTTTCCCGGAAATTCCTCAAGACCTACCTTGAGCTGCTCGATTTCAGCCATCTGTTTTTCACCCAACAGGACGTCGATAAACTCAGCGCCAAGTACGCGACCTCGCTGGACGACGATGTCTTGCTGGGAAACCTGAAGCCGGCCTACGAGGTTTACGACCTTTACCAAAAGCGCGTAGACGAGCGGGTGACGAAAATCAAAGCCATGCTCAAGGAACCGGTCGATTTCAAGAACGACGGGACCATTGAGTTGAGCCGGCAGAAAGCGTCGTGGCCGAAAGATGATGGAGACGCCGATGCAATCTGGCGCGGACGGATCGCGAGCGAGTTGCTCCAGGAACACCTGAGCGAAAAACCGATCGAGCCCGGGCCGCAACTGGTCGCCCGCCGTTACGACCGTCTCGCGCGCAGTGTCCACGAACAGGACAGGGAGGAGCAGGTGAAGATTTTCCTCGACGCGCTCTCCCAGGCTTACGACCCGCATTCCGAATATCTGAGCAAGGCCGACTTGAAAAACTTCAGTATCAACATGGGTCTCTCGCTCGTCGGCATCGGCGCGATGCTGCGAACGGAGGACGGCTACGCCAAAATCGAGAGCCTCGTCCCCGGCGGGCCCGCGCAAATGGACGGCCGCTTGAAAGTCGGCGACCGCATCAGCGCGGTGGCGCAGGGCAGCGCGGACTTTAACGACGTTCGCGACATGCGCCTCGACAAAGTGGTCGAGCAAATCCGCGGCAAGAAGGGGACCAAGGTCCGCCTTCTCGTGATTCCCGCGGACGCGCCCGATCCCTCGAAGCGCAAGACGATCGAGCTGGTGCGCGACGAGATTAAGCTGAAGGACCAGGAAGCGCGCGCCGACATCATCATAAAGAAGGACGAAAACGGCGAGCCGGTGAAGCTCGGCTGGATCACGCTTCCTTCATTTTACGCCGACATGGACAAGCACCAGAAGAGCACGACCAAGGATGTGCTTCAGTTGCTCAAGCGGCTAAAGAAAGAGAACATCGCCGGGCTCGTCGTGGACTTGCGGCGCAATGGCGGCGGCTCGCTCGAAGAGGCGATCGCGCTGACCGGGCTCTTTTTGAAATCGGGACCCATCGTGCAAACGAAAGGCTCGAATGGAAACATCGTGGTTTCGAGCGACCCCGATCCGGGCATCGCCTATGGCGGTCCGCTCGTGGTGCTTACGAGCCGGCAGAGCGCATCGGCCAGCGAGATTTTTGCTGCGGCGCTCCAGGATTACGGGCGGGCCCTGATCGTTGGGGACAAAAACACCTTCGGCAAAGGCACCGTGCAAACGATTTTGGAGATTGGCCGGTTCACTTCACTGCTCGGCAGCCGTTCGCAGGAAGATGGCGCTCTGAAATTAACGATCCAGAAATTCTATCGCGTCGCCGGTGGATCGACGCAGCTTCATGGCGTTGCGTCCGATATCGTTTTGCCGAGCTTGAGCGACCTCCCGGAATATGGCGAGGGCGCGCTAAAGAATTGCCTGCCCTACGATGAAGTTCCGAGGGCCCGCTTTACCAAGTGGACCGATAGCAACCATCAACTCTTCGCCGACGAGCTGAAGCGCCGCTCGGAGGCGCGCGTCCAGGCGAACCCGGAATTTCGTTACGTCATGGAAGATATGGAACGGCTCCGCCAGCGGCTGGACGATAACCATATTTCGCTGAATGAGGATGTCCGGCGCAAAGAGATGACCGAGGACAAGCTCCGCAAGGAATCGCGCTCGAAAGAGCGTCTCGCGCGCGCACCCGAAGACGTGCACATCTATCGCCTCACGCTCGACACCGTCGATAAACCGAACTTGCAGCTCATCATGTTCCCCGGGAAAACCGTTTCGAAAAAGAAGGTTTCCCCGGAAGCAGCCGACGACTCCGACTCGGATTTGACCGGCTCCGATGACGGCACCAAAGAGCCCGCCATCGATCCCGAGCGCGACGAGAGCTTGAACATTCTCAAAGACCTCGTCGACCTGAGCCGCGGCCCGACGACTGCGAGCGCGAGCACGCCGGCCAAACCGGTCCCCTAGGTGCTCCCGCGCCGAGACGCGACGACTGAACGCTAATTGGGTGGATCGTGCGCTCCGTCGCGCGATGACAGGAAAATCGCGGCAAAGCCGCCATATAAGCATCGAGCGTCGGAGCGCTCGATCCACCTCAGAGATCGCGGCGTCTACTCAGCGCCTGCCGCCGTCGACCAGAGCCACCCACGAAAGCTTTTCCTCCGGAAAAACATCTCTATTCGGGGGAAATTGTTCCGGATCGTCGAGGCTGCCGATGGTAATATCGATTTCGCTTGGGTTCTCGTCATTCTCGTAAGTCAGTGAAGTGCCGCACGCGTCGCAAAAGGTGCGATAGGCGCCGGTGTCCGTTTTGTAGCGCTTCGGCTCTCCTTTTTCGAATGCGAACTCCGACCTCTTCACCGTGATCCACGACACCGACTGCGCGCCGGCCGCCCGCCGGCAATTCGCGCAATGGCAATTTGATTGACGCAAGTTCGGACCGCTCACCCGGAATCGGACCTTTCCGCAATAACAACCGCCGGTAATGGGTGACAGTTCCTGCAAGGACATATCGATCACTTAGAAGGTTTCTTTGGACGCTGGCACCGCGTGTAAGTCAATTGCGCCAACGTCAATGTGTTTTCGCCAAGATCGTTAATCCTAATACCGAACTCGCGTGGCCTGCCGGGGTCCATGACGAGCACTCGGTCATTCTCCATAACGTACCATCGGCCAGTTCGCCCGAGCGACGCCCTGCCTTGCTTGTATGAGACGATCCAATAGGTGTGATCCGGCTCGAATGTCCACCGATCGTCCGAAATTTGCCATGAGCCAACAAGCTTTCGCTCATCAGGCAGGAGCGACGCGCGATGAGTCAGGTCTTTAAAATGCGGTGGTGCCGGCGGCCAGTTTTCGATGCGAGTGATATCTTTAATTGCACCTCCAAACATTCCCATATGCCCATGATCTTGAGCGTCAAAAATGCCTTCGATCACAACGTAATGCCTGTTTAACTTTTTTTGGTCGCGCTCCATTACGTCGGTTCTGTGGACCCAGACGCAGTTATCGAGACCTTGGACAAGGTCCTCGCGGTGCAGATAAAGGGCGTCTCCCTCGAACTCAAGATTGAGAAATCCAATTACTCGAGCAAACTTGCCATCGAACTTCTCTGGCGTAGCGATCAACTGAATCATGCTCACATTTTCGGCCATCTCGACCGCCCGGCCTCGAGTAATGAACGAAAAGGCCGCTACTGACAACGCAGCGACAATCGTGTAGCGCCGCATAGGCCTAACGAGAATTAGACGAAAAAGTTTCGCCTAACTCGGGATTCGGTAACGATGAGGGGCGGTTTCATTGCAGTCTGGGTGAGGTTGGGAATTAGATTAGCTTTGTCTGATCGGGTCTAGCCATTTCTTCAGACCGCGATCGGCGCCCTGATCGCGGGATGCGGGTCGTAGTCGGCGAGAGCGAAATCCTGGAACTGGAAGTCGTGGATGTTCTTTACCGCGGGATTGAGTTGCATGCGTGGCAGCGGACGGAACTCGCGGGAGAGTTGTTCGCGGGCCTGGTCGAGATGGTTCTGGTAAAGGTGCAGGTCGCCGAAGGTGTGAACGAATTCTCCCGGCCGCAGATCGCTGACCTGCGCGACCATCATCGTGAGCAGTGCGTAGGAGGCGATGTTGAACGGCACGCCGAGAAACAAATCCGCGCTGCGCTGGTAGAGCTGGCAACTTAGCTCATCGTTCTGGACGTAGAATTGGAAGAGGACGTGACACGGTGGCAAGGCCATCCCAGCGATCTCGGCGGGATTCCATGCGCTCACGATCAAGCGCCTGCTCTCGGGACTTTTCCGGAGCAGCTCGAGAACGTCGTCGATCTGATTGACGTGCGAACCGTCCGCGCCCTGCCAATCGCACCACTGCGCGCCGTAGACGCGGCCGAGATCACCGTGCTCGTCGGCCCACTCGTCCCAAATCGTCACGCCATGTTCATTCAGATAACGAACATTCGTGTCGCCGCGCAGAAACCAGAGCAGCTCGTAGATGATCGATTTGAGATGCAGCTTTTTCGTGGTGAGGAGCGGAAATCTCTCGCGTAAATCGAACCGCGCCTGCGCGCCGAAAACGGAGATTGTGCCGGTACCGGTCCGATCCATGCGCGGCTTTCCCTGTTCGAGCACCAGCCGAAGCAGATCGTGATATTGGCGCATGCTGGCTACAGATAAACGCCACAACTATGCGGCTTTCAATGCCGCATTTTCGCGCACCGTAGCACAGGCATCTTGCCTGTGGGGCTAAGGGGGCGTCTCGCCCGTTTTTCTTAAAGACAAATTTGGACAGGCAAGATGCCCATCCGCCCCACAGGCAAGATGCCTGTGCTACGCCGAAGCGAGCAGGAGCGGAAACTCAGCCCTGCGGCATCGCCGTTTTGCATTCGTCGTGAACTGTTGCTGGCGGAACCTTCCGGAAAATCATCCACACGCCCGCGAGCACGAGCGCGCCGCCGACGAGCGACCAGCGCGGAAAGGTCTCGCCACCGAGCAGCCAGCCGCAGGCCACCGCGCCGGGCGGCGTGATGAGTGAGATCGTTTGCAGATTCGTGACCGACATGCGCGGCAGCAACCAGTAGAGGAGCAGGAACGTCAGCGCCGACCCCGGCACCGCGAGATAAAAGAGGCAAAACACCGCTGTTTTCGTCCAGTGAAAGTGCATCGGATTTCCGTCGACGATAAAACCGGTCACGAGCAACGGCAGCGTCCCGAAGATCATCTGCCACGCGGCAATCATGGCCGGCGCCAGCTGGAGCGCGCGCTTTTTCAGCATCACATTTGAAAACGCCGCGGTGGCCGCACCAAACACAACGGCAACTCCGCCCCAGAAAGCGAGCACTCCTCCAAAATCCAGCAGGCGCGAGCAGATCACCGCCACGCCGCCGACCGCCAGCGCTGCTCCCGCGACCCGCTGCCAGCGGAGCGGTTCCCCCGGGAGAAGGAAATGGGCGAAGACCATCCCAAAGATTGGAATGGTGGCCTGCAAGACCGCGGACAAACCGGACGACACATACAGCTCCGCCCAAAAAAGCAGCGCGTAGTTCATCGCGAACATGAGCACGCCTGTGTAGGCCAACAGTTTGAAATCGGCGCGCCGCGCCGGCAGCAATCGCACCCGGCCCAGGGAAATCGCCAGCAGGACCGCGATGGCGATGGCAAATCGAAGAGCGACGAAGGAAATCGGCGGAAGATCCCGCAAACCGACTTTGATGGCTAGCCAGGTCGAACTCCAGATCACGCAGAGGGCCAGATACGCTGCCGCGACCGCAAATTTCTTCTGCTCCGGCATCGCATAGGAGCGCATCAGCGGCTCCTCGTTGCAACTGCTTTTGCGCTAACTCAAAATCGTGTTCGTGCTCGTGCTCCTGCTCGTGATCGGTCTGGGTTCCGCCAGCAAATACTCGAGCAGGATCACGATCAGGAGCACGAGCACGAGCACGAGAAAGAACTAGAGCGAAGCCATGTCGATGACGAAGCGATACTTCACGTCGCTTTTCAACATCCGCTCGTACGCTTCATTGATTTGCTGGATCGGAATCATCTCGATGTCGCAGGTAATTCCGTGCTCCGCGCAGAAGTCCAGCATCTCCTGGGTCTCCGCGATTCCGCCAATCAAGGATCCAGCCAGTTGCCGGCGCGGCACGATCAGATTGAAGGCGCCGACCGGCATCGGCTCAGGCGGAACACCCACCAGGCATAAAACGCCGTCACGTTTCAGGACGCCGAGGTAAGCGTTGATGTTGTGCTGCGCCGACACGGTGTCGATAATGAAATCGAAACGGTTCGCCTGATCTTCGAGCGCCTCCTCTTCTTTCGTTATTATCACTTCGTGCGCGCCCAACCGTTTCGCGTCGGCCGTCTTCCCCGGCGAGGTAGTGAAAAGGGTCACCTCGGCGCCAAAAGCGTTGGCAAATTTCAGGGCCATGTGTCCGAGCCCGCCGAGGCCGACAACGCCGACCTTTTGGCCTTGACCCACTTTCCATTTTCGCAGCGGCGAATAGGTCGTGATTCCGGCGCACAAGAGCGGGGCCGAAGAGGCCGGGTCCAGTTTATCGGAAAGACGGAGCACGAAATCCTGATCGACCACAATACTTTTGGAATATCCGCCGTAGGTCGTGCCGCCGGTGTGCGGGTCGGGGCTGTTATAAGTGAAGGTCGGGCCGCTCTCGCAAAACTGTTCAAGATCGGCCCGGCAATTTTCGCAGACGCGATCGGAGTTGACCAGGCATCCGACTGCCGCCAGATCGCCCTCTTTGAATTTTTTCACTTCGCGGCCGACTTTGACGACGCGTCCAGCGATTTCGTGACCGGGGACGCAGGGATAGGTCGTGCCGCCCCATTCGTTGCGCGCGATATGCAGGTCGGAATGGCAGACGCCGCAAAACAGAATCTCGATCTGGACGTCATTCGGCGTCGGCTCCCGGCGATCGAAGGAGAAGGGAGCGAGCGGTGAGTTCGCCGCGCTGGCGGCATAGGCTTTGGTGGAAGGCATAATATTGATTCGTGCTCGCGGCAGCGGTGGCCGCTTTTGATGTAGAGGCGCTTGTGCCAAGCGCCTGTTTTGATTGGCTAGGCGCTTGGCACAAGCGCCTCTACATTTGAGAATGGTGCTTCATTCCGTTCTCGATCTATCGCCGATCATTGGAGGAGGCGATGCCGCGCTGGCCTTCCGCAACACGGTCGATCTCGCGCAACACGCGGAAGAGTGGGGCTATCATCGCTACTGGCTGGCGGAGCATCATAATCTTCCGGGCATCGCCAGCGCGGCCACTTCGGTCGTTATCGGGCATGTTGCTGGAAAGACGAAAAGCATTCGCGTAGGCGCCGGAGGGCTCATGCTTCCAAAC
>Ga0193745_1000101_pt1 | contig 14887 bp, 14 predicted proteins | sample L1a2metaG_FD_145899 | JGI IMG/M metagenome (GOLD analysis project Ga0193745, IMG submission 145899) | Soil microbial communities from a riparian zone of the East river system, Colorado, United States - L1a2 | ecosystem: Environmental > Terrestrial > Soil > Riparian zone | place: USA: East River... | reverse complement strand
CGCCTCCATGTCGCGGCCGTTCACCGTGATCCGCGACATGGAGGCGAAGGCGCAGCAGGCCTATCTCGGCAAGATCAAGGAGCTGGAGGACAACCTCGGCCAGACGCAGGAAAAGCTGGGCGCGCTGCAAAAGGGCAGGGGGCAGGGCGCGGGGGCGATTCTCACGGCCGAACAGCAGAGCGAGCTGGAGAACTTCCGCAGGAAGGCCGCGGAGACGCGTCTGGCGCTGAAAGAGGTCCGCCGCGAGTTGCGGGCCGACAGCGAAGCACTTCAGTTCTGGACCAAGGTGGCGAACATCGCGCTGATGCCCTTGCTCGTGGCGATCGCCGGCATCGTGCTCGCGGTCCTGCGCCGCCGCAGGACGCCCGCCCTGTGAACCGCAGGCAATTCCTTATCGCGCTTGCTGCGTTGGCCGTCCTCGCGGCATTGGGCGCCGCGGTCGTTTTCTCCGACCGCTCGGCCTGGACGAGCGCCGATTCGCGCGCCGGACAGAAGGCGATTCCCGGCCTCCGGTTGAGCGAGGTCGCCGAGATCGCGATCCGGGATTCGTCGGGCGAGCTGCACCTGGTGCGGGGCGGGACCGGCTGGAGCGTGCCCGAGCGCGCCGGCTTCGCGGCCGAGACCGATCGTATCGCCGCGCTTCTGGTGAAGCTCGCTGAACTGAAAATCGTACAGAGCGAGCCCTTGCATGAGAGTCAGCGCGCTCGCCTGGAGCTCGTCGAACCGAAGGACAAGGCTGCGGGCGCGGGAACGGTGATCGAGCTGAAGGACGCCAAGGGCGGGTCGCTCGGGCGGCTGCTTCTCGGAAAGAAAATCGTCAAAAGCTCGCCGGTCGCCTCCTCGCTTTCGCGCGGCGAGACCGAGGCGACCGGCCGTTACCTGACGGGCGGCGATGCAGGCACGATGCTCGCCGTCGGGGAGCCGCTGACGGAAGTCGAGTCCAGGTCCGATCAGTGGCTGGTGAAGGATCTCCTTCGGGTCGACGAGGCGAAATCGATTTCGTCGTCGAAGGACGGAAAAGCGCGCTGGAGCGTGACGCGCGAGACGGAATCGGCCGACTGGAAGTTCGCCGGATCGAAGGAAAAGCCCGATCTGCAGAAGGCGACCGATCTTGCGAGCTCGCTCGGCTGGGTGAATCTCGTCGATATAGTCACGGATCCCAAGGCCGACACCGGGCTCGATCACGCGATCGTCATCAAAGCCGATACGTTCGACGGTTTGAGTTACATGCTGAGAATCGGCAAACGGGCCGGCGACAATTACTATGTCCAGGTGACCGCCGCCGGGGAGCCTCGCAAAACGCGGACTCCGGCCAAGGGCGAGAAAGCCGAAGACAAGGCGAAGAACGACAAGGGATTCGACGAACGCCGCAAGAAGCTCCTCGAACAGCTCGAGCGCGAGAAAAAGCTCGAGCGCTGGGTTTACCTGGTCGCGAAAAACGGCCTGGAACCCTTGCTCCGCGATCGCCCTGGCCTTATGCCGGAGAAGAAAAAAGCGGCGAAGAAAGCTTAAGGAGACCGCATGCAGCTCAAAGGCAGCACATTTATCGTCACCGGCGGTGCGTCGGGCCTCGGCGAAGGAACGGTCAAGATGCTCGCCGAAGCGGGCGCGAACGTCGTCATCGCCGACCTTCAGGCTGACAAGGGCGAGGCGCTCGCGAAGCAGCTCGGGCAGAGAGTGCGATTCGTCAAATGCGATGTCACCGCGGAAACGGACGGCCAGGCCGCGGTGGACGCGGCTCTCAAGAACTTCAACGCCTTGCAGGGTCTGGTCAATTGCGCCGGTATCGCGATCGCAGAGCGCACAGTGAAGAAGGACGGGCCGCATTCGCTCGCGTCGTTCTCGCGCGTCATCGGCATCAATCTTATCGGCACGTTCAATATGATCCGCCTCGCCGCCGTTGCCATGGCGAAGGGCCAGCCGAACGCCGTGGGCGAGCGCGGCGTGATCGTCAACACCGCTTCGGTGGCCGCCTACGACGGGCAGATCGGGCAGGCTGCCTACTCGGCATCGAAGGGCGGCGTTGTCGGCATGACGCTCCCCATAGCGCGCGATCTCTCGCGCGACGGCATCCGCGTCTGCACGATTGCTCCGGGCATCTTCGAAACGCCCATGCTGCTCGGCATGCCGAAGGACGTGCAGGACGCGCTCGCCAAGCAGGTGCCGTTTCCGCCGCGCCTGGGCAAGCCGGCGGATTACGCGCAACTCGTTCGGCACATCGCCGAGAACGAGATGCTGAACGGGGAGACGATCCGCCTCGACGGCGCGATCCGCATGGCGCCGAAGTGACGCGCGCTTAAAGCGCGCGCGTCATCCCCGCGCAAGCGGGGATCCAGAAGCTGGCCTACTTTGCCGAGACCTGCGCTGCGCGCCCCGTGAGCCGGATGATGTGCAGTCCCGTGCCCGCCCGGTCGGCACTGTAGATGAGACCCCGATCGTCGACCTCGACGTTGTTGGTCTGGATCACCTTGGTGCACGCGGGAGTGATCTTCGGATCGCCCTCCGGATGGCTGATTCCATCGGCGCAGAACGCCATCGTGTTCTTGTTCGGCGCGGGAATGAAATAAGCGACCTCCTGCACGGCAAACGGGTTGCGAATATCGAAGACGCGAGTGCCCGCGTTGAACCACGAGAAGATGGCAAGCTTCCCGTAGTAGGGGGGATAGAACGACTCATGGCCTGCATGATTGCCGAACCGCCCGCCGCGGCCGCAGAAATCTCCCGGGTTTTCGGGAACGTGGAACGTCGCAACAGGCCAGGGGGTCGGTTCATTGGTGATGTCCAGCAGGAAACCCAAGTGCGGTGCGGGACGGTTTCCACCGGGGCCCGGCTTGCAGTGGTCCCCTCGCCCCTGTTCCGAAGCAACGACCAGGAGGTCCCGGGTTTTCAGAACCGAATGGCTCTGGAATCCGGGAACCGGCACGCCGTACATCGGCATTGCGGTGTGCGCACCCTGGTCGGGTGACATGACGATGTGTCCCACCTGCGGCGCGAGCATTTCTTCCGTCGTCGGCTTGAGGGCGTTGGTGAAGGCGGTCAGCAACTTCTTTCGGTCGAGAATCTGAATGACTCCGTCCGCTCCGGTCCCGTAGGCCGCGTAAACGCGGTTCTTGGCAACCCCGGCCGAGATGGGTCCATGAATTTGAATGCCTGCCCGCACACCCTGGAATGACGTGGCCCCCGGCTGCTGGCCGAGCAGTCCGAAGTCCCGAATGTAAACGGGCTTCGCGGGGTCGCTGAGATCGTAGATCTTCAGATGATTGCCCTTCCACCCTTCGGCGGACTTGTTCGCAACCAGATAGGCGATCCCCGTATCGCATTCCCACCAGCTCTTGTGCGTGCCGCTAAGGCCATCGACGATGGTTGTAAGGCGGATCGGCCGGGCCTTGTCGGTAACGTCGTAGATTTCGTGCGCCTCAGAGCCGAGCGATCGCAACAGGTACCACTTGCCTTTGACCCCGCGCGGCAGGACGCTTCCGCTGCAAACGCGCACCATCTGGGCGCCGCCGGCTTCTTCTCCTCCCTCGGTCGGGCCCGGAATATGAGCGAGGTACCTGGTCTTCGCCGGGTCGGTGACATCGACAATCGAAGTTCCGTTGCCTTCGACCACACCCGTGAGCGGATTCGGCATTTTGCCCGTGTGGTGACCGACGTAGGCGATCTCACGCCCATTTTCGTTGATGATGATCGGTTGGTACGCCGAACGTCCCTGCAGGTCGCTGTGGCCGGCCAATTCCGTGTTCCATGCAGATTGCTGATTCGCGGAGTTGGGAGCCGGCTGCTGATTCGCCGGGCTTCCGTTCAAAGTCACGTTCGGGATCGCCGATCCATCCGGCGGGTAGCTTTGAGCCGTGGCAGTCGAGCCGGTTGCCAAGGTGAGGGCAAGCGCACAGGCGACAAGTAGTGCTTTCATGTTCTTACCCCCGATTGCCATTGCGATAGAGGTACGCCACAACGGCTCCAAGAATCAGAAGCAGCACCCCGTCGAACACGATCTGCTTGACCACGTGCATGCCCGGCATGGGTTGCACGACGTAGTAGATCGTGTATCCCGGCACGACCGTCAGCAGCGCGATGACGCAGCCGAACCGGATTCCCTGACCGAGCCACGGTTTGGCTTCGACGCCGCGCGAATAGATCCATACGAACGCGCCGGACATGAGGACGTGCGCAAGGATCATGAGGGGAAAGTATTGCCGGGCGTCGGCTTCCGGGCGAAACAGGTTGGGGAGTCTTACGTAGTCGGGGTGCAGCAGCACTCCGTGCACGACGAAACTGCCGCCCATCCAGACCACAAAGATGGCCAGCCAGGCAAGCGCGAATTTCTTGTTCATGACGATCCTCCTTTGAAGAGACGCTAGTCGGCCTTGGTCCCCGCTTCACGCAGGACTTTTGCGTACCGGGCCGATTCGGGCCGCAATAAGCTACCGCTCCTGCGGTTTCAGCCTCTCGCGGTAGAGCTTCGAGCGCCGGACGTAGCCGTCGGCGATCTTCAGCAGACCTTCTTTTTCCTCCGCCTTCAGCTCGCGCACGATTTTGCCCGGCGAGCCGAGCACGAGGACTCCGTCGGGATACGTCTTGCCTTCGGGGATTAGGGTGCCGGCGCCGATCAGGCAGCGACTCCCGATGACCGCGTGGTTCATGATGATCGCGCCGATGCCGACGAGCGATCCGTCGCCGATGGTGCAGCCGTGCAACATCGCCATGTGGCCGACGGAGACATCCTTGCCGAGGGTGAGCGGAATGCCCGGATCGGCGTGCAGGACCGAGGCGTCCTGGATGTTGGTGCGCTCGCCGATGGTGATGATGTCGCTGTCGCCGCGGAGGACGCAATTGAACCAGACGCTCGCCTGGTCGTGCAGGATCACGGTGCCGATGACGGTGGCGTTCTCCGCGATGAACCACTCCTCGCCGTGGAATGCGACTTTGCGCTCGCCGAGGGAATAGATCGACATGATTGCGGCGGGATCATAGCAGAACGTTGGCAGTCGTCACGGCGCGCCGCCTGTTATCATCACGCGCTTTCACGAATCGAGTGCTGGATGAAGGCTAGCGAATCCCTGTTCCTGCCCGTGCACGGGCTCCGTTATCATTGCCGCTGCTGGGGCGATGAGCGCGCTCCGAAGCTGTTCATGCTTCACGGCTGGATGGATGTCTCGGCCTCGTTCCAGTTCCTGGTGGACGCGCTGCGCCGCGACTGGCGCGTGATCGCGCCGGACTGGCGCGGTTTCGGGCTGACCGAATGGGCGAAGCACCACGGCTACTGGTTCCCGGATTATTTCGCCGATCTGGAGCGCTTGCTCGATCATTTCCAGCCGGAGACGCCGGCGACGCTCATCGGCCACAGCATGGGCGGCAACATCGCCGCGATGTACGCCGGCATCCGTCCCGAGCGCGTGGCACGGTTGATCGATCTGGAAGGGTTCGGGCTGGCGCAGACGCGCGCCGAGACCGCGCCGGGACGCTACGCGCGCTGGCTCGGCGAGCTTGCGGGCGAAAAGCTCGCGTTTCGCGACTACGATTCCTTCGACGCGCTCGCCGAGCGCCTGCAGGGCAACAATTCCCGCTTGAGCGCCGAAAAGGCGTCGTACCTCGCGCAGTACTGGGGGAGATCAAAGCCCGACGGCCGCGTCGAGCTCGCGAGCGACCCGGCGCACAAGCTCGTCAATCCTGTTCTCTATCGTGTCGAGGAAGCCGAATCCTGCTGGCGCAAAGTCGCCGCGCCCGTGCTCTGGGTCGTGGGCGCCGAATCGAAAGCGCCCGAAATGCTGAAGCTGTCGGGCGCCGATATCGCAGCGCGCAAGACGTGTTTCCTGCAATTGACCGAACGCGTGATCGCAGGGGCGGGCCATATGGTTCATCACGATCAGCCCGAGCGGCTCGCCGCAGTGATCGAGGAGTTTCTCGGGTAAGATGAGGCGATGAATGTCGATCTTCACTCTCACTCCACTGCTTCCGACGGTTTGCTCAAACCCCAGGATCTCGTCGCGCGGGCCGCGGCGAACGGGGTGGAGATCCTCGCGCTGACCGATCACGACGGCGTATCGGGGCTCTCCGAGGCGCGCGCCAAAGCCGAATCCGAAGGCGTTCGCTTCGTCGACGGCGTGGAGATTTCGGTGACCTGGGGAGGAAGCACGGTTCACATCGTCGGTCTGCAAATCGATCCGCAAGACCCGGTCTTGCGTTCCGGGCTCGAATCGATCCGGGAAGGCCGCGTGAGACGGGCGGAGAAAATCGGCGAAGCGCTTGCCGCAGCCGGTGTTCCCGACAGCCTCGCGGGGGCGAAGACTTACGCGGAGAATCCGAACCTCATCAGCCGCTCGCATTTCGCGCGGCACCTGGCGAAAACGGGCTGGGCGCGCGACGTCAAGAGCGTCTTCCAGCACTACCTCGTGAAAGGCAAGCCCGGCTTCGTCCAGCACCGGTGGGCCTCGCTCGGAGACGCCGTGAGCTGGATCCGCGCAAGCGGCGGAATCGCGGTCGTCGCGCACCCGGGCCGCTACAACTTTCCCAGGCCCGAGCTGCATGCGTTTCTTGCGCAGTTCAGGGATTGCGGGGGCGCCGGAATCGAGGTCGTTACCGGAAGCCACTCGCCGGAGCAATACGTCGAATATGCCCGCATCGCGCGCGAGTTCGGGTTCAGCGCCTCGCGCGGCTCCGATTATCACGGCAAAGGGGAGAGCAAGGCCGATCTCGGCGCGCTGCCGCAGCTGCCCGACGATCTCAAGCCCGTCTGGCACGACTGGTAGGGCGCGCGGGACGGAGAAGCCGCTCTGATAAAATACCGCGTTTGACCGACCGGCCATGGAATTCAATCTCGTCCAGACCATCGCGATCTACGCTCTGCCGGTCATCTTCGCGATCACCCTGCATGAAGCCGCTCACGGCTATGTCGCCCGCCACTTCGGGGACAACACCGCCTTCGTGCTCGGGCGGGTCAGCCTCAATCCGCTGCGCCACATCGATATGGTCGGGACGATCGCCGTCCCCTTGCTGATTCTCGTCGTGAGCAAGCTCTTCGGCGGCGCCGGGATCCTGTTCGGCTGGGCGAAACCCGTGCCGGTGAATTTCCACGCGCTGCGCCGCCCCAAGCGGGACATGCTGTGGGTCGCCGCCGCCGGACCCGCCGCGAACCTCGTCATGGCGATCGGCTGGGCGCTGGTGATGAAGGCCGCGCAAATGCTTCCGCAAACCATGTTTTCCCTGCCGATGAGCCTGATGGCCGAAGCCGGAATCACCGTCAACATCGTGCTCATGGTGCTGAACCTGCTGCCGATCCTGCCGCTCGACGGCGGGCGAATCGCGGTGAGCGTGCTGCCGAATCGCCTGGCGCTCGGTTATGCGCGCCTCGAGCCCTTCGGTTTTCCGCTCCTGCTGCTTCTGCTTTTTACCAACGTGCTCGGCGCGATCATGATGCCGATGGTCAATGCTTCGATCGGCTTGATCGAAGCGATCTTTCAGCTGTAGCCCGCACATGTACGAAGAACGCGTGGTCTCCGGCATGCGCCCCACGGGCGCGATGCACCTGGGGCATTTCCACGGCGCGCTCAAGAACTGGGTGAAGCTGCAGAGCGAGCATCCGTGCCTGTTCTTCGCCGCGGACTGGCACGCGCTCACGACGCACTATGAAACGCCCGAGGTGATCGAAGAAAGCGTCTGGGACATGGTGATCGACTGGCTGGCGGCCGGCATCGACCCGGCGCAGGCGACCCTGTTCATCCAGTCGCGCATCCCGGAGCACGCCGAACTGCACACGCTGCTCTCGATGATCACGCCGCTCAGCTGGCTCGAGCGAGTGCCGAGCTACAAGGACCAGCAGGAGAAGCTTATCGACCGGGACCTGTCGACTTACGGTTTCCTCGGTTACCCGCTGTTGCAGGCGGCCGACGTGCTCGTGTACCGCGCGAAGTACGTTCCGGTCGGCGAAGACCAGGTGCCGCACATAGAGATGACGCGTGAGGTCGCGCGGCGCTTCAACCACATCTACGGCCGCGAGCCCGGGTTCGAGGACAAGGCCAAGGCCGCCGCGAAGAAATTGGGCAGCCGCAAGGCCAAGGTGGTGATGGAGTTGCGCACCAAGTACCAGGAACAGGGCGACGCCGAGGCGCTGGCAGCCGCGCGCGCGCTGCTCGAGAAGCAGGGAAATCTCTCCGTCGCGGACCGGGAGCGCCTGTACGGCTTTCTCGAGGGAGGAGGCCGGATGATCCTGGTCGAGCCCGAGGCGTTGTTGACCGAAGCCCCCAAGCTTCCCGGAACGGACGGGCAGAAGATGTCGAAATCCTACGACAACACGATTTCACTGCGCGAGGACGCGGAATCGGTCAAGAAGAAGATCCGCACCATGCCGACCGACCCGGCAAGGGTGAAGCGCAGCGATCCGGGTGATCCGGACAAATGCCCGGTCTGGCAGCTCCACCTGGTCTACAGCGACGAAAAGACCCGCCAGTGGGCGAATCAGGGCTGCCGCACCGCTGGTATAGGCTGCCTCGAATGCAAGCAGCCCGTGATCGACGCGGTGCTCGCCGAGCAGGGACCTATGCGCGAGCGCGCGCAGAAGTATCTCGACGACCCGACCCTGGTTCGCAACATCGTCGCCGACGGGTGCGAAAAGGCGCGCAAGCTCGCACGCGAGACCATGCGCGAGGTGCGCGAAGCGATGGGGCTCGCTTACACGTGAGCGACCCGGTGCAGCTCACCATTCCGACACCGGCGCAAGCCGCCGGCGCGCCGGGTGCGCTCGCAGCCAGCGCACCGAGTGCGCTCGTAGCCAGCGCACCGAGTGCGCTCGTAGCAAAAGTGCGCGGCGAACCGTTTACCGAGCTGCCGCAGGACCTGTATATCCCGCCCGATGCGCTCGAGGTCTTCTTCGAGACCTTCGAGGGGCCGCTCGATCTGCTGCTCTACCTCATCCGCAAGGCGAACCTCGACATCCTCGACATTCCCATGGCGCGGCTCACCGAGCAGTACATGGAATACGTCGAGGTGATGCGCACGAAGAACCTCGAACTGGCCGCCGAGTATCTGGTCATGGCGGCGATGTTGATGGAAATCAAATCGCGCATGCTCCTTCCTCGCCCGACGATGCCGGGCGAGGAAGGAGCAGACCCGCGCGCCGAACTGGTCCGGCGGCTGCTCGAGTACGAGAAGATGAAGCTCGCAGGGCAGAAGCTCGATGCGCTGCCGCAGCTCGGGCGGGACTTCTTCCCCGTGGAGGTCTGGATCGAACAGACTCTCGCGCAGCGCCTGCCGCAGGTGAACGTCGTGGACCTTCAGGAAGCATGGCGCGCCCTCCTCGTGCGTGCGAAAATGACGCAGCACCACCGTGTCAGCCGCGAGGAGCTTTCGGTACGCGAGCACATGAGCCTTATCCTGCGCAGGCTCCGCAGTGGCGGCTTTGCCGAGTTCGGCGAGTTGTTCGAGCCGGGCCGCGGCGTGCCGGTCCTGGTCGTCAATTTCCTCGCGGTGCTGGAGCTCGTGAGGGAAGGCCTGATCGATGTCACGCAGTCCGAATCTTTCGCGCCCATCTACGTGAAGCTGGCCCATGCCCAGTCCGAATGAAGTGAAAATCGTGCTCGAGGCAGCTCTGCTCGCCGCGCAGGAGCCGCTTCCGGTCTCGGAGCTGCGCAAAATGTTCGACGAGGAGATCGATGCAGACACGATCCGCAGGCTGCTCGAGGAGCTGCGCGAGGCGTGGAAGGACCGCGGTGTCGAGCTCGTGGCGACCGCGAGCGGCTGGCGCTTCCAGACGCGCGCCTCGTACCAGAGATTCCTGGAGCGCATCCATCCCGAAAAAGCGCCACGCTACTCGCGTGCCGTGCTCGAGACGCTTGCGATCGTCGCCTACCGGCAGCCGGTGACGCGCGGCGACATCGAAGAGGTCCGTGGCGTCACCGCTTCAGCCGAGGTGATAGGCCGCCTGGAAGAACGCGGCTGGGTGGAAGTGATCGGGCACAAGGAGGTGCCGGGGCGCCCGGCCCTGTACGCGACCACCAAGACTTTCCTCGACGACCTGGGCCTGCGCTCATTGCAGGAACTGCCTTCCCTTGAAGACATCGCCAAGACGCTTGATCTCACGCAGACTCCGCCGCCCGCTTCGAAGCCCGAGCCCGCTTCGCAACCCGAGCCCGCTTCGCAGCCCGCGCCCGACGAGTCAGCGACCGCGCGCGCGGTCTAGACCCGCGGGGCCCGCCGAGAAGCTTCACAAGGTTCTTGCGCGCTCTGGTCTCGGCTCGCGCCGCGACATGGAAGCCGCGATCGTTTCCGGCAGGCTCCTGGTCAACGGCACGCGAGCCGCTTTGGGGCAGCGCGTGGGGCCGCGCGATCGGGTCGCGCTGGACGGGCACCGGGTCTCGTTGCGGTTCGAAGAGGGCGCGCCGCGCCTGCTGATCTACCACAAGCCGGCCGGGGAGCTCGTCACAGCGCGCGATCCCTCTGGCAGGCCGACCGTGTTCGACCACCTGCCGAGAATGCGGGGCAGCCACTGGATCGCGATCGGCCGGCTGGACTTCAATTCCGGCGGGCTGCTCCTTTTCACGGACTCGGGTGAACTGGCGAACCGCCTTATGCATCCGAGCAGCCAGATCGAGCGCGAGTACGCCGTGCGGGTGCGGGGCGAGCTCTCGCGCGAACAGATGCGCACTCTTGCCGAAGGGGTCGTTCTCGACGACGGCCCGGCCCGGTTCGACAGCATCTCCGCGGGCGGGGGCAGCGGATCGAATCGCTGGTACCAGGTCGTGCTGCGCGAAGGGCGCAACCGCGAGGTGAGGCGCATGTTCGAGTCGCTGGGAATCACCGTGAGCCGCCTGATGCGCGTGCGCTTCGGGCCCATCCTCCTGCCATCGTATCTGCGCCGGGGCCAATGGCGCGAGATCGAGCCAAAGGATGCTGCGCGGCTGTTGGCCGCGCTCGAGCCGCACACCTGAAGCGCCGCCGGAGCGTCTTCCCGTTGTTCCGGGGGAAGTTTCTTGCTATACTTTCGCCGTTTTTGAGATGGGCTTTCGAGCCCATTTTTTATTTATGCCCAGGGGTTGCGCGTGGTCGTGAACGCGCTCGAGTCCTTGCTCGAGCGCACCGTCGGCGGGCTGGGGTACGGGCTGGCCGACTTCGAATATATTAATAACGGTAGGATGTTACGAGTGTTTATTGAGAAGACACATGAACTTGGGCAGGACACGGCGAACGTGACCCTTGCCGACTGCGCATCCGTGAGCCAGCAGCTGCAGCGGGTACTCGAAGTCGAGGGGATCGACTACGACCGGCTGGAGGTTTCCTCCCCGGGCCTGGACCGCCGCTTGAAAAAGGCGGCGGATTTTGCCCGTTTTGCCGGCCATGAGGTTCATGTGCGCCTGCGCCATGCGGTCAACGGCCGCAGGAATTTCACCGGCACCGTGCGCGCTGTGGAAGGCGACCGGGTCGAATTCGACTACGACAGCGGCGGCCGGCTCGCGTTCGACCTCGCCGACCTCGACCGCGCGCGCCTGGTGCCCAAGCCATGATGCCCGAGGGATACATGAGCCGCGAGCTGTTGCTGCAGGCGGATGCGCTCGCCCGGGAGAAGAACGTCCACAAGGATGTGGTGTTCGGCGCCCTGGAGATGGCGATCGCTTCCGCGACCAAGAAGCGCTTCAGCGAAGACGCCGATGTGCGCGTCGCGATCGACCGCAATACCGGGGACTTCGAATCCTTCCGCCGCTGGCAGGTGGTTGCCGACGAAGCAGTGGAGAATCCGGCTCAGCAGATAGCGTTTTCGGAGGCGCAGAAGCAGTACCCGGACATCCAGCTCGGAGATTATATCGAGGAGGCTCTCGAGCCGATCGATTTCGGCCGCATCGGCGCGCAGACCGCGAAACAGGTCATCCTCCAGAGGATCCGCGACGCCGAAAGAGAGCAGCTGCTGAACGATTTTCTCGCCCGCGGCGAAAAGCTCATCAACGGCGCGATCAAGCGCGTCGAGCGCGGCAACGCGATCATCGAGGTCGGGCGCGTCGAGGCTGTACTGCCGCGCGACCAGATGATCCCCAAGGAGAATTTGCGGGTTGGCGACCGCGTGCGCGCCTTTGTCATGCGCATCGACCGCAACGTGCGCGGGCCGCAGTTGGTGCTCTCGCGCACCGCGCCCGAATTCATCATGGAGCTGTTCCGCCTCGAAGTCCCGGAAATCGAGGAAGGACTGCTCGAGATCAAATCAGCGGCGCGCGACCCGGGAATTCGCGCAAAGATTGCCGTGCATTCCCGCGACAAGCGCATCGATCCGATCGGGACCTGCGTCGGCATGCGCGGGGCGAGGGTGCAGGCGGTAACGCAAGAACTCGCGGGCGAGCGCGTGGACATCGTGCTTTGGTCGGAAGACCCTGCCCAGTTCGTGATCGGCGCGCTCGCGCCCGCCGAGGTCTCTTCGATCCTCGTCGATGAGGACAAGCACGCCATGGACGTGGTGGTGGACGAGGAGAACCTCGCCATCGCAATCGGCCGAAGCGGACAGAACGTCAGACTGGCCTCGGAGCTGACTGGCTGGACGATCAATCTCATGACCGAGGCGGAGTCGCAAAAGAAGAACGAGGAGGAGGCCTCTTCGGTGAGAAAGCTCTTCATGGAGCGGCTCGACGTCGACGAGGAAGTGGCCAACACGCTCATCCAGGAGGGCTTCTCGACTCTGGAGGAAGTGGCTTACGTGCCCATCAACGAGATGATGGAGATCGAGGGCTTCGACGAGGCGACGGTAAACGAGCTGCGCAACCGCGCGCGCGACGCGCTCCTGGTGCAAGCCATCGCGAGCGAGGAGCAGGCCGAAAACCTCGATCCGGCGCTGCTCGGCCTGGAAGGAATGGACAAGGACTTGGCGACGAAGCTCGCCAAGTCCGGGGTGAAGACTCGCGACGACCTGGCCGATCTCGCCACGGACGACCTCGTCGAGATGGCGGGAATCGAAGCCGAGCGTGCCAAGAGCCTGATCATGAAGGCTCGTGAACACTGGTTTGCCCAGGAGTAGAGCCGGCCCATGGCCCAGATGAGCGTTGCCCAATTTGCCGGCGAGCTGAAAGTGCCGCCGTCGCAGCTGCTCGAGCAGCTTCGTGCCGCAGGCGTGCACAAGCAGGTGGCCGAAGACGTCCTTTCGGATCAGGACAAGACCCGGCTCCTGGAATACCTGCGCAAGTCACACGGCTCATCGGAACCCAAGAACAAGATCACCCTGACGCGCAAGCAGACCTCCGAGATCATCAAGAAGTCGGATGCGAGCGGCAGAGCGCGCACCATCCAGGTCGAAGTCAAGAAGAAGCGCATCTTCGTCAAGCGCGACGCGGAGCCGGGTGCGCCTGCGGAAGCGCCCGGCGCTTCCGCAGGCGCGGTCGATTCGCGCGAAGCGGAGTTCCGCGAGGAAGAGCAGCGCCGCCATGAGGAGTTGGCCGCGCGGCAGGCCGCGGACGTGGTGGAGAAACAGGAGCGCGAGCGCAAGCAGGCCGAAGCCAAGCCGAGCGAGGTGAAGGCGCAGGCGCCGGCACCCGCCTCCGACACCACGCTGCACAAGCCGAAGGTCGCACCGGGGGCCGAAAAGAAGGGCGCGAAGAAGGCGAAGGAAATCAAGGTCTGGAAGGACGAGGGCGTCAAGCGCCGCACGATCAAGACGCGCGGGGATGTGCAGGGAGCCTCGGGCTGGCATAACCCCAAGGGCGCCAGACACAGGACCGCGGTCGCGCCGGCCGCTGAAGGCGTCCAGCAGTTCAGCGCGCCCACCGAACCGGTCGTTCGCGAGGTCATGGTGCCGGAGACCATTTCCGTCGGCGATCTCGCCCACAAGATGTCTGTCAAGGCCGCCGAAGTCATCAAGGTGCTGATGAAACTGGGCAACATGGTGACCATCAACCAGGTGCTCGACCAGGAAACCGCAATGATCGTCGTGACCGAAATGGGCCACCAGGCCAAGGCGGCAAAACTCGACGATCCGGAATCCCTGCTCGCCGACGACGTACCCGAACACCACGAGGAAGCCGAGCTGAAGCCGCGTGCGCCCGTGGTCACGGTGATGGGGCATGTCGACCACGGGAAAACGTCGCTCCTCGATTACATCCGCCGCACGAAGGTCGCCTCGGGCGAGGCGGGCGGCATCACCCAGCACATCGGCGCCTACCACGTGCAGACGCCGCGCGGCATGATCACCTTCTTGGATACGCCGGGCCACGAAGCTTTTACGGCGATGCGCGCACGCGGTGCGAAATTGACCGACATCGTCGTGCTGGTGGTCGCGGCGGACGACGGCGTGATGCCGCAGACGATAGAGGCGATCCATCACGCCCGGGCGGCCGAAGTCCCCATCGTGGTGGCGATCAACAAGATCGACAAGCACGAGGCGAACCTGGAAAAGGTCAAGCAGGAGCTGGTGGCGCAGACCGTGGTACCCGAGGAATACGGCGGGGATTCTCCGTTCGTTCCGGTGTCGGCGAAAACCGGCGCCGGCATCGATACGCTGCTGGAGCAGGTGCTGCTGCAGGCCGAGGTGCTGGAGCTGAAAGCTCCGGTGGACACGCTGGCCAAAGGCCTTGTGATCGAGGCTCGGTTGGACAAAGGCCGCGGACCGGTGGCCACGGTGCTGGTTCAGTCCGGAACGCTCCGTCGCGGCGACATCGTGCTCGCCGGGAGCTCCTTCGGCCGGGTTCGCGCCATGCTCGACGAAAGTGGAAGCGCGGTTCATGAGGCCGGTCCTTCGTTTCCGGTCGAGATCCAGGGCCTGTCGGACGTACCTGCGGCAGGCGAGGACGTCATGGCACTCGGCGACGAGCGCAAGGCGCGCGAGATCGCGCTATTCCGCCAAGGCAAATTCCGCGACGTGAAGCTCGCGAAGAAGCAGGCCGCCAAGCTGGAAAACCTGTTCGAGCAGATGGGCGAAGGCGAG
>Ga0193745_1000100_pt1 | contig 14931 bp, 14 predicted proteins | sample L1a2metaG_FD_145899 | JGI IMG/M metagenome (GOLD analysis project Ga0193745, IMG submission 145899) | Soil microbial communities from a riparian zone of the East river system, Colorado, United States - L1a2 | ecosystem: Environmental > Terrestrial > Soil > Riparian zone | place: USA: East River... | reverse complement strand
GCGCCCGGAATGCGAGAGCTCCAGCAGAGAGCTTACGACCGGGCGCCGCCAGCTGGGGAGAGACTCCTGAACCGAGTCCGCACTGCAGTTCAATTTTCCCGTAGACCTTAAAGGAGGAAAATCCGTGTCCGAGCCAACATCCCGCACGCACCGTTCCGCCCGCGCGATACTCGCGGGCGCCTTTGCCGCATTCTGCCTGACTCCGTTTGCGCCGGCGCTTGCCGACGACGACTCGGGGAACGCCAGCGAGCTTCTGCGCACCATCAAGAAGGCGCGCCTCATCGATCTCTCCCACAACTGGGAGATCGCCTCGCCGGTCGCATCGGTAAACCCGTTCTATTCGTTTGGCCTCACTTCCACGCACGCCAACACGCGCGGCGCCTTCGGCGACGGCGGCCAACTCTCGTTTACCGCCGAGGTGCAGCATTTCAGCGGCCAGCACGGCGCGCCGAGCATCGACGCCATCGGGCACATCGGCCGCGATGGGAAGCTTTTCGGCGGCGTGGACGCCGCGGCGGCGACCAGCAACCCGGATGGCATCGGCGCGAGCGGCGTCGGCGCCAACCTGTCGATCGACAAGTTTCCGGTGGACCTGCTGGTGAACCGCGGCATCCTGCTCGACGTCGCGACGTTGATTCAAGGCGACTCGAGCCCGCTGCCCGCAACCTTTGAGATCACCGCGGCGCACCTCGAGCAGGCGGCGAAGCGCCAGCACGTGAAGCTGAAAAAGGGCGACACGGTCTTCATCCGTACGGGCTGGGGCCAGTACTTCAAGGCGAATGCCGCCCTCTACTCGGGAGCAAACTCACCCGGACCGAGCCTCGACGGCGCGAACTTCCTGATCAGGAACGGCGCGCGCGTGGTCGGCGACGACACGCTCACCTTCGAGCAGCGCCCGCCGATCGTCACCAGCCCGACCTTCCAGGTCTTTCCGGTGCACATGCGCGTCATCGCCGACTCCGGCGTCTTCATCATCGAGAACCTGAACCTCGAGGAGTTGTCGGCCGCGAAGGCCTACGAGTTCGTCGCCGTCGTGCCGCCTTTGAGAATTCTCGGCGGCACCGGCTCCGCGCTGCGTGCATTCGCGCTAGTGCCCCGCGACGACTAAAGTCGATAGACGAGTCAATCGAGCGGTACGGCACCCGGCAAGACGTCAAGCGGCCTTCTTGCCGGGTCCGCCGCCGCTCTTCACGCTGCGTTCCTCCGCCGCCGGTTCCTCCTCCACTTCGTGGCTCGGCGGCCGGGTCGCGATCCGCCCCGCCGTCCATTCCTCCCGGTTGCTTACCGCGAGCCGGTACGCCTGATCGCGTCCCGGCCAGTACGGCCGGGGCCAGAACTGGCCCGTGTGCCGGTACCAGGCCGCCGCGTGCAGCGTGAAGTAGGGATCGGCGAGGTGCGCGCGCGCGAGCGCGACCAGGTCCGCGCGCCCGGAAACGACGATGGTGTTCACCTGGTCGGCGCTGGTGATGTTGCCTACCGCCATCGTGGCGAGCCCGATTTCGTTGCGGATCTTGTCGGCGAACGGCGTCTGGTACATGCGCCCGTAGACCGGCTTCTGGTGCGGCACCACCTGGCCGGTCGAGACGTCGATCAGGTCGACCCCTGCTTCCTTGAAAGCCCGGGCGAGCGCGAGGAGGTCCTCCTCCGAGAGACCGCCGGGAGCCCAGTCGGTCGCCGAGATCCGGATCGACATGGGCTTTTCCTCGGGCCAGACCGCGCGCATGGCGCGGAACAGCTCCAGCGGATAGCGGAGCCGGTTCGCTATCGGCCCTCCATACTCGTCCTTGCGCAAATTCGTGAGCGGAGAGATAAACGACGACAGCAGGTAGCCGTGCGCCATGTGCAGCTCGAGCATGTCGAATCCGGCCTGGTTCGCGTACTCCGCGGAGCGCACGAACTCGTCCCGGATCCTGTCCATGTCGGCGCGGGTCATCTCGCGCGGCGTCTGCGATTGCGGGTGGTACGGGAGAGGCGAAGGCGCGACGAGCTCCCAGTTGCCCGACTCGAGCGGATAGTCCATGCGCTCCCAGCCGAGCTGGGTCGAGCCCTTGCGCCCCGAGTGGCCGAGCTGCATGCAAAGCTTCGCGCCGGATTGCGCGTGACAGAAATCGACGATGCGCTTGAACGTGTCGCGTTGCGCTTCGTTCCACAGACCCGTGCATCCCGGCGAGATGCGCGCCTCGGGCGAGGGGCAGGTCATCTCGACGAACACCAGGCCCGCGCCGCCGACGGCGCGGCTGCCCAGGTGCACCAGGTGCCAGTCGTCCGGCATGCCGTCCACCGCCATGTACTGATCCATGGGCGAGACCACCACGCGATTGTCCAGGCGCATGCCGCGAAGGGTGAACGGCATGAACATCGGCGGCGGCGGATTGCGCACCTGGACCTCGAATCCCGGCGGCAGCACCTTGTCAGCGAACCAGCGCGTGACGCCCTGGAGGAACCCCGGGTCGCGCAATCGCAGGTTTTCGTAGGTGATCTGCTTGGAGCGCGATAGCACGCCGAAGGCGAACTGCGGCGGGTCCATCCCCCAGTAGCGGCGCATGTTCTCGAACCAGGCGAGCGACACGTCCGCCGCGTGCTGCGTCTTTTCGACGTCCTCGCGCCGCTGCGCGTCGTAGCGCGCGAGAGCCGCCTTGACGCCGCCTTCGATCCGCAGCGAGTCGAAGAGCGCGATTGCGTCCTCCATCGCGAGCTTGGTCCCCGAGCCGATCGAGAAGTGCGCCGTGGCTTTGGCGTCGCCTACCAGCACCACCCTGTCCATGACCCAGGTGGCATTGCGGATGTTTGGAAAATTGCGCCACAGCGAGCGGTTGGCGATGAGCCTGTGCCCGTCGAGCTCCTCGGCGAAGATGCGCTCCAGCGCGCGCAGCATGTGCGGCTCGTCCATCCTGTCGAAGCCCCAGCGCTCCCAGGTGTCGGCATTCGTTTCGATGATCCAGGTGCTCGCGCCCGTTTCGTATTGATAGCAGTGCGCAAGCACGATGCCGTGCTCGGTTTCCTTGAAGAAATACTTGAAGGCATCGAGCGGCCTGGTCGAGCCCAGCCACACGAACTTGTTCGGCCGCAGATCGACCGAAGGCTTGAAGTGCTCGGCGTGAGTCTCCCGCGTCGGCGAGTTGATGCCGTCCGCGGCAACGATGAGGTCGCTGTCGGGAAAGTCCTCCACCTCCGCTTCGGTCTGGAAGCGCATCTGCACGCCGAGCTCGCGGCAGCGATTCTGCAGGAGCTTGAGCAGCGTGACGCGCGAGCAGCCGCAAAACCCGTTGCCGCCGCAGCGCAGGGCACGGCCCTTGTAGACTACGTCGACGTCGCCCCAGTAGGCGAAGCTGCGCCGGATCGATTCGTACGAAGGGCCGTCGGCATCGCGGAACGCCTCGAGCGTTTCGTCGGAGAACACCACGCCGAAGCCGAAGGTGTCGTCGGCGCGGTTGCGCTCGTGGACGGTGATTTCCCAGCGCGGCCATTGCTTCTTGGCGAGCAGCGCGAAGTACAGGCCCCCGGGTCCGCCGCCGATGATGCTGATTTTCATGGCTGCCCGGTCATTCGGGTATGACCGCGGTTGCCTCGATCTCCAGGCGCGCCAGCGCCTCTACGAGACCCCTTACCTGAACGACCGTCATCGCCGGATAGTGCTTGCCCATCAGCTCGCGGTACGCACGGCCGACCGCCGCGAGCGAGGCAAGATACTCGTCGCGATCGATGACGTACCACGTCAGGCGCACGATATGCTCGGCCCGGCCGCCCGCCTGCGAGAGCACGTCGAGGATGTTGCGCATCGCCTGGCGAAATTGTCCGGCGAAGTCTTTTGCCTCCCACACGCCCGAGCCCGTCCATCCGACTTGCCCCGCCACGTAGACGGTTGTCCCGCCCTTGACGGCGATGCCGTTGGCAAAGCCGCGCGGCCTGGCCCAACCCGGCGGCTGGAGGATTTGCATCACGCCCGCTCCCTCAGTTTGAACCTCTGCAGTTTTCCGGTCTCGGTGCGCGGCAGCGCGTCGACGAATTCGACCCGCCGCGGATACTTGTACGGCGCGATAGCGCCTTTCACATGGTCCTGCAACTTCCTGGCGACCGCATCGGACCGTTCGAAACCTGGCTTGAGAACGACGTAGGCCTTCACGATCTGCCCGCGGTCTTCGTCGGGCACCCCGACCACCCCGCACTCGAACACCGCCTCGTGAGCGAGCAGCGCGCCCTCGACTTCGGGACCGGCGATGTTGTAGCCGGCCGAGATGATCATGTCGTCGGTGCGCGCCTGGTAGAAGAAATAGCCGCCGTCGTCCACGCTGTAAGCGTCGCCCGTGATGTTCCAGCCGCCCTGCACGTAGTCGCGCTGGCGCTCGTCGGCGAGATACCGGCAGCCCGTGGGCCCCTTCACCGCGAGGCGGCCGATCGCGCCCGGAGCGCAGGGGCGTCCCCCGTCATCGAGCACCGCGGCCCGGTAGCCCGGCAGCGCATAGCCGGTCGCGCCGTGGCGCACTTTTTCCGGGGTGTGAGAAATGAAGATATGGATCATCTCGGTCGAGCCGATGCCGTCGATGATCTCGATGCCGGTCGCCTGCCTGAAAAGCAGCCGCGTCGCATCCGGCAGCGCTTCGCCCGCGGAAACGCATTTCTTGAGCGAGCTCAGGTCGCGGCCCGGCGCGAGCTGCGCCATCTGCCGGTAGAACGTCGGCGCGGTGAAGCAGATCGTCGCCTTGTGCTTCGCGATGGTCTCCAGGAGCACGTCCGGCGTCGGCTTCTCCACGAGCACCACGGACGCGCCGAATCGCATGGGAAAGCACAGCATCCCGCCCAGGCCGAAAGTGAAGGCGAGGGGCGGCGTGCCGCAGAAAATATCGCCCGCAGCCGGCATGAGGCAGGAGCGCGGAAAGCAGTCGCACATGGCGAGCACGTCGCGATGGAAATGCACCGTGCCCTTGGGCTTGCCGGTGGTCCCGGAAGTGAAAGCGATCAGGGCAACGTCCTCCGCGGCGGTGTCCGCGTTCGTGAACGTGCCCGGCTTCCGCGCGGCGAGCGAGTCGAGCGAATCGGGCGCGTCGTCGTGCCAGTACGCGACGGTCTTCAGCATGGAGCACGCGGGCAGCGTGTCCTTCAGCTCGGCGTCCAGCCGCTTGTCGCACAGGGCATGCGTGACCTTCGCCTTGAGGACGACCTCGGTCAGCTCCTTCGCGCGCAGAAGCGGCATGGTCGCCACCGCGATTCCGCCCGCCTTCATCACTGCGAGCCAGCATGCGGCCATCCAGACGCTGTTCGCGCCGCGCAGGAGCACGCGGTTGCCTGGTGCGAGGCCCATGTCCTCGGTGAGCACCCGGGCGATGCGGTTGGCGTGCTCGAGCAGCTGCGCATAGCTGAGCCCGCCCTCCGGCGAGCGCAGCGCGACGCGCCCTCCCCAGCCGCGCTCCAGCGCCCGGTCGAGCAGCTCGGTCGCGCAATTCAGGCTCGCGGGATAGCGCAGCCCCGGCAGATCGAAGATCAGCTCCGGCCATTGCTCGCGCGGCGGCAGGTTGTCGCGCGCGAAGGTGTCGATGTGCGCCGTGGTCGCCATGATCCGGTCCGTAGCCCCCACGCTATTCCTTCAAGAGGTCGCGAGCGATGATCAGCTTCTGCACCTCGGTCGCACCTTCGTAGATGCGCAGCGCACGCACTTCGCGATACAGCCTCTCCACCGGGTGACCGCGCATCACGCCGAGCCCCCCGAAGATCTGCACCGCGGCGTCGATCACCTCCTGGGCCATTTCGGTTGCGTGCATTTTCGCCATGGCGGCCTCGCGCGTGACGCGCTTTTTTTGCACGTCGCGCACCCAGGCCGCGCGGTAGGCAAGCAGCGCCGCAGCTTCGATGCCGGTCGCCATCTCGGCGAGCTTCGCCTGGGTCATCTGCAGATCGGCGAGCGTCTGGCCGAACATCTTTCGTTCCCGCGCCCGCGCGAGCGCTTCGTCCAGAGCCCGCCTGGCGAACCCGAGCGCAGAGCCCGCCACGCCCGTCCGGAAAATATCGAGCGTCTGCATGGCGAGCTTGAAGCCTTCGCCTTCCTTGCCGAGGAGGTTTTCCGCGGGCACACGGCAGCCGGAAAAGCGCAGCGTCGCCATCGGATGCGGGGCGATGATGTCGATGCGCTCCCGGCTCGAGAGGCCGGGAGCGTCGGCGTCGACGATGAACGCGGAAATCCCCTTCGTGCCCGGTGCGTCCCCGGTGCGGGCGAACACGATATGGAAGTCGGCAATTCCGCCGTTCGAGATCCAGGTCTTGACGCCGTCGAGGACGTAGTGCGCGCCGTCGCGGCGCGCGCGCGCGGCGAGCGCCGCGACGTCGGAACCCGCCTCCGGCTCGGAAAGCGCAAAAGCGGCGATCGCCTCGCCTCCCGCGGCCCGGGAAACATAGCGCCGTTTCTGCGCCTCGGTCCCGGCGAGCGCGACCGGGCCGCTGCCGAGGCCCTGCATGGTGAAGGCGAAATCCGCGAGCCCGGCGTGATAGGCAAACACCTCGCGCAAAAGCACGAGCGAGCGCACGTCCACCCGGGAATCCGCCGGCGCGCAATGCGAAAGCCATCCGGCTGCGCCGAGCTCTTTCACCAGGCGCCGGCAGATTGCGTCCGCGCCCGCGCCGCGAGGCGCCCGCGCGTCTTCGTCATGCGCGTAGCCCAGGTTCGCCGCGGCCCAGGAATCCGCGCGGCGCGCGAGCTCCGCGTGCCGCGGTTCGAAAAAGGGCCAGTCGAGGTGCGCGAAGCGATCCATTGGAGTGACGGCCTAGTCGCCCTCGAACACCGGTTTCTGCTTGGCGACGAAGGCCTCGTAGGCGCGGCGGAAATCCTTCGTCTGCATGCAGATCGCCTGCGCCTTCGCCTCCATCCCGATCGCTTCATCGAGACCTGCCGCCCATTCCTTGTGCAGCATTTTCTTGGTCATGCCGTGGGCGAAGGTCGGGCCCGATGCAAGCCGGGCCGCGGCGTCCAGCGCGGTCTGCAGGACCTCGCCGGGATCGGCGAGCGCGTTGAAGAAACCCCAGGCGAGACCTTCCTCGCCCGACATCGAGCGGCCTGTATACAAGAGCTCGGCAGCACGTCCCTGGCCGATCACCCGCGGCAGCATCGCGCAGGCGCCCATGTCGCACCCCGCGAGCCCGACACGCGTGAACAGGAACGCCACCTTCGCGGCGCGCGTGCCGTAGCGCAGGTCCGAAAACAAGGCGATGATCGCGCCCGCGCCGGCGCACACGCCGTCCACGGCGGCGATGACCGGCTGAGGACAGTGGCGCATCGCCTTCACCAGGTCGCCCGTCATTTCCGTGAACTCGAGCAGCTTGATCTTGCTCATCTTCGTGAGCGGCCCGATGATCTCGTGCACATCGCCGCCGGAGCAGAAATTGCCGCCCGCGCCAGTGACGACCACCGCCTTGATATCGCGCGCGGCGCTCAAGCCGCGGAACAGATCCCGCAGCTCGCCGTAGGACTCGAAGGTAAGCGGATTCTTTTTTTCCGGCCGATCGAGCGTGAGCACGCCGACCCGCCCCTCGGCGCGCCACTGGAAATGTTCCGGCCGGTATCCCGCGAGTCCGGTTTCCTTCATGCGCCGTCCTTTCGTTCCGTGATCTCGAGCGCGTGGCTTTTCACCCTGGCGAGCAGGCGGAACAGCTCGGCGTGCTCCTTGCGGCTCAAACCGGAGAGCACCGAGATGATCCATTCCTCGTGCGCCCGCGCCATCTTGCCGAAGACTTCGTATCCGGCGCGGGTGAGCCGCACGCGGAAAGCGCGGCGGTCGCCCGGCTCGGGCAGGCGCTCGACCAGTCTTTCAGTCACCAGCTGGTCGACGATGCCGGTCACGCTGCCGCCGGTCACCATCAAGTGGTGCGAGAGCTCCTTCATCTTGAGGCCCTCGGGATAGCGCTCGAGCCGCGACATCAGGTCGAAGCGCGGCAGCGTCGTCGCAAAGCGCATTCGCAGCAGGTTGCGCATGTGGCGCTCGAGCAGCTGGGTACAGGTGAGGAGCCGCAGCCAGAGACGCAGTGCGCGATGGTCGTCGGCCCGCGCGCTCGTCTCGCGGTCGGCGCGGCGTACCCGGGGCCCGTTGGAAGGGTCGATCGCAGTGACGCGAAGCAAGTGCTTTGACCTTCAATAGATTAAGCCTAAAGTATTTTAGGCCGGCCCGCCCTCTTTGTCACGCTGCACCGCCGCACCGCGGTCCGGGACGACCCTGGCAGCTTGACTTCCAGTTGCCCCGCACATATGGTCTGCCTTCTCACCAGCGTCAGGAGACCGCAATCATGACCAGGTACCTGCTTGCACTCGTTTGGGCCGTCGCGGGATGGCTCCCGCTGCCGGCGCACGCAGCCGACAAGGTGAAGATCGGCTTCATCAGCACGCTCTCGGGCCCGAGTGCCGCGCTCGGCGTCGACATCCGCGATGCTTTCCTGCTCGCGGTGAAGTTGAACGGGGGAAGGCTCGGCGGCCTGCCCGCCGAGGTGATCGTGGGCGACGACCAGTTCAAGCCCGATGTCGGAAGGCAGCTGGCGGAGAAGAACATCAAGCTCGACAAGGTGGACTTCCTCACCGGGTTCGTGTTCTCCAACATCATGCTCGCGTCCGTGCCGGTGGCGTTCGAGAACAAGGTCATCTACGTGAGCCCGAATGCCGCGCCCTCGCCGCTCGCCGGCAAGCAGTGCAACCCGTATTTCTTCGCGGCGTCATGGCCGAACGACGCCTATCACGAGGCCGCGGGACAGTATGCAACGACCAAGGGCTACCAGGCTGTTTACATGCTCGCGCCCAATTACCAGGCGGGCAAGGACTCGCTCGAGGGCTTCAAGCGCTTCTACAAGGGCAAGGTCGCGGGCGAGGTGTATACGCAGCTGGGGCAGCTCGACTACTCCGCCGAGCTCGCGCAGGTGCGCGCGGCGAAGCCCGAGGCGGTGTACATCTTCCTTCCGGGCGGCATGGGCGTGAACTTCATCAAGCAGTTCGTCGCCGCCGGACTTTCGAAAGACATGCAGCTCATCACGCCCGGATTCTCCTCCGACCAGGACATCATCCGCGCGGTGGGCGACCCCATGCTCGGCATCTTCGACGCGGCGCACTGGGCGCTCGACCTGGACAACGCCGCCAACAAGAAATTCGTCGCCGAGTTCGAGAAGGAGTACAAGCGCCTGCCTACGGTGTACGCCTCGCAGGGCTACGACACCGCGCTCCTCATCGATTCCGCCGTGCGCGAAGTGAAGGGCAGGGTCGAGAACACGGAAGGCCTGCGCCAGGCGCTCAAGTCGGCGAAGTTCCAGTCGGTGCGCGGCCCGTTCAGGTTCAACCGCAACCAGTATCCGATCCAGAACTATTATCTTCGCGTAGTGGGCAAGGACTCCCAGGGGCGCCTGGTCAACAAGACCATGGGGACGATATTCAAGGACCGCGGCGATGCCTATGTTCAAGAATGTCCTATGAAATAGGAAATTCTTGAAAGAAAATAAGGGGGCGTTGATCGCTCCCTTTTTATTTCATGTCCTGGATCCTGATCGTCGAGCAGGCGCTGAACGGGCTGCAGTTCGGCCTGATGCTGTTCCTGCTCGCCGCGGGACTCACGCTCGTGTTCGGCATCATGGACATGATCAACCTCGCCCACGGCTCGCTTTACATGCTCGGGGCGTTCCTCGCCGCGACGCTGGTCCAGGCGACCGGATCGTTCGCGGCCGGGGTGCTGCTGGCGATTCCGGCGACCGCGATTCTCGGCATGCTGCTCGAGGTGTCGGTATTGCGCACGCTCTACTCGCGCGACCACCTGTCGCAGGTGCTCGCGACCTTCGCGCTCATCCTCATCTTCAACGAGGCGGTACGCATCGTCTGGGGGCCGGACATGCCGCTGCCGATGCCCGCGGCGCTCTCCGGGCCCGTGCAGTTGCTCCCGGGAATGTACTACTCGGCCTACCGGCTCCTCATCATCGGAGTAGGCGCCGTCGTGGCGGCACTCCTGTACCTGCTCGTGGCGCGCACGCGGATCGGCATGCTGGTGCGCGCGGGTGCGTCCAACCGCGAGATGGCGCTCGCGATGGGGGTCAATATCCGCTGGCTCTTCACCCTGTTGTTCGGAGTGGGTGCAGGCTTGTGCGCGGTGGCGGGCGCGCTGCTCGGACCGCTCCTCGCGGTGCAAGTCGGGATGGGAGAGAACATCCTCATCCTCGCCTTCGTCGTGATCGTCATCGGCGGCATCGGCTCCATACGCGGCGCTCTCGTAGGGTCCCTGCTGGTCGGGATCGTCGACACCATCGGGCGCGCCTTCCTGCCGATCCTGTTCGGCGTATTCTTCCAACCGAGGGTGGCGAGCGCCGCCGGGCCGGCGATCGCTTCGGTGCTCGTCTACGTGCTGATGGCCGTGGTGCTGTCCTTCAGGCCGCAGGGACTCTTCCCTGCGCGCGGGTAGCGATGCGCCGCGCCGCGCCGTGGATCGTCCTGGCACTGGCTCTCGCCTTTCCGCTGGCGATGCAGGCGGAACACCAGAACTACTACCTGAGCTTTGCCAGCCGGATCTTCGTCTACGCTCTTGCCGCGACCAGCCTCAACCTGATCCTGGGCTACGGCGGCATGATCTCCTTCGGCCACGCCGCCTTCGTCGGCACCGGCGCCTACGTCTCCAGCATCCTGCTGTCGGAAGGCGTCGCGAGCGCGTGGATCGGCTGGCCGGCAGCGATTGCGGCTTCCGCCCTCGCCGCGCTCGCGATCGGCGCGGTATCGCTGCGTACCCGCGGCGCGTACTTCATCATGATCACGCTCGCCTTCGCGCAGATGATGTTCTTCCTCGTGAACTCGATGAAGGCCTACGGGGGCGACGAGGGCCTGAGCCTGCGGGAGCGCGCCTCGGTGGGACTGGGCGTCGATCTGGGCAGCGACGTCGCGTTCTACTACACCGCGCTCGCCGCGCTGGCAGCCGGCCTTTACGGTTTGCATCGGCTCGTGCATTCGCGCTTCGGGCGCGTGATCCAGGCGATCCGCGAAAACGAGGAACGCGCCGAGGCGATCGGCTATCCGGTGTACCGCCACAAGCTCGTGTGCTTCGTCATCGCCGGTGCGGCGGGCGGCCTTGCCGGCGTGCTGCTCGCGAGCCACGGCAAGTACGTCAACCCGAGCGTGCTGCACTGGACGCACTCGGGGACGCTCATGGTGATGGTGATCCTCGGCGGGGTGGGGAAGCTCTGGGGCGGGGTGATCGGCGCGGCGGCGCTGCTCGGTCTGGAGGACCTGGTCGCCAACCACCGGGTGGAGTGGCTCGCCGCGATATTCCCGAATTACCAGCAGCACGCAAGTCTGGGGGTCGGCACCGTGCTCCTTGCGATCGTGCTGTTCGCCCCGCAGGGCATTGCGGGCATGCTCGCGCGGAAGAAGCATGCTTGAGCTGAAGAACGTCTCGAAACGCTTTGGCGGCGTGGTCGCCACCGACGACATCACGCTCGGCGTGCAGCGCGGCGAAGTGCACGCCCTGATCGGCCCGAACGGCGCCGGCAAGACCACCTTGATCGGCCAGATTTCCGGCAGCCTCGGCAGCGACAGCGGCTCGATACTTTTCGAAGGGTCCGACATCACGCGCGACGCGCAGCACGAGCGGGTGCGCGCAGGCCTCGCCCGCAGCTACCAGATCACCAGCTTGTTCAAGCGCTTTACCGTGCTCGACAACCTCGCGCTGGCGGTGCAGGCGGGAAGCGGCTCGAGCTTCTCTTTCTGGCGGCCGGTCTCGGCGGAGGCGCTGCTTTTCGATGAAGCCCGGGCCATCGCCGGCGAAATCGGGCTCGCCGGGCGAGAGACTGCGGTTGCCATGACTCTCGCGCACGGCGAGCAGCGCGCCCTCGAAGTGGGCCTGGCGCTCGCCACCCGCCCCCGGCTGGTGCTCCTCGACGAGCCGATGGCGGGTATGGGACCGGAAGAATCAGAAAACATGATTGCGCTCCTCGAGCGCATCCGCACGCGCGTCACGGTGCTGCTGGTCGAGCACGACATGGACGCGGTGTTCCGCCTCGCCGACCGCATCTCGGTGCTCGTGTCGGGGCGCGTGATCGCGAGCGGCGCACCCGCGGCGATCCGCGCCCATCCCGAAGTCAGGAAAGCCTATCTCGGGGAGGATGCGAACGCATGAGCGTGCTGCTGCAGGTGGAGAAGCTCGAAACCGCGTACGGCGCGAGCCAGGTGCTGTTCGGCGTCGACCTCGAGATTCGTCCCGGCGAAGTGGCGACGCTGCTCGGGCGAAACGGCATGGGAAAAACGACGACGGTGCGCTCGATCATGGGCCTCACCCCGGCGAGGAGCGGAGCCATCCGTTTCCGAGGCGAGCGCATCGAGCGGCAGCGCCCCGACCGCATCGCGCGCTGCGGCATCGCGCTGGTCCCCGAGGGACGCCAGATCTTCCCCAACCTGAGCGTGCGGGAGAACCTGGTGGCGTTCGCCGGAAACCGCAGCGCGACGCGCGACCCGTGGACGCTCGCCAAGGTGCTGGCGTTCTTCCCCCGGCTCGCCGAGCGCATGGACAACGCCGGCGACCAGCTCTCGGGCGGCGAGCAGCAGATGCTCGCCATCGGCCGGGCGCTCATGACCAATCCGCACCTCCTCATCCTCGACGAGGCGACCGAGGGGCTCGCGCCGCTGGTGCGCGAGGAGATCTGGAGATGCCTCGCCGCGCTGAAGGCGGCCGGCCAGACGATCCTCGTGATCGACAAGTACGTGGAGCGGCTGGTCGCGATCGCCGACCATCACACCGTGATCGAGCGCGGTCGCGTCGCCTGGCGCGGGTCGTCGGCGGAGCTGGGCGCCGATCGCTCGCTGTGGCACCGCTACCTCGGCGTATGACCGTCGCGCCTTGAAAAACCGCCGCCCCGGCGGTATCGTTCCCTTCCCCGGAAAGCCGCAATCCAAGGAGCCCGCAATGCTGCACGAACACATCCCCAACCTCGCCAAGTTCGTCGAGCCCGACCGCGTGCGGCGCGAGGTGTATACCGACGCCGCGATCTTCGAGATGGAGATGGAACGCATCCACGAGCGCGTGTGGATCTACTGCGGTCACGAGACACAGGTGCCGAAGGCGGGCGACTACTACGCGACACAGATCGGCCGCCAGCCAATGCTTATGGTGCGCGACAAGGATGGGAAAGTGAACGTGCTCTACAACCGCTGCCCGCACCGGGGCTCGATGATGTGCGGCGACCGGAGCGGCAACGCGGGCGAGTTCTTCCGTTGTTCGTACCATTCCTGGACCTTCCACCACGACGGCAAGCTGCGCGCCATCCCGATGATGGAGTCCGGCTATGCCGGCACGCGCTGGGGGCGCGACAACCCCGACTGCAACATGAAGCGCGCGGCGCGGGTGGAGAACTACCGCGGCTTCGTGTTCGCGAGCCTCGCCGCCGACGGTCCCGGGCTGCTCGAGTTCCTCGGGCGCTCGAAGATCGCCTTCGACGACATCTGCGACCGCTCGCCCGAGGGCGAGGTCGAGGTCGTGCCGAACTGCTTCCGCATGATCCAGCACTCGAACTGGAAGATCTTCCTCGAGAACCAGCTCGACGCGCTGCATCCCTCGGTCACGCACCAGTCGACCGGACGCGCCGCGCGCGACGTCGAGCTCGAGATCGAGAAACGCACCGGCGAGATTCCGCTCTCCTACCACATGCTCTCGGCCTTCTCGACCGTCACCATAGACAAGTGGGACAACTTCCAGACGCTCAATTACCCGTTCGGCCACTGCATCCTGACCGGCTACATGGGTCTGCGGCCCAAGGACCCCGACACGCTCGAATATGAACGCGTCCTCGCAAAGGCGTACGGCGAGAAGAGGAAGGAGGAGATACTCACCACCAACATCCACCACGTGCTGATCTATCCGGGCCTCTCGGTGCAATCGCCGCTGCAGCAGCTGCGCGCGGTGCGGCCGCTGGGCGTGAACAAGACGCTGACCGAGATCTGGCACTTCCGCCTGAAGGGAGCTCCCGAGCCGATCTACCGGCGCGCACTCTCCTACTACAACCTGGTCAATTCGCCTTCGACGATGATCAACGCCGACGACCTGGAGAACTTCTGGAAGGCGCATCAGGGCCTTTCGTCCGACGGCGGGGACTGGGTGAGCTTCCACCGCCACTACGGCCGCGACACGGAAAAGGACGGCATCGTGGAGACGGCGCCCAACTGCGGCACCTCGGAAGCGCCCATGCGCAACCAGATGAAGGCCTGGACGCAGTACATGGACTCGGGGAAGTGACATGACGAAGCGGACGGCGAGGAAGGCCGCGGCGGCGAAACGGCCGGTCCGGGCCGCGAAGAGATCGCCCAACGGCCACGACACGCAGCACGCGGTCGAACAGTTTCTCTACCGGCAAGCCGGGCTGCTCGACGAGAAACGCTGGCAGGACTACATCGATCTCTTCGCCGAGGACGGTATGTACTGGATGCCCCCTGAGCCGTCGCACACCACGTGGGACGGCATGCCGGCGATCTTCGCCGAGGACAAGAACCTGATGACGGTGCGCATGAAGCGAGTGCTGCACCCGGACGCCTGGTCGCAGCGGCCGCTGTGGGGCACCAACCACGTCCTCGGCAACGTGGTCATCGACAAGGAGGCGCCGAACGGCGACGTGGTTGCACGCTCGCGCTTTCACATGATGGAGCTGCGGCGCGATGACGTGCGCCACTTCGCCGGCTTGTACATCCACCATCTGAAGAAAACGAAGGACGGCTACCGCATCAAGCTGCAGCGAGTCGACATGACCAACGCGCAGGCGGCGTACGACTACGTGCTGCAGGTGTGGGTGTAGCGGGGCGTGGAGGTCCGAGGGGCGTCATCGCCCGCGCGAAGCCTTTGACAAATGCAGGCCCCACGCCTACCCTCGTTCGAAAACACCCGCAGCAAAACCACCAGAGAGGAGACAACGATGGTCCGCCATGCAGCCAGACTCGCACTCGCCGCGGCGCTT
>Ga0193745_1000099_pt1 | contig 15059 bp, 9 predicted proteins | sample L1a2metaG_FD_145899 | JGI IMG/M metagenome (GOLD analysis project Ga0193745, IMG submission 145899) | Soil microbial communities from a riparian zone of the East river system, Colorado, United States - L1a2 | ecosystem: Environmental > Terrestrial > Soil > Riparian zone | place: USA: East River... | reverse complement strand
CTGAAGGAAGTGCGCGGCGGGCGCTCGGCGCTCGCGCACGTGCGCATACCCGTCCTGTAATTCCCGCTTCGGCGGCGCGCGCGGGGCCCGCACCGCGCCTGTGGACGGGTCAACGCCGCGGCGGCCCGCGGCGTTATCGTTGCGGAAACCGCCCGTCATGCCGCGACTCGCCTGCCCTGAAGAACCCCGCGGCACGCTGCACGTCGTGCAGCGTGGTCGCGCCCGCCTGGCCTGCTTTTCCTGCGCGCGCGACCGCATCGCCTACCTCGAAGCGCTGCGCGAATGCGCCGCGCGGGCCGAATGCTCCGTCCACGCCTGGGCTCTGATGGGAAATCACGTTCACCTGCTGGTGACGTCCGCGCGCGCCGCGGGCGCCGCGCGCCTGATGCCGGCGATCGCTGCACGCTATGCGCGCCACCTCGCGGCGGCGTACGGTCACGAAGACTCCGTGTGGGAGGAACCCTACGACGCCTCGCCGGTGCGCGCGCGGGCGCACCTGCTCGCCTGCATGCGCTACATCGAGGAGAACCCGGTGCGCGCTGGACTCGCCGCGCATCCGGGCGCCTACCCCTGGTCGAGCTACCGCGCCAACGCGCTCGGAGAGGACGACGCTCTGGTCACGCCCCACCCGCATTATTGCTCGCTGGGGCGCTCGCCCGACGCACGCCGCGCGGCCTACGCAGCGTCGTTCGCCCGGACCGGAGAACGGGTCATTCCATCTTCACGCCGGCTGTCCGGACCACTTTCGTCCAGAGCTCGAAATCAAACGTGATGCAAGATTCAGTTCATGCGGCTTTTTTAAAACCGCGCTCGATCTCGGCCAGCACGCTGCGGATGCTTTTCAACGCCCACTCGAGCTGCGTGCGGCTGATCACCAGGGGCGGAGCGATGCGCACGACGGTGTGATGGGTATCCCTTGAAAGGATTCCGCGCGCGAGCAGCCGCATGACCACCTCGCGCGCGCTTGCCCAGGCCGGGTCGATATCGATGCCGCTGAACAGGCCCAGGCCGCGGACCTCGCGCACCAAGGGGCTCTTGATCGCGCGCAAGCCCGAGAGCAGGATCTCGCCCAGTTCAGCCGAGCGCTCGACCAGGCGCTCCTCCACCAGAACGTCGAGCGCCTCGAGCGCAACCGCAGCTGCGAGCGGGTTGCCGCCGAAGGTGCTGCCGTGATCGCCCGGCTCGAACACCGCCATCACCTCGCGGCGGGCGAGAAACGCCGATACCGGCAGCAGTCCGCCGCCCAGGGCTTTGCCGAGGATCAGTCCGTCGGGCTTCACGCCCTCATGGTCGCAGGCGAGCAGCCGACCGGTGCGCCCCAGCCCAGTCTGGACTTCGTCGGCGATGAGCAGCACGTTGTGCCTGCGGCAGATGCGCTCGCATTCGGCGAGATAGCCGCGCGGAGGGACGATGATGCCCTGCTCGCCCTGAATCGGCTCAACCAGAAAAGCCGCGGTGCTCGCCGTGATCGCGCGCTCGAATGCCTTCGCGTCGCCGAAGGGCACAAGCTTGAATCCCCGCGGAAACGGCCCAAACCCATCGCGGTACTGCGGCTCGGTGGACATCGCGACGATCGCGATCGAGCGACCGTGGAAATTCCCGCTGCAGGCGATGATCTCCGCCGAGTCTTCAGGGACGCCCTTCACCTTGTGCGCCCATTTGCGCGCTGCTTTGAGCGCGGTTTCGACGGCCTCGAGACCCGTGTTCGTGGGCAGCGCCTGATCCTGCCCGGTGAGCCGGCACAGGCGTTCGAGAAACAGCGGCAAGCGCGTGTTGTAGTACGCCCGCGAAGTAACGGCAAGCGTCTGAGCCTGGCGCGAGAGTGCCGCGACGAGCCGCGGATGGCAGTGGCCGTGGCTCACCGCGGAATACGCGGACATCAAGTCGAGATAACGCCGCCCATGGTCGTCCCATAGGTGAGCCCCTCGCCCGCGCACCAGCACCACGGGGAGGGTATCGTAATTGCGCGCGCCAAACGTGCGCTCGAGTTCCTCCGGCAAACGCGCCGACGCCGGCGCCCCAAGCACCGCAGCGAGGATCTCTTCAATGATCGCTGCGGTCTTGCGACCGCGATCGAGATGCGGGTTGTATTCGGCGACTTCGAGCGCGAGCAAAGAGCGGTCCGCGGAAAAATTGCGCAACGCCGCGATGAGGCCGGCCGCGGGGATGCCGCCGGCGACCGGCGTGCCCACGCCGGGCGCATCGCCCGGCTCGAGCGCGTCCAAATCGATCGAGATTCCGTAGCCGGCGGTGCCGGTGCTCGCGATGCGGACCGCGTCGTCGAGCACCGCGTCGATGCCGCGCTCCTCGATCTCCGTCATCGGGAAGATCTTCACGCCGAGCTCGGAGAGGAGAGCTGCCTCCTCGGACTCGTAGCTGCGGACGCCCACGAGGCACAGGTGCTGGGGCGCGAGCGGCCCTTCGGCGCCTCGGGCGAGCTCCGGATCCGCGCCGCGCCCGAGCAGCGCGGCGAGCGGCATTCCGTGCCGCATGCCGCTGGGGCTGGTCGACGGAGTGTGGCTATCCATGTGGGCGTCGATCCAGACCAGCCCCAGAGGACCGCGGCCAGACAGAGCCTTGGCTGCACCGCTCCAGGTTCCGATCGCGCAGCTGTGGTCGCCGCCGAGCACGATCGGAAATTCCCCTGCGCCGACGACAGCGCCGACCTCGCGCGCCAGGCGCGCGCAGAAATCGACGATCGCGCCATCCCGGGATTTGCCGCGGCGAAGCTGCGGCTGCAGCGTGACGCGCCAGAGCGCATCGGCGCCTCGAGCTGAAAGGTGCGCGAGCAGCCCGTCGGCAAGCAGTTGATGCGGGCCCCGGGCGCAACGCGGATCGCGCGCGCCCAGCCCCGAGGCGGCGCCGATGAGCACCGCCGGCCGGGTGAGCCGTTCATACGATCCGATTGCGCGCATGGTTCGTTTTGGGTCCGAACACTGAGTAGTTGAGACATTCTAGACCCATATGGACGGACGGGTTCGTGTGCGCTCGACCCGGAATGTAGAGCTGGTGATCTGTTCTTGTCGCCTAGCCCCGATTCATTTGCTGAAGTCGCGCCTGCTTCATGGGACCGTCTACTTTTCCTTGATGAAACCGTACTTGACCAGCTGAACGTCTTCGTCCCTGACGAGCCCGATTCCCGGAGCGTGATACTTGTACTCCTTAGCGAGAAGCTCGATGCCGGAGGTTTCCTTCACTTTCATGCATCCGGAAAACGTCCCTGCGGGGGTCTTGCACGTCTCCGTAACGCTTTCGATCTCCGCCCGGTCCATCGCCACGCCGGGCGCGAGCTCCTGGTAGTACTTCATCTTCAATTTCGGAGTTCCGGGCATCATCAGGCCGGCCTTGTGGCCGTTCGCGCCCGCGAGCCACGAGCCGTCGCGCTTGACCACCTTGCCGTTTTCGTAGAACTCCACGTCTTCGCCAAAATAGAACACGTCCTTCGTTTGCGGGCATATGGCGAAGTAATTCCTCGCGATCTCGTACAACTTTCCGTCCTTCCATTCCTTCTCCTCGACGACTCGAGTGTTGACTCCATCGATCGTCTTGGTCTCGCTGAGAACGGTGATCTGGAGCTTCGTGTCTCCTCCTTCCAGGACGAGCTGAAAGCCGGGCTCCAGGACGAAGTACGGATTGCGGCCCGTCGTCGTCAGATTGCAGCTTGAGATGCCGAATTCGTCCTGCCACTCCGACTTCTTGCTCTGCCCCCATGCCGTGGAAAATGCCAGGATCGCGACTGCGGCAAGAGTGGTTTGAACCGTGCGCTTATTCATTGATGCCCTCCTTTTATGAAAGACTTGATGATCGCCCGCATGGGGTGCCAAGCGTTTCAATACCAGATCTTGGCGACCACGCTGAGGCCTCTGTCGTTGCGGCGGAACGTGGGGTTGTTGGGGTCGCCTTCCTCGCGGCGGTAAGCGCTTCCGGGGAAGAACCAGCCCGCTCTCAGATCCAGGCCGAGGCGCTGCACGCCGAACAGGTTGCGAATCCCGACCACGACGTCGAACTCCCTCCCCACGTCCTTGCTCAGCTGGCTGTCATCCTGGTTCATTTGAGCCGTCAGCGCCGAGCCGCGAATTGCGTCCGCGGTTTTATCCAGCCGGTAACGATGAATGAGAAGGTCGACCGAGACCGTCGGCACCGGCCGGAAGCCGAAGGCGGCGGTAATAATGTGGAGGTTGCTCAGCTCCGGGTCGAGGACCTCGCCGTAATATTTGAATTTCGCGGCACCGGCAAACCTCGCCTCATTCGACTGCAGGCCGCTTTGGCGGAATTCCGTGTTCCTGCTGCCGCCGGCGTCGCCGCTGCCGAACGCATAGCCCGCGCTGACGTTCATCGGGAGGCCCGGAAAGCGGTAGGTGTAGCCGACATCGACTGCGCGAGCCGCAAAAGGCCGCGCCTGCTCGTCCCTGCCGCCAAGATAAGCGAGCTCGATCCAATAGTTCAGCTCTTCGGTTGGCGTTCCGTAGGCGCGTACCCCCATGAGCCGCGGCTGACCCTCCAGCCGGGCGCGGTCCCTGCGGACGATCGTGTAGCCGGACAGTCTCAGGTCCTCGATCCCGCGGTAGTCCGCGTACAGCATCGACGTGTCGATCCGATCGGTCGCTTGCCGGCCGATCAGATCCCAGTCCCAGGCAACCTCCCGGCCGTGGAGCGCTTCGACCCGGAAAGAGCCTTGCCTGAGCACGACGCTGGCGACATCCATCGAAGTGTCATACAGCCAGTGCCGCTCGTCCTCGTAGTTCCGCCGGCCGAAATTGAACTCGAACGGGGCCGTAATGCCTCTGATCGTCACGTAGCCCTGGTCGACAAGAAGAGCGCTGTTTCTCTTCGGCGCGAGTACGGTCTCACCGGTCGGAAGCGTGACGCTGCTCTCCTCGTGCACGGGGATTTCCTTCTCGAGGATCATCTCCAGCGTCGTCACCAGCCAGTCCGTCGGCCGATAGACGATGATGCCGTTCAGTTGGGGCTTCGCGATCAGGGAGTTGTCGCGGACCGTCCTGTTGAGATCGGGGTCGCGGAGGTAGGTGACCTCCGATTCGCTGCCGATCGAATACTGGTAGTTCAGTCTCTGGGGCAGCTCCCACGGCAGGGTTCCGGGCAACCGATGCCGTGATGTGGCGCTGTCGGACAGCAAGGAAGTTTCCCCGCCGGGCGCACGCGGGGGAAGCTGGAATTGCGCCAGTTGAATGGGCTTCACGTCGTCCGCTGCGCGCTCCCCGATGGACCTCGGTGGATCAGGGTCGGCCGGCGCGATCTTCTCGCTCCCCTGCAGGCGTCCTCGGAGGACATCGCTGCGACCCAGCGGCGTATCGGCGAAGACGCCCTCGCTCCTGTCGATCTTCAGCTCAACGGCGCAGACAGGCAGGCTCGAGCTCAAGCTGACAACGAGCGCCGTCGACCATCCCGCGCAGGCCGCTTCGATTCGGGACATTCGGGTCGAGCCGGCGCAGGGTTTCCCCGGCGCCGGATACCGATCCGCGCTGATCATCTGTGCATCCACCCTTACGCGTCTGTCAGACCCAGATCGGTTTGGCGTTGCGCTCCCGACCCGACGAGCAGCGCCGGCATGACGAACAAGGTGAACAAGGTGGATGCCGCAAGGCCGCCCATGATGACGATCGCCATCGGCTGCACGATCTCCAGACCGGGGATCCGCCCGAGGAGGACAATCGGCAGCAAGGCGGCGATGATCGCTGCGGAGCTCGCCAGGATGGGTATCAGCCGTTCCCGCGCCCCGCGGACGGCGAGATCAAAACCAACCGGCACGCCTTCCTCTCCCTCGAGACGCCGATAGCGATTGATCAGCAAGATGCCGTTCCTGGCGGCGATGCCGAGCACCGCGAGAAACCCGATGATCGACCCAAGCGAGATCACCCCGCCGCCCGCCAGCGCCCCCATCACTCCGCCGGCGAGAGCCGCCGGGATGGCGAGGAAAGCGATCATCGCCAGGCGCCAGCTCCGGAAGCAGGCCTGCAGCAGCAGGAAAATCCCGATCACCGCGGCGGCGGCTACGCCCAGCATGTGCCGCTGCGCGCTTTCGCGCTCGGCGTATTCGCCCAGGAGCTCCGGGTGATGCTCGAGCGGAAACTGGATTTTCTCGAGCTTGTCCTCGACTTCGTCGATCACGGAACCCGGATCGCGCCCGGCCACGTTGGCCGCCACATCGACGTAAGGCGCGATGGCCTCGTGCCTGATGACCTGCGGGGTCGACACCATCTTCACGTCGGCGATATCGCCCAGACGCGCGTGGGTGCGGTCCGACTTTCCGATCCACAGATCGGAAAGATTGGCCAGGCTCTGCCGCGCTTCGGGCGCGCCAAGGACCACCACCTCGTAGATCTTCTGCTCCTTGAACAGAAAGCCGACGACCAGGCCGGAGAACACCGTCGCCGTAGCGCGCCGCACGTCGCCGGGTTTGACGTTGGCGGGACCCGCGGTATCCAGGTTCACCTTGACCTGCACCGTGGGCTCGTCCACCTGGCCCTCTGCACGCAGATCGACGATCCCGGCGATGCCGGAAAGAGCCTGCCTGACCTCCTCGGCCTTTTGATTCAGGACTTCGCGCTTCGGACCGTAGATGCGCACGACGATTGCCTTGCTCGCGCCGGTCAGCACTTCGCCGACTTTGTCGCGCAAGTAGAATTGCACGCTGTGTTCGACGCCCGGGTATCCGGCCACCGTCTCCCGGATCGCGGCGATCGTCTTGTCGTAGTCGGCTTTGGGATCGATGCCGACCCAGACCTGGCTCGAATTGACGCCCACGACCTGGTCCCCCGTCACCGCGCGCCCCACATGGGCGCCGACCGAGCGCACTCCGGGAAGCGATCGCAACTCGTCGCTGACCCGGGAGGTCACCCGGTGGGTCTCGGTATGCGAGGTGCCGGGCGCGGTGGACCAATTCACCAGCAGGTTCCTCTCCTTGAAGGAAGGAAGCAAGGATTGCCCGAGCAAGGGCAATACGCCAACGCCGGCCACCACCATGACGCCGGCGGCTATGAGCGCCTTGCGCGGCGCAGTGACGATGCGCCGGAGAACCGCGTCGTATTTGCCGAGAAGCCAGACGGCAACGGGCGACTCACGATGCGCGCGCGACGCTTCGCCCCGCAGCAGCAGGCTCAACGCCGGCGTCACGGTCAAGGCAACGATCATCGACGCCAACACCGCCAGCACGTAGGACCAGGCCAGCGGTTCGAAGAACGCACCCGACACCCCGCCCATGAAGAAGATGGGCGTGACGGCGAGTATGACGATCAGAGTGGCGTAGAGAGCGGCGCTTCGCGTCTGCAGCGTCGTCTCATAGACGAGGGTCGCAACCGATGCGCCGTCCTGTTTTCGCTCGCGCAGCCGCCGCAGCAGCGTTTCCACGTCGACGACCGCGTCATCGATGACCACGGCCAGCGCCACCACCAGGCCCGCGAGAATCATGGTGTTGATCGTCGCGCCGGTCAGGTGCAGGGCGATGACTCCGGCCAGCAGCGCCACCGGGATCGACACGACGCTGACCAGTGCGCTGCGCCAATCGAACAGGAATGCGCCTATGACCAGGCTGACGAGGAGCGCGCCGATGATGATCGCCAGGGTCAGATTGGAGATCGAGTCCTCGACATACGAAGCCAGGCGGAAGACGTTGGTGTCGATCTGCACGCCGGGAAGACCGCGGCTCAACTCGGCCAGTGCCTGGTCGACCGCGCGAGTGACTGCCAGCGTGTTGGCAGCCGGAAACTTCTCGATGACGAGCATGAGGCCGTTGCCGTTCTTGACGACGGCGTCACCGATCAGCGGGGGGTGCGCAAAGCTCTGCTCGGTGACCTCGCCCAGGGACATCAGCTTGCCGGTCAGCATCAAGTGAAGCGGCGAAACGGGCACCTTTGCCATGTCCTCCGGCGCCTCGATCGGCATCGTGTGTTGGACGCCCAGCCTCTGATTGGGGTTGTCGATCCAACCGCCCGTCCCGGGCGACGATCCCTTCAGGAAAGACAGGGGAGACACCCACAGAGCGTCTCCGGCCGCGGCGATGATGTCTTCCTGCATCACGCGGGCCTCGTGCAGTCGATTGGGATCGATCTGCACATGCAATTGCCGCAGGCGCTGGCCCCAGATCGCCACGTTGGCTACACCGGGCACGCCCAGCAGCCTCGGCTTGATCGTCCAGCGGGCGAGCAGCGACAGTTCCGTCGGCTCGACCTTGTCAGACGTGATCCCGATCATCATGAAGCGGCTGGTCGCCGACAGGGGCTGCAGGATGACCGGGGGCTGCGCGACGTTCGGCAGCGTATACGCCAGGGTCAGGCGCTCCTGGATCATCTGCCGCGCTTTCATGATGTCGGTTCCGCGATTGAAAGTGAGCAAGATCGACGAAAGCCCGCTCACCGACTCCGAGCGGATCGATTTGAGCCACGGCACGCCGCTCAGCAACTCCTCGAGATTGAGGGTGATCAGGCTTTCCACCTCCGCGGCGGACAGCCCGAGCGCTTCGACCTGAACTTGAACGACCGGAGGCGCGAACTCGGGGAAGACATCGACGGGCATCTTCTTGACCTGAATGGTCCCGAACACGACCAGGGCCGCGGCGACACCCAACACCAGGAAGCGGAACTGCAGACTCGAACCGATGATCCAGCGAAACATTTTCCTAACCCCCCGTCCGTACCTCGATGAGTTTGCCTATGCGCCGTTATTTCTTGAAGATCTCGGCGCCGTACAGCATTGCCGCGCCGACGGTGACTATCGGGGTGCCGACGGCCGGGCCCTCGGACAGCACCGCCACATCGCCTATGACGCGATCGACGCCGATGCCCTGGCGTTCGAACGTCAGCGGCTTCGGGCTGACGTATACCCAGGCGGCGCCTTTCGCGTCGTAGTAGACGGCCCCGTAGGGCACGATCTTCTGCTTTTCGCTGCTGCCCGCGAGCTGGAGCTCGACGCGCATGCGATCGTTCACCGCCAGACCGTTGTTCTTGCCGGGCACCACGTAGTACAGCGACAACATCGAGCGCTTCATGTCTTCAAGGGGCGCCATCCCGGACGGCCGTGCCAAGACTTCACTGCTCAGCTTGGCGCGCGTGGCGAGCGGCAGGATGCGCGCCGGCTTGTCCTTCGCCAGCCTGTCCCACTCTCCGGGGGAGAGCGTCACCTGCACCCAGAGCTCCCCGGTGGGCGAGGCCTTGGACAACACGGGCTGCGGCTCCAGCGGAGCCGCGACCTTCCCGAAACCTCCGAATACGCCGCCCGCCGCCTTCGGCACGGGCCGCTTCTCCAGTGGAGGCATGACCAGCCCGCTGACCATCTGTCTGCGCACGACCGGTTCCTCGCTTACCTTGCCGGTCGCGATTCCCAGCCGTTCGGCGGCCTTCGCGCTCAGAACGACGCGCTTGGCGGGACTTCCGGGGATGCTCTCGAGCGTGACCGCAGCGCTCTTGCCGGCCGGCTTCGATCCTTCCGGATCGGCGGCGCCCGTCGTGGCCGGCGCCAGGCACAGTGCCGCCGCCAAGGCTGCCCACCCGCGCTGAAACGTTCTATTCGCGATTACCCTGGAATCTGCTTTCATTTGATCACCTCTTGAAAATTTCATTTCGAACTCGGGGATCGCCTTCTTACATCGCCGGAACGACGCCGTCCTTGCCGATGATGAGAAAAACCCCCACATTCCTCCCGTCCGCAGCCTTGTTCGCTCCGGCGAGGACGTGCGCTCCCGGCTTGATCAGGCTCTTGCTTCCGAGCGACATCCTGTGGACCGGCGCGTTGCGGGGCACTTCGACGTCGGTTTCGTCGTAATCGGTGGGCCCCCACTTGATCGAGATGACGCGGACCTCGATATCGTCGACCCAGCCGTGCGAGATGATGCTGTCGGGGGTCAAGTCCCACTTCTTGTGTCCCAGGGCGATGCCGCGCAGTTCATCGTCGATGATCCGCAGCTCGAAGCCCTTGTGCAGCCAGACCGCCGAATCCCGCACGATCGGGCTGTATTCGTCCATCTTCACCGCCACTGCGCCGACGTAGGTTCCGAGATCGACGTCGGTGAAGCGTCCCTTGCTCAGGGCGAAAATGCTGACGTTGTCCGAAAGCTCGATGCGCACGTCCTTGCCGTCGCGGGTCTTTACGACGATCGAGGGATTCCCCACCTCGCTGATCACGCCGCGGATGCGGTCGGGCTCCGGTTCTTCCGCGCGCGCGCCCAGCGCCGAAAAGATGATTGCAGCGATCGTCACGAGACGCAGTAGCGTGCACATCATGTCTCTTCTCCCTATCCCGGCACCGCTTGCCGGGGCAGATCGTCGACCCGCTTGCCGGTGCCGGATCCGAAGCGAAGGTACAGCGCCGGCACGACGAACAGGGTCAGCAGGGTCGAGGTGACGAGGCCACCCAGAATCACGACCGCCATCGGATGTTCGATCTCGTGACCGGGAATGCTTCCGCGGGCAACCAGAGGCAGCAGCGCCAATGCGGTGCACAGCGTGGTCATCAGAATGGGCGACAGGCGTTCGCTCGCCCCGCGCATGACGAGCCCGAGACCGAAGGGCTCGCCTTCCACCTGCTCGAGATGCCGATAGTGCTGGAGCAGCAGGATGCCGTTGCGCGCGGCGATGCCCAGGACCGTGATCATTCCGACCAGCGATCCGAGCGAAATGACGCGGTCTCCGGCGAAGGCCGCGAGCACACCGCCGACCAGCGCCGCGGGAAGGCCGAGGAAGATCAGGCTCGCCAGCCTCCAGTTTCGCAGGGACGCGTGGAGAATGAGAAAAATCGCGATCGCGACCACAATCGCCGAATCAAGCAGATTCCTCTGTGCGGCCTGGCGCTCCTTGTACTCCCCGAGCAAATGCGGGTAGTAGCCGATCGGGAAGTCGATTTTAGCGAGCCGGGCCGCGACTTCTTCGGCGACCGCGCCCAGATCGCGCCCCTTGACGTTGCCGTGAACGTCGATCCGCCGGGAGTTGTTTTGGCGGGCGATCTTGTTCGGGGTGGGCTCGACGGTGATGTCCGCCACCTCCGCCAGCCGCACGCGCCCGCCGTAGGGCGTGTCGATCAGGAACTCGCGCATGTCGTTCACGTTGTTGCGTGCCGACGGCATGGTCCACACGAAGACGTCGTAGACCTTGCCGCCTTTGTGGATGTCGGTGACTTCGATGCCGCTCATCAGGACGTTCACCACCCGGCGGACGTCGCCCGGCTTGATCCCGTAGCGCGCGGCCGCATCGAGCTTCGTCTTGACCACGATCTGCGGAACCCCGACCTGCTGCTCGGCATGCAAGTCGATCAGGCCGGGTATGTCCTTCAGGGCCTGTTCCACCTTTTGCGCCGCTTCACGCAGGCCCGGGAGCTCGGGCCCGAATACGCGCACGACGATCGACTCGCCCGCTCCACTCAGCACCTCCTTGATCCTCTCTTTCAGATAGGTCTGCACGTCGCGATAGAGCCCGGGATAGCCGGCGACCGTGGACTCGATGCTCGCGCGCGTCGTGTCGTAGTCAATCTTCGGATCGACGCTGATCCAGTTTTCGGTGAAATTGATGCCGTAGGGCTCGTCCCCGCCGATGGCGCGCCCGATATGGGCGCCGAAGTTGCGCACCCCCGGGATGGCGCGGAGCTCGCGGCTGGCGGCCTGCGTGATCCTGAACGTCTCCGGGTGCGAGGTCCCCTCGGCGGGGACCCAGTGCATCAGGAAGTCCCTTTCCTTGAAGTCGGGAAGCAGCGACGCCCCGAGGAACGGCCAGACCCCGAGGCCTGCGACGACGATGACGACGGTCGCGGCGACGGTTGCGCGCGGGTCCCGGATGACTCGCGAGAGGATCGCGCCGTAGCGCCGCTTGAGCCACGGGACAAGCGGCGACTCGTGCTTCTCGATGGCGGCGCGATTCAACAGAACGAGGCACAGGGCCGGCGTTACCGTCAAGGCGACCACCATGGAGGCCAGCATCGCGAGGATGAAGGCGAGCGCCAGCGGCTCGAAGAACGCTCCCGCCAAGCCGCTCATGAAGAACACCGGCGTCACGGCCAGGGCGATGATCAGGGTCGCCTGCCAGATTGCGGGGCGCACCTCGAGCGACGCCTCCAGGATGATGCGCGCCGTCGTCTTGTCGCCGTCCGCCAGGCGGTGCTGGCGCAGCCGCCGCACGACGTTCTCCACGTCGATGATCGCGTCGTCCACGACGGAGCCCAGGGCGACGACGAATCCCGCCAGGACCATGGTATTGATCGTGGCGCCCATCAAATAGAGAACCACCCCGGCGGCCACCAGGGACAGCGGGATCGCGATCACGCTGATCAACGCCACCCGCCATTCGAAGAGGAAGGCGCCGAGGATGAGGATCACCAGGATCGAGCCCACGATGAGCGTGAGCGTCAGGTTGTGCATCGACGTCTCGATGAAGGTCGCCGGCCTGAAGATCGTCGAGTCGATCTCGATGCCGGGCAGACCGGGCCGCAATGCGGCGAGCGCCTCCTCGATTCCCCGTGTGACGTCGAGCGTGTTGGCCCACGGCAGCTTCTCGACGATCATCATCAAGCCGCGCTCGTCGTTGATGACCGCATCGCCGACCATCGGCCAGGTGTCCCACACCACGCTGCCGACATCCCCCAGCCGCGGCGGGTTGAGGCGCTTGGTTTTCAGGGCGATCGGCACCTCGGCCAGTTGTTCGACCGTAAGAACGGGTGACTCGGTGTGGATGACGAGCCTCTGGTTGGGGGTATCGATCAACCCGTCGACGCGGGCCTTACCCCCGGTGCTGTACAACAGCATGCCGACGTCCAAGGCCTCAGAGGTGGTCTCCATGACCTCGTCGAGCGTGACGTTGTGGGCGCGCATCAGGTTCGGATCCACCTGCACCTGCAGGGACTTGATCCGGTCGCCCCAGATCGGGATGTTGGCCACGCCGGGGACCGACATGAGGCGGAACTTGACCGTCCAGTAGGCGATCATCGACAGGTCCATCATGTCCATGGTCTTCGACGAGATCCCGATCTTCATGACCCGGCTGGTCGACGACAGGGGTTGAAGCATTACCGGCATGCCGGAGGACCTCGGCAGCTCGGCGATCGCCAGCTTCATGCGCTCGCTCACGCGCTGGCGCGCCTGCATGAGATCGGTGCCCAGCTTGAACCAGAGCACGACCTGCGACAGTCCCACCACCGAGGCGGAGCGGACGTATTCGACACCCGGGACTCCGCGGAGCTGGTCCTCCATCGGGATGGTGATCAGCTCTTCGACCTCGGTGGCGGTCATTCCCGGACCCTCGGTCTGGATTTCGACCTTGGGCGGGGCGAACTCGGGGAAGACGTCGACCGGCATCTTGCGTAGCTGCCCGGTCCCGAACACGAGCAGCGCAACTGCAGCGGCCAACACCAAGAACCTAAACTTCAGGCTCGAGCCTATGATCCAAGTAAACATCCAGCAAATCCTCCGCAACTGCTATTACGAACTTCTTATTTGTCGCGCGAAATGCGCGACCCCTTCCACTTTTCTAGAACCTGAACATCACTCCGATTTCCGGCGCGTAAGTCGGCGCCTTCGTCGTCACTCCTACACCAAGGTTCATCTTCAGCACCGCGTTCCTGCTCACGGCGTATGGCAGTTCGCCGATGAGCGACACCTCGTCAAGCTGCGCGCCTTCGAGCGAGAGCGCGAGTCGCCAATTGGAATCGAGGCGTTTCACGTAGTCGACCGCCCACTCGTCGAACTTCGCCTTGTGCTCGCCGGTGTCGTAACCGAGCGCCAGCCGGCCGGCGAGCGTTCCAAACGGGTAGCCCTTGGTGACGACGACTCCCGGCGCAAATTCCCAGACCGGCGTGCCGATCAGTTTCTTGTCTCTCTGCAGCGGGAAAACCGTCTTCATGAAGAAGGTGACTTCCGGCCGGGATTCCGTCTCCTTCAGGTACCGCCACCGTATGTTGGTTTCGGTATCCCCGAGGCCGGATTCCCGGACGCTCGCCGGCAGGCTGCTGTTGTCCTCCGGCGCCTTGGTGAAATTTGCCGAGGCGTGCACGGCGGATTCGAATTCGATCGCGAGCGAATCATTGAAGGCGTATGCAAGAAAGACCAGAGCCTCGCGCTCCACCAGCTTGCCGAAGAATTCCTGTTCCCCCGTGAACCCGAGCTCGTTCGGCTTGTACTCGAATTTCTTGAAGCGCGTGTATTCGTAGAACGGATAGAAGATGAACTCTTTTTCGCGCACGTAGGTGCCGAGAAGCGACGTTGGGATGCCGTCGCCGCGGTCCGACAGATAGGTGGGAAGTCGGGGTTCGGCCGCTCGGCAGAGTTCCGCCTCGCCGCCGATTCCGAACGCCATCGCAGCCACGCAAGGCGCGATGCTCGACGGACGAATCTGCATCATGGGAATCCCTTCCTCCTGCTTCGTTTCTCTTTTTTAGGGAGCCGCGCACATAGATTTCCTTCGCCGTATGAAAACAGAACCAGTGGGGAGAACCCGGATCGTGCTCCGCCCGGACTATCCCGATGCGCTTTCGCCATGAGCCCGGCCCGGCGATCCGCTCCGCTGCGCGCGCAGATTTCGCGTGCCTGGACGGGCGCCGTTCATCCGTAAAGACAATGGCTTGTCCCGGGCTTAATATGGGCCCCCGCCGCATGAAAAGGGTTTTCGATGACTGAACGCAGGCGCATTCTCGTGGTCGGCGCGGGCGCGATAGGCGGCCTTTACGCGGCCTACCTGGGGAAAGTCGCCGACGTCGCGGTGCTCGACACGAACCGGGCGCACATCGATGCGATCCGGAAAGACGGCTTGAAACTCACCGGCCGTACCGAATCGGTGACGCAGCTCGCGGCTTTCGCAAGCCCCGCTGAAATGGGCAGGCGCCCCTTCGATGCCGTGGTCATCCTGGTGAAATCGCAGGCGACAGGAGCGGCGTTTCACTCGATACATCCGGTGCTCGAAGGCCGGCCCGTGCTCGTCACGTTCCAGAACGGAATGGGGAACGAGGAGGTCCTCATGGGACTCACGGATTTCGACGTCGCGCACGGCGTGTCTTTCGAAGCGGCGCGCTACGACGGGCCGGGGCGCGTGCACCACCTCGTGCACGGCGAGGAATCCTGGCTCGGACCC
>Ga0193745_1000098_pt1 | contig 15109 bp, 14 predicted proteins | sample L1a2metaG_FD_145899 | JGI IMG/M metagenome (GOLD analysis project Ga0193745, IMG submission 145899) | Soil microbial communities from a riparian zone of the East river system, Colorado, United States - L1a2 | ecosystem: Environmental > Terrestrial > Soil > Riparian zone | place: USA: East River... | reverse complement strand
GTCGGCTTTCAGCATAGCGGCGCCCGCGGTCATCACGACGAGCAGGGCAACGTAGGTAGCGATCAGGGCGCCCACCCCGCTTAAGGCGGAATAAGCCTTGGAGACGGGATTGAGGGCTTTGGATGCATCGGTCCAGACGCCCGTGGTGACGACCCAGCCGAGGACGTCCGTTCCGGCGAGCGTGCCCAGCGCGAGCACGAAAACGAGCAGGCCGATCCAGACCGACAGCCAGTCTTCGCTGATGCCTTTGGCAACTGGATTCATGATCTCCCCCTTTAGGACAGGAAATTACCGGCTCGCCGCGGAAACGGGAACAAACCAAAGATTAGTTTCTTATAACCAATTCTGATTTTGTGTGCTATGTTGCCTGCGCCAAAGTCCCGCTCCCGCCCTCTTCTGCGCCCGCGTCCGATACGATGCCGCAGTACTACGACAGCCTTGAAACCCGCGACCCCAAGGAGCGGGAACGTCTTCTGATGGTCGCGCTTTCCGGCCAGATTGCGCACGCGAAACGAAAAGCTCCGGGCTGGGCGCGGATTCTCGCCGACGTCGATCCGGCGGGTATCACCAGCCGCGCCACGCTCGCAAACCTGCCGGTCACGCGCAAATCGGACCTCGCGGAGCTGCAAAAGGCCGAGCACCCGCTCGGCGGCCTGAACACTACGCTCGCGCAGCTCGGCAAAGTCTTCGTCTCGCCCGGGCCGATCTACGACCCGGAAGGGCGCGGGCGCGATTGGTGGCGCACGGCGCGAGCCCTGTTCGCAGCGGGATTGCGCCCGGGCGACCTGGCGATCAACGCATTCTCCTACCACTTCACGCCGGCGGGCTCGATGCTCGAATCGGGCGCGCTCGCGCTCGGCTGCACGGTGGTGCCGACCGGAACGGGGCACACCGAAATGCAGGCCGCGACCATCGCCGATCTGCGAGCAAGCGCCTATATCGGCACGCCTTCGTTCCTGAAGCTCATCGTCGAGAAGGCCGACGAGTTGAAAGCGGACATCCGTTCGCTCAAGAAGGCGGCCGTTGGCGCGGAATATCTTCCGCCCGCGCTGCGTGCCGCGATGGGCGAGCGCGGCATCCGCGTGCTGCAGTCCTATGCGTCGGCGGACCTCGGCCTGATCGCCTACGAATCCGAGGCGCTCGAAGGCATGATCCTCGACGAAGCACTGATACTGGAGATTGTTCGACCCGGGACAGGCGACCCCGTGCCGGAAGGCGAAGTCGGCGAAGTAGTCATCACCACATTCAATCCGGATTACCCGCTGATCCGCTTCGGTACCGGGGACTTGTCGGCGATATTGCCGGGGCAAAGCGCCTGCGGGCGCACCAATGTCCGCATCCGCGGGTGGATGGGCCGCGCCGACCAAACGACAAAAGTGAAAGGCATGTTCGTGCACCCCTCGCAGGTCGCCGAGGTGGTGAAGCGCCACGGGGAAATCGCGAAGGCGAGGCTCATCGTCGATAACCCCGGCGGCGCCGATCGCATGACGCTGCATTGCGAAGTCGCGGCGGGGAGCGATGCGCTGAAAGGGGCCATCGAGGCGTCGCTGCGCGACATTACCAAGCTGCGCGGCGAAGTCGCGTTCAGAAAGCCGGGCGAGCTGCCGAACGACGGCAGGGTAATCGAGGATGCGAAGAAATACGACTGACCGGGAAAGCAAGCCGATGCGGCCCGGACCGCTCTCCGGCGTCCGCGTGCTCGACCTGACGCGCCTGCTTCCGGGTCCGATGGCGACGCTGCACCTCGCCGACTTGGGCGCGGACGTCATCAAGATCGAGGACACGGGCGCCGGCGACTACGCCCGCGAGATGGGTCGCACGCGGGGAGGCGTGTCGGATTTTTTCCGGCTCATCAACCGCAACAAGCGCGCGATGCGGCTCGACCTGAAGCAGGCGCAGGGACGGGAAGTCTTTTTGCGCCTTTCGAAAGGTGCCGACGTCGTGGTCGAAGGCTTCCGTCCCGGCGTCATGGCGAAGCTCGGTGTGGGCTACGATGCGCTCGCCGCCGTGAATCAGCGTCTGGTGTATTGCTCGATCACGGGTTACGGGCAGAACGGTCCCTACGCCGGACGCGCCGGGCACGACATCAACTACATCGGCTACGCCGGCGTCGGCGATCGGATCGGGACAGCGGAAGCCCCGGTCGTGCCGAACTTCCAGATTGCCGATCTGCTCGGCGGGGCGCTTACCCCGGCGATGGGAATTCTCGCCGCGCTGATCGACGCCAGATCTTCGGGACGCGGCCGCCACGTCGACGTCGCAATGACCGATGCCGTCTTTGCGCACGCGATCTTTCCACTCCTGGGATTTCTCGAGAGCGAAAAGACGCCCGCCCGCGGGACGGGCATGCTCGACGGGGGTCTCGCGTGTTACAACGTCTACCGGACGCGGGACGGGCGTTACATGGCGGTGGGAGCGCTTGAGCGAAAATTCTGGGAAACACTGTGCGATATACTCGGCTGCCCCGAATTGAAAGGAAAACACATCGTGTACGGCGAGGAAGCAAGGCCGGTGAAGGAACGGCTGGAGGCGGCCTTTGCCTCGCGCACGCAGCATCAGTGGTCGGAGGTCTTCGCCCGCGCGGATTGCTGCGTGAGCCCGATTCTGACCGTGGACGAGGCACTGGCGAACGAGCAGCTGCGCGCCCGCGACATGGTTATCGTGAAAGAAGGGTTGCCGCAGCTGGCGCCCCCGGTCAAGTTCAGCGAATTCGAATTCGCGATCGTGCGCCCGGCACCGGGGCGCGGGGAGCACACGGAGGAGATCCTGCGCGAAGCCGGCTATCGCGACGCCGGGATCGCGGCGCTGCGCGGCGACGGGGTGATTTGAGGATGACAGTGCCGATCGTCGAAACCTTTCGCAGGCTGATCGCCGGACTGGCATGGCTTGCGCTCGCTTGTCCGTGCACCGCAGCCGCTCAAGGTCTGGGGAAGGAACTCGACACGCCGTACGTGCCGACCCCGCAAGCGGTGGTCGACAGGATGCTGGACATGGCGCAGGTGAAGGCGGGCGATATCGTGATCGACCTCGGCTCGGGCGACGGCCGCATCATGATCACCGCCGCGCAACGGCACGGCGCACAAGGGTTCGGCGTCGAGATCGACCCGCGCCTGGTGCAACGATCCAACGAGGAAGCGCGCCGGCTCGGCGTAGCCGATCGCGTGAAATTTCTGCGGCAGGATCTGTTCAACACCGATTTCCACGAGGCGAACGTCCTGACGCTCTATCTTCTGCCCGACGTAAACATTGCGTTGCGCCCGAAAATCCTGGCAGAGCTGAAACCGGGCACGCGCGTGGTCTCGCACGACTACGACATGCGCGAGTGGCGTCCGGACGCGGAGGAAACGATCCCCGTCCCGGGAAAGACGGTCGGCATGCGCAAGGAGAGCACGGTGTATCTGTGGATCGTCCCGGCCCGGGTCGAAGGCGAATGGATTTTCGAGTTGAGTTCGGGGGGAAAAGCACGGAAAACCCGGCTCGTTCTCCAGCAAAGTTTCCAATTTGTTTCCGGGTCGGTCGAGCTGACCGGGCAAGGCGATGTCCCGGTTTCCGACGGCAGGCTTCGCGGCGAGGAACTGCGCCTGGTGCTGCCCCCGGGAGCGCTCGACCGCGGGCCGGTGGAATTGGTCGGCCGCGTGAGAGGCGATTCTCTCAGCGGAACGGTCCGCAGGGGCGGGCGCGAAGTGGCGAGCTGGAGCGCGCGCCGGCGCTAACTCCCGGTCGCGTACAGCATGCCGTTCTGGCGGCGCAAGGCACCCGCGCGCTCGAGTTCGTTGACCAGCCACTCCGACATCGCCGCCGGCGTCATGCCGAGGTAGCGCGAGTTCAGCTCGGCGAGGATGGGCACGCGCGCGACGTAGGCCGGCAATTCGGCGAACGGCATGGAACGCTTTTCCAGCAGCGCAAAAGAGAGCATCACCTTGGCGCAGTGGCGCGCGAGCCGCGTGATGTCCTCTTCGTATCCCTCCAGCCGATAGAACGCGCGCTCGAGCGCTGCGCCGGCGTCGCCGAAGGGCCGGCCGTGGCCGGGAATCACGATGTCCGCGCGCAGCCGGCCGATGGCTTCGAGCGTCGCACGCGTCTCGGCGAGCGCGGTATCGCGGCCGAAGAGCTGCGGGAACACCACGCCGAAGCCGTTTTCCCAGAGCGCGTCGCCGGAAATCAGGACGCGCGCCTCGGGCGAATGGAATATCACCGCGTGCGTGTCATGTCCGGGTGCGGCGATCACTCGCCAGTCGAACCCGCCCATCTGCAGCGTGTCGCCATCGCGAAAGGTGTCGTCGTAGCTGAAGCGCTCAGCGCGCTGATCGGCGATCGCAAGGATCAGCGCCTGCTCGTCCCAGCGGTCGATGAGCGGCGCCTCGCCTTCCGGAATGCCGGTTCTGCAGCCGTATTTCTTCTGGATCGCCGCGTTTCCCCCCAGGTGGTCGGAGTGGCAGTGTGTATTGACCAGAGTTCCGAGCGCCTTGCCTTCCAACGCATGCTCGAGCAGTGCGAGCGTCTGGGGCACGTGCGAACCGTAGCCGGAGTCGACGAGCGTGGCGCCTTCCGGCGCGTGCAGCACGATATTGTTGGAGGACAGCCAGCCGCGCTCGATGACCTGGATGCCTTCGGGTAGCTTCATCGCGGTGTCCGTCTCGCGGGCAATTGCGCAAGCACCGCCCGCTTCCCCGCGTCGCTCATGGCGGACCAGGCGGCGATCTCGTCGAGCGTGCGAAAGCAGCCTTCACACAGGCCCGTGTCCGGGTTCATTCGGCACACGTTGTTGCACGGCGACGGAACGTCGCCGCCGGTCCGTGTGTCCTGGCTCATGAATCCTTCGCCGCGAGTGCCCGCGCCACCTTCGAGCTCGGCTCGCGCCCGAGAGCGCGACAGATGAACTGGCCGGTCCGCAGGACCTTCATCAGGTCGACGCCCGTTTCTATCCCGAGGCCATCGAGCATGTAGACCACGTCCTCGGTTGCGACGTTTCCGGTCGCGCCCTTGGCGTACGGGCAGCCGCCGAGACCTGCCACCGAGCTGTCGAAAGTTCTCACGCCCGCCTCGAGCGACGCGTAGATGTTCGCCAGCGCCTGTCCGTAGGTGTCGTGGTAGTGACCGGCGAGCCTGCCGATCGGGACTTTTTTTGCGACTGCCTCGATCATCGCGCGGATGCGTCCGGGCGTTCCGACGCCGATCGTGTCGCCCAGGGAAATCTCGTAGCAGCCCATCCTGTAGAGTTTCTCCGCGACGGCTGCCACCGCCTGCGGCTTCACCTCGCCTTCGTAGGGGCAGCCCGCCGCGCAGGAAATGTAGCCGCGCACGCTCATCTTGCGTGCCCGCGCGGCCTTGACGACCGGGGCGAAGCGTTCCAGGCTCTGCTCGATGCTGCAGTTGATGTTCTTTCGGCTGAACGTTTCGGAGGCAGCGCCGAACACGGCGACCTCCTCCGCGCCGGCGGCGCGCGCAGCCTCGAAGCCTTTCATGTTCGGCACGAGCGCGGGGTAAGCCACGCCCGGCCTCTTGCGTATGCCCGCGAAGACCTCCGCGCTGTCGGACATCTGCGGAACCCATTTGGGCGAGACGAACGCGGTCGCCTCCACGACCGGCAGCCCGGCGTCGGCGAGCCGCTCGATCAGCTCGATCTTGACGGCGGTGGGGACATTTGCAGGCTCGTTCTGCAGGCCGTCGCGCGGGCCCACCTCGACGGTCCTCACTTTCCTCGGGAGGCTCATGGCTCGGCCTCGAACTCGATCAACTCGACCCCTTCGCCGACCTGCTCGCCCACCCGGCAAAGGATCCGCGCGATCCGGCCCCGCGCGGGTGCCCTTATGGTGTGCTCCATCTTCATCGCTTCGAGAATCAGCAGCGGCGAGTCCTTCTCGACCCTATCGCCCGCTCCGACGAGGATCGCGATGATCTTGCCGGGCATCGGGGCCCAGAGCTCGCCTTCGCGCGGCTCCGGCACCAGGTCCTGATGCAGCGGATCGTGCATTTCCAGGGTGTGATGCCTCCCGGGCCGGAACACCTCGATGCGGCTGCCCAGGAGGACCACGCTGCCCGCGACGGTGGCATCCTCGAGTTGCAGCGTCGATGCGTAACCCTCGCGCCGGTAGCTCTTGACGTCACGCCGCCCGCTCGCGAATTCAAGCTCGAACCCCTCGCCCCGGCGGCGTGCATTGACAAGGTGCCGGCTTTCGCCTTCCTGGAAGACAAAAACCCGAACCCCGTCCCGGTTCGCGCGCCAACCGTCGGCGAGGATCCAGGGTGAAAAGGGATCGCCGGAGCGCTGCGCCTCACGGCGCAAGCCGGCGTCGAGCTGCAGCCATACCGCCAGGGTCGCAAGCGCCAGCTCCTCCTCGCCGGCGGGGGCCGGGGGCGCGAGCAGCTCCGTGCGGTGGCGTTCGATCAGGCCGGTATCGAAGTCGGCACCGGCGAAATCGCGATCCTGCACGAGCCGGCAGAGAAATCCGAGATTGGTGGCGAGGCCCGCGACCTCGAATTCCCCGAGCGCCTCGCGCATTCGCACGAGCGCCGCTGGGCGATCCAGATCCCGGACGATGAGCTTGGCGATCATGGGGTCATAGTAGGCAGTGATCTCATCGCCCGATCTCACGCCCGTGTCCACGCGCACGTTCTCCGACTCCGCTGGCAGCCGCAGATGCACGATGCGGCCCGAAGCCGGGAGGAAGTCGCGGCGCGGATCCTCGGCGTAGACGCGCGCTTCGATTGCGTGGCCGCTGATGCGCAAGTCCTTCTGGGCGACCGGGAGCTCACCGCCCGCGGCGATCCGGATCTGCCATTCCACCAGATCGATGCCGGTGATCATTTCGGTGACCGGATGCTCGACCTGAAGCCGTGTATTCATCTCCATGAAAAAGAACGCGCCCGTGCGATCGACGAGGAATTCCACCGTTCCCGCGCCGACGTATCCGACGGCTTTCGATGCAAGCACGGCGGCTTCGCCCATCTCCCGCCGGCGCCCTTCGGCCATGCCAGGAGCCGGAGCTTCCTCGAGCACTTTCTGATGGCGCCTCTGCACCGAGCAGTCGCGTTCGAAAAGGTGGACACAACCTCCGTGCCGGTCGGCGAACACCTGGATTTCGATGTGCCGCGGGCGCTCGAGATTTTTTTCCAGCAGCACGCGCTCGTCTCCGAAAGCCGACGAGGCTTCGCGCCGGCAGGCGGCGAGGGCCGCGTCAAAGTCCGCTTTCCGTTCGACGACGCGCATGCCCTTGCCGCCGCCGCCGGCCGCGGCCTTTATGAGGACCGGAAACCCGATGCGCTCGGCCTCGTCGAGAAGAAAGTCGGGAGCCTGATTGCCGCCGTGATAGCCCGGTACGAGCGGCACCCCGGCCTTTCCCATGATCGCCTTCGCGGCGGATTTGTCGCCCATCGCGCGGATCGCCTTCGGGGGCGGGCCTATGAACGTGATTCCGGCGCTCTCGCAGCGCTCGGCGAATTCCGCGTTCTCGGAGAGGAAGCCGTAGCCCGGGTGGACGGCCGAGGCACCCGAGATTTTCGCCGCCTCGACGATCCGATCGCCCCGCAGGTAGCTGTCCTTCGCCTCCGGCGGCCCGATGCGGAACGCCTCGTCGGCGAGCGCGACGTGACGCGATTGCGCGTCGGCGTCCGAGTACACGGCGACCGTTGCTATGCCCAAGCGCCGCGCGGTCCTCGCCACGCGGCAGGCGATCTCGCCGCGGTTGGCGATCAGAATCTTGGCGAACACGGGACGCACCCTATTTTTTCTTCCTGGCGCCCTTTTTCATCGCCTGCTGCAGCCAGGCAGGCTTGCGCTTCTCGAGGAAGGCGCGTACGCCTTCCTTGCCTTCTTCGGATGCCCGGGCGCTCGCAATGCGACCCGCCATATCGGCCATCAAATCGGGTGTGATCGGCCGCTTCGCGACCGCGCGGATCAATTCCTTGGTTGCGGCATGCGCCCCCGGCGCGCCCTGGACGAGCTCGCCCAAGATAGTGTTCACCATCGCATCGAGCTCCGCGGGCTGCACAAGTTCTTGCACGAAGCCGATGCGATACGCCTCTGCGGCCGGAAAACGTTCGGCGGTGAGGAAATAGCGGCGGGCGGCGCGTTCGCCCATCGCCGCAAGGACATAGGGGCTGATGGTGGCCGGGGTCAGACCCAGCCTCGCTTCGGACACGCAGAACTCGGTGTCGGTGGACGCAACCGCGATGTCGCAGGCGGCAATCAGCCCCATGCCTCCGGCGAACGCGGCGCCGTGCACGCGCGCGATCGTCGGTTTCTTCAGAGCATGCAGCCGGTTGAGCATGGTGCCGAAGCCCATTGCATCTTCCCGGTTCTCGTCGAAATCCAGCTCGCCCATTCTCTTCATCCAGTTCAGATCGGCGCCGGCGCAGAACACCTTGCCGCGGCCCGCGAGCACCACCGCGCGCACCTCCGGGTCCCGCTCCACCTCGCCGAAGGCCGCGGTGAGCTCGGCGATCATCGTTTCGTTGAAGGCGTTGCGCACGTCGGGCCGGTTGAGCCAGAGGACGGCAACGCCCAGGCCGGCCTGGATTTCGATGGTTTCGTGCTTCATGCCTCTTCCTCCGAATGGAGCTCTTGCGCGAATCGCTAGCGTGGTTCGACGATCACCTGGGTCCGCACCGAATTGGCGATAAAGCATTTCTCGTGGGCTTTGTGGTGCAGTTTGGCGAGCACCGCCGGCAAAGGCGGCGCAACGAATTCGACCGCGGGCCGCAAGGTGACTCGCGTCATCGCCATGCGACCTTCGGAATTCTTTTCGAGCACGCCTTCGGCCTCGTCGACGTAGCGGTTGACGACCAGCTTCATCGTCGACGCCAGGCTCACGAACCACAGCATGTGACAAGCTGAAAGCGAGGCGACGAAAAGCTGCTCCGGATCGGCACCCTGCGCGTGCGGCGCGCCCGGCGGAATGTTCTCCTTGGCAGCGTTTCCATCGAGCTGCACGGTGGGCTCGAACTCGATGCGATGGGCACGGCTGTACGTGCCGAGCTCGAACGGCATCCCGTTCCTTTGCCATTCTGTCGTTGCGCGGTGGACGGACATCAGGGGTTTCCTCTACATTCGAAAAACACCGAATCGCGTCTCCTCGATCGGTGCATTGAGAGACGCCGAGATCGCAAGCGCCAGGGTGCGGCGCGTTTCCTCGGGCGCAATCACCCCGTCGTCCCAAAGTCGCGCGGTGGCATAGTAGGGATGCCCCTGCCGCTCATATTGGCCGAGGATGGGACGCTTGAACTCCTCCTCCTCTGCCTTGCTCCAGGTGCCGCCCTTGCCTTCGATGCCGTCCCGTTTCACCGTGGCGAGGACCGAAGCCGCCTGCTCCCCGCCCATCACCGAGATGCGGGCGTTCGGCCACATCCAGACAAAGCGCGGTCCGAAAGCGCGCCCGCACATGCCGTAGTTGCCCGCACCGAACGAGCCGCCGATGATGACGGTGAATTTCGGCACCCGGCTGCACGCGACCGCGGTCACCATCTTGGCGCCGTCCTTGGCGATTCCGCCCGCCTCGTATTTTTTTCCCACCATGAAGCCCGTGATGTTCTGGAGGAAGAGGAGCGGAATCCCGCGCTGGCTGCAAAGCTCGATGAAATGCGTGCCTTTCAGCGCGGATTCCGAGAAGAGAATCCCGTTGTTCGCGACGATGCCGATCGGGTAGCCCCAGATGCGCGCGAACCCGGTCACCAGCGTGGCGCCGTAGTCCGCCTTGAATTCGTCGAGCTCGCTGCCGTCGACGATGCGCGCGATCGCCTCGCGCACGTCGTAGGGTTTTCGCTTGTCGGCCGGGATGACCCCGTGCAATTCGCCGGCGGGGTAGAGCGGCTCGACCGGCTCGCGCAGCGCGAGGCTCGCGTTCTTCGCCTTGCCGAGGTTGGCCACGATAGCGCGGGCGATCGCGAGCGCGTGGGCGTCGTTTTGCGCGTAGTGATCGGCGACGCCCGATTGTCGCGTGTGCACCTCCGCGCCACCGAGCTCTTCCGGGGAGACGATTTCTCCGGTCGCGGCTTTTACGAGCGGCGGTCCGGCGAGAAAAATCGTTCCCTGCCCTTTGACGATGATGGATTCGTCGGACATGGCCGGCACGTAGGCGCCGCCGGCCGTGCACGAGCCCATCACCGCTGCGATCTGCGGAATTCCGGCAGCCGACATCGTCGCCTGGTTGTAGAAGATGCGGCCGAAATGCTCCCGGTCGGGAAAGACGTCGTCCTGCTCCGGCAGGAACGCACCGCCCGAGTCGACCAGGTAAATGCAGGGAAGCCGGTTCTGAAGCGCGATCTCCTGCGCGCGCAGGTGCTTCTTCACCGTGATGGGGTAGTAGGTTCCGCCCTTGACCGTGGCGTCGTTCACGACCACCACGCACTCCCTGCCCGAGACGCGGCCGACGCCGGTGATTATGCCGGCGCCCGGCGCTTCGTCCTCGTACACGCCGAACGCGGCAAGCTGGGAAAGTTCGAGGAACGGCGAGCCCGGGTCGAGCAGCAGTCGCAGGCGCTCGCGCGGCAGCAATTTTCCGCGCCCGGTGTGCCTGGTGCGCGCCGCCTCGTCGCCCCCGAGCGCGACGCGCTCGACCTTGGCGCGCAGGTCGGCAACCAGCTCCGCCATCGCCCCGGCGTTCGCCTGGAACTCCTCCGAGCGCGGATTCAGCTTGCTTTTGATGACGGGCATCTCACCAGCCGCCGGTGGCAAGCCATCTGTCGATCTGGTCCAGCCTGTCCGAGCCCCAAAAGGATTCGCCGTCGACGATGGTGTAGGGCGAGCCGAACGCGCCGCGGGAGATCGCCTTGTCCACCTCGGTCCTGGTGCGGTCCTTGATCGCCTGATCGCCGATGCCGGTGCGGACTTCGTCGGCCTTCAGGCCGAACTTGGCGCACACTGCGACGGTGTTATCGGCGCTGGAAATGTCGACGTCGTCTACGAAGTAGGCGCGGTAGAGAGCCTTGGCGAGGTCCTTGGCGCGCCTGGGTTCCTTTGCCTCCAGCCAGTAGAAAGCGCGGCAAGGTGAAACCGAGGAAATGGGAAAAACCGTAGGGTGGCGGTAGGGAACGCCGTAATACCTGGCCGTGCGGATCATGTCGTGCAAGTGGTAGTCGCCCTTGATCGGTATGCTGGGCAGTGGCGCGCCGCCGGTCGTTTTGAACGCGACTCCGAGAAGGAACGGCCTCCAGGTCACCTCGCGTCCATGTTTCGCAGCGAGCGCATCGATCTTGTCGCTCGCGATGTAGCCGTACGGCGAGGAAAAGTCGAAATAGAACTCGATCGGATTCGGCATCACGCAATCTCGATGGCCATGGCGGTCGCCTCGCCCCCGCCGATGCACAGGCTCGCGATGCCCCGCCTGCCCCCGGTCTTCCGCAGCGCGCCGATCAGGGTGACGAGGATGCGCGCGCCCGAGGCGCCGATCGGATGGCCGAGCGCGCAGGCACCGCCGTGAATGTTGACCCGGTCGTGCGGCAATCCATGCTCTTTCATCGCCGCCATGGTGACCACCGCGAAGGCCTCGTTGATCTCGTAGAGATCGACTTTGCCGGCGCTCCAGCCGGTAGTGTCGAAGAGCTTCTTGATCGCCCCCACCGGGGCGGTCGTGAACCATCCCGGCTCCTGGGAATGCGTGCTATGGCCGACGACTACCGCCAACGGCGCGAGGCCCAGTTTTCCGGCGGTGGAACGGCGCATCATGACCAGCGCCGCCGCTCCATCGGAAATCGAGCTCGAATTCGCCGCGGTCACCGTGCCGTCCTTGCGGAACGCGGGCTTCAGCGTGGGGATCTTCTCGAAATTGGCTTTGAAAGGCGGCTCGTCCTGCTCCATGAAGCGCTCGTTTTTCCCCGCCTTGATCGCCAGCGGCGTGATCTCCCAGGCGAAAGCGCCGTTCTTGCTGGCGGCTTGCGCGCGCTCGAGCGATGCGATCGCGAATTTGTCCTGTTCTTGCCGGGTGAAGCCGTACTTCCCCGCACAGTCTTCGGCGAAGCTGCCCATCAATTTGCCCTTGTCGTAGGCGTCCTCCAGTCCGTCCAGGAACATGTGGTCGATGACCTGCTGATGGCCCATGCGGTAACCCGAGCGCGCCTTCGGAAGCAGATAAGGGGCGTTGGTCATGGATTCCATGCCGCCCGCAACCATGATTTCCCTGCCGCCCGCGGCGAGCATGTCATGCGCGAACATCGCCGCCTTCATTCCCGATCCGCACATCTTGTTCACCGTCGTGCTCCCGGTCGACAAGGGAAGCCCGGCGGCGATCGCAGCCTGGCGCGCCGGCGCCTGGCCCTGGCCGGCGGGCAGCACGCAGCCCATGATCACCTCCTCGACCTGTTCGGGCTTGATACCCGCTCGCTCGACCGCGGCGCGGATCGCGGCTGCGCCGAGCTGCGGAGCCGGGAAATCCTTCAATTCACCCTGAAAAGCGCCCATGGGTGTTCTTGCGGCAGAAACGATGACAACGGGATCGTTCAACATGTCGGTGTCCTCAGTGAGTCATATGAAGGTCGAATCTCAAGACGTCTCGGAAAACAGCTCCCGCCCGATCAGCCAGCGGCGGATCTCGGAAGTTCCCGCGCCGATCTCGTAGAGCTTGGCGTCGCGCCATAGGCGCCCGGTCGGCGTGTCGTTGATGTAGCCCATCCCGCCCAGGCACTGGATCGCTTCGCCTGCCATCCAGGTGGCCTTTTCCGAGGCGTAGAGAATCGCTCCGGCCGCATCCTTGCGCGTGGTTTCGCCGCGGTCGCAGGCTTGGCCGACGGCGTACACGTAGGCGCGGCAGGCGTTCAACGTTGTGTACATGTCGGCGAGTTTTCCCTGCATCAACTGGAATTCCCCGATCGGCTGGCCGAACTGCTTGCGGTCGTGAACGTATGGCACGACCACGTCCATGCAGGCCTGCATGATGCCCAGCGGGCCGCCGGCGAGCACCGCGCGCTCATAATCGAGCCCTGACATCAGGACGTTCACGCCGCTTCCGGGTTCGGAAAGCACGTTCCCCTCCGGCACCTCGCAATCCTGGAACACGAGCTCGCAGGTGTTCGAGCCGCGCATGCCCAGCTTGTCGAGCTTTTGCGCCGTGGAAAAACCCTTGAAGCCTTTTTCCACGATGAAGGCGGTGATTCCGCGTGGACCGGCGTCAGCGTCGGTCTTGGCGTAGACCACCAGCACGTCGGCATCCGGGCCGTTGGTGATCCACATCTTGCTGCCGTTCAGGACAAACCTGCCCTTGCGGTATTCGGCCCGGGTTTTCATCGAGACGACATCCGAGCCCGAACCGGGCTCGGACATGGCGAGCGCGCCGACCCACTCGCCCGCGACGAGCTTCGGCAGGTATTTGCGCTTCTGAGCCTCGGTCCCGTTCCTGCGGATCTGGTTGACGCAGAGATTGGAGTGCGCGCCGTAGGAAAGACCCACGGATGCCGAAGCCCGGCTGATTTCCTCCATCGCGACGATATGCGCCGCGTAACCCATCATGGTGCCGCCGTATGCCTCCTCCGCGGTGACACCGAGAAGCCCTAGCGCGCCCATCTTCTTCCACAGATCGGCGGGGAACTGGTTGGAGCGGTCGATCTCGGCGGCACGCGGGGCGATCTCGGCCGCCGCGAAGCCGCGCACCGTGGCACGAAGCATGTCGATGTCCTCGCCAAGGGCGAAGCGCAGCCCCGGCAACTCGATCGCCGGGGTGCCGCCGGAGAGGTTGCGGGCTCGATCCATTGCAGGCGCTTTCGGAGGGGAAAAAAGACTTTACTTTACGTTTACGTAAACGTCAATCACGCGCGTCAGGTATGCCGGGCCCGGGCGGGCGGCCTGCGGCGCCGGGCGCTCACGAGGATCTTGCGCGACTGGCGCTCGAACGCGCGGATCTCGGAGAGCACCTCCTCGATCTCTTCGCGCTGGCGCTCGAGCTGCTCGCGGCGGGCGGTAAGCGCAGCTACGAACTTCTCCAGCTGCGGCCGCTCGTCCGGCGCAGAATCGTAGAGTTCCAGCATCTCGCGAACCTCGGCGAGGGAGAAGCCGAGCCGCTTGCCGCGCAGGATCAGCTTCAGGCGCACCCAGTCGCGCTTGGTGTAGACGCGCCGCGTGCCGTCGCGCCCGGGACTCAGCAGGCCTTCGTCCTCGTAGAAGCGGATAGCGCGGTGGGTCACGTCGAACTCGCGTGCAAGGTCGGCGATGCGGTAGGTTTCGGCGGGCTCGTTCATCGGCGAAAATGCAAAGGGCTGGCGGACGGTTCTGTGGCGGGCGGCGCCATAATCTGCGAGAATTCGCAACTTCGCCGCTGGAAGCCGGGATTCTACTCCGACCTCCTCGCGCCATCCAAAGCGCATGACCCCCGAATCCATCCTGGAGTATCCGCATGCGGCGCCGCCGGCTCCCGGCGAGACGCTGCAGGTCGCGCCCGGCGTGCACTGGCTGCGCATGCCGCTGCCGTTTGCGCTCGACCACATCAATCTTTGGCTCCTCGAAGACGAATTGGACGGAAATGCGGGCTGGACCATCATCGACTGCGGCATAGGCGACGACGCCACGCGCGCGCTGTGGGAGCGCATTTTCGCCGGACGCATTGCGGGGCGCCCGATCAGGCGCCTCGTCGTCACCCACCATCATCCCGACCACGCGGGTCTGGCGTCGTGGCTGACCGAGCGCACCGGCGCCGAATTCTGGATGCCGCAGGCCGAGTATTTCGCCGCGCACGCGATGCGCGAAGGAAGCGCGGGTTTCGGTTTCGACAACGTCATTGCGATGTTCGAGCGCAACGGGCTCGCCGGAGAGAAACTGACGCTGATCCAGCAGCGCCGCAGCAACTACCGCAGCCGGGTGCCCGGCTTTCCCTCCGGCTACCGGCGGTTGATGGACGGGCAGGCGCATCGCATCGGCGGCCGCGATTGGAGAATCATCATGGGTTACGGTCATGCGCCCGAGCACGCTGCCCTTTACAGCGAGGAGCTCGGCGTCCTCATTTCCGGCGACATGGTGCTCCCCAGGATCTCGACCAATGTCAGCGTGTGGGCGAACGAGCCTGAGGGAAACCCGCTCGCGCTTTTCCTCGACTCGATATCCCGCTACGCCGGGTTGCCCGCGACGACGCTCACCTTGCCTTCGCACGGGCTGCCGTTCAGGGGTATGCGCGAGCGCATCGCGCAGCTC
>Ga0193745_1000096_pt1 | contig 15240 bp, 14 predicted proteins | sample L1a2metaG_FD_145899 | JGI IMG/M metagenome (GOLD analysis project Ga0193745, IMG submission 145899) | Soil microbial communities from a riparian zone of the East river system, Colorado, United States - L1a2 | ecosystem: Environmental > Terrestrial > Soil > Riparian zone | place: USA: East River... | reverse complement strand
CGCCTTGGCCTCGGATTACGAGGCGCGCTTCTACACCGAGGCCAAGGCGGCGGGCAGCCTCAACCATCCGAACATCATCATCATCTACGACATCGGAAAGAGCGGACACCTGGTGTACATGGCCATGGAGTACATCGAGGGCCGCGAGCTGCGCGAGTTGCTGGGCCAGGGGCAATCGCTGCCGGTCGCGCAGGCGGTCGACATCGCCGCCCAGGTCGGAGAGGGTCTCGCCTACGCCCACCAGCACCAGGTCGTGCATCGGGACATCAAGCCCGCGAACATCATGATCACGCCGGAAGGGCGGGCGAAAATCGCCGACTTCGGCATCGCCCGCATGCGCTCAAGCGAAACGCGCACGCAGACCGGCGTGATCATGGGCTCGCCCAAGTACATTTCGCCCGAGCAGGTGGTGGGAAAACGCGCCGATCATCGCTCGGACATCTTTTCGCTCGGGGTCATCCTCTACGAGTGCCTGACCGGGGCGACGCCCTTCAACGGAGAAGGCCTGAGCGCCCTGATGTATCAGATCACCAACCACGATCCGGCGCCGCCCAGCTCGACCAATCCGCAAGTGCCGGTGATGCTCGACTACATCATCGCCAAGGTGCTCGCCAAGGCTCCGGAGGCGCGCTATCAGAGCGCGGCCGATTTTGCGAACGACCTGCGCGAGTGCAGGCTGCAGATGGAAACGGGCCAGCAAGGCGCCGGCCCCGCCTTCGTCGTAACGACGCGGCCGATTCCGGTGGCGCCCCAGGCCGCGGCAGTCCCGGTTGCGCAGAATCCCGAGGGGGAACCGGTCGAAGAGGTCGCGCTGGCGCCCTCGCCGACCAAAGGCATCTCGCGCGCGTTCGACTCGCAGGAAGCGACGCAGCGCATGATGCGTCAGATCGGCGCTGACGGGACAGCGGAGTTCGTCTCGACCAAATCCATTTCGGCGACGTCGCTATCGCGCGACCGGGTACTGCGCCCCGGAGAGCGCCCGTGGGGGCAGCGCGAAAACGTGATCTTCGCCGCAACGGTGGTCGTGGCGCTGGTCATCGCAACTGCGATCGTCCTGGTGTAAGGGGCCGTGCCGCGCCGGAGACCGGCGCGAGACGGTAAAATGACGGTTTTTTGAAAGTCAGCATGTCCCGCCGGCTGTTCGTCACCACGGCTCTTCCCTACGCGAACGGCCCGTTCCACATCGGCCACATCATGGAGTACATCCAGGCCGACATCTGGGTGCGGTTCCAGCGCATGCAGGGCCACGAAGCGCACTTCATCGGCGCGGACGACGCTCACGGCGCGCCGATCATGCTCGCGGCGGAAAAGGCGGGGAAATCGCCGGAGCAATTCATCGCCGAAATAGCCAAGGGGCGCAAGCAATACCTCGACGGCTTTCACATCGAATTCGACAACTGGCACTCGACCCACTCGAAAGAAAATACCGACCTATCGCAGGACATCTACCGCAAACTCGACAAGGCGGGCCTGGTCTACAAGAAGGCGGTCGAACAGTTTTTCGATCCGGTGAAGGGCATGTACCTCGCCGACCGCTACATCAAGGGCGAGTGCCCGAACTGCGGCGCGAAGGATCAGTATGGCGACGCCTGCGAGAATTGCAGCACCGTCTATTCGCCCACGAAGCTCAAAAATCCGTACTCGACGTTGTCCGGCGCAAAGCCAGTGCTCAAATCATCCGAGCACTACTTCTTCAGACTTTCCGATCCCAAGTGCAAGGAATTTCTGCGTGAGTGGATCAACAAGCCGGGACGCCTGCAACCGCAGGTCGCGAACAAGGCGAAGGAATGGCTCGAAGGCAAGGACGACAAGACGCTCGCCGACTGGGACATTTCGCGCGATCCCCCGTATTTCGGAATCCGGATTCCCGATATCGAGGAAGAGAAATATCTCTACGTCTGGCTCGACGCCCCGATCGGCTACTTTGCGAGCCTGAAGAACTACTGCGAGCGCAAGAAAATCGCCTTCGATGCCTTCGTGAAACCTGGCGGCAGTGCCGAGATGATCCATTTCATCGGCAAGGACATCATCTACTTCCACACCCTGTTCTGGCCAGCCATGCTCCAGTACTCCGGCTACAAGACGCCGGACCACGTCTACGTCCACGGCTTCATCACCGTCTCGGGCGACAAGATGTCGAAGAGTCGCGGCACCGGCATCGACCCGCTGCGTTACCTCAAGCTAGGCATGAATCCTGAGTGGCTGCGCTATTACATCGGCGCGAAGCTTAGCGGCAATGTCGAGGACATCGATTTCAACCCCGAAGATTTCCTGGCGCGGGTGAACAGCGACCTGGTCGGGAAATACGTCAACATCGCCAGCAGGGCGGCGAGCTTCATAAGCCGGTATTTCAATGGAGAACTCCACCAGTCACCCGACGTTGAAAGACTGGCGCAAGCACTTGTGGAAACTCGTAGCGAGGGAGCGCTGATTCGCGATGCTTACGAGGCGCGCGAATTCGGCAAAGCAATACGCCTTGCGATGCAAGGCGCGGATCGGATCAATCAGTACTTCGACACAGTCAAACCTTGGGAACTGGCGAAGAAAGATAGCCGGGAAAATCGGGAGGAGCTGCATAAGGCGTGTTCAGCCTGCGTGCGCGCATTCCAATATCTGACGATGTGGCTCAAGCCTGTACTTCCTGAATTGGCTGACAAGGCAGAAGCATTCTTAGGTTGTGGTTCACTTTCATGGACAGACGCCTTGCCGGAGCTTCAAAGGATCAAGACCTACCAGCATTTGATGCATCGAGTTGAGGAAAAACAGCTCGACGCGTTGTTCGAACCGCCGGAGAAATCCACGATGACCGCACCCTCACCCCAACCCTCTCCCGCAAAGGCGGGAGAGGGAGAAAATATGATCTCCATCGACGACTTCGCCAATATCGATCTCCGCATCGCGAAAATCGTGAAAGCCGAGCATATCGAAGGCGCGGACAAGCTCCTGAAGCTCACGCTAGACATCGGTACCGGGACGCGCACGGTCTTCGCCGGCATCAAGTCGGCCTACGATCCGGCGAAGCTCGAAGGCCGGCTCACGGTGATGGTGGCGAATCTCGCGCCGCGCAAGATGAAGTTCGGCGTTTCCGAGGGCATGGTGCTCGTCGCTTCCGGGGACGGGCCGGGTCTGTTTCTTCTTTCGCCCGACAGCGGCGCGCAGCCGGGAATGAAAGTGAAGTGATGCCTCGCCGAATGGCGCTTTGCCCCGTCCTCACCCTCGCCCTGTCCCGCATGCGGGAGAGGGCGTAGAGTTCCACCGGGAAGGGCAACTCGCAAAATGTTTACTTCGCCGCTCGCAGGCTCGCTGGTGGTCGCAGTCGGCTGGCTCGCGGTGGCCGTGCTGGGGCTGGTGCCGGCGAACAACGCATTTTTCGCGAGGCGAATCGCCTTTCCGCTGGGCGCGCTTGCCGGGGTCGCGCTCGCGGCATTCGGCCTCCAGGCGGTGTGGCTGCCCTCGCAGACCCTGACGCTGCCGCTCGGGCTGCCCGATCTGCCCTTCCATCTGCGAATCGACCCACTCGCTGGATTCTTTCTGATGCTGCTCGGCTCGGTCTCGGCCGGCATCTCCGTTTACGCCGCCGGCTATTTCCGCGAAGAGCCTTCGGGACGCCTCGCGCTCATCAGTCTGCAGTACCACGTGTTTCTCGCCAGCATGGCTTTCGTCCTGCTCGCCGACGACGCGTATCTCTTCATGGTGGCCTGGGAAACGATGGCGCTTTCCTCGTATTTTCTGGTGATCACAGACCACGAGCGGCCGGCGATACGCAGCGCGGGTTTCCTCTATCTGCTGATCGCGCATCTGGGAGCGCTCGCGATCTTGCTTTGCTTCGGCGTTCTGCACGGGGGCCGCGGCGACTACACGTTCGAAGCGCTGCGCGCCGCTCACCTGCAGCCCGAGTGGGCGACCGTTGCCTTCCTGCTCGCGTTCTTCGGGTTCGGCGCCAAGGCGGGGATGCTCCCGCTGCACGCGTGGCTGCCGGAGGCGCATCCCGCCGCGCCCTCGCCGGTGTCGGCGCTGATGAGCGGAGTCATGATCAAGACCGCCATCTACGGGATGGTGCGGGTGATCTACGACCTCATTGGCGGAATGAGCGGCAACGTCCGCTGGGAGTGGGGCATGGTGGTGCTCACGATCGGCGCGGCCACGACGCTCTTCGGCGTGCTCTATGCCCTCATGCAGCACGATCTGAAGCGCCTGCTCGCCTATCACTCGGTCGAGAACATCGGCATCATCCTGCTCGGCCTGGGTATGTCGATGGTGTTCATCGGATTCGGCCACCCGGCGGCGGGCGTGCTCGCCCTGATCGCCGCGCTCTACCACACGCTCAACCACGCCGTATTCAAGGGGCTGCTCTTTCTCGGTGCGGGCTCGATCCTGCACTCCACCGGCCTGCGCGACCTGAACGACATGGGCGGGCTGATCCGCGGCATGCCCCGGACCGCGTTCTATTTCCTGATCGGCGCACTCGCCATCTCGGCGCTGCCCCCCTTGAACGGATTCGTATCTGAGTGGCTGACCTTCCAGGCCGCCTTGCAGGCGACGATCCTTCAGCATGGCGTCGTCCGCAGCCTGCTTCCGCTTTTCGCCGCGACGCTCGCCCTCGCTGGCGCGCTCACCGCGATGTGCTTCGTCAAGGTCTACGGCATAGCCTTTCTCGGCCAGCCGCGCGAGCCGGCCCATCGTTCTCCCCTGCCCCACGCGGGCGACGCGGGCCCGATGGAACGCTACGGCATGGCATGGCTTGCCGCCGGTTGCTTCGTGCTCGGGCTGTTCCCGACTTCGTTCCTCCTGATCCTGAATCGCGTCGGCGTCTCGCTGACCGGACAGGGCCTGTCCGAGCAGGCACTCGCCGGTTCGGGTTGGCTGTGGCTCGTGCCGACGTCGGCGGAGCAGGCGAGCTACTCGCCGGTTATCTTTCTGGTGGTCATCGCGGCGGCAACCCTTCTCGCGTTCCTGCTGGTGCGCCGCTTCTACCACGGCCGCGTGCGCTTCGCCGCTCCCTGGGACTGCGGCTATCCCGAGCAGACCTCGCGAATGCAGGACACCGCGAATTCCTTCGGCCAGCCCATACGACACGTCTTCGGCCCGCTCTACCGCATGGAACGGCACCTGCCCGGTCCCGATGACGCCGAGCCCCGATATACGCTCAAGATCGAAGACCGTCACTGGTACTGGCTGTACCTGCCCGTTGCTCGGGCGGCCGAATTCGTCTCCTCGAAGATCGCGCTCCTGCAGCAGGGCCGGATCAGCATCTACCTGCTATACAGCTTCATCACCCTGATCGCGCTCCTGGTGTTCGTGCGATGAACAGCGCTCCCGGCATCGCATTCCAGATCCTGCAGTCGGTGTTCGTCGTGCTCGCCGCGCCGCTCCTCACGGGCTGGGTGAACCAGTGCCGCGCCTGGCTGCAGAACCGCTCGGCGCCCTCCATCCTGCTGCCTTACTACACGCTCGCGAAGCTGTTCCACAAGGATGCGGTGTTCGCGCACGACGCATCTCCGATTTTCCGCTGGACGCCCTACATCCTTTTCGGCTGCATGTGGCTCGCCGCAGGCATCGTTCCGGTGCTCGCCACGGGCCTGCCCTTCGCGCCCGCCGCGGACATCATCGCACTGGTAGGCGTGTTCGCCCTCGCGCGCATGTTCTCGGCGCTCGCCGCGATGGACATCGGCACTTCGTTCGGGGGATTGGGCGCGCGGCGCGAAATGCTGATCGGCTTTCTCGCAGAGCCGGCGATGCTGATGACGCTGTTCACCGCGGCGTTCATTTCCGGCTCCACCCAGCTCACCACCATCGTCGATACCCTCGCGCACCGCGAGTTCGCTCTTTACCCGAGCCTCGCCTTCGCGGCGGTCGCCTTTCTCATGGTGCTCCTGGCGGAAAACGCCCGCATCCCGATCGACAACCCGACCACGCACCTCGAGCTCACCATGGTGCACGAAGCGCTGATCCTCGAGTACTCGGCGCGTCACCTGGCACTGATCGAGTGGGCGGTCGCGATCAAGCTCTTCGCCTACATGACCATCGGGATCGCGCTGTTCCTGCCCTGGGGCATCGCCGACGCCGGCGACTGGTCGGCGCTTCCGTACGCGTTTGCCGCGCTCGCAGGCAAGCTCGTGCTCGCCGGCGCCGGCCTCGCGCTGATCGAGACACTGCTCGCGAAGCTGCGCCTCTTCCTCGCCCCCGAATTCCTGTCCACCGCGTTCCTGCTCGCGGTGCTGGGGATGCTGACCCATTTCCTGGTGAAGGGCTGACGTGGGAATGCCGATTCTCGCTCAACTCGTGAACGTGCTCGCCGCGTTCCTCCTGCTGATCGCGTTCGCAATGCTGTCGCAACGGAGAGTGCTCACGCTGATCCACCTGCTCGCCTGGCAGGGCGCGGCGCTCGCCGCCTCCACGGCCATCGTCGCCTGGTCCACGGGTCAGAATCATCTCTACATTTCGGTCGTGCTGACCGTGCTTTTCAAGGTAATAGTCATTCCGTTGTTGCTGCACTGGCTGATCAACCGCCTGTTCGTGCGCTGGGACATCGAGACTCTGATCAATATTCCGACGACGATGCTGATCGGCATCGGCCTGGTGATCTTCGCCTTCGCGCTGGCCGCGCCGATCTCGCAGATGGCGACCACGCTCACGCGCTCGACGCTGGGGATCGCGCTCGCGAGCGTGCTGCTTTCCTTCCTCATGATGATCGTGCGCCAGAAGGCGGTGCCGCAGGTCATCGGCTTTCTGGCGATGGAAAACGGACTTTTCTTCGCCGCCACCAGCGCCACCTACGGCATGCCGCTGGTGGTTGAGCTGGGCGTGGCGCTCGACGTGCTGGTCGGCACCTTCATCTTCGGCATCTTCTTCTTCCAAATCCGCGAGCGCTTCGACAGCCTCGACATCCGGCATATGGAAAAGCTGAAGGAAGACTAGCTTGGAAATCGCGATCGTTCTCGCCCTCCCGCTTCTCGGCGCGCTGCTGCTCGCCCTCGCCGGCCACCGGGGCTGGGCGCCGGAGCTGAACGCGGCGATGAGCTTCGCGACCTTCTTCGCCGCAATTCTGCTCACGGCCCGAGTGATCGCGGGCGGGCCGATGGTCTGGCTGGAGGAGCAGTTCATCGTGGATCCGTCCAACGTAATTCTGGGGGTGCTGGCGGACCTGCTCAGGGAACAGTTCTTCGTCGATTCGTTCAACGTGTTCCTGGTCGCGCTCACCGCCTTCGTCGGATTCACCACGGCGCTGTTCTCGCGGCCCTACATGCGCACCGAGCAGGACCACGGCCGCGTCAACGCGAAGCGGCTGCGGCTCTATCACAGCATGTACCAGCTGTTTATCTTCACGATGCTGCTGTGCCTGCTCTCGAACAACGTCGGCGTCCTGTGGGTGGCGATGGAAGGCGCGACGCTCTCGACCGTGCTGCTGGTGAGCCTGTACCGCACGCCCGCGAGCCTCGAGGCGGCGTGGAAGTATTTCATTCTGTGTTCGGTCGGCCTCGCGCAGGCCCTGTTCGGCACGATCCTTCTCTACTTCGCGGCGGAGAAAGTCCTCGGTCCGGGCGGCACTTCGCTCCTGTGGACGCACCTTCACCTGGTGCGCGGCCAGCTCGAGCCGACGGTGCTCTCGCTCGCGTTCGTGTTTCTCCTGGTCGGCTACGGCACCAAGGTGGGCCTCGTGCCGCTGCACAACTGGCTGCCCGACGCGCACGCCGAAGGCCCGACGCCGATCTCGGCGGTGCTCTCGGGGCTGCTTCTGAACGTCGCCCTCTACGCGGTAGTCAGAAGCAAAGTTCTCGTTGACGGGGCGCTCGGGCGCAATTTCTCCGGCGGCCTGATGATGGGCTTCGGGCTGCTCTCGGTCGTCGTCGCGGCGTTCTTCCTTTCCCGGCAGCGCGACATCAAGCGCATGTTCGCGTATTCGTCGATCGAGCACATGGGGATCATGACTTTCGCCTTTGGCATGGGCGGCGCGGTGGCGGCGTTCGCAGGCCTCCTGCACATGACCGTGCACTCGCTCACTAAGAGCGCGATCTTCTTCACCGTCGGTCATGCCTCGCAGGCCGCCGGCACGCAAAACATGGACTCGATCCGCGGCCTGATCCATACGAGCCCGACCATAGGCTGGAGCCTCGTGCTAGGAAGCCTCGCTATTCTCGGCATGCCGCCTTTCGGCGTATTCACGAGCGAGTTCATGGTGCTCACCACCGCGATGCACGAGCACTCCTGGGCGACGCCTTTCCTGCTGGTCGCACTCGGGGTCGCCTTTGCGTCCATCTTCGGCAAGGTGCAGCCGATGGTGTTCGGCGAAACCGCGGCGCAGCGGCTGCCCCGCGGGCCCGCGCTCGTGCCCGTGTTCGCGCACCTCGCGATCGTACTGACGCTAGGACTGTACATTCCCCCCTATCTCGTCGGCTGGTATCGCCAGGCGGCGGCGCTGATCGGTTGAGCTCACCCATGCCCCTGAACGAACTTCCGATCGAAGTCGAGCCGCTCGCAGGCGCGATGCCCGCATTTTGTGCCTCGGTTCCAGCCGCGGGATTGCGCGGCCTGTGCGAGCAGGCCCGGGCGCGCAAGGCGCGCCTGGTCGCGCTGTGGGGCAGCGACGAGACCGAGCGCCGCGCCGGCTACGCGCTGCACCTCGCGCTCGGCTTCCCCTCGGGCCTCGTCTGGGTGAGCGTGCCGCTTTCGCGCGAGGACCCGCACTATCCCGGAATCGCAGACATCTATCCCGGTGCAAACCGCATGCAGCGCGCCACGGCCGATCTGCTCGGCATCATCCCTTCCGCGGATGCCGACCGGCGCAAGTGGCTGCGGCACGGGGCCTGGCCCGAGGGCGCGTTTCCCCTGCGCAAGGCCGTCGAGGCCTCAGCCCGCTTCGCTCAAGGCCCGGACCGCTATCCGTTCGTGCCGGTCGAAGGCGAAGGCGTGCACGAGATCCCGGTCGGCCCGGTCCACGCCGGCACGATCGAGCCGGGGCACTTCCGCTTCTCGATCGTCGGCGAAAAGATCCTGCGCCTGGAAGAGCGCCTGGGCTACAAGCACAAGGGCATCGAGAAGCGCTTCGAGGAGATGACGCTCGAAGAAGGCGCGAAGCTCGCGGGCCGGGTTTCCGGCGACTCCACGGTCGCCTATGCCTGGGCATACGCCATGGCGGTCGAAGGCGCCACCGGGACGGAGCCGCCGCGCCGGGCGCTCGCGCTCCGCGGCATCCTGCTCGAGCTCGAGCGCATCGCCAACCACCTCGGCGACCTCGGCTACCTCGGCAACGACGTGTCGCTTTCGTTCGGCTTTTTCCAGTTCTGGCGGCTGAAGGAAGACCTCATGCGGACCCAGGCGCAGCTCTTCGGCCACCGCTACATGATGGACGCCATCGTTCCCGGCGGCGTCGCGAGGGATCTGCCGCGCGCGGCGGGCGAATCCCTGGCCGCGCGCCTGGCGAGAATCGAGCGCGAGGTCGCGATCCTGAAATCGATCTACGACGAGCACGCGGGCACGCAGGACCGCTTCATCATGACCGGACAGGTGACCCCGGAGCTCGCCGAGCGCATGGGCCTCACGGGACTTGCGGCCAGAGCGAGCGGGGTCGCGCGCGATCTGCGCGTCGATTACCCGATCCCGCCCTATCAGCAGCTCGATCCGCGCGCCGCCTCGCACACGCGCGGCGATGTCGCAGCGCGCGTCGCGGTGCGCTTCGACGAGGTTTTCGAATCGATGCGTCTGGTGCAGGCGCTCGTGCAGGAGCTGCCCCCCGGCGGCATCCGCGTGCCGGTCGGGGCCGCACCAGCGGGCGCGCGCGGCCTGGGCTGGGTCGAGGGCTGGCGCGGTGAGGTGCTGATCGCGCTGGAGACCGCCGGGGCAAACCGCATCCACCGAGCGCATCCGCACGATCCCTCCTGGCAGAACTGGCCGCTGCTCGAGCACGCGGTGCACGGCAACATCGTTCCGGACTTCCCGCTCATCAACAAATCGTTCAACCTGAGTTACAGCGGCGTAGATTTATGAAAAACCTGCGATGCGTTGCGGCGCAGAAAAAACCTGCGCAGCAACGCGAGAGTTCTAAAAAAACATTATGTATCAGATCCTGAAGCAGATCGTAAAAACGGGCATCGTCAGCGAGCCCGCTCCGCTTCCGGATGCCGCGCTGCGAGCGCTCGAGCAGCGACTGGGCGAGGTGATGCTCAAGCATTTCGGCCGCGCGCTCGCGATCCGGCACGTGGACGCCGGCAGTTGCAACGGCTGCGAGCTCGAGATCCACGCCATGAACAGCCCCTATTACAATCTCGAGCGGCTCGGCATCAAGTTCGTCGCGAGCCCCCGCCACGCGGACATGCTTCTGGTGACCGGTCCCGTATCGCGCCACATGGAGACCGCGCTCAAGCGGACCTGGGAGGCCACTCCCGACCCGAAGCTGGTGGTGGCGATCGGCGACTGCGGCTGCACGGGCGGAATCTTCGGCGAGAGCTACGCGAGCTGCGGCCGGGTCTCGAACGTGATCCCGGTGGATGTCGCCGTTCCCGGATGCCCGCCGACCCCGGTCGCGATCCTGCAGGGTATTCTCACCGCGATAACACCGGGCCGCTAGAGCGAATGGAACTCTCTCTCGCGTTCATCGGCTGGTTCTTCACGCTCACTTCGGTCGGCGCGCTCGTCTTCGGAGGCCTGCTCGTCCTGATGCTCGTGCGCGCGGGAGATCTCGAGCGGCGCTACCTGAGTTACAGCATCTGGAACGATCTGGTGCTCGGGGCGATCTGGGTGCTGGGGCTCGCCGGAGGGATAGGCGTGGTCCGCCTGCAACCGTGGGGAAGATATCTGCTTGAGCTCTTTTGCTGGGCGCTGATCGTGCTGCTGCTGCTCTCCGCGGCTTCCCGGCTTTACGCCCTCAGGCAGCCCGATCCGGGGCTGCCGCCGGTCAATTGGCTGGGGGCGATCGCCGGCATCACGCTGGTCCTCGTACCGGTCCTCGCGATCTGCGCCGCGACGATCGTGACCCTGCGCAGCCCCGAAGCGATGAAAGCGTTCTCCTGAGCTCTCAGGGTTTCAGGTAGGCGTAGCCTTCTTTTTGCTGCAGATGCGTGATCTGCACCACGCCCGAGGGCACGAACTCCACCCCGAGGATGAACTGGTCCTTCTTGAGCTTGCGGTTGCGCAGCGTGATCTCGCACACCTGGAACTTCACGCCCCTCGCGATCAGGTCCTGCACGCGCGCGTCGAAGGGCCCGAAGCGGTCCTTTGCGCCCTCCATCAGGAAATCGACGCCGTCGGCGTGGGTCACCGCGATGAGCCTTGCCTTGGGATCGACTTCGAGATGATTGTTCATGTTGCGCAGGCCCTTGGTCGCCTGCTCCAGGCCGCTGTCGAAATGGTAGACGGCTTTTTCCTGCGCCCAGGAGCCCGCGGAAGTCAGCGACAGGGTCAGCACGGCGAGCAGGTTCGCGGCGAGTTTCACGGCAGGCTCCTCTCTAATAGACAGGCCCGGTACACTGTACGCGAATCGCACCGACCTGGAAAATTCTTCCATGCTGAAATCTCACGAGACTTCATCGAAGATCGCAGTCCGCGGGTTGGCGGGTGTCCTGCGCGCGGGAGCCTTTGCCGTCCTCATCGGGACCGGTGCGCAGGCAGAGGAACTGAACCAGGCCCTGAACGAAACCGTCCTCACAGTGCCGAAGGAAGGGATTTTCTTTACCGCGAAGCTCGAAACCACGATTTTCAAGCCGGCCGGCACCGGCCCTTTTCCCATCGTCGTGATCAATCACGGCAAGTCTCCGGGCCACTTGCGCCACCAGGGCCGTTATCGCCCGCTCATGGCGGCGCGCTATTTCATGCAGCGCGGCTACGTCGTCGTAGTGCCGATGCGCCAGGGGTTCTCGAACTCGACCGGAGACTACATCGACGCGGGCTGCAACATGGAAAGCAACGGCCGCGCGCAGGCCGAGGACGTTCGAGCCGCGCTGGACTACGTCACCGCGCTACCCTACGCGGACAAGAACAACATCGTAGTGCTGGGCCAGTCTCATGGCGGCTGGACCACGCTCGCTTTCGGCACGTTCAACTATCCGGGCGTCAAGGCACTCGTCAATTTCGCCGGCGGACTGCGGCACGACTCGTGCGGACCCTGGACGGCCAACCTCGTGAATGCCGCCCGGAGCTACGGCGCCGAAACGACGATTCCTTCGCTGTGGTTCTACGGGGATAACGACAGCTACTTCGGACCGACGACCTTTCGCCTGATGCATCGAGCCTACGCGTCGAGCGGCGGCAGGGCGAGGTTGGTCGCGTTCGGCAATCTCGGCGGAGACGGCCACTTGATGTTCTCCTCGCTGGCGGGCCGGGGGATCTGGCAACCCGAGGTCTCCGGGTTCTTGAAGGAACTCGGCCTGCCGCATGAAATCACGCTGCCGCAATACGCGAACCCGTCCCCCGTGGCCGTACCGCCGCGAACCGATTTTGCCCCGCTCTATACGCTGGAGTCGGTTCCTCACGTCAGGGAAAAAGGCAAAGCGGGTTACGCGGTTTTTCTCACCAAGGACTTCCCGCGCGCGTTTGCGCTTGCGCCGAACGGCGCCTGGGCCTGGGCAAGCGGGGACACCGACCCGCACAAACGCGCTCTCGACAGCTGCAACAAGGACGGCCAGGGCGCCTGCAAACTGTACGCGGTCGACGACGCCGTGGTATGGGCGAATTGAAGTACCGACTGCACGCGGTCGAACCCACCGAACGGATGTGGCCAAGCACCTGAAGATCTCGGGCCGCGTCCAGGGCGTGGGATTCCGCTACTCGATGAGCAGGGAAGCCGGGCGGCTCGGCGTCACCGGCTGGGTGAGGAACCGGCGCGACGGAACGGTCGAGGCGGTCATCGATGGGGCGCCCGACGCAGTGGAGGCGGTCCTTGCCTGGGCGCGCCACGGGCCGCGCGGCGCGAACGTGACCGAGGTCAAGATCGCCGACATTCCGGAAAGCTTCGAGCGCTTCGAGATGCGGCCCACCGATTGAAGGTGAGAAAACCCGTTCATTGTCAGGCTGAATCCGGCTCCGCTTGACCGGCCTCACCGGGTCGGTGCAACATTCCGCGTACGAACCAAGTTCCACAAACCAAGAAGTCGATAAAGACTCTGGTTTGACCACAGCAGAAAGGGAGAAAACCATGTCTTACAAAACTGGGCTTGCGCTCGCCGCGATTGCCGTAGGCTTGGGTGGCTGCGCTACGCGCCCGCCGTCGCCCGTGTCCCTCGCAGAGGACTCGCTCAATTCCCAAACCGGGCGATTGGGCGTAGCCATGACGGCACTTCCGAAGGTCGACACGGAATTCCCCGGCGCCGCCTGTTTGCTGTGTCTGGCCGCGGCAGCCACGGCCAACTCTTCGCTGACCGCGCATGCAAATACTCTGCCTTACGAAGACTTGCCAAAGCTCAAGAACGAGGTCGCGGATTTGATTCGTAGTAAAAAGAAGGCGAATGTGACGGTGATTCCAGAGGACCTCAAAGTCGGCGAGTTGGCCGATTACGGCACTGTGGGCCCGAACATCGCCAGGAAGGACTTCTCGCCGCTCAAACAAAAATACAAGATCGACAAGCTGTTGGTGATCGATATCACCGCCTTGGGCTTCACCCGGACCTACTCCGCCTACATCCCCACGAGCGACCCCAAGGCCCTGCTGCGAGGCGCAGGTTACATCGTCAATCTGAACAACAACACTTACGAGTGGTACATGCCGGTGATCATCACCAAAAGCGCCGACAAAAACTGGGATGAGCCCACGAAATTCCCTGGTCTGACCAACGCCTATTTTCAGGCGCTGGAGCTCGGCAAGGACAGATTCTTCGAACCGCTCGGAAAATGAACGGGGCCACCGGCACGCGAACCCCGGGGTGAGTTCGCACGAGCCCCGAAGCTTGGGCCGCGCAACGCACAGGGAGCCTTGAATGACTCCGCAATCATTGAGACTCGTCCGCTCCATAGCAGGCACTATCGTGCCAATGGTTTTCATCTCATGCGCCCAAGCGGGCAATGATGCCGTACAGGCGGGGCAAGCCCCTCCCCGGGTCATTGGCAAGGACTCGAACTGGTCTCTCCGGCTGCCAAAGGAAGACAAAGTCGTCTATCGAGGCGTCGTCAGTTTTGACGGGGCCGGCGTAGGTGACCAAAAGCTCAACTACCCGGCCCCTAACGCAATAGGTTTCCTGGCGGGGGTAATCACGCATGGGCTAATCGTAGGGTCCGTGAAAGATAGTCAAAAACAGAAGCTCCAGGAGGCGGCTGACAAAGTGTTGCTGCCCTACCAAAGCGTATTGGGCAGCTACAAGCACCCGGAGCTCATGCGACGTGCGTTGGAAAAGACGTCGGCGGGCGGAAGCAAGAAGCTGGTGGAGTCTTCGGAAAAACCCGGAGGCGATTGGCTCATTGAAAGTGCCACGGTGTTTTCAATCACCCAGGACCAAACCGCCATCATCCTGGACAATTCCGTTTCGATCTACGCTCTCAACGTTCCGTCAGCCGCCGCCTATCAAAACACCGTGACGGTTGTGTCCCTAGGCAAGGAGGGGACCGATCTAGCGAGTTTCTGGACTGCCAATGACGGCGAGAAGCTCAAAGAAGAAAGTGCCAGTCTCTTGGCCGAATCTCTGGACATCGTCCTGAGCGAAATGGCCAGCGGTCCGGGCAAGGAAGGTATTCCATACAAGACCGTCCGGTACTTCGAGGGCAAGACAGAGAAGATGGAACGAGGACAGCTCGTCAGCGAGCGTTGCGGCCGAGTGCTGATCAAAACCCTGAGGGGCGGGCTCATGTCCGTCCCTGCCCGACCGGGCGCCGCCACCGCGCCGGCCGCCGATTGTGCTGACGTACCCAGCAGCCTGAAGTAACGGAATATCCCTGGCGGCGGCCCCCCGAGGGGCTCACCTGGTCGGTCGTTCACACGCTGCCTCGTCACGCTGGCAGCTCTCCTGGCAGGCCTGCGCGGCCGGCGCTTCGGTCGTCGTGCGGCGGCATTTCTGCATGCAGGCAGTGGAGGCGCTCCTGCAGCTGGGCGCCTCGTCCTCGCTCGTGATCGCCTTATAGGCGTAGTAGCCCAACGCACCCACGACCGCGAGCACGATCAGCATGCCGAACGAGCCCAAGCCGCGCTGCGAACCTCGCATCACCCCGCCTTGCGCCGCTCCACTTTCCCGCCGCGAAGCCCTTCGAGGATCGCGAGCGCGCGTGTCATGGAGAAGTCGCGCGTCTTCTGGCTAAAGGCTTTTGCGTTGTCCGGCATCATGT
>Ga0193745_1000095_pt1 | contig 15285 bp, 15 predicted proteins | sample L1a2metaG_FD_145899 | JGI IMG/M metagenome (GOLD analysis project Ga0193745, IMG submission 145899) | Soil microbial communities from a riparian zone of the East river system, Colorado, United States - L1a2 | ecosystem: Environmental > Terrestrial > Soil > Riparian zone | place: USA: East River... | reverse complement strand
GCTCGGCCATGATCGGCACACCACCCTCGATCGGCGTCGCTCCGGCGAGGCCGAGCAGCGCAACGCGTCCCCCCTTGATTCCGTCCTCGAACGCCTTGGTCGGGCGGCGGTACATGGCAGACGCCTTCGCCTTGTCGACCGCGACCTGGGCGCTCGCGGTCTGCGTGTCGTCCATGCGCTCGTAGTAGACGAGGAAGCCGTGGTTGTCGACGATCGCGATCGCCATGCGCCAGCCGTTCTTCTTCGACTCCGCGGCAGCGCCGGCCGCGATCTTCTTGGCCAGCTCGAGGCCGACCTCCTGGCCGTACGGCGGGCGATCCTGCGCGAAGGCGCCGGCGGCGAACAGCGTGAGTGCGAGGCTCAACATGAATCTGCTTATGGACATTTTTCCTCTCCTCTGATGAATGGTGCTGTCGGATGAAGCGGACAAAATTCGGACTTGCCGGAGGATTATGTTTGGCATCGGTGCCCCGGTCAAGCGCCCGGGCGATAATGGACTCCGTTCGGAAATCCCGGGGATGAAGAAATGAAGATCTCGGTCGTCGTTCCCGCGTTCAACGAAGAGCGATTGCTTCCCGGATCGCTCTCGAGCATCCGCGCGGCCATGGAGGGATTCGCCCGGTTCGGCTGGAAGTCGGAGCTGATCGTGTGCGACAACAATTCCACCGACCGCACGGCGGAGATCGCGAAGGGCGCGGGGGCGCAGGTCGTATTCGAGCCGGTCAATCAGATAAGCCGCGCGCGCAACGCCGGCGCCGCCCGCGCCGGCGGGGACTGGATTTTTTTCGTCGATGCCGATTCCAGTCCCAGCGTGGAGCTTTTCGTGGATGCGGCGGACGCCATCCGCGCGGGGTGCCTGGCCGGCGGGAGCACCGTCGCGTTCGACCATCCTCATCCCGGCGCCGCGCTCGCGATCGGAATCTGGGCCGGAATCTGGAACGCTCTGAGCAGGATCGGCAAGTGGGCCGCGGGGTCGTTCATCTTCTGCGAGGCGGCCGCGTTCCGCGAGACGGGCGGCTTCAGCGAGGAGCTGTACGCGAGCGAGGAGATCGATCTGTTTCGGCGCCTGAAGCGCCTGGCGCGCCGCGACAAGCGGGCCATCGTGATTCTTCACCGCCACCCTCTTCGCACCAGCGACCGCAAGCTGCGGCTCTACGGCTGGCGCGAGTTTTTCCGCTTCATGGTGAAGACCGTCGTTTCGCGCGGGCGCACGCTGCGCAACCGCAAGGACTGCTTCGTCTGGTACGACGGCCGGCGCTGAGGAACCGCGGCCCGCCGGTGCTCTTGTCTTACGATGTTTGCGTCAGCGCCTTCAGGTGCGCCTTGGATTTCCTGCCGGGAGCCGCGGGAGGAATATAGCCCGCGATCCTGCAGAGCAGTCCCTCGCTCCTCTTGCCGTTGTTGAAGCGGATCGACTGGCACAGCATGACCTCGCCCCTGGCCGAGAGCGCGGACACGTGGAGCCGCACGTTTTCGAGCGAGATTCCGGTGTCGGTGGCGATTTCGGAGTCGAGCCGTTCGCCGCGGTCTTTCAGGTATTTCAGGATTTCCTGCAAGGCGGATACTCCTTTTTTACTGTCCAGGGGATGCGTCGGCACCCCGCAAGCGGAGCCGCATTTTACGCCAAAACGAGAGATCTCGCCCGGTTTCCCGGCTTCCACCGGCAAGGCCTTGATCGGCCAGCGATCTGCATTACCATACGGCAATCCATCCCGGGCCGGTGGCCCACCCGCTCACGTTCGAACATGGAAAAGCTTCGCCGCGATCGACGCTCGTTTCTCCTCGGCTCGGCCGCGCTTCTCGGTACGGCGGCATTTCCCCGCGGCGCCCGCGCTCAGGCCTGGCCCGCGAGGCCGGTGCGCATCGTCGTCAGCTTTCCGCCCGGCGGGCTGACCGATCTCTACGCGCGCGCTTACGGCGAGTACCTTTCGAGCAAACTCGGCCAGCCGGTGCTCGTCGAGAACCGGGCGGGAGCGGGCGGCGTCATCGGCTGCGACGCGGTCGCCAAATCGCCCGCCGACGGCTACACGCTGCTATTCACCATCTCGACGCCGATCGTGCAGGCGCAGGCCTTGTACAAGAAACTGCCTTACGACCCGGACAAGGACTTCACCTTCATCTCGGCGTTCGATTCCGGCCATCTTCCGCTCGCCGTGCACCGGGACGTCCCGGCCGGCGGCTTCCGCGAGTTCGTCGAATTCGCGAAGAAAACGGCGGTGAATTTCGGAAGCTACGGGCCGGGGTCGGTCCCGCACATGGTGGCCACGCAGATCAACAAGCTTTTCGCGACCCGGATCGAGGTCGTGCACTACAAGGGCGAAGCGCAGATGTGGTTAGAGGTGGCGGCCGGACGGATCCATGCGGCGATCGGAAGCATTTCGGCGCTGTCGCCGCACCTGCAGAGCGCCGCGGTGCGCCCGATCGCGGTCAACACGGCAAAACGCTCACCCAGGCTTCCTCAGGTCGCGACGTATCTCGAGCAGGGATTTCCAGAGAAGGTATTCATGCTGAAGGGCTGGCTGGGCCTTCTCGGGCCGGCGGGACTGCCGGCGGAAGTCGTCGGCCGGGTCTCGAAGCTGGTTCTGGAAGGCGCGGAGACTCCGCGCCTGAAACAGATCTATGAGACGTTCGGACTTATCGAGAAGCCGACCACCCCGGAAGAATTCGTCGCTCTTTACCGGGGAGAAGGTCGGGAGATGATCGCGATCGCCAGGGAGCTCGGCGTATCGCTCGATTAGGCGGGTTTCGCGGCGGCCGCTTTGGCCTTCCTCGCGTTCCACTTCTTCAGTTTCTTCGCCCGCCTGGCTACCCCGGCGGTGACTTTCATCGCTCTTTTCCTCCTTCGCCGGGTCTCCAGCATCTGGGAGTGAGTCACGTGAGTCAGGTGAGCCAAGATATGCCTCCGTTCGTTGCGGGTTTTGAATTGCGCGCCAGTTTGACGTGTTTTGGCGCTCTTGGCCAATCCGGCCGAGCGCCGGAAGGTGCGCGCCTGCGGGATCCGGTCAGTAGCGCGCCTCGAAGGCCTTCATTTTCGCGACGTCCGGATACAGCACGCCGGCCGCTCCCTTCATCGACGAGCGCGGGTTGTACCAGATCGCGCCTTCGTGCGTGATTTCGATCTTGGGCATGTCGCCGCGCTGCGGCGAGGGGTAGAAGGTGAATTTTTCGGTGCGCGGGTCGAAGCGCACCAGCGCGCCGCCCATTCCGGCGTCGCTGATCCAGATGTTGTTCTCGCGGTCCGGCCAGACGTCGTAGGGCTGCGAAAACGCCGCCGGCACTTTGTATTCCTTCATCTGCCCGGTGGCAGGATCGAGCCTGCCGATGACGCCGTGGCTGAATACGCCGTACCAGACGAGCCCGCCGCCGTCCACGCCGAGGCGCCGGATCAGGCAAAACGGGTCTTCGTAAGCGGTGAGCACGGGGAATTCGGTGAAGGTCTGGGTGCGCGGATCGAACCGGGTCACGCGGCATTGCACGAACTGCGAAAACCAGATGTTGTCGTCCTTGTCCTTGTCGATGCCGTAGGGATAGGAGTTGGGCGTCGGCGGCTCCCAGTAGGCGAGCTTGCCGGTCTGGCGGTCCATTTTTCCGATCTTGTTGCCGACGATCACGGTGAACCAGACGTTCTGCTTCGAGTCGACGATCGGATCCTGCCCGTTGCGGGTGCCGCTGAACCCGCTCGGGTCGAGCGCGTGGCGCGTGATCCTGCCCGATTTCGGATCGAGCTGGCCGAGCTTGAAGCCGGCGTTCTCGCCCCACCACACGGTGCCTTCGGAGTCCACAGTGATGCCGTGCGGCCCGCCCTGCTCCGGGAGGAGGAACTGCTTGAAGATCGCCGTGCGCGGATCCAGGCGCACGATGCCGTTGGGCGAGCCGCGGTCGGTCATCCACACGTTGCCGTCGGCGTCGAAGTACGGATTCTGCCCGCGCGGCGCCGCTTTCTCGCTGGCTTTGGGCATGATGTATTCGATGTACATCGCCTTGGCGAGCGCTTCTTCGTCGAGCGCCACTTCGGCATCCGTGGCGAGGCCGCGCGGCTTGCTCCCCGGGCCGAAATTCGCGGCGAAATAATCGACGAGGAGCGCGCGGTCCTTGGGCGAGAGCTTGCCAGGCGGAACGATGATGCCGACCGTTCCTTCGCGCCGCGTCATCCTGTCGACGGCGGCGCTCCACTGGGTGCGGTCCCACTGGCGCTGCGGGAAGAAGTTGAGGCCGTGGCAGGCCATGCAGGTTTTCTCCGCGACCGCGCGGCCCGGGCCGGGCGGGTAGAGCGCATCGTAGGAGGAAACGAATTCGATGTTTCCGCGCAGCGTGGCGGCGCCGGGGTAGCCGGTGATCGTGGCCGGTCCGGGGACGTCGGCCCGGGGGGCGGGGCTTGCGGCGCTCAACGTGAAATCCGCGCGGGCGGTCTGGCCGCCGCGGACGGCGACCTTCCTCGGCTCGGATGCGAATCCGCGGCGCTCGACGCTGACCTCGTAATTTCCGGGCATCACGTTGACAGCGCGGTAGCGCCCGCTGGCGGTGTACACCATGTAGACGAGGTTCTTCTCGGCGTTTCTGGCGTAGACCTGCGCGGCGCGGAAAGGCGCGGCGGCGGTCACGGTTCCCGCGAGCGAGCCGGTTCCGGGGATGGTGCTCCCGTCGGCGGCGGCAAGACACGGTCCGTTCAGCATCGAGAGCGCGATCGCAAACGCCTTCATGTGGTGTGAGTGACTCACGGAACCTCCTTTCGATACGCTCCTCGAATTGTAGTATTGTCTCCCGAGAAGGGATATGGTCATGAGCGCGATTGAAATCGTCGACGGCAGGAAAGTGCGCATCCGCTTCGATGCGAAGAAGTGCATCCATTCGCGTCACTGCGTGTTGTCGCACCCGGAAGTGTTCGTTCCCAACGTGCAGGGCGAGTGGATCCACCCCGATGCGGCAACGCCTGAAGCCGTCGCCGAAATCGCGCACATATGTCCTTCCGGCGCCATCGCCTACGAGCGCCTCGACGGCGGGCCCGAAGAGCAGGCGCCCAAGGTCAACCTCGCGCGCATCCGCGAAAACGGCCCCCTGGCATTTCACGGCGAGCTCAGGCTCGCGGGTGCTGCGATCGGCTTTCGCGCCACCTTGTGCCGCTGCGGCGCGTCGCAGAACAAACCGTATTGCGACGGCAGCCATTCCGGCGCGCGCTTCAGGGCGAGCGGCGAAGTCGCGGCCAGGGAAAGCAGCGCCCTGGCGCGGCGCGACGGCCCGCTCGACATCCGCCCCGCCGCCAACGGGCCTTTGCTCGTCTCGGGAGCGATCGAAGTGGTGACCGGAACCGGAAAGACCGTCAATCGCGCCACCGAGGCGGCGTTCTGCCGCTGCGGCCATTCGGCCAGCAAGCCGTACTGCGACGGCAGCCACGCGAGGGTGGGGTTTCAGGCGGCATGATTCGTTCCCTCTCCCGCTTGCGGGAGAGGGCAGGGTGAGGGATTCATTCCCTCTCCCGCTTGCGGGAGAGGGTCAGGGTGAGGGACCTGTAAGGTTTTCCCGACTTACCCTGTCGGGAGCGCCGGAGTACGATGCCTTCCACAATGGTTAGTGGGAGGGCCCTTTGAAAAACCCGCGCTCGTCTTCCCGCCGGGATTTTATTTCCGGCACGGCAGCGTTGGCGGCGACGGCGGCGCTCGCGCCTTTGCGCGCGGCGCGCGCTCAGGGCCCGGCAAAGCAGAAGACCCGGCTTGTCCTCCTTGGCACCGGCGGCGGCCCCAGGGTGATCCCGAACGGCCGCGCCAGGCCCGCGAACCTCATCGTCGCGAACGGCGTGCCCTGCGTCATCGACTGCGGCTCGGGCGTGTCGCAGCAGTTCGTCAGGGCCGGCGTGCCGCTCAACACGCTGCGCCATGTCTTCATCACGCACCATCATTCCGATCACGATCTGGATTACGGCAACCTGATCTACAACGCGTGGGCCGCGGGCCTGCGCGCGCCGGTGGACGCCTGGGGCCCGCCGCCGATCAAGGCCATGACCGAGGCGTACTGGCAGCTGAACCGGTTCGACATCGAGACGCGCGTCGGCGACGAGGGCCGGCCCGACTTGCGCAAGCTCGTCACCACGCACGAGTTCAGCGAGCCGGGCGTCGTGATGCAGAACGCGGACGTCAAGGTCACCGCGGCTCGCGTGCGCCATCCTCCTATCGTGCACGCCTACGCCTACCGGTTCGACAGCGACGACCGCTCGATCGTGATCTCGGGTGACACCGCGTATTCACCCGAGCTGATCGCCCTCGCCAGGGGCGCCGACGTTCTCGTGCACGAAGCCATGCACCTCGGCGGCCTGGAGAGCCTCTTGAAGCGCGTGCCGAACGCGGCGACGCTGCGCGAGCACCTGCTCGCCAGCCACACCGCTACCGAGGACATCGGCAAGGTGGCGTCCGCGGCGGGGGTGAAGACGCTCGTCCTGTCGCACCTCGTGCCGTCGGACGACAACTCGATCACCGACGACATGTGGGCAGAAGGCGTGCGCAAGCACTACGCCGGCCAGATCATCGTCGGGCGCGATCTGCTCGAGCTTTGAAAATGAGAACACCTCTTCGAACAGGGAGACCACATGAATATCAAAATGCTCGCCGCCGCTGTCATCGGTTTCGCCGCGCTCATGACCACCGCATCGATTCGCGCCGCTGAAATCAAGGTCCTCGCCTCCAACGGCGTAAGGGAGGCGCTGCTGGAACTCGCGCCCGGCTTCGAGCGCGCGACCGGGAACAAGCTCGTCATCACTTTCGGCCTCGCCGCCGCCTTGAAGCGCCAGATCGAAGGCGGCGAAGCGTTCGACCTCGCCATCCTCACCAGCGCCGGGATCGACGATCTCGCGAAGCAGGGCAAAGTCGACGCCGGCTCGCGCACCCCGATCGCCCGCTCGGGCGTGGGCATCGGCATCAAGAAGGGAGCACCGCGGCCCGACATCCGCACGCCGGGCGCGCTCAAGCGCACCCTGCTCGCCGCGAAATCGATCACCTGGGCGAAAGAAGGCGCGAGCGGCATCTACTTCGCGAGCCTGCTCGAGCGCATCGGAATCGCCGACCAGATCAAGCCCAAGGCCGTCGTCGCCGCATCGGGCGCGGAAGTCGGCAAGCTCGTCGCCGGAGGCAAAGTCGAGCTCGGCGTCATCCTCGTCAACGAACTGATGGCCGCGCCCGGCGTCGAACTCCTGGGGCCTTTGCCTGGGGAGCTTCAGAACTACACCGTCTTCCATGCCGGCGTCGGCGTGGGCTCGAAGGACTCGTCGGCGGCAAAGGCGCTGATCAAGTTCCTCACCACGCCGGCCGCCGGCGCCGTGTTCAAGAAGAAGGGGCAGGAGGTGGGGTGATTCGCAGGGCAGGGCGATTGTTGCACAAGGGAGATCCGCGATGACGGTGGTCGGTCCGGACCAAGGAAGCCGAGGACCGTCTCGCCGCCTATCGCCGCGGTGAGATCAAGGTGATTCCGCTGGAGCAGGTGCTGGCGAAGTATCGCGAGAAGTGAACGTCCGCGTTCCAGAAATCGCGCAGCAGGAGCTCGACGAAGCGATTTCCTAAGTTGGTCATCAGACCAGATTCAATCCTGAATGAAACCGATACGCCGCTTCGCCTTAGGCTCCGTTGGTGCCATCAGGTCGCGGATGGCGCGCACGACGGAGGTGATGGCTTCGTCATGATGAGCGACGCGGCGCTCGAGCTCGTCGAGCTTTTTCGCCAGTTCGGTATTGGCAGCGACCATGGCCCGCAAGCGTACAAAGGCGCGCATGACCGCGATATTCACGGCGATCGCACGACGGCTGCGCAGTACCGAAGACAGCATAGCCACGCCTTGCTCCGAGAACACATAGGGCAGTGTGCGGCGTCCACCCCATTTCCCCACAGCGTTCGAACTTGAGGTCACAATTTGTGACCTCAAGATTTTAAGCTCCTGTTCAGTAAGCTGAAACATAAAGTCCGCCGGAAAGCGCTCGATGTTTCGCCGGACCGCCTGGACAAGCACCTTGGTCGACACTCCATATAAGGCTGCCAGGTCGGCGTCCAGCAGCACCTTGTGCGAGCGCACGAACAGAATGCGCGTCTCGATGTGCTCGGCCGGGATCGATTCGGGTTTCATGTGCTGTCGCCGGACAAACGCGCGGGCGGCGGAGATGTTGACTGCGTCACCACAGGGCAACCCGATTACCGAAACTCCTTTCGACATCGCACGAATAGTTGGTGACATACCCAATTTCCCGCCCCGCTTCGTTTAAAATCCCGGTTCTTCCCCTCGCGGTCGTCCCAGACTCCCGTGAACGACCCAGTCCCACCTCCCATGCGATTCAAGTTCCTGTCCCCGCGCCGCGACCGTACGGCAGCGATGCCTTTCATCATGTTGACGGCGCTGATCGATATGATTTCGATCGGGCTGATCATTCCCGTGTTGCCGGCGCTGGTGGGCAGTTTCACCGGCTCGCAGGCGGATCAGGCGTTCTGGTACGGGGTGGTGACGTTCAGTTTCGGGATTGCGAATTTTTTCGGCTCGCCGATCCTGGGCGCGCTCTCGGATCGCTACGGCCGCCGGCCGGTGTTGCTGATCGGGTTTTGCGGTTTTGCGCTCAACTTTTTCGCTACTGCGCTCGCGACGTCGTTGTGGATGCTGGCCGCCGCGCGGCTGGTGGGCGGCGCGCTGCAGGCCAATATGTCGGTCGCGAATGCCTACGTCGCCGATATCACGCCGCCCGAACAGCGGGCGAAGCGCTTCGGCATGATGGGGGCGATGTTCGGCATCGGCTTCATTCTCGGGCCGGTGATGGGCGGCCTCTTGGGCGCGGTCAATCTGCAGCTTCCGTTTTTCGTCGCCGGCGGCCTTTCGATGCTCAATCTGCTCTACGGCTATTTCGTGCTGCCCGAGTCGCTGCCTGCGGATCGCCGGCGAAAATTTCAATGGAAGTCGGCCAATCCGGTCAGTTCGCTGCGCGGGCTCGCGCAGCTGAAAGGCGCCGGGCGGCTGGTGGCCGTCATCGCCTGCAGCGGGCTTGCGCAGTTCGTGCTCTACACCTGCTGGGTGCTGTATACGACCTTCAAGTTCGGCTGGGGGCCGCTCGAGAACGGCTGGTCGCTCGCGGCGGTGGGCATCGTGTCGGCCGTGGTGCAGGGGCTCCTGCTCGGGCGCATCTTGAAGCGCGTCAGCCCGCGGAGACTGGCCGTGCTCGGATTGCTGTCGTCCACGCTCGCCTATGTGCTGTGGGGCGCCGCAACCCATAGCTGGATGATGTTCGCGATCATCTTCGTCAACCTGCTCGGCGCCACGGTCGCGGCGGCGATCCAGAGCATCATCTCCAGCGCGGCGGACGCGGACAAACAGGGACAGACGCTGGGAGCGGTCGGCGGACTGAACAGCCTGATGACGGTGGTCGCGCCGCCCGTCGGCGCAGCGCTCCTGACCATGGTGTCGCACCTGCCCCAGGGCGACTGGCGCATTGGCGCGCCGTTCTACTTCTGCGCCGTGCTGCAGGCCGCGGCGCTGGTGCTCGCCGTATCCCACTTCCGCGGCGAACGCCGCGAACGCGCGGCGGCAACGGCAGCCTGATCGCGAGGCGCGCGTGATGGCTGATGCTCGATACTTTCCGCGATCCGGAGCGGCTGAAGGAGTTACGCTAGCGGCCGCGTCCGGATCAGGGGTAGGATAAGTACGCGGACGGGTTTTCGCCTGCCGCGGGCGATCAGCCGCATCAAGCGGCGACGCACATTTCAGGGAGAAGTCATGAACTCGTTCCGTCGCATTGCCGCTATCGGCGGCTTGTCTTGCGCAATCGCGGGGTTCGCGCCCGCGGCCATCGGGGCCGAAGCAGATAGCATGTGGTCCCACTGGTACCTCGGCACCGGAATCGGGCCTGGGTTCGGCGCGAAATACAAGCTGAACGGAAAGTCGTTCACTTTCGACGACACCCTGCAGGGCGCGACCGACAAATCTCCGCTCATCGGCATCAACGTCATCAACGCGGGAATCGCCGTCAGCCCGAGCCTCCTGGTCGGGTTCAGCGGGTCTGCGGTCGGGATGACCGGCAAGATCCTCGGCAACAACGCGCAAGTGCAGATCAACAATTACCTCGCCACGCTCACCTGGTTCCCGGCCGAGCAGGGCTTTTTCGTTCGCGGCGGCGCCGGGCCGTCGAACATCCTGATCAACAACGGCACGACCTCCAATCGCACCAACGGGTTCGGACTTCTGGTCGGAGCGGGGTACGCCTTGCCGATCGCGAAGCGCCACAACATCACGTTCACCGTCGACTACAGCCGCCAGTCCTACAACGGAACGAGCACCAAGCCCGACAATTCACAGTTCGGCGGCGCGTACCTGGGATACATGTACCGGCGCTGATTCGACGCCGGAGCTCGCGAAGTTTCGCTAGCGGTCGCTGTCGTGCCGCATCACGACGACGCGCGGGGGGCCGAACACCAGAGCGCTCGCCGCCCAGGAGATAAGCGCGTAGACGATGGCGCCGAGAACCGCGGACCAGAACCCGCCGACGCTGAATCCCTTCACGAAGGACGCGACGAACCAGAACAGGAGCCCGTTGATCACGAAGATGAAAAGGCCCACCGTGAGGACGGTGGCGGGCAGGGTGAGCAGCAGGACGAACGGCCGGATCAGCGTATTGACGAAACCCAGCACCAGCGCCGCGATAAGCGCGGTGTAGAAGCTGTCCACCTGCACCGAGGGCACGACGTAGGGAAGCGCCAGCAGCGCCAACGCGTTGATCAGCCAGACGATGAGCAGGTTGCGCACCATGGAGCGCCAAGCATAGCGCAAGGGGCGCGGCCGGGGTGGAAATCCCGGGGTTCGCCCCCATTTGCCCTGTTCCGACAAATGAGAACGCCATGACCACCGATACCTCCAACCTCGACAAGCTGCGGCCCGCGCTGCTGCAGCTCCACAGGGCGCTGCTGGATGCCCAGCGAATCCGCTACGAGCGCGACAACGGCCGCGTCGAATCGCGGGGCGAGCTCCTGGAGCTCGTGCTCCAGGATGCGTCTTTCGAATGGCTGCGGGTGCTATCGGCGCTGATCGCGCGCTTGGACGAGCTCGCCGCGGTGGACAAGGGGGACGACAAAAACACGGACGTGAGCGCGGAGATGCGCGGCGTGATCGACAAGCTGCGCAAGCTGGTGCGCTTCGAGGGAAACAGCGGGTTCACGGCTCCCTACCGGGAAATCATCGAAGCCGTCCCCGACGCGCTGGTCGCGCACGTGCAGCTCTCCCGCCTGCTTGGGGCACCCGGCCGGGCCGGCTGAAGGACCGGCGTTACTGCCGCTCGCGCAGTTTCGCCGAAGGTAGTAATCTGTTCCGCCTCAACCCCAGGAGGAACACCATGACGAGCCCCCTAGCACGTGCCGTTCTGCTTTCGGCTTTGCTCGCTGCAACCGGCTGTGCCCAAACCCCGGGCAAGGCCCCCGAGCAGGTCGGCAAGGTCCAGTTTCAGAACTCCTGCAGCCCCGAGGTGCAGGAGAAGTTGCTGCGCGGCATCGCCATGCTGCACTCGTTCTACTACTCGGCGGCGGAAAACGCCTTCCAGGAGGTCGCCGCGGAAGACAACAACTGCGTGATCGCGGCCTGGGGATTCGCTTCGATCCTGATGTCGAATCCGCTCGCAGGCGCCGGCGCCTCGGCCAAGGACGCGCCGCGGGCTCAAGGCGCGATCGACAAGGGCCGCCAGATGGCGGCGAAGACCCAGCGCGAGCGCGACTATCTCGAGGCGGTCGCCGCCTACTACGACAACTTCGCGAACCGGTCCGAGCGCGAGCGCCAGGTGTCGCGCGCCAGGGCGTACGAGGGGCTCGCCGCGAAGTATCCGCAGGACGACGAGGCGCAGATCTTCTACGCGCTTTATCTCGCGGGGACGCAGCTGCAGTCCGAGCAGACTTTTTCCGCCTACCTCAAGGCCGCCGGAATCCTGGAGACGCAATTCACGCGGCACCCCGACCATCCGGGCGTCGCTCACTACCTCATCCACAGCTACGACGCGCCGCCGATCGCGCAGAAGGGCGTCCCGGCCGCGCGCCGCTACGCGCAGATCGCCCCCGACGCGCCGCACGCGCTGCACATGCCTTCGCACATCTTCACGCGGGTGGGGGAATGGAACGATTCCGCGTCCACCAACCGCCGCTCGGCCGACATCGCGAAGAAGGGCAACGACCTGCATGAGGCGATGCACGCGCTCGACTACATGACGTACGCCTATCTGCAGGTGGCGCGCGACAGCGACGCGCGCAGGGCGGTCGAAGAGGCGCGCGAGGTGAAGGGGGATCAGTCGCGCTTCATCGCCCCTTACGCGCTCGCGGCGATGCCCGCGCGCTACGCGCTCGAGCGCGGCGACTGGAACGCGGCGGCGCAGCTGCAGCCTGCGGCGGACAAATTTTCGTTCCCGGAGGCGATGACGCATTTCGCGCGCTCGCTCGGCGCGGCGCGCAGCGGAGACGGCGCTTCCGCGCAGAAGGAGGCCGAGCGCATCGCGGCGCTGGGCGAGGAGCTGAAGGTGGCGAAGAACGCCTACTGGGCCGGCGAGGTCGAGGTGATGCGGCTCTCGTCGCTCGCATGGGCGTCGCTCGCGCAGAAGAAGGAGGGCGAGGCGCTGGAGACGATGCGCCGCGCCGCCGACTTGGAGGACAAGACCGAGAAGCACATCGTCACGCCGGCGCGGCTCGTTCCGGCGCGCGAGCTGCTCGGCGACATGCTGCTCGAGCTCAAGCGCCCGGCGGAAGCGCTCAAGGAGTACGAGGCCTCGCAGATGCGCGAGCCGAAGCGCTTCCGCGGCTACTACGGCGCGGGTCTCGCCGCATCGCAGGCGGGCGACAAGGTGAAGGCGAAGCAGCATTTCGGCCGCCTGGTCGAAATGGCGGGCAAGGGCGAGCAGCGGCCGGAAACCGCCGCGGCTCGCGCCTGGCTCGCGAGCAATTGAGCGGCGCGCAAGAACGACCACAGGGAGCAGCTGCATGCTGACGCTTTTCTACGCCCCCGGCGCCTGTTCGATGGCGTCCCACATCGTCCTCGAGGAGAGCGGCGAGAAGTACCAGCCCCAGCGCATGGACCTGTCCAAGGGCGAGCAGAAGACCGCGGAGTATCTGAAAATCCATCCGCTGGGCCGCGTTCCCGCGCTGAAGCTGGGCGATGGCTCGCCGCTCGCGGAGAACACGGCCATCCTGCCTTTCCTCGGCAAGCGCTTCGGAATGTGGCCGACCGATCCGCTCAAGGAAGCGCAGGCGCTTTCCATCGTCGGCTTCTTCGCCACGAGCGTGCATCCCGCGCACGCCCACATCAGCCGGCCCGAGCGCTACACCGAGGACAAGGCGGCCTTCCCCGGGATCCAGGCGATGGGCAAGAAGACCTTCCACGAATACCTGAAGCAGATCGACGCGATGTACGCGGGACGCGAGTGGCTTTCCGACAAATACTCGGTGCTCGATCCCTATGCTTTCGTGTTCTACACCTGGGGCGTGAGGCGCGAGCTGCCCGTTGCGGAGCTGAAGAACTACACCGCGCTCAAGGACCGCATGGCCAAGCGCCCGGCGGTGCAGCGCGTCGTCGCCGACGAGAGCGTGAAGCTCTAGGCGCCTCTGAAAACCGGTCCGGCGTGGATTAGAATCCTCGCCGGGATTAGAGCCTCGAGGAGGAGAACGCCATGGCACGCAAGGATACGGGCCCGAAGGCCGGCCGCCGCAAATTTCTCACCGGGGTCGTCGCCGCCGGCGCCGCGACCGCCGCTTCCACGATCACGGCGCCGCCCGCGGCGCGCGCCGCCGAAGCGCCCGCCCCGCGCGCGCCTTCCGCCCTGCCGCCTTCGGGAAAGGCCGCCGAGGCCGAGACCGGAACGCCGCGGGAGCTGGCGCGCGTCAAAGGCATCCCCGGGTCAGACTTCATGGTCGACGTGATCAAGACGCTCGACATCAAGTACCTGCCGGCCAACTGCGCGTCCAGCTACCGCGCCATCCACGAGTCGCTGATCAACTACGGCGGCAACAAGATGCCGGAGTTCCTCACCTGCATGCACGAGGAGTCAGCCGTCGGCATGGCGCACGGCTACTTCAAGGTCGCCGGCAAGCCGCTGATGACGCTGTGCCACGGCACGGTCGGCCTGCAGCACGCCACCATGGGCATCTACAACGCGTGGTGCGACCGCGTCCCGGTGATCGTCGTCGGCGGCAACGACCTCGACGCCGCGACCCGGCCGCCGGGCGTGCCGACCTTCCACGCCGCGCAGGACATCAACGCGCTGATACGCGACTTCACCAAGTGGGACGACACGCCGGTGTCGCTGCAGCATTTCTCGCAGTCGTTCGTGCGCGCCTACAAGATCGCGATGACGCCGCCTTACGGCCCGGTGGCCATTTCGCTCGACGCCGGCCTGCAGCAGGAGCCGATGAAGGATCACGGCGACAAGCCCTACATCCCGCGCTACGTGCCGACCGCGCCGCCCCAGGGCGACACGGGCGCGGTGAAGGAAGCGGCGCGGCTCCTCGCCGGAGCGCAGAACCCGGTGATCGTCGCCGACCGCGCGGCGCGCACGCCGAACGGCGTGACCCTGCTGGTGCAGCTCGCCGAGCTCTTGCAGGCGCGGGTGATCGACCAGGGCGGCCGGATGAATTTCCCGAGGACGCATTACTTGAGCGCGCCGCCGACCGCAGTCAACAACGCCGACGTCATCATCGGCCTGGAGCTCTCCGACTTCTGGGCGACGGTGAACTCCTACACCGATAACGCCGGGAACGGCGGCATCGGCACCAATTCGTCGCGCATCAAGCGCGACACCAAGCTCATCAGCATCAGCTCGGTCGACCTCAACACCAAGGCGAACTACCAGGACTTCCAGCGCTTCCAGGTGATCGACGTGCAGATGGCCGGCGACGCGGAAGCGACGCTGCCCGCGCTGATCGAGGCGGTCAAATCGGCGATTCCGAACGAGCGCAAGGCGGCGATCGACAAGCGCGGCGAGGCCGCGCGGAAGGCGTACGCCGAGGGCCACGACCGCACCCGCGCGTCGGCGGCGGTCGCCTGGGACGCGAGCCCGATCAGCACGGCGCGCCTGTGCATGGAGTTGTATGGAGCGATCAAGACTCTCGACTGGTCGCTGGTGGCTTCCGAAGGCAACGTCAGCAACTGGCCGAACCGGCTCTGGCCGATGGAGAAGTACCACCACTGGCTCGGCCGCTCCGGCGGCTACGGCGTGGGTTACGGCGCGCCCGCGTCGGTGGGCGCGGCGCTCGCCAACCGCGACCTCGGCCGATTCTCGGTGAGCATCCAGTCTGACGGCGACCTGATGTA
>Ga0193745_1000094_pt1 | contig 15461 bp, 21 predicted proteins | sample L1a2metaG_FD_145899 | JGI IMG/M metagenome (GOLD analysis project Ga0193745, IMG submission 145899) | Soil microbial communities from a riparian zone of the East river system, Colorado, United States - L1a2 | ecosystem: Environmental > Terrestrial > Soil > Riparian zone | place: USA: East River... | reverse complement strand
CTCCTTGCTCTCCAGTTGATCCAGTTTCTCCTTGCTCTCCGGTTGGGCCAGTATCTCCTTGCTCTCCGGTTGGGCCAGTATCTCCTTGCTCTCCGGTTGGGCCAATAGGTCCCCCGGATGGTCCGGTGGGGCCTTCGGTCCCTGTTGATCCAGTAACTCCAGGATCAGACGATGTTTGTATTGCTGAACCATTATAATAAAGCTTTCCGTCTAATAATTCATAAATTACACCCTTATTTAATATGCCCAAAGGAGGTGAAGATAATTTATCAGTATAGATTTGCTGACAGCCAGTACTTGGTAAAAAGTATGGATTTCCTGGTCCTGCGAATGTTTGAGACATTTATTGTATATTATAACATAATAAAATTATTAAAAATTAATTAGATTATTCAAATAATAAACTTTCTTCACTTCTTATACTATTTATTTGGGTTGACATATACTTCCTTAATTGATTAATTGGTGGCTTTTTGGTTACTATATAATTTACATTGATTTCTAAATCATTATTATCTACTAATGGTTTGATTCCCTTTGATGTATTTACTTTTTTGGCTGGAGCCGTTGGGGGTTTAGTAGCTATTGATCCTGTTGCAAAGAAAGGATCTAAGTTATTAGTAGGACGTTCTATCATTGAAAAAAATGACATTATTTATATTATTATAAAGTTAGATATTTTTATACACTATATTTATATATATGAATACTATAGCGAAGAATAAAGTCAAGATTATAACCATATATGATGCCTCTATTAAAAAAAATAAAACATTTAGGGCTAATAGAGATAATTTTGAAACTGATGAACAATATGATATGTTTATTAAAAAGAAAAGAGATGACCAAAAGTTAAAAAATAAAATTTATAGGGCTAAATTAAAGAAAGATATGTTTGATGAAGTTATGGGTATTAAAATTGAACCAATTAACGAACAAACTATTAAAAATATTATAAAATTATATTGTATAAATAATGTTGATAACTTCAAACTTGATAAAAATACAGCAAATACGTGTGTAATATTTGGATCATCTAAAACAGGAAAGACTACATTATTAGTAAAATTATATGATCAATATTATTCTAATGATAATGAATTAGTTACTACATTATTTAGTGGTAATCAGCATTTAGATATTTATAAATTAGATAAAAAGCTCATAATTGCTGATGGCTTTAATAAACAGTCTGAAAAATACATTAAACTAGAGAAATTTATTAATACAAAAACTAATAATCATTATAAATTTCTTAATATGTTTGATGATATTATTAATACGAAGTTTTCTAGGGTTATTAATGATTCTATTTTAACATATAGAAATGCTAATATTTCGACTATAATGCTATTACAATATGGATATTTGTTATCTAAACCAAATAGAGCAAATGTTAATAATGTGTTTATATTTAGAAGCCATTCACAAGAAGCAAAAAAGGATATGATTGAGTTATTCTTAAAAGATAAATTATTAAGGTTGGGATTAAGGACATATAATGAGATGCTTGAATTTTATGATGAAGTTACAGATAACTATGGATTCTTTTATATTCATAATGGAATAAGTCCTATTTTTACAATTCACAGATTAAAAATGTAATATAAATATATATAATATGTCTAGTAATAAAAGGCCAGCTCAAGTACCAGGAAGTCTTAGAGGTGTTTATGTACAGATTAGAGCACAAGTAAGAAAAGATAATCCGATGTCATCTAAATCTGAAATAGATAAGGAAACAGATAGACGATATAATATAATTAAAAATGAACATATACCAGTATATACAGAAACTGTTAAACAAAAATTTATTGATGCCGAAAAATTAAAAACTAGTGGTATTCACGAAAGATATTCTAAATTAATTGAAAGTGAAAAAAATAAACCTGAATATAAAGAAAGTAAAAAAATAAAAACACATCCATATCAACCTATGCCGAACGAAGGATTAATAGATACAACTATAATGAAAAAGCCAAGACAAAATGAACATAAAGTAAAAAGAGGAGATAAGGCAAAAAAAGAAAATATATATATTGATGTAGATGAATTAGCACGAGAACAACTTACAAAAACTAAACATAGATATCCTATGGATTATGGTGAGATTGAAAGAAAAATAAATAAAATTGAAAAAAGAACATATCCAGAAGATTATGATATTATTAATATTGATAATCCAGCTGACATACCAATACATTACTCGTCTAAAATTCCCAAAAACAAATTTAAAACAGAAATTCCCAGTAATTTTAATATCCAAGAACTTGCAAGAAATTTAAAGATTCCTGAAGAAAATGGAGGTCTTAGTTGGAAATTGCATATATTGGCTGGAATAATAGCAGCTTATGGATTAAATAAACTTTATCAATGGTATTCACAAGTCCCGGAAGAAGAAAAAGATAAAGCAGTTGAAGAATTAATTCAATATGAATATGAAAATAATGAAAATATTAATAAAGATATAATAAAAGGAGTTAATAAAGATATAATAAAAGGAGTTAATAAAGAAACAGATGTTATTCAAAAATTAATTAAAGGAGATATAGATTATAAAAGAGCATTAGGAAGAAATTATATTGATATAGAAGAAGTTAATGAAAGAAATAAAATAAATAAAGGTAAAAAGAAAACTAAGGGATTGACTAGACGTCAACAGACTTTACTTAAATAATTTAATGTTTAAAATAATATTTAATATATCATTTTAAATTTATACTTCAATTGTTAGATTAATTCCCCATTCAAATCCATAATAAGAGATAGGAGGTACATATAATAGTTTACCGTATTGATCTCGCAACTGGAATGACAAATAATTAATTGGTTCATTATTTAAAAATGAATAAGAAATATCGGGAACGTCTCTAAAAGATAAAGTATGAGGAAATGTTGGATTATCAATAAAAACTCTAACTACTACATTACTTGGTAAACCGTTTGATATTGTTTTTACTTTTGAATATCTTTGAACATCTGAACTACATACGTCAATCCATTTTGTTGCGTAGAGACCCATCCATCCCAATGGTTTACTTGTTGTAAATACTTGATCTGTTGGAAAACCATATAAAGAAGTTGTTATTATTGCGCTACTTCTTAGATCATATAGAAAATAAAAGCTTCCACCAGTTGATGTTATTGTAAATGTTCCTGGAAATCCGGTTACAGCAGTTATTGTAAATGTTAAACCGCTGAATCCAGAAACTGAATTTAATTTACTTTCTATTTCGTTTGCTAAAGAAGCAGTTGATGTATAAAATTTTTCAGTTAATACAACTTCAAATTCAGCTAATGGATCATTGGATGATTTAAATATAATTACATTATTTGTTGCGTTTACATTTGGGGTTACATATGTTAAATTTACGGAATCAACACTTATTCGGGATATTCCATATGCTAAAGTATTTTGAGAATTTCCTATTTTATGAATAGATGAAAAAGTAATATTTGTTTTATCGAGTTCCAATGGATTACTTGTTGAATCTAAATATATTGCTGCCCTAGTTGGTGTTCGTGATGTAACATATTGAGGCTCTAAATTAGTATTTGTATAAAATGCTGAATTTAATGGATTTAATATTACAGATGACATTATATATTAATAGTATACAATTAAATTTCAACTTTATATTTTATTTTTCTTTGCTTTTTTTGTGCTGAACTAGTTTGAACTTTTTTATTTGATTTCATTTTTTGTTTTAATGGTTCAATAGGCTTATTTACATTTATTCTTGAATTACTAACCACTGGAAATACAGGCATTGAATATGATGTTGATACAGTGGGGCTAGCAATTGTTGCATTAGGTTGATTCGCGGTATTATGGAGAAAAGTACCGAATCTAAAATCAAATGATGAAAACTTATTTGATGTTTCAGTATGCATTATATATTTATATTATAAAATAAATTAAACAAATCCTCCAGCATTAATAAATGTAGCATTGGGTTGAGGATGTTTTGGAGGATGATTTAGGACTTCTTCTCGACTTTCATAAGTAAAATAATTCGGAATTGATGCATCTTTATGCGAATAGGGTTTCTGAAATCCTAATCGTCTATCATATTCAGTTAACAATGAATAAGGTTGTTCAGGTACTGTAGCACCTAAAGATATTTTACCTAATTTTAATTGTTCTCTTAAATATTTATCTCTTTTTTCAGCTTCGGTTAATTCGATTTCATCTTCGATTTCATCTTCGATTTCATCTTCAATTTCATATTCTATTTCTCCAGGGTTATAACCTAAACCGCTTAAAATATTATCAGATGCATAATTAAATGCAGTATCTAATGCTTTATATCCTAAATAATTTTGAGTCATTGTTCCTAGACTACCTGCTAATGTTGCTAGAAAAGCCATTTTATATAATATAATATCATATTATTTTAATTTATTATTAAAATGATATTTAAATAAATTTGTATTTTTATTATATTATAAATGATATAAACATTGCGTTTGTTTAACTTATATAAATAGAAGATGTACCGTTTTCAAGCTCACAAACACCATTCACAAAATAAGTACAATACATACGACAATTATCTGTGTCAGGTGTTTTAAACTGTACACGAAGTTGATTATTGGGAATTCTAAATGTATTTTGAAGAGACTCTGCACCCATACAAGCAGATCTGAAAAAACCAAAATCAAAGTAAATAGGATAGCAATTAACTGGATCACAAGGAAAAGGATTTGTTGAATTAACTCGACAATATTCAAAATAGGATGCAGATTGATCTTTAACTAACATGTTAGTAAGCTTATAACTTTTTGCTGGATAATTAAATAAGGTCGACCCGCCCAATGTCACAACTATATCTGATAATTCTTCAAGTAAAAAAGGATTTGGAGGAGATGTTGCTCCTATTGGATATTTATTTTTATCTTTTATAACCCACATAAGGACCCCTACCAGGTCTGCGTTGGGGAACGTTGTTAGTTCAATAGATTGGTCAGAACTAGGACCAGAACCAGCAAATGAGGGACTTGTAAAATTTTGCGTATGAATAAATGGGATATTGTATTTTTTGTCAGGAGAACGTATCATTTCTTGTTTAATGGAGGCAGCCTGATTTGATAATTGACCTCTTCTAAAAATTACTTCGGCTATTTCAAATCCATCCGGATGTGAAGTTTCCTCACCTCCATATATTGATCTAGGATCTGATTTAAATTCTATCTGTAATGTTATATTATTTAAAAGTAAAGAAGAGTCTATCGGCAAATGTCCACAAAAATCATTGATTTGAGGTACACTTAAGAGTACGTAAGCATCTTGTGATCCCGCTCCTGGAGTTGCGTAGCCACTAACATATTCGCCTGCTAATTTCATCATTTCTGATCTCGCTTCAGAACTAGTTAATTGGGCAAGCAATTCCTGCGCCAAAGACTCACTTTGAAGCACAATTTGCGTGCTATTGCTTGCCCCAATTGTATATGACAACGAGCTTATGATGGCCAAAGCCCATGAACGACACAATATTTCGGTGGCTGCTACCTGACGTACCCTAAGATGTAAAACTATACTAGAAATAAATTGTCCGATTGGAATTTGAATTGTAGACGATGACCCAAAAGATTTTGATGATAAACTTACTTTATAATCATATCCAAAAGTACATTCTAATGCTGATACATCGCTATTATATGCATTATAATAAAGTGAATTTACACGAGTTCCGGTGCTATCAAGAACTGGTCTTTTATAAGTTAAAGTTGAGCGTTCCATTACTGTATTATATAAATCTATTATATAAAAAAATATTATTGTTTATATAATAATTAAAATATTTTATTAAAAAAAATTCGACTATTAGAACTTGTGAATGTTGTACTAGAAAAATTACTTATTACTCTAAAATCGATTATATTTCCTGGATTTAAATAAATACAAGTATTAACTGTTATTATTCTATGTTGAGCCTTTGTAGGATCTCCTAACATTGTACGACCAAATGAACCTATAGTTTTACTTGCATTAAAAACAATACCTCCTCTAAAATCAATTGTTTGATCTATTTCAGAATTTGCATCAAATATAAATATTATATTATACATACCAGCTTTATTAATAAGTATATAGTCTGAAAAAGAAGGACTTATAATAAAATTTTCAGTATCCTGAACTATTCGTAAACCTTCGAATCTTATTTCTCTACCTACACCGGGTTCTAAAATTATTGTTTCATTACTTTCATAATAATTGAATCCAGGATAATTAAAGTATTTAGATAAACCACTATAAACCTGTTGGCTCATTATATACAATACTAATATAATTTATTTATTATTATTTTAGTTGTGGTTTGAAATACAAAAGTTGCAGGACCTGAACTTGAATTATTTATTACTCTTGATAGTATTTGATCGAAGGGCCGTAAATATAATGTTGTTGTTAATGTTGTAACTCTTTCTCCAAGACCTCCAGTGTCTAAAGAAATAGGAGGTTCTCGTGAACTACTTTCTGATATAATTAAATTATCAATTAATGGATCACCTGGTCTAGTTAGTAATAACTGTAATGTTGTATCTGTTGAATCGACAGTTGCATTACCATCTGTTTCATATTCATAAGTTGCCGAAATTGAATACATGCCACATTTTACTATTTGAAAAATTGTTGAACTAAGGGTTTGGTGAGCTATTATATTATTACTATTTGTATTTATTGCGTGATCAAAATATTGTAAATCTCTTGTGTTTAATGGAAAACTCCCAGAAGGAACAAGAACAGGACTAGGAGATGATACTACATATTCATCAAATCCTGGAAAATCATAATAGCGTTGAAAACTATTGGCAAATACCTGATTACTCATATTATATAATTATATATTAGATTAATTTATTCGACTGATTATTAAACTACTATTTGACTTTAAAACAGTAGTTATTATATCTATGTCGTCTTGTAAAGTTTCGAAAAATAAATTAATTATATCACCAGCTCTTAAATATGTTATACATGATAGTGATGATACATTAAATTCAGTTGTAGATGATTGAGGTGGTGTAGTATTTTTAATGTGAGCAATTTTTAGATCACTAAATTCTGGTGGACGACTTAAACTAATAAAAACTTCTGTGTTATTTATAAATGGAATAGCAGGAGGTATAGTATTATCTAATGTCTTATATTCTACATTAAGTATAATGCTATACATTCCACTTTTTAATATATTAAATCTTGTTCCTGTAGAATTTTTTTGAATAATTCCTTCAAAATTATCTGTATCTGGATTTAATGTATTAAATTTTAAAAATGTAATAGTATTATTTGCAATAGGTTGATCAATTGTTAATAAATATTGGGTTAATCCTGGAAGATCATAATATTTAATAGTATTATTCGCATAAACTTGAGACATTATATAATTATATATTAAATTAATTTATTCTACTTATTATTAAACCTGTACTTGGAGATAATAGGTGGGTTGTACCACCAGATGCATCATTATTTATGAAATGGGTACGTAATATATCACCTACTTGTAAATATGTTACTGCTGAGATATTAACAACATTAAACTCTGTAGTACTCGATTGAGCTGGACAATTTAATTTATTATTAGCTAATACTAAATCAGTAAATTGAGGTGAACGAGTTAATGTAATATATAGATTAATATTTGATTCTATAGGTACAGGTAATGTAGGCGGGGTTACTGTTGTTAGTGATTTATAACCCACGTTAACATTAATACTATACATTCCACTTTTTAAAATACTAAATGCTGTTCCTAATAGATTAAATTCTACTATACCAGGATATTCAGGAGTTGCTGGATTAATTATATTAAAAGGTATTAAATAAGTAAGATCATTAGAAGGTACAGTTTCATCACTTAATGTAAGCCATTCCATTAATAAAGGAAGATCGTAAAACTTGGTTACATTATTTGCGTAAACCTGATTTGACATTATATATTAATATTATATATAATTTCTAATAATGTTTTATAAAATAGCGGAATATTAATTGTTTCTTAAATACATATCCTAGTTTGTAAATAGATATGGAGTTATCTTCTATTATCTTCTTATACCAATCAGAATTAATAAATTCTTCGTCTGTGTCTACCTCACACATTAAATATAACATCGCATCTTTTTCTTCATCGAAAGTGGCATAGATTTCTAGCTGATTTGCCAAAACATCAAGACGTAATACCATCCATTTATTTTCTAAATATTCTTTGATTTTTGTTTCAGACATAATATAATATAATTAGATATTATATTATAATAATTATGCCAGTTAATCAAGGTAAAGATAAGAATGGATATTTTGTTCGATGGGGGAAGCAGAAAAAGTTTTATTATAATCCTAATAGTATTCTATCATATGCTAATGCTAAATATAGAGCTAAACAACAAGGTACAGCTATTATTATTAGTAAATTTAAACATTAGATTGTTTTTTTAGATTTTTTGGTTTAATTTCTTTAAGATTATGTAGTTTAATGTATTTTATTAATGTTGCTGTAGTACATTTCATTTCTTTGGCAATTGTTGTCATTTTATGATTTTCTGAAAGCATTTGTTTGATTTTTATTAGATTTTTTTCATCTTTATCTAATACCATTACTTTTTTGCGGCCTAAAATTGATCCATTTTCTCTGGCATGCTGAATACCGATTTTAGTTCTATAAGCTAAAGTTTCTCGTTCTGTTTGAGCTTTCCAAGCATTAATTGATAACATTAAATTACTTATTGCGTCATTATTTATTGGAATGTCTCCAAGAGTTGAATAAATAGTTATATTTTTTCTTCGACATTCTGACATAAATTCTATAGATTGTAAGAAATCACGGCCTATACGGGAATATTCAGACATAACTAATATGTCACCGTTTTGCATTCTTTGAAATGCTTCGCCGAGTTTTCTCTTACGCCAATCCTTACGACCTGAAACTGTTTCTTGAATCCAATTATCTGGTTCGATAAAGCCTAATTGTTTTTCGTAAACTAGTTTTTTGATTTCTTCTTTATTAGTATTTATGCTTTGTTGAATAGTTGAAACTCTTAAATATCCCCAAATTGTCATAATATATATAGAATAGATAAATTTTTGGTTGATAATTTAATTATTTTATTATATATTTAAAGTTTTTGTTATTATTTTTTAATATATATAAAATATTGTCTTATGCAAATTTTAAATTATTTTTTAATTTTTGGGACATTTTATTTTATGGTTTATTATTATAATGGATTTAAATGATACGATTTGTATTGATAAAAAAAATAGAGATGCATATTATGTTCAAACTGTAGAATTTGAACTATGTTATGTCTTTAAATTACTACCAAAAGATAATAAATTTATTAGTAAAATATACACTATTAATGGTTCTCAACAATTAGTCGATAAAGAAGATTTTGATGATGATTTTATTATTAATAAACAATATTTTAAATATGTTGTATTAGATGATGGAGTTATTGGTTTTAAAATTGATAAGTGTGTTTTACGATTTAATGATTTATAATTTATTTTTATTGGGAAATTAATATGTTCTTGTAGAATATATAGAACATATGAATAATCCTAAATTGAAAGCGGGAGTTGAAGAATATCGTAATTTCGTTAATGAATACAAGAGTAAGAATCCGGGAGTTAATACTGAAATTATTCGGAAAGAATGGCATAATCAGAGAGGTACTGTTTATAAGCCTAGGAGAAAAGTTGTTCAAAAATCCATTTATAGAGAAATTGTTGAAACTCCAGTTAGCCAAGAGACTAAGATGGTTAAGAAAGTTGTTAGGAAACCAGTTAAGAAAGCAGTTAAAAAAGTTGCTGGTATGAAAGGAGGAGTTATAAAAAATGTTCGTAAAACTGTTAAAAAGAATTTTGTTGATGAAATTGTTTAAATCATTATTTTTATATATATTTAAATGGGAGCACGGCGATTATTATATAAACTTAGTCGCCTTGTTGAAGTTTTCCAAATGTTGGTATTAAGGGCTTGGTGATCTTATGATTATAATATAGCCATTGAGACCTTGTTATTAATAAAAGTTGAGGGCTTTATGCAACACTGTTGTATAGTTTTGGGGTAGTCGCCCAAATAATTATTATTAATAATTATTTAAACGTATTTTATTATGAAATTTTTATATTATTTTTTGTTTAGTTAAATAATGTTTCATATTTACTATATCTAATTGTAAAAGACAATGTAAATTACTTTCACATAATTGGGTTTTTGTTAATATACTTTTATGTCTATTATTTATATCTATCATTTTATTTAAATAATCTAAGAACGTTTCATTTGCTTTAATAATATCTAATTTATCACAATATAATCCAAGTAATTCATCTGTTTCTTTATTTAAATTATTATATTCTATCAATAATTTTATTTCTTTATTTATTGGATTTATTATTACTGGTTCGTCTTTTAAACTCAAAAACATATATATAGGATTATATATTTATTTTTATGGAAAATTAATATGTTAAATTTTTTATATATAGTAATATTAAGGATACACCATGTTTAGTTGTTCATTCATTGAGGTACCTTCAAGTATTCTGTTCATTTAATACATTAATCCAATTATTATTTACGACAATATTTAAATTTTATAAATTTAATCTAAATAGAGATTATATTTGATTTAAAATAATTTCTTCTTCTATTATTGGCTTTTCTGGCTCAATATAGTTTTCATCGAAATCATCTTTATAATTATATCCTGATAATTTATCAGAATATTGTTTTTCTTTTAATGTTCCAATATAATCTTTTAATTTTTGTGTTACATTTTCTGGTTCTTTATGTTTTCCATCAATTGGGTCATCATCTCTTACATGATGATAACATTCATCAATTCTTCTTAGTAACGCAATATAATGTTCACTATCCCTATCAATATTTGGGAACCATTCAATTGGTGATTTATTAGCTGTAATTATTAATTTTTTACTATTAAATTTTACAGTTCCACCTTTTATATTAACTATCATTGGTGTTTTATCCATTAAATTTAACATATATTTTAATGGTAAGTTATTGTTCCAATCATCTATTACTGATGTATCCTGACTATCATATCCATCCCACCATACATTTGATCCATTTGAATCAGGTAAGACATATATATTATCTGAATTAAAATTATCTGTCCAACTTTCGGACTTTCCGGTTCCTGATTGACCATATCTTACTATAACGTATGTTTTTTCTGTACGATCTTTTTGATATTTATTAGATAAATCTTTAAGACCATTACAATTTCTAACATAAATTTCTTCCCTTCCTTCAATAGCTTTAGTAAGTTTAATTCCGTTCTTTAAATCAGTTATTATATCTTTCATTCTATCAGGTTTTATATTATGTTTTAAATCAGTTCTTTTACCTTGTTTTGTTTCAAAATCACCTCTAGATATAAAAATATTAGCTTCCTCATCAAATGTTTCACGTTTAGATGTATAATCTAAACTACATTCAGTACTTTTTAACATTTTTCGTAAACTAAGTATTTTTGACATATTAAATAATCGTTGAACTGCTGGTCCTCGTAATTGAGAATTTAATATAATAAATCCTTGTAAATGTGGTGTTTCTTTTTCTTTTCCTTTTTCACTTTGACATTGGATTGCTCTAATTATAGTTTCATTACTACAATCTATTGTTTCGAATGTTTTTACGTGATCTGGTGTATAATTATTTAATGTGAATATCCAACGAGTAGCTAAACAGTTAAATAAATCAACATTGGCTTTAGTTTTTATTGTTTTTAAAACTGGCATAAATTTATACTATATGTTTCGAAAATTATTTTTTTATTTTTATTATAATTAAAAAAATATAATTTATTTATCTTTATAATATTTTAGTATATATATCTCTGAATTTAACTGATGTAATCTAGTGCGTTTATGATTAGTACGATTCATTCTATTGTACTCTACATTACAAATTTTACAAGTTTCTTTTTTAGTCCATATATCTTTATGATCTTGATAATATTTAGAGTGGTATTCTTTTCCGAACTGAGGATATCGCAAAATATTTTCTGGATTTTCCATTTTTAATTATACTATATACTTAGAAAAAAATAAAAACGCATTTTTTATTTAAAATAATTAAATTTTACCATTATATGCGATATTTTGCAGATTTTGTGCCAAAACCTGCAAAATATCGCACTTTATAGGACCAATACCTCTAATAAAATTGGATGTTATAGTATTTTTATTTAAATTATTATTAAAGTTATTAAAAATAAAAAAGTGATTAAAAGTTAAAAAGTAAATATACTTATTATTTCAATATGAAAAAGTAGTATTTTTATTTAAATTATGATTAAAGTTATTAAAAATAAAAAAGTGATTAAAAGTTAAAAAAGTAAATATACTTATCATTTCAATATGAAAAAGTAGTAATTTTATAAAAAAGTGATTAAAAGTTAAAAAAAGTGATTAAAAGTTAAAAAAGTATTAATGATTAACATTTTGATAAATAAAATTATATAAAAGTGATTAAAAGTTAAAAAGTAATATAGTTAAACGAAACCGTTGTCTGAGATCCGGGCTATAGGGGCTAATATAATCACTTTTTAAAAAAAGTGATTAATTATAGCCCCTATAGGTAATACTCCCGGATCGGCCTATTTCTGAGGGGTTATATGTTTGAAAAATTTTAAAAAGTTATTTTTTGTTATTTTTGTATATATATTGGTAAATTGAATGAAAATTTTAGGTGCGTTTAAAGTGCGTTTTTAATTTATTTTAAATTCAAAATTTTAAATAAAATGCTGAACTTTTTAGGCACTTTTACATTTTTAGTAATTAAAATGCTTAACTTTTAATCACTTTTTACATTTTTAGTAAATAAAATGCTTAACTTTTAATCACTTTTTACATTTTTAGTAAATGTGGATAAAAGTTAACCATTTTATTAAGTATTCATTTTCTCTAGCTTTAATTTTTGTAAATTTAATTTCATTGTTTGTAATTCGATTTTATTAGTAATGATTTCTAGTTCTAATTTTAATATATGCATTTCTTGAGTGAGTTTATTGTATTCTATATCAATATTCTCTTCAATTAAAACTGTATCTTTTATATCTTGGTTATACTCATTATTTTCTGTATCAAATGATAATTTTAATTTTGGATCATTTTGGATTTCTTCTGGATTATTCTTTTTAAATAGAAGGTCTGCATGTTTTGCAGACTTTAAATGGGATGCCCGATTGCCTCTTAAGTAATTTGCACCACATTCACATATTATTTTTGTATTTAAGTATTCTTTTCGTTTTGTTGTTCGCTGATAGTTGCGCTGATATTCTCTATATTTTTCTTTATTGACCATTATATAATATCAATTGAGATAATAATTGATATTTGTGTTGATTAAATTGATAGATTAGTTAAATCGATTCATTAGAACTGATATGTTATCTCCCTTATTAGGTGATATAAAAATTCAATCTAAAATTCACTTCGTGAATCTTTAATTGTTTTTTCTATCAACAACTAATGAAGAGATACCATGTCAGTCGAACGAATACTCCAGCCAAGGCTTACGTTTTAAGAGGACATGAGATGGAGAAGAGAAAACCATGTATGCCAACGAATAGGGTTTCATTGGATTCTGTGATATTTAGATAATTTTATGGTTAATTTTATATATAATTTTTATGTAAATTTTATATATAATTTTTATGTAAATTTTATATATATTTTTATATTTTTTTTTTGTTTATTTTTTTCTTTTGAAGACTGAATATATTTTCTAAGATCTGAACTCTATCACGTAAACTACTAACTTTATCATTTAAATGTTGTACTTGATCAAGTAATAAAATTGGTAATTTTTGATAATCTACCGATAAATGTTCACCATCTTGATAAATACACATTTCAGGATATATTTGTTCGATTTCTTCGGAAATTAATCCAATAGATTTATGATTTGGTTGAGTTTTATAATTAAATTCAACTGGTCGCATTTTATAGATTATATCTGAATTTTTAAGATCTTTTACGTTTTCTTTATATTTAATAGAAGATGATACGGTTCCTAGTTGACCTGTACTAGAAATAAGAACGGGTAGGGCGTCGATTGCTGTCGTTGTTACACCACGAATTCCAGACATAAAAGATTTTGTTTGTGTTCCATCTGTACCAATTCTCATAACTCCACTTTCTGTTCCTGAAGCTGGACCAACATTGGAAATATATACACAATCTGTTGTTGTGCTCGCACCAGCACCAGCAGAAGCACCAAGAAGAACAGATCTAGTATTTGCTGTATATGCTCCAGAAGAATCACCAATAATAACATTACCAGTTAAATCACCTGAATTACCTTGACAAGCTATATAACCAATTATAACACTATTTATTGGAGTTGCAGCACAATTTGCTGCAAAATTACCAATTGCTACACTTTGATTTGCTCCAGCTGTCATTATCCCCATAGCTGCTCTACCAATAGCAACACAATCATTCCCATAAGTCATTGCATTTGCACATTGAGTACCAAATGCACAATTAGATCCACCAGTCACAGCTTTTAAAGTTTGATAACCAAATGCACAATTACTAGCTGATGTTGCTCCAGCTGAATTACTCATACAATCATGTCCAAATGCTGAATTTTGTGAAGTTGTTGTTATTGATTTTAATGCCAAATTACCAAATGCAACATTTCTAACACCGGAAGATTGATTAAGTAAGGTTCCTGTATCACCAACACCTATACTAGTACTATTAACAGTGTGAAGATATACGGAAGAACCAGTTAATGAAGTTGGCGTAGAATAAACAGCAACACTGCCTGATGCTCCAGAAAATAATGATCCTGTTGCTCCAGTTGGTCCAGTAACTGATGATCCTGTTGCTCCAGTTGGTCCAGTAACTGATGATCCTGTTGGTCCAGTTGCTCCTATTATTCCAGTAGAACCTGTTGGTCCAGTTGCTCCAGTAACTGATGATCCTGTCGGTCCAGTTTCTCCTATTATTCCAGTAGAACCAGTTGGGCCAGTTTCTCCTTGTTCTCCGGTTGGGCCTTCGGCCCCTGATGATCCTGTCGGTCCAGTTTCTCCTATTATTCCAGTAGAACCAGTTGGGCCAGTATCTCCTTTCTCTCCTGTTGGGCCTTCGGCCCCTGTTGATCCAGTAACTCCAGGATCAGACGATGTTTGTATTGCTGAACCGTTGTAATAAAGCCTTCCGTCTGCTAATAATTCATAAATGACACCATTATTTAATATGCCCAAAGGAGGTGAAGATAATTTATTCATATAGATTTGCTGACATCCAGTACTTTGTAAAAAGTATGGATTTCCAGGACCTGCAAATGTTTGAGACATTTATTGTATATTATAACATAATAAAATTTTATTTGAAAATTATCTATAAGTTCCTGATAATGCCCAACTTAAAGTATTATAACCTGATGCTGTAAATGAATTAATTAGAA
>Ga0193745_1000092_pt1 | contig 15818 bp, 15 predicted proteins | sample L1a2metaG_FD_145899 | JGI IMG/M metagenome (GOLD analysis project Ga0193745, IMG submission 145899) | Soil microbial communities from a riparian zone of the East river system, Colorado, United States - L1a2 | ecosystem: Environmental > Terrestrial > Soil > Riparian zone | place: USA: East River... | reverse complement strand
CGCTCGCCGTTTCCGGCTGCGCCTCCATGTGGCCGGCCTCACACCGGGTCGATGCGCACGTCCCATCCACTTCCAATACGGTCGTCTGGGGCTACCTGCCCGCCGGCCGCGCGCCGGTGCTCACCATCCGTTCCGGGCAGACGGTGCGCATCGACACGGTCTCGCACCAGGGCCTGCTGAGCGGCACGGACCCGGTCAAGTTCTTCGGCGCAGCGGGAATCGCGCCGAGCGAAGTCCTGCCAGACGCTAGCGAGATCTACGCAAAGGCGCCGCGCCCGAAAGACGCGGGCGCGCACGTGCTCACCGGGCCGATCTTCGTCGAAGGCGCGGAACCCGGCGACATGCTGGAAGTGCGCATGCTCGATTTCCAGTTCCGCGTGCCCTACGGCGTGAACAACAGCAACAAGGGCACGGGCGTGCTGCCCGACGTGCACGAGAAGCCGTATCCGAAAGTGATCCGTTTCGACCTTGCAAGGCGCGTCGCGCTCTTTGCGCCCGGCATCGAGGTGCCGCTCGTTCCCTTCATGGGCATCATGGCGGTCATGCCGCCCGACTCGCTCGCCAACACCCGGCCGCCGGGCATCTACGGCGGCAACATGGATTTCAACCGCCTCACCGTCGGCGCGAGCCTCTATCTGCCCGTGCACCAGCGCGGCGCGCTCTTCTACACGGGCGACTCGCACGCGGTGCAGGGCGACGGCGAGATCAACGGCACCGCGATCGAGGCCTCGCTCTCGCCCACGCTGCAATTCATCGTGCACAAGGGCGCGGGCCGCGCGATGAAATGGCCCAGCGCGGAGGACGCCGACAATTACTACGTGATGGGGATGGACGTCGATCTGGATGCCGCGCTGAAACAGGCGGCGCTGGAAACGGTCGCCTTCCTGCAGCGCGAAAAAGGCCTGTCGCCCGCGGACGCCTATTCGCTCGCGAGCATCGCCGTCAACTACACGGTGGGCGAAGCGGTCGACCAGGTGCAGATGGTGTACGGCGCGATCCCCAAGAAAATTTTCCGTAAGTAGAATCGCAGAGCGCAAAGGAATACCTCGATGCAACGATCCCAGCCGTTTACGCTGGCCGTCCCGGTCAATCACACCGATCACGTCCTCGGGCCGGCGACGGCGAAGGTGACCGTCGTCGAATACGGGGATTTCGAGTGCCCGTCATGCGGCCAGGCTTATCCCGCCGTGAAGATGCTGCTGAAGCGCTTCGGGGAGCGGATGCGTTTCGTATTCCGGCATTTTCCGCTCGTGGAGGTGCATCCCCACGCCGAGCTCGCGGCCGAGGCCGCCGAGGCGGCGGGCGCGCAGCACAAGTTCTGGCCGATGCACAACCTGCTCTTCGAGCACCAGCTGCACCTGAAGCCCGCGAGCCTGAGGCAGTACGCGCTGCAGGCGGAGCTCGACCTGGATCGGTACGACTACGAGATGAAGGAGCACCTTTACCTGCAGCGGGTGCACGAGCACATCGACGGCGGCGTGAAGAGCGGGGTGCGGTCCACTCCCGCGTTTTTCGTCAACGGCGCCGTGGAGGACGTGTCCTTCGGATTGGAACGCCTGGAGAAGGCTGTCGAAGCCGCGCTCGGGAAGTGAGTATTCCGGCTACAAGGTCGCCCCGGGCTGCGCGATCGCCTTCTCGATGAGCTGCCGCACGATCCACTCGTAGGCGTCGTCCACCGAGTCGGTGCGGTGCACGAGCTCGATATCCCTGGCATCGATGGTGCCGTGGCGCGCGAGCGCGTCGAAGTCGATGACCTCGTCCCAGTACTCGGTGCCGAAGAGCACGATCGGCATGGGCTTTTTCATCTTGCGCGTCTGCACCAGGGTCAGCAGCTCGAACAGCTCGTCGAGCGTCCCGTAGCCGCCCGGAAACACGATCACCGCCTTGGCGAGGTACGCGAACCAGAACTTGCGCATGAAGAAGTAATGGAAGTGGAAGGAGAGCTCGCGCGTGACGTAGGGGTTGTCGAATTCTTCCACCGGGATCGATATGGTGAGGCCGACGTTCATGCCGCGCGCCTCGGCCGCGCCGCGGTTTGCCGCCTCCATGATTCCGGGCCCGCCGCCGGTGCACACCACGAAGCGGCGCTCCTCGCGGTCGAGCTCCTTCGACCATTTGGTGAGGCGGGAGGCGAGCTCGCGGGCGGCTTCGTAATAGGCGGACATCTCGAGCGCCATTTGCGCGCGCTCCCGGTCTTTGCCCGCCTTTGCCTTGCGCAGCATTTCCTCGGCGGCCTCGCGCGACTTGACCCGCGCCGAGCCCATGAACACGATGGTGTCGTCGACCTTGTGGTGGTCGAAGCGGCTCTTGGGCTCGAGATACTCGGACAGGATCCGCAGGGCGCGGGCGTCCTTGCTTTCGAGGAAGCCCGGATTCTGGTAGGCCTTGATGGGGGCGTGCTTGCGTTCGGTCATGGGCGGATTCGGTTCTTGTGCATGCAGGGTTCGTCGGCCTTGGCGCACAGTTTACGCATGTATCCACTACAAATCGATAAAAAATTCGCCACATCCGGCGCGCACTCTGGATACCATGTCTCCAACGTCATGAAAAGAAACGTTCTCGCCGCGGCGGCGATTTGCATCTCCCTCCTGGGGGCGTGCGTGTCCGGACCGCGGGATCCTGAGTCCGAGGTGCAGCAACTCGTCGACTCGGGCTACGTCTCCGAGCGGCGCTACCCGACGAAGGCATTGCACGAGGTGTGGGAGCGCGACGACGTCAAGCTCGACGTGTCGTTCATCGCCCCGGACGTCAGTGACGGGGCTCGATTTCCGCTGATCGTCTACCTTCCGGGCCTGGGCGAATCGTCGGCGGCCGGCATCCTATGGCGCGAGGGGTGGGCGCAGTCCGGGTACGCAGTGCTTGCGATTCAGCCGTATGCCTTGACCGAGCGGGTGTGGGCTTCGCGTCGTGCGCGTGAAGGCGACTTTCGGGCCCTGGCAAAGGAGCATTTCTCGGCGGAATCGGCGGCGGCGAGAGTCAGGGATCTGGATTTTGCTCTCCGCGAGCTCAAGCGGCGGGCAGGCGCCGGCGATTCTCCATATGGAACCGCCGACACCTCCAATGTCGTCCTGTCCGGCTTCGACATCGGCGCACGGACCGCATCGCTCGTGTCCGGAGAAAGCGCGGACAGCCGAAAATTGCGGATGAGCGATGCAACAATCCGCGCCCTCATCGTTTTGAGCCCGTTCTTCGAAGGCGCGGCGGCGAGTGCCGAGGAGCGTTTCTCGGACATGGCGTTGCCGGTGCTGTCCATTACCGGTACCGCGGACGCCGATCCACTTTCTCTCCTGCAGGCGCCCTCGCTTCGTCAAGTCCCCTGGAGCGCCATGCCGGCGGGCGATAAATACCTGTTGGTGATCCGGGGCGGCACTCACGCCGTATTCGCTGGCAACGGTTTCTACGAGCCCGGCGGCGCGCGGGAGGCATCGCGGCCGGGCAATGAAGGCGCCGGACAAAACCCACAGGGCCGCGGCCGAGGCCGCCGCGGAGGCGGCGGACAATTCGGCGACCTCCTCTTTGCGGAATCCGACGGTGCTTCGGCATCCGGCACCGACCCGGGGAAAGGCGCGGACTCGCGTCGAAACGGCAAACCCGGGAACGCCGCCACCGGTCCGCAACCCTTCAGCCCGCGGCACATCGCCGCCATCCGGAATGTCAGCACGGCTTTTCTGGACGCAACCGTCAAGGCGAAGACCGACGCCCGCAAATGGCTTGCCGGGGACGCCACACGGTGGCTCGGCGACGCGGCGGTGCTCAAGTTCAGGTAGAGACGGCTTTCCTCATCATCCCGGCTCCTCCGGGAGCGAGACCGTCGTACCGGTCTCCAGAGAGCGGACCACCGCTTCGAAGGCGGCGACCGTCTGCAGCATGTGCGAGGGCGAAATCGGGAACGGGACGCGCTTCTCGATCGCGTCGACGAAGGCTTCGAGCTCCGCGAGCTGCGAGTCCACCGGCTCCATCGCCAGGCGCCGCGGCGGCTCGCCGCTCATTCGGAGCACGAGCTCGGTCTCGCCGAGCACTTCGGCCGAGCCCCGGGTTCCGAAGGCGTGGATGCGCCAGTAAGACGGCGTCGCGCGCACGGTGGCGAGCAGGCCGCTCGTGCCGTCTGCGAACTCGATGAGCGCGGACACCGTATCGAACGGAGCGGGCGGGGGCTTGCGCTCGAGAATCCGTGCGTGGACACGCCGCACCGGCCCGACGAGGCCGACGAGGGTGTCGAGCGCGTGCAGGCCGGCGCCGGTCATGCCGCCGCCGGGAGACTCCGAGGGCAGCGTGCGCCAGCCGTCCGGCACGTTGTTGGAGTTCTCGTTGCTGTTGTGTCCTTCGACGTGCAGGATCTGCCCGAGTGCGCCGGACTCGATCACGCGCTTGAGCTCGCGGACCGCCGGCCACCAGCGCCGGTTGTGCCCGGCTCCGAGCACGACGCCGGCGCCCGCGCACGCGCTTATCATGATCCGCGCGTCGGCTGTGGTCAGCGCGAGCGGCTTTTCGCAAAAGACCGGTTTCCCCGCGCGCGCGCATGCGACGACCTGCTCGCGATGCAGCGAATGAGGCGTGACGAGGACGAGCGCCTGCACGGCGGGATCGGCGAGCGCTTCGGCGAGGTCGGACGAGGGCTTGAAGCCGTGCCGCGAAGCGAGATCGCGCGCGACTTCGGGCGCCGTGTCCACGCCGCGCACGAAGCGGATTCGCCTGCTCTTGCCCTGCACCGATTCGAGAAAGCCTTTTCCCCACCGGCCGAGGCCCACGATGGCGGCGTCGATCATGCGCGTCCGGCGCGGCTCACTCGGGCTGGATACCCGCTTCCTTCGCTTCCCGCGACCATTTGGCGATTTCGCTTTTGATGTAGTCCGCGAACTGATCCGGGTTCATGGGCGCGACATCGAGTCCCATGATCCCGAGGCGCGTCTTCATGTCGGGCCTGGTGATGCTCTTGTTGACGGCGTCGTGGAGCCGGTTGACGACGTTGCGCGGCGTGCCGGCGGGCGCCACCAGGCCGTACCACAGGATCGTCTCGAAGCCGGGAAGCTCTTCGGCGATCGCCGGAATATCGGGCGCGAGCGGGGTGCGCGCGAGAGAGGTCACGCCGAGGCTTTTCATCTTGCCGCCCTTGATCTGCGCGAGTCCGACCGCGAAGTCCGCGAAGGTGAACGAAACCTGGCCCGACAGCGTGTCGGCGACGGCGAGCGGAACGCCCTTGTAGGGCACGTCCACGGTGGAGAATTTGCCGAGGGACTTGAGCTTGGCGATCGACACCTGCGTGCCGGCGGACCCGTAACCCGCCGTGAGCCCGCCGGGCGCGCTCCGCGCATGGGCGACGAATTCGCGAAGATTCCGCGCCGGAAAATCCGAGCGCACCATCAGCATCATCGAGGTCGTGATCAAGCGGATGATCGGAGCGAAGTCCTTCGCCGGATCGTACTGGAGCTTCTTGAAGAGGGCGACGTTGGCCGCCTGCGTGGTGTTGGTGGTGATGAGGATCGTGTAGCCGTCGGGCGCGCTGCGCGCCACTTCGGCGGCGCCAAGGGCGCCGAGTGCGCCCGAGCGGTTCTCGACGACGAAAGGCTGGCCGAGGGATTCGTGCAGCTGCTGGCTCAGGATGCGGGCGACCGTGTCGGGCCCCGCTCCGGCGGGGAAGGGCACGACGAGCTTCACCGGATGGCTGGGGTAATCCTGCGCGGATGCCGCCGCCGCGGCGCCTGCAAGAGCGATCGCGCAGATGAGTTTCAGCATGTTGCCTCCGGGAAACCTCGCGGAGGCAGTGTATCCGGACACTTCGGGCTTTCGCAAGCCGTGCCGCCGTACAATGATTCCGTTCAAATCACGATCGGGGGGCGGGGACATGGATACCGGGGAGCTTTACGAGCGCGGACTCAGGCTTCGGAAGAAAATTTTCGGCGAAAGCAACGTCGAGAAGCGCATGCAATCGATGGGCGAGTTCGGCGCGCCGCTTCAGCACATCGTCAACGCCTACGTCTACGGCGACATTTGGACCCGCCAGGAGCTGCCGAACAAGTCGCGCAGTCTCGCGATGCTCGGGATCACCGCCGCGATCAACCGCCCGGAGGAATTCCGCATCCACGTGAAGGGTGCGCTCGCCAACGGCTGCACGCGGGAGGAGATTCGTGAAGTGCTCCTGCTCGTGGCGATGTACTGCGGCGTTCCGGCCTCGAACGAAGCGCACCGCATCGCGCTGGAGGTCTTCGGCGAAGCCTAGGCACGCTGTCGGCGGGATCTAGAAATTCACCCCCAGCCACGACCTGACCTGCTGGTGCAGGTCGCCTTCGAAGTCCTCGCGCTTTCCCTGGGCAGTGATCTCGCCCAGGCTCAGCACGTAGATGTACCCGGACATCTGCACCACGCGGCGCACGTTGTGGTCCACCAGCAGGATGGTCATGCCCTGCGCGGTGAACAGGTCGATCCAGCGATACACCTCGGCGGCGATCCGGGGCGCGAGGCCGATGCTCGGCTCGTCGACGAGGCACAGCCGCGGGCGCACCACGTATGCCTTGGCGAACTCGACCATCTTCTGCTGGCCGCCGGAGAGATCGCCCGCCTGGGCGCGCAGCTTCTCCCGGATCACCGGGAAGTGCGCGAGCATCTCGTCGAAGCGCGCCTGGACGTCCAGCTCCTGCGCGCGCGCCAGGTGCTCGAGCGGCAGGCGCAGGTTGTCGGCAACGCTCATGTAGGGGAACAGGCTCGACTCCTGCGGGATGTAGCCGATGCCGCGATCGATGAGCCGGTGCGGTGCGATGCCGGTCACGTCGGCGCCGTCGTAACGCACGGCTCCCGCCTTCGGACGCAGAAAGCCGCAGAGCGTCTTCATCAGCGTGGACTTGCCGGCGCCGTTCAGGCCGATAAGCCCCGTGATACGCCCTGTCTCCACGGCCAGGGTGACGTTGCGCAGGACGTCGATGTCGGCGGCGTAGCCGGCAGTGACGCCGGACATTTCGAGCAGCGCGCTCATGCGTGGCCTTCTGTCATCCTGAGCGGGCCCCAAACGGCCCTCGGAATGACATTGCTGAGGTTCGCGATCATGCGGCGGCCTCCCCGCCCAGATACGCCTCGATCACCGAGCGCTCGTTCAGCACCGTGCGCGTCGGGCCGTCGGCGATGACGGCGCCGGCGTTCATGCAGATCGTGCGCGGGCACAGCTCGACGATCACGGGCATGTCGTGGCTGACGACGAGGAACGTCTGTCCGCCGGCGTGGCGCGACCGGATGAAGCGGGCCATGGTCTCCTTCATTGCCGGATGCACGGCGGCGAAGGGCTCGTCGAGCAGCGCGATCCTCGGCGGGGACATGAAGCAGCAGCCGAACTCGAGCAGCTTCTGCTGGCCGCCGGAGAGCTGGCCCGCGTCCATGTCGCGCACGCGCGCGAGGGTCAGCTCCTCGAGCAGCCGCTCGGCGCGGGCGAGCGCCGCCGCGTAGGCAAGGCCGAGGGCGCGGCCGGCGGTCATCAGGTTGTCGAGCGCGCTCATGCGGCGGAACACGCGCGTGAGCTGGAACATGCGCTGCAGGCCGCGCGCCGCGATGCGCTCGGGTTTCAGTCCCTGGATCGCCTCGCCCTCCAGGCGCACCTCGCCCGCGTCGGCCCGCTGCTGTCCGGAGAGGATGTTGAGCAGGGTCGTTTTGCCCGAGCCGTTCGGCCCGATGAGGCCGACCAGCTCGCCGCGGCCGATGGCGAAGCTCACGCGGTCGACGGCGCGCAGGCCGCCGAAGGCGCGCGACACGTTGGAGACCGCAAGGCAGCTCACGCCGCCGCCTTTTTCAAGGCGCGCCGCACGAGGCCCCACAGCCCTTCGCGGAAGAAGCGCGCGATCAGGATCACCAGCAGCGCGAACACGATCAGCTGGATCCCGCCCACCTCGCGCAGCATCTCCGAGCTGACGTAGACGAGCAGCGCGGCGGCCAGCGGACCGATGAGGCTGCCGATTCCGCCGATCACGACCATGCAGATCACCAGGCCCGTCTGCGAGATCAGCCCGAGCTCCGGGCTCACCAGCTGGCTGAAGTGCGCGTAGAGAGCGCCCGCGAGGCCGCTCACGGCGGTGCTCAGCGTGAAGGCGACTGTCTTCCACAGCACCACGTCCACGCCGCGGCTGGCGGCCGCGACCTCGTCGTCGCGGATCGCCTGCAGGAACAACCCGGCGCGCGAGCGCAGCAGCAGGTAGAGGCCGCCTTGAGCAGCGGCGAGCACCGCCACGAACAGGTAGTAGTACGCGAGCCGGCTCTCGAACAGCCCGGGAACGTTGAGGCCCAGGTCGCCGCGGGTGAAGCCGTAGGAATTGCCGATCACGAGCCGCATGATCTCGGCGAACGAGAGCGTGGTGAGCGCGAGATACGGCCCGCGCAGTCGCAGCACGATGAGCCCGAGGACCGCGCCGATCGCGCCGGCGGCGAGGATGGAGGCGGGAATGCCGAGCGAGGGCGCGATCTTCCAGTGGTAGGCGAGCAGCCCCGTGGTGTAGGCCCCGATCATGGCGAAGCAGGCGGGCGCCATCGAGAACTGGCCGGTGTAGCCGGCGAGCAGGTTCCAGCCCGCTGCGAGCAGCGCGAAGTACATCGAGACGATGAGCACGCCGAGCCAGTACGGATTGTCGATCGCGAGCGGCGCGATCGCGAGCAGCGCGAGCAGTCCGAGCGAAAGCCGGAACTCGACCGCCATGCGCCGCGCGGAGCTGTCCATCACACCTCGCGTCCGCGCTCGCCGAACAGGCCTTGCGGGCGGAAGATCAGAACGAGCATGAGGATCACCAGGCCGAAAGTGTCGCGGTAATCGTAGGAAATGTAGACCGCGCCGAAGCTCTCGAGCACGCCGAGCGCGAGGCTCGCGGCGATGCTCCCGGGCATCGAGCCCATTCCGCCGAGCACGACGATGACGTAGGACTTGATCGCCGGGAAGGCGCCGACGTCGGGCGAGGCGTTGATGATGGGCGCGAGCAGCGCGCCCGAGAGAGCGGCGAGCGCGCCCGAGAGCGCGAACACGAGGCTGCTCGCGCGCGTCGTGTCTATGCCCGCGAGCGACGCGCCGAGGCGGTTCTGCGCGACCGCGCGGATCTGCCGGCCCCAGAACGAATAGCGCAGGAACAGCGCGAGGCCCGCGATCGTTGCGAGCGAGATGCCGGTGGCGACCAGCTTCTGGCCGGAGAGCATGATGGGTCCCAGCGCCATGCGCGGGATGTCGAGCAGCGCCGGACCGCGCTGCGGGTACGGCCCGACCACCTTGTCGACGAGATTGATGAGCAGGAGCGACAGCGCGAAGGTCACCACCACCGCGTACTCGTCGCGCATCAGGCCCCAGGAGGAGTAGCCGGCGTAGAGCGGGCGCATGAGCGTGCGCTCGGTCAGCCAGCCCACGGACGCGCCTCCGGCGAGCGCGAGCGGCAGCGCGAGCCAGGGATCGAAGCCGAGCTTGAACGCCGCGAGCGTGTAGATGTAGGCGCCCACCATGTAGAACTCGCCGTGGGCGAAGTTCACCACCTTCAGGATGCCGAAGATGAGCGTGAGGCCGACCGCCATCAGCGCGTAGAACAGGCCGATGATCAGGCCGTTGATGAAGAGATCAACGTTGAGCATGTCGGCTCGTCGCGTTCACCGCGGCGCGGGCTCTGTCGGGTATCCCCTCCTCATTCGAGGAGGGGTGCCCCGAAGGGGCGGGGTGGTGGTCCCTCTCGACCACCCCGGCGCTTCGCGCCACCCCTCCTTTCCAAGGAGGGGAAAGGGCGGCGCTTACTTCGCCGGCTTCTGCAGTTTGCCGACCGCGAGCGGGATCCCGGGCCCCTGGACCAGCAGGCTCTTGCTCACCGGCTGGTTGATTTCGGTGAGCTGGTAGTTCACGTAGGGAATGTCCACCCACTGGTGGAACTTGTAGCCGGGTTCCTTCGAGAACCGGAACTCCCCGCGCACGCCCTCGAATTTCATGTTTTCGAGCGCTTTGATCATGGCGTTCGGGTCGGTGCTTTTCGCCTGCTTGATCGCTTCGACGATCAGCAAAAGCGAATCCGCAGCCTGGAAGATGAGCCGGTTCGGCTCGTTCTTGGTGCGCTGCTGATAGGTCTTCGCCACCTCCAGCCCGAGCTTGGGGGTTTTCATCTGCGGGTGGTACAGCCCGAACTCGAGCATGTATTTCCCGGCTTCCTTCACGTTCTGCCAGAAATCGGGATAGTCGGCGATGCCCGCGCCGTCGTAGAGCCAGGTCTTCGCCGAGGGCGCGACGCCCTGCTCGTAGAGCTGGTTCATCACGATGTAGGCGGCGGGCGGCAGCAGCATCGTGAGGATCATGTCGGGCGGATTGGCTCGCAGCGGCAGCACCGCGGGGGTGAAGTCCTTGCCCGCGCGGTCGAGCGTCTCGTACTTGTACTCGACGTCCGGCGCCTTCTGCTTGAGCGCTTCTGCGACCGCCTTGGCCTGCCCGATGCCGTAGTCGGTGTTCTCGACGAACGCGATCACGCGCTTCACTTTCATGGCGGCGATGGTTTCCGCCATGGCCAGGCCGACCCGCGAGTTGTAGTTGCCCGGGTTGAACACCTGGGGATACTCCTTCTTGCGCACGTCGTCCGACCAGCAGTTGGTGTTCACGTAGGGAACGTTGTAGCGCTTCGCCACTTCGATCTCGGCGAGGCACACCGAGCTCTGGTGGCCGCCGGTGACGGCGACGACCTTGTCGCGCGTGATCAGCTTTTCCGTTGCCGCGCGGCCTTTCTCGGGGACGCCCTGGTTGTCCTCGTAGACGAGCTCGATCTGGCGTCCGAGGACGCCGCCCGCCTTGTTCACGTGCTCCTTGATGATCTCCAGGCCGTCCTTCACCTGCGTGCCCTGCACCACCGAGCCTGGCGGCGATTGCGCGATGCTGATGCCGATCTTGACCGGGTCGGCGGCGTGGACGGCAATCGAGAAGCCGGCGGCTGCAGCCGCGGCCGCGAGCCGCCATTGTCGGGACGGGATGTTCATCGGGTGCTCCTCCATGGGGACGATCGGATCCGGCGTCGCCGCAGTATGCATGATTCCCCGCTTGCGGTCAGGGGCCCTTGCCGGCCGTGCGATAGAGCTCCGCCGTCGGCACCATGCGCCCGTGCAGCGGCAGGATGCGCTCGACCGCGAGCTTCAGTTGCTCGATGTTCTCGACGAGGTTTACATTGTTGCCGTTCGGCGGAGTCGGCGCCTGCGCGTCGGGCGGCAGCGGAGTGTAGGCGTCGGCTTCGATCAGCAGCTTCTCCCTGGGCAGGTACACGATCAGGAAGGTGTCGGTGTGCACGCTGTTCTTCAGGCGATGGATCTCGATCGTGCGCGCACCGTCGGTAAGGACGCGCTTCTCGCCCACGCCTTCGATCTTAGGTTGCTTGCCCGATTTCGCGAGCGCGTCCGGGGCGATGCGGTTCGGGATGATGAAGGCCTTTTCGAAGTAGGGCTTGTTCTGCGACTGGGTGATGATCGTCGCGCCTTCGGCGGCCGCCGCACGCAGCCCCCCCGCGTGATCGAAATGGGTGTGGGAGTTGACGACGTAGCGGATCGGCTTGCCCGGGACGAGTTTCTTCACCGCTTCGAACACCGGCAGCGCGCGTTCGTCGTACAGCGGGCTCTCGACCAGCACGACGTGGTCCTTCATCTCGATGGCCACGCTGTTGTGCGATCCGCCGGAGACGAACCACACGCCCTCGGCGGCCTGCTCGGCCGTGACGCGCTCGGTGCTGACCGCGCGCACATTGTCCGGGACCTGGATGTCCGAGGGCCCGTTGGGCTGGACTTCCTTCACCGCGAGGTCGAGCACCATGTATCCGCCTTGCCTCTGCACGATGCGGGTCGGGAATTTCACGCCGCCGAAATCGCGGTAGTCGGAGTACGTGGCGGCAGTCGTGATGTCTCCGAGCACCGGATTGGATGCGCGCGATTCCACCCGCTCGACGAGCAAGTCCGTGCTGAGGTACGCGGTCGCCGAGAATGCGCCGGGCACGCTGAAGGACACGATGGGGAGTTTCTTCCCGCCTTGCGTGTGCCACTTGAGGTCGGCCTTGTTCTTCATCGCGGCCTTGATCACGCCGTGCGGCGTGGTCCACAGGTCCTGCGTGCGGCCGGCTACCGCGGCAAGCGCCGGCGCGGGCGCGGGCCCGGTCTGGTTCCACGCGTACGTGCCGCTCAACGCCTGGGTGACTTTCTGTTCGCCGGTCAGCGGCGCGGCGCCGCCGCCGGTGGGCTCGGCGCGGCTGCGCACGAACTCCTCGCGAAACGCGGCGCCGTCGTAGTCGATCAGCCGCGCGTAGCTCGGGTAGTTCATCTTCGGCCACGCCATGCCGGGCTTGTAGGCCTGCCCGAACGACGCGGCAGAGCCGCTGCCCGAGTAGCGGATCGTCTTCAGGGTCGCCGCGCCCATCGCTTTCGCGGCGCTGTCCAGCACCGCCGTCGCGTCCTCGCCGAAAGCGCTTCCCGATACGACGAGGGCGAGCGCCGCGGCGAGAACTGCGAGCTTGCTGCGGTTGATGTCAGGTCTCATGGTCTCCTCCTTCTGCGCGGTCGACAGGCCGACCGGGGTGTTATATTCCGCTTCTGCTCCGGGCTGCATGTTACTCCGCCCGCCGCGCCCGTGAGTGGATTTCCCACCTGATCTGAAACGAGGTCGCAATGCTCCGCTATCGCTTCAGCCTCTTTGGTTTGCTGCTGGTCTCGCTCTGCGCTTTGGCACAGCCGAAAGCGCCCTACTATCCCGACGCGGTCTGGCAGCGCAAGACGCCGGCGGAAGCGGGCGTCAACGCGCAGCTGCTCAAGGACGCGATCGATTTCGCCGTCGCCGGCGAAACGCGCAATCCGCGCGACCTGACGCTGAACCATTACCAGACCTTCGGGCGCGAGCCGTTCGGCTACGCGATCGGCCCGATCAAGGATCGCGGCGACCAGACCGGCGTCGTCGTCCACAAGGGCTACATCGTCGCCGAATGGGGCGAGCCGCTGCGCGTCGACATGACGCACAGCGTGACCAAGAGCCTGCTCTCGAGCGTCGTCGGCATCGCCTACGACAGGGGCATGATCAAGAGCATCGACGATCCGGTGAGGGACTACGTCGCGCCGATCCAGCTTTACAATCCTGCCGCCGGCGGCGACAAGTCCGACCGCCTCGGTCGCTCCGAATTGCTGTTCCTGTTCGAGACCCCGCACAACCGCACCATCACCTGGAATCACCTGCTGCGGCAGACGAGCGACTGGGAGGGGACGCTGTGGGGCAAGCCCGACTGGGCGGATCGTCCGACCGACAAGCCGGGCGAATGGCTGACGCGCCCGCGCAACAAGCCGGGCACCGTATACAAGTACAACGACGTGCGCGTCAACGTGCTCGCGCTCGCCGCGCTCAACCTCTGGCGCCGCCCGCTGCCCCAGGTGCTCAAGGAAACCATCATGGACCCGATCGGCGCTTCGAACACCTGGCGCTGGTTCGGCTACGAGAATTCGTGGATCGTTCTGGATGGCAGCGCCGTGCAGTCGGCGACGGGAGGAGGGCACTGGGGCGGGGGGATGTTCATCAACGCCTACGACATGGCCCGGTTCGGTTATTTCACGCTGCGCCGCGGCAAGTGGAAGGAGCGCCAGCTGCTCTCGAACCAGTGGGTCGACTGGGCGCTCACGCCGACGCCGGCCGAGCCGAGCTACGGCTTCATGAATTGGTACAACAACAAGGACAAGAAGCTTTTTCCGAGCGCGCCTGCGAGCGCTTTCGCGCATATCGGGAACGGCACCAACATCGTCTACGTCGACCCGGACCACGACGTCGTGGCCGTCGTGCGCTGGATCGAGCGCGGGGCGATCGACCAATTCATCAAGCGGCTGCTCGCGGCCGTGCCCTGAGCGGCTCCTGCGCTTCGCGAGTTATCAACAAATTCTGTGCATAGCCTGTGAGTATTCCGCGTGCATTTGCTCGGGATGCTGCGCGGAACGGGGAGTTCTATCGGGCTGATTAATCCCTGTGCAGGAGCTGGCCCGAGTCTTGCCCGGGTAGCTACGCCTTCGGCGCCGGATGGATGTTGTCCACCCAATGCACTTCTTCGGGCTTTTCGACGACCGGGATGTCGAGGTTCACCACCACGGGCTCCTGGCCGCTCCGGACCAGAACGCATGAGAGCGGCTGCTGGTCGCTCGCGTTGATTTCCTGGTGCGGTACGTAGGGCGGCACGTAGATGAAATCGCCCGGCCCCGCTTCAGCGACGAATTCGAGCCTGTCGCCCCAGCGCATGCGGGCGCGGCCGCTGACCACGTAGATCACGCTCTCGACCGGCCCGTGATGGTGCGCGCCGGTCTTAGCCTTGGGATGGATGACGACTGTCCCGGCCCAGACCTTCTCCGCTCCCGCGCGCGCGTTGGTGATTGCCGCGGCGCGGTTCATGCCGGGCGTCTGCGGCGTGTTGATGTCCAGCTCGTTCGCGTGCACGACGCGAACGCCGCGGTGCTTCCATTTCGATTTCGTGTCCATGTCCGGCCTCCTTGCCGACCCCGATTCCATGCGCTCTACAAGGCCGGACGAGGGAAATTCGCTTGCCCGCCTCGAGTTGAGCGTAGTATGTATCGTCTCCGTCTTCAAGGAGGCTGTCATGGCTTCCCCGACACAGCCCGTAGCGAATCCCGGCGCCCAGGACCTTGCGTCGCGGATTTACGTCGAATTGGTCGGCCGCGCTTTCCTCAGGGTCGAGAATGCCGCGGTGTTCAAGCCCGATCCGGCAGGGCTCGCAAAGCTCAGCCTGCAGCTCGCCGAAACGTTCCGCAAGGTGGAGAAAGTGTTCAACGCGGCCGCGGGACCGCAGAACGTCGGCTACAACGTCGAGCTTACCGATATGGCCAAATGGGACAAGTAGGGGCAGTGCATTCATGACCAGCCTGTCTTTGCGCGAGAGCGTGCTGGCCTTCATGACGTTGAATCCCACCGCATGGCGCATCAAGGCCCTCGCGGCGAAGCTCGGCGTAGGCGTGCAGCGCATGGGGCTCGAGCTCTCGCAGCTCAATGCCGAGGGCAAGCTCGTATCCTGTACCGTCAGGGCTCCGGGCCGGCAGCCCGAGGAGGAGTATCGCATCGCTGCGATCGAGCAGAAGGTGGATCCGCACCACTTCGTCATCAGCAGGAAAACCAACGTGCGCCTGCGCGGGGCGGGCTGAGGGGAACTTCCCCTGTCGCTGCCGCTTGCCGCGGCGGCGGACAGAAAGCCCCACCGCAGCAGATTCTCCGACGCAAGACTCCCGAGGCGGAATAACCCGCCTCTCGACGATGTATACGGGAGCCCTGTTCCCTATTTATCGTTCGAGGAAGAAGGAGGACTTGCCATGTTGAAGAAGATGTCGGTTTGTGTGCTGTTCTTCGGGATCGTCACTCCGCTTTCGGCGGCTGCGGACGACTCTCTCGTGAAATTCAAAGGCGGTATCGGAGTCATTCCCGTCTCGGCCGGCGTGGCGGTCGCCCCGACACTGGCGACGGCGCAGATCGTCGAGAGCGTGAGCCGGAACATCGTCCGTGGAGTCCAACCTCCCGGCCAGCTCTGGACGATCGCCGATCTCAGGGCCGACGTGAAAGCCGACGGCAGCATCAGGGTCAGAGGTCGCGGCCTTCTGCTCGCCGGGGGCAACAACATCGGGGGCAACGCGAATCAAAGCGTGTTCGCCACGCTGATATGCGAAGCCGCGGCTCCGTTTACGCTGCGCAACACGACCGTGGCCGTCCCGCTCGAGCTCAACGGCGATTTTCGGATCGACGATGTGCTGACTCCGGCGCCGCTCGATTGCGCGAGCCCGGTGCTGCTCATCCGCAATCCGGCCGGCGCATGGTTCGCGGCCGGGATCCTGAAGCG
>Ga0193745_1000091_pt1 | contig 15881 bp, 15 predicted proteins | sample L1a2metaG_FD_145899 | JGI IMG/M metagenome (GOLD analysis project Ga0193745, IMG submission 145899) | Soil microbial communities from a riparian zone of the East river system, Colorado, United States - L1a2 | ecosystem: Environmental > Terrestrial > Soil > Riparian zone | place: USA: East River... | reverse complement strand
GTTTCGTCTGCCCAACGTGCTGGTTCCCCGTGTCATGGGTTTCGGGTTGGGGCACGAGTTGGCTCTGCTGCATCGAGCGGACCTATTTATGGGCAGTTCCAGCGGCTTTGCCACCATGGCCACGTTCTGCAATAAGCCATATGTAATCACCAATATCCAACACTTATTTTCGCAATACATCGACGTTCCCATCGGCGGGCGCCACTATCCCTTCGGCAACGAAAACCAAGTCCTCTATTGGGAAACGGAAACCCAGGACGTGCTGCTCGAGTGCTTCGAAGAACTCCATACGCGGGTGCGCGGAAAGTCGGTATCGTGAAGATGGAAAGCAAGGTGGTATTTCTTGGACGGCGACTGCTCAACGCATTGCGCCGGCTGGGGTTTTTCCCGTTTACATTGCTCTACGTGGTGATCAACGCCGCGATCAGAGTGGTCAAACTGCGCCAGGGTCACAAGGTCCTCCGCGTAGGAGAAGTGACAGGCGAGGCTATAGACCTGCCGCGCAGTGTGATGATCTGGCTCGACCGTGTTGCCACCGGCCTCCCAGAACCCCGATTCGACATCTCCTTAAGGCTGCCGGGCGAGGCTGACGATATCAACCTTCATGATGTCTTTTCGGTCCTGCTGACATCCCCACGCCTCCGATCTGTCGGCTTGTACTGGGATTCGTCGAGTTTGGCCGATGACCTGCCGCTATGGCAGGCGAAACAGGGCCGGAACGATCAGACGGTTTGGGCGACGCCGTATGAGAATCTCGGTTCGCTGAGCTTCAAGCAGATGCAAGAGTTCTTCAAGGGTGACTATGTGGGTATCGTGCTGCCGATCGCGGCCGCCCGCGATATGCAGACCTTGCTCAAGCGTCAGGCAGGAGGTGCCTATGCTGCCTGCCTGAACGTACCGGTGGAACAGCGGTCGCTGGTCGCCGCGGTAGAGGCGGCGCGCCCCGATGTCCGGTTCTTCGACTTGGCGCCTTACGCATCACCGCCGGCTGCTAGGGCAGCCAACAGCCAGGAACTCTACGGCTATGGGCTGAGCCTGCACGAGCGCATGGCTTTGGTGCAGGCGGCAGATGCGTATGTGGGGAATTTTGACGAATTGGGCTGCGCCTCGCTGGTTTCCGGGCGGCCGGCGGTTCTGCTCGGCGGCGGGACCGGCGCGCAGCCCGATCGCATCAGCCGCGGCGATACTGCCGTGTGGTTCCCGGACCCGGTGGAACCGACGACATTGGCCAAGGCGGTGCTTCAATTCCTGTCCCGTCAAATCGGACCGGCCGGGAATTGATAGCCGAACATGACGACAGTGTCTGCGGTGTGCGACTCATCGTATGCACCGTGATTTTTTTGGCGCTGGTGTGGTTCGCAACGTGGCGGCGGATTCCCGTGGAGTGATCACGCGCGCATCGTGTTGTTCAATTCTTACACCTTTATCCTATTCTTTCTGCCGTGTGTGTTGGGTGGGTTTGCCCTGGCGGCGAGGTACGGCGGCAGGCGGCTGGCGGTACCGTGGCTCATCGTCGCCTCACTGTTCTATTACGGTTGGTGGAATCCTCGCTTCCTTCTGGTCCTGGTGTTGTCAATGCTGGTCAACGCCGCGCTTGGCAAGTATTTATGCGAGGCGCACGGCTCGCCAGCGCAGCGTCGCGCTGCGCGCAACATCGGGATCGCATTTAACCTGCTGCTTCTCGGCTTCTTCAAATATACCGATTTTCTAGTTTTCAACCTGAATAGCCTGTTTGGTAGCGATATCAAGGTAGACGAGATCGTATTGCCGATCGGGATTTCCTTTTTCACGTTCTTGCAGATCGCCTTTCTGGTCGACGCCTACCGCCGAGATGTAGTGGACTTCAGCCTGACAAACTATTTTCTGTTCGTGAGTTTTTTCCCCCATCTCATCGCGGGACCTATTGTCCATCATAAGGAAATGATGCCGCAATTCGCTGGCATCCGCCGGGGCTGCCTCGACCCACTCAATATTGCTATTGGTCTCAGCATCTTCACAGTCGGGCTGTTCAAGAAAACCGTCATTGCTGACAACACCGCCAGGTTAGCAGATCCCGTGTTTCTGGCCGTAGCCGCCGGCACTCCGCTTAACGCGGCAACGGCCTGGACCGGGGCGCTTGCCTATACCTTCCAGATCTATTTCGACTTTTCCGGCTACTCCGACATGGCGATCGGACTGGCGAGATTGTTCGGCATCGTGTTCCCGCTGAATTTTTATTCGCCGTACCGTGCCGTCAATATAATCGAGTTCTGGCGGCGTTGGCACATGACCCTGTCCCGCTTCTTGCGCAATTACCTTTATATTCCGCTGGGCGGCAACCGGCTTGGCGAGCGTCGCCGTTACGCTAATCTGATTCTAGTCATGTTACTGGGAGGGCTTTGGCACGGCGCCGCCTGGACATTTGTCTTGTGGGGTGGTCTGCACGGCCTGTTCCTGGTGATCAACCACGGCTGGCGATATCTCCGAGAGCGGTTCGCCATGCCGATGACCGCCGGCGCGGTTTGGACTCGTCTGCTTGCCTTGCTGCTGACCTTTGTTTGCGTTACTTTCGCCTGGGTGATATTCCGTGCTGACACGGTGGACCATGCCTTACGCATGCTTGCCAGCATGTGCTTACAGGGACCGAAAAACGCGAGCAACTTACGGGATCTACTTGCCCCCCGCGGTACCATGACAATCGGTACGCTTTTACAGGAATTTGGCGTTGGGACATGGCTGGTGGGTGTGGCCGCGATTGCATTTCTTGCACCGAACACTTCTGTGTTGTTCCGCAATTACAATCAGGCTCTACCAATGTTGGTCACACTGTCAGACCGGCTGTTAGTTTGGCGGCCGACCATGGCTTGGGGGGTGGCAATCGGAGTTCTCTTCGTTGTCGCGGTGTTACATCTAACGCATATCACGCCATTCCTCTACTTTCAGTTCTGATCACCTTGCCCGTAAGGTACGTCAAAATTTTTGCGGTCACGGTTTTGGGACTGGGTTGTCTGGTCTTGGTTGTGACAGCAGTCGTCGATCCTTATGGGGTCTCCCCACTCGGTATCAATTTGCCTCGTTTCAATGCGAACAAATATAAGCGCGTCGATGTTGACAGACTGATCAAGCCAGTCGAGGTGCTGCAGAAGCAGCCCAGAACTATCTTCATAGGCACATCCCGAGTTCACGAGTCTCTGGATCCCAGTCGGTTCACCGGGAGTCGTTTCGCGCCTGCCTACAATGCCTCGATCCCTAATATTACGCTGGCCGAGACACTCGGTTATCTTAAGGAATTCTCTGCGCTTGATGATAAGTTGAAATATGTATTTATCGAATTATTTTTTCCACAATTCAACATGTATGGCCAAACCGTCTCGGGCCAGGATAAATCACCTATGGATTTGGCGTCGGACCTAACTTCTTTGTTCTTCTCTATTGACGCACTGGTAAACGCACGGCTGACTGTAAAGTTAAACATCCAAGGAAAGGAAATGGGCGCATATGTTAATGAAACGGGACGATACCAGTTTCCACCGAACCACGGCCCTAATCCTTCCTTGAACTTTCATGGATTTCCATTGTTTATGCTCAAGGCTCACCAGCCGTTAATCAAAAGCGATAGAAATTGGACGCTCGATGAACCGTCGTTCAGCATGCTTGATAAGATCGTCAAATTTGGACACGAACGAAATATCGAGGTGGTTTTCCTAATCCTCCCCAACCACCCCATATACGATCATTTTTATTTGGTTAACGGTCATTGGGGTCTAATAGACTGGCAAGAGTGGAAACGCCGGCTAGCGAAATATCCTAATGTGATCGATTTCTCCCCCTACAACGAGATCGGGGATGAAAAAATCTCCGAGCACGTAAAATACTGGTTTGATCCGATCCATCCCAGCGTGACAGTCGGTGATATGGTTCTCTCGGCCTTGGTCCCTGGTCTTGAGTCGGCGGTACCGCAGAACTTCAGGGCAGATCTGAACGTCGATACCGTCGATGCTCGTTTGCGAGAGACACAGGAGAAGCTTGCTGCCTGGATTACCGCGAATCCCGAGTATCTGACCGCTTATCGTGACGCCGTTGTGCAACTGGCTCCAGCTTCCGCGGCAGATAATTACTCCCATGAGTAAAGAGCATATCTTGAGCAGTGATGTACACGTGATCGAGCCGACAAAGGGTCTTCGGCTGGCCGATCCCTTCGAACTCTGGCGGTGGCGCGAGCTGTTCGTCGCCTTGATGGTGCGCGACATTGCCGTGCGCTATAAGCAGACCGCCATCGGCATCGCCTGGGTAGTCATCCAGCCGCTGGCCACGGTCGCGATCTTTTCCTTTCTGCTCGGGAAGATCGGCAACGTGCCGACCGGCGGTCTGCCGTATCCGCTGTTCGCCTTTTCCGCCATGGTGCCCTGGCAGGTATTTCCCCGGGCGCTGATGGAGGCTGCACGGTAACATCCCCAGGCCAGCCCGCACCTTATCAGCCTCGACAGTCCGGTCGCCTTCAGCGTACCCAGGGAAATTACTGTACATGCGGCTTGGGATTGGCTGCAGCAGGGGAATGTACATGCTTGAGATCATCCGCTCGGTTCTGGAAAGAAATCTTGGCGACGTCCGGCGACCCGTCGCGTGTCGCTCATGTCGCAGCAACGTCGAACCTCGGACGTTCTGAACCTTAGCCTCAACCTGAACTTCGAACCTTGAACCATTTCCATGCACCTTCACCACGAGTCGAAGTCAGCAGTCATGCCAGACCATATTTTGTAGACCCGAGGCGCGTGCAGCGGCCAGCCTGCAACCAAGGGCGTCCACCTGTACACTACACATTTCCGGGAGCGAAGACGACTTTACCCAGGGGCGCCGCCGCATGCGTGCGCCGGGGTAGAATAAGACTCCCGATCCCTTTTCCCTCCCTTTCCGACCCCTTTCCCCTCCCTTTTGAAGAATGGGCATACGGGACCATGAAACTAATCCAAATATATTGAAAACTCTCTACCCTGAATGATGTTCACTGCTTATTAGGAAAAAGATGATGGACAATCAGAGTGTGCTAGTTATCGAGGCAGGTAGGGCGGAAGGCCATTATTGGAAAGACCTGTGGCGATACCGCGAGCTATTTTATTTCCTTGCCTGGCGGGATATTCTTGTCCGCTATAAGCAGACAGTCATAGGTTTGGCATGGGCATTGATCAGGCCGTTCCTGACCATGGTCGTATTTGTGGTCGTGTTCGGCAAACTGGCCAAACTGCCTTCCGAAGGTGTGCCCTATCCGATTCTGGTTTTTGCCGCGCTCCTGCCATGGCAATTCTTTGCCAATGCATTTACCGAAGCGGGCAATAGCTTGATCAGCAATGCCAACATGATTTCCAAAGTTTACTTTCCCCGTTTGGTAGTGCCCACCAGTGCAGTGATCGTGAGTTTTGTCGATTTTCTGATTTCGGGGATAATTCTGGTTGGTTTGATGCTCTGGTACGGGTTTGCGCCTGATTGGAGAATCTTTACCCTGCCACTGTTCATTTTTATCGCCTTTGCGGCTGCAATGGGTGCAGGACTCTGGACTGCGGCGCTAAATGTCAAATACCGGGATTTTCGTTACATCATTCCCTTTGTGGTGCAGTTCGGACTTTACGTTTCGCCGGTGGGGTTTAGCAGCACTATTGTTCCTGAACAATGGCGGTTACTTTATTCCATCAATCCGATGGTGGGCGTGATCGATGGTTTCCGCTGGGCTATCCTGGGGGGCACTACTAAACTTTACTGGCCCGGCTTCATGTTCTCTCTCTTTCTGGTTCTGGTGATGTTAGTCACCGGGATAATTTATTTCCGTAAAACGGAAAAAACCTTTGCGGACGTAATCTAATGTCGCCTGTCATTGCTGTCGAAAATCTCTCGAAGAAATACATCATCGGTCACAAGAAACAGGAGCGCTATACCGCGTTGCGCGATGTTCTGGCAAATGGCGCCAAGCGTTTTACATATAAACTGACACATCCCTTAGCTGGGCCACAAAATGACTCAGAACACGAGGAGTTTTGGGCGCTCAAGAATGTTAGCTTCGATATCCAGCAGGGCGACCGGGTGGGTATCATCGGGCGCAATGGAGCAGGGAAGTCCACCCTGCTTAAAATCCTGAGTCGCATTACGGAGCCGACATCTGGGAGAGTTTCCATCAAGGGCCGCGTGGCCAGTCTACTGGAAGTCGGCACAGGATTTCACCCCGAGCTCACCGGACGGGAAAATATTTTTCTGAATGGTGCGATCCTCGGCATGCGCAAGGTCGAGATCAAGAAAAATTTCGATGAGATCGTCGCATTTGCTGAAGTGGATAGATTTCTGGATACCCCGGTCAAGCGATATTCCAGCGGCATGTATGTCCGGCTGGCTTTTGCGGTGGCCGCGCATCTGGATCCGGAGATACTTATCGTAGATGAGGTGCTGGCAGTGGGGGATGCGCAGTTCCAGAAAAAATGCCTCGGAAAAATGGAAGAGGTGGGTAAGGAGGGGCGGACGGTTTTGTTCGTCAGTCATAATATGGCGATGATTTCTAATTTATGCCAGAAGGGCATATTTCTTGAGGGTGGAAAAATTTCTCTTCAGGGCGAGGCTTCACAAGCTATTCAAAAATATTATCAGAGTGCAAACGAAAAGAGTGAAGTGCATAACCGAGGTATTGGAAGTGAGGCCGTAGAGCTTCTCAGCGTTGAACTGGTAGGTTTGAGCGGGGCTTTGGAAACGACTATTCATGATAAGTTAACGATACGCATGAAGTATAAAATCAAAAAGGCAATAGATGCTCGATGCGTGCCAAATTTTCACTTTTTTGCGCCAGATGGTAGTTATATATTTGTCTCAGTTGCCAATGAAATCTCTAAATTGCCTCCCGGGGTTTACCAGGCAGATTGTAGGGTCCCTGGTGGATTGTTGAATGAAGGGACCTATTTCGTCGGTGTTGCGATTACCAGCTATTTTGACTCGGGAACCTACGACGTAGAGTTTTTTGACCGTAACGCTTTAATGTTTAATATTATAGACCCGATGGATGCAAGATCCAATCGTTACGGATACGCTGGACCAGTGCCAGGGGTTCTGCGGCCCAAATTAGATTGGCAAATTTCCAGGAGGGACGAATGAAAGCCGTTATTCTCGCCGGTGGATTAGGTACTCGCATAAGCGAAGAATCATCCACGCGTCCCAAACCGATGGTAGAGATTGGCGGCAAGCCCATCTTGTGGCACATCATGAAAGTCTATTCCTCGCACGGTATAAATGATTTCGTGGTGTGCTGTGGTTACAAGGGCTATGTCATCAAGGAATATTTTGCCAACTATTTCATGCACATGTCGGATGTGACCTTCGACATGCAGAACAACAAGGTGGATGTACACCGACAGAACGCAGAGCCATGGCGTGTCACACTGGTTGATACAGGTGATAACAGCTTGACCGGTGGGCGTTTGAAGCGCGTGGCCGGCTATGTGAAAGACGAAGAAGCATTCTGTTTTACCTACGGGGATGGCGTCTCCGATATTGATATATCAGCGCAGTTGGCTTTTCATAAACAGCACGGAAAGCGCGCGACAATCACCGCTGTTCAACCGCCCGGCCGATATGGTGCGCTAGATATGGATGGGAAATCGGTACGCGGTTTTATTGAAAAGCCGCAGGGTGATGGCGGGTGGATTAACGGCGGCTTCTTTGTATTATCGCCAAGCTGCATAGACATGATTGTTGATGATCATTCGTCGTGGGAAGGTGAACCACTTATCAAACTTGCAGCTCAGGGCGAACTCATGGCTTACGAGCATAGAGGGTTCTGGCAACCGATGGACACATTACGCGACAAAAATCACCTGGAGGAGCTCTGGCAAAGCGGAAGAGCTCCATGGAAGGTATGGAAGTGAAACCGGAATTATGGCGAGATAGGCGTGTCTTTTTGACTGGGCATACCGGCTTTAAAGGCGGCTGGCTTTCGCTATGGCTTCAATCCATGGGTGCAGAAGTGCATGGCTACGCGCTCAACCCGCCAACTGAGCCAAATATTTTTTCAGTCGCGGAGGTGAACAAGGGGATGGCGAGCAGCGTAATTGCGGACATCCGTGAAGCAGGCAAGCTTAGCCAAGCAATGAAATTGGCGAAGCCAGAGATAGTTTTTCATCTGGCAGCACAACCTCTGGTGCGTTATTCCTATGCACAGCCGGCAGAAACCTATGAAGTGAACGTGATGGGAACTGTGAACTTGCTCGAGGCAGTGCGAAAAACGCCTGGCGTGAAAGCAGTAGTAATCGTCACCACTGATAAGTGTTACGAAAATCGAGAATGGGTATGGGGCTACCGCGAAAACGAAGCGATGGGCGGGTTTGATCCCTATTCGAGCAGCAAGGGTTGTGCAGAGTTGGTGACAGCCGCCTATCGGCGATCTTTTCTTGAGCCAGCAGGTATTGCACTGGCGAGTGCTAGGGCAGGCAATGTGATTGGTGGAGGCGATTGGGCAGCTGATCGCTTGATTCCCGATTTCCTGCGTGCCATGGATGCAGGTGGAACATTGAAAATTCGTTCCCCTCTATCAACGCGACCTTGGCAACATGTGCTGGATCCGCTGTGCGGGTATTTGATGTTGGCAGAACAACTTTATTCGGGGGGCGCTGGCTTTGCCGAAGCCTGGAATTTCGGTCCGGCAGATGAAGATGCACGATCGGTAAGTTGGATAGTTGAGCGCATGGCCGAAATCCACAAAAACGTAAATTGGCAATGCGATCAGGCCCCGCAGCCACATGAGGCAAATTATCTCAAGCTTGATAGCAGCAAAGCACGCAAATTTCTGAACTGGCAGCCACGCTGGCGGCTGCAAACCGGATTGCGAAAAACATTGGAGTGGCATGAGGCATGGCGCAAGACCGAAGACATGCGCACAGTTCCGCTGACACAGATTGCTGATTACCAATCAGAAAAGCAAAATAGTTAACCATGCCTCGTTTTGATTTTATCCCGACACCCTTGTCTGACCTGAAGTTGGTTCAGCGAGAGAAGATAGAAGACCAGCGGGGTTTTTTGTCGCGCGTATACTGCGCTGACGAATTCCGCATGGTGGGCATCACCAAACCTGTCGCCCAAATTAATCAGACACTCACGCGCAAAAAAGGTGCGGTGCGCGGTCTGCATTTTCAGCATCCACCGCATGCCGAGACAAAGCTTGTGAGCTGTTTGAAAGGTGAGATATGGGATGTGGTAGTGGATATTAGGAGCGGCTCACCCACGTTCTTGCAGTGGCATGGTGAAATCCTTTCTGAAGCCAATCGTAAGAGCATGCTCATTCCGGAAGGCTACGCCCACGGCTTCCAGACGCTCACCGAGGATTGCGAACTATTGTATCTGCATACCGCGCCGTTTCATCCCGAGGCCGAAGGTGCCCTCAATGTCGCAGACCAAGCGCTGGCCATCACCTGGCCTCTCCCTGTTTCTGAACTGTCGGAGCGTGACCGAGCGCATCCGTTTATCGATACCCATTTTTCAGGAATCCATGTATGAGGTGCCGTCACTGTGGGGCAGAACTATCGCTGCCGCTAATCGACCTTGGTAGTGCGCCACCATCCAATGCCTATCTCACCGCAACCAGTTTGCACAAGGCGGAAAAGTGGTTTCCATTGAAGGTGCTGGTATGCAGCGAATGCTGGCTGGCGCAGACCGAAGACACGACCGGGGCGGAAGAGCTGTTCGATGCCGACTACGCATACTTCAGTTCCTATTCAACCACCTGGCTGCATCATGCCGAGCGTTATGCGGCCGACATGCAGGTACGTTTCAGCCTCAATGAAACATCACATGTCGTCGAAATTGCCGCCAACGACGGCTATCTGCTGCAATACGTCAAAGCGCGCGATATCCCTTGCCTCGGCATCGAACCTACGGCCAGCACCGCAGCCGCAGCACGTGTCAAGGGCATTTACATCATCGAGGACTTCTTCGGCGTGCGTCTCGCACGCGAACTGGCCGCTCAAGGCAAACAGGCCGATCTTACCGCCGCCAACAACGTGCTCGCCCACGTCCCTGACATCAACGACTTCGTCGCAGGTTTTACCGTATTGCTTAAGCCGGAAGGCATCGCCACGTTTGAATTTCCGCATCTCCTGCGGTTGATGGCGGAGAACCAGTTCGACACCATATATCACGAACATTTCTCCTATCTTTCCCTCACTACAGTGAGCCGCATTTTCTCGCACAATGGTTTGGTTATTTTTGATGTTGAAGAACACCCCACCCACGGCGGTAGCCTGCGCGTATTTGCCCAGCGGACAAATTCCGGCGCACACGCCGTCACACTCCGCGTAGCTGAAATGATGGCGCTGGAAGGCGCAGATGGCATGACCACGCCCGACTATTACGCGGGCTTTCAGACTCGTGCCGACCAAATCAAAAACGCCTTCCTCGCCTTTCTCATCGAAGCGAAAAATACAGGGAAGAAGGTCGCCGCTTACGGGGCTGCCGCCAAAGGCAATACACTGCTCAACTATGCCGGCGTGCGCCCTGATCTGCTGCCCTGGGTCATTGACCGCAACCCTGCCAAGCAAGGCAAATACCTGCCCGGCAGCCGCATCCCCATTGTTGACGAAACCCGCCTCCGCGAAGAACGTCCAGACTATGTCGTGATCCTGCCGTGGAACCTGCGTGACGAAGTCATGGCGCAACTAGATTACATTCGCGATTGGGGTGGGCAGTTTGTGACAGCAGTCCCCAACTTGGTGGTGGAATGAACCCCCGCATCTACTACACGAAACCCTCCATCACCGAGCTGGAGGTGGCCTACGCCACCGACGCTGCCCGCAATGGTTGGGGCGATCGTTGCTACGAATACATCACTCGTTTTGAAGAGGCTTTCAAGGCGCACTTAGGCGTGAAATACGCGATTGCGACCTCAAGCTGTACCGGCGCACTGCATATGGGAATGGCTGCACTGAGCGTCGGCCCGGGTGATGAAGTCATCATGGCCGACACCAACTGGATTGCCACAGCCGCACCTGTTGCTCACCTGGGCGCCAAACCTGTGTTCGTCGATATACTATCGGATAGCTGGTGCATCGATCCTGAGTTGGCCGAAGCTGCCATCACGCCGCGCACCAGGGCCATCATCGCCGTGCACCTGTACGGTAATTTGTGCGACATGGATGCTCTGCTGGATATCGGCCGACGCCATGGCATACCGATCGTCGAGGATGTCGCCGAAGCGATCGGTTCGCAGTGGCAAGGCAAGCGTGCAGGGTCGATGGGGGTTTTCGGAACCTTCTCCTTTCATGGCAGCAAGACGCTCACTACTGGTGAAGGTGGCATGTTTGTCACCAATGATGCCGACCTGTATGAAGGGGTGCTGACTCTCTCCAACCATGGCCGTGCTCGTGGTCACACCAAGCAGTTTTGGGCGGACATGGTCGGCTACAAATACAAGATATCCAACATACAAGCAGCAATCGGACTTGCGCAGACTGAGCGGTTCAATGAATTGGTTTCGCGCAAGCGTGAAATCATGCAGCGTTATCGTGAGCTCCTTGCAGGACTGTCCGGTGTGCAGTTAAATCACGAACCGCAAGGTACGCTCAGCGGTGCTTGGATGCCCACCGTAGTGTTCGACAAAAATGTTGGCGTAACCCGAGAGCAACTTCAGGAGGCCTTCTCAGCCGACAACATTGATGCACGTGTGTTTTTTTACCCGCTCTCGGAACTTCCTATGTTTTCACCCTGCCGCAGTAATGTTCATGCATGGGACATCCCGGGTCGCGCAATCAACTTGCCAAGTTTCCACGATATGACGCTGAGCGAACAGGAGCGCGTGGCCGACATTATCCGGAGGGTCTTGTTTAAGGCGGGAACATGACATGAAGCTTTTGCTTATGGCGGACAACCAAGTCGGCCTCGAAATAACGAGGTGGCTTCTCAATCAGTATCCAGAAGATCTTGCACTTATCGTTTCAGTTGCCGACAACGACATATTTACACTAGCGCGGGACGCCGGACTGCCGTGTATCGAATTCCGCTCCAATGACGAGGTCGTTAATAACCTTCACTCAAGAAACCTCACTCCCGATTTGGGACTACTAGCCTGGTGGCCGAAAATTGTGAAGGCTCCGCTCTTGGACACTCCCAAGCGTGGATTTATTAACACTCACCCTAGTTTTCTACCGTACAACAGGGGCAAACACTACAATTTTTGGGCGCTTGTGGAGGATGTTCCTTTTGGCGTCAGTCTTCATTTCGTGAACGAAGGTATCGATACGGGGGATATTGTTGTGCAGAAACGAGTCCCCTACGATTGGGAGGATACTGGGGGATCGCTGTATGTCAAGGCGAGCGATGCCATGATTGAAATCTTCAAGGAGGCCTATCCTACGATCCGCCAAGAAACGATACCTCGATTCAGACAGAATTTTGTGGAAGGTAGCTTTCACCTGGCAAAAGAACTTGATCCCGCAAGCAGAATCGATCTCCAGAAGACCTATACGGCGCGCGCGCTTCTCAATCTATTACGTGCTCGAACCTTTCCAGGTCACCCTGCATGTTGGTTTAATGAGGGCGACGAAACCTTTGAAGTTCGAGTTGAAATCAAAAGGAAGAACGCATGAAACCACAGGAGCAATTTACGCATGAATGCGTCGAAGAGATTGCTATTCAAGGAAGCGACGAGCAGCTCAGAGTCCTGACAAGAAGCTGGATGGCTCGTGCGAATGCCCGCAAGTATTCTTACCATTTCGAGTGGCTCGGTCGTCCCATCATTCAATATCCACAGGATATGTTGGCGATGCAGGAGCTGATCTGGCGGGTGAAGCCGGACCTCATTATTGAAACTGGTATCGCGCACGGCGGCTCGCTGATCTTTTCAGCCTCAATGCTGGAACTGAATGCGGCTTGCGGTGGTCCGGTGGATGCCTATGTGCTGGGTGTGGACATCGAAATTCGGTCGCACAATTGGGAGGCAATAGAGGCGCATCCACTGGCGCGTCGCATCAGGATGATCGAGGGGTCCAGCATTTCGCCGGATGTGGTCGCGCAGGTGCGATCCATTACGCAGAAGCGGCAGCGTGTCCTTGTGTGCCTCGACTCGAACCACACTCATGAGCATGTGTTTGAAGAGCTCAAGGCGTATGGCGACTTCGTGTCGGTGGGCAGCTACTGCATCGTGTTCGATACTATCATCGAGGAGCTGCCTGATGGGGCCTTTCCGGATCGGCCGTGGGGGAAGGGAAACAATCCGAGGATTGCCGTGCGCGAGTATCTCAAGAACCACTCTGAATTTGAGATCGACAAGAGCGTTCAGCACAAGCTCCTGATTACCGTGGCGCCGGATGGGTATTTGAAGCGGGTGCGCTGAGTAATCATGAGGCAGCCGCTGTGGCAATAGTCCCTCAGCTAACACACAGCTCCAGATCTCACTAACAAATCAAAAAGGATTGCCCCTATCGAGGCATCGCGACATGGAATCAGGTAATCCAAGCAGTTACGATAAGTTATACACGCTGATTATCCCCACCTATAATCGGCCGACTCATCTGCTACGGCTGCTCCACTACATTTGTTCCTTTAAGAAATCTTTCCGGATCTTGATTCTTGATTCGAGCAACGCAGACGTGCAGGAGTTCAATAGCTCAACGATTTCTCATCATGCGGGGGAAGTGGAACATATCCGATTTGATCCATCCATTGACGCGCTTTCAAAATTCGAGAATGGGATCGCATTGGTGAAAACTCCATACTGTTCCTTCTGCGCCGACGACGACATCGTCTTTGTCGATACCGTGGTGGATTGTATCAAGTACTTGGAAGCTAATCCGGATTACGCTGCTGCACATGGATATTATTTTAATTTTACATTTGGCGAAAGGATCATAATTGACTCGGTCGTTTATTGGAGGAATGCCCTTAGCGCTGACGCACCGCTTATACGTCTAGTAGCACTGATGAAAAATTACGAGGCTGTGTTCTACGCAACTTACAGAACTGAAGTGCTTCGAAAAATCTTTTCCTTAGTACGCCGCGTTGATACAAATTTGTGTAAAGAGCTTATTCTTGGCGCTGCGACCGTACTGAATGGGAAGGTTTACCGCCTCCCACAATTTTACTACGGCCGCAGCACTGATGCTTCTCATCCATACGAATCCTGGCACCCACATGAGATATTGGCCAAGTCACCTGAGATATTGTTGAACGATTACGGGCGATACCGTGAGGCGTTACTTGAACATTTGCAGCCGATTAACGGCGAGCCGCTAGTGCAGCAACTACGTGTTTTCGACTTGGCACACCTTCGCTATTTCCAAGAATACCTTGCGCCGGAAATTCTTGATTTTATCATTGACCGCAGCTTGGCTGGAGAGAACGGTGATAGTATCACCAGAGCGATCTGGGCTAGGTGGGTGCAAAACCCTCCTCTAACCCTCCTTGTACGGCGATATTATGTAGGAAACTACATCAGCTTAATCAATCGGATTTTTTTGTCCCCTCGCTCGTTATTGAGTCGTATTCTTCAAAGACTCCGCGTTAAACGGCGCCTAGACGGCTTGGTCGCTAGCCAGTTACCAGATGGTCAGAGTCGCATTTATAGGTTCACAAGACAATTTTTTGATTTGTGGCGTGCAGGGATACCATGCGACGAGAACATCAGAATGATTGTTGCCAACTTGAACCACTATGTCTGATTTGTATATGACCTCTCGAATATGTAGGATTTCACGAAGACTTAAGGCAGGAGAACGTGGCTCCTGGATCGGACCGCGGCTTTGACCTGGTCCTCGCCGCGTTCTTGCATTAATCAGCGCTTTCAAGCTCTGGTATGGTCATGCAGCGGGGATCGTTTGAAACATGAACATCCTTCAGATGTCGACAGAATCCAGTGTTCAGGTCGCTTTTATTTTGCCCCTCGCGCAGTATTTGCGAAAGCGAGGCCACCACGTGGAACTCGCATGTTCAGACGACCCTGGAGAAGCTGGCCAGTCCTTGGTGGAGTCATTGCGGCAGCAGGGGTTTGAGGTGCAGGTTCTGCCGATCCAACGGCGTATTTCGCCTGTCAACGATCTGAAGGCGATATTCAAAACGTATCACTTTCTGCGGCGGCGCCGGTTCGATGTCATCCATGTCCAAACTGCCAAGGCCGGGATAATCGGACGGATTGCTGCACGCTTGGCTGGGGTGCCGGTGATTGTGTACACTGCGCACGCGTTTCCCTTCCATGAATATCTGAGTCGATGGAAAATTTTCTTGTACGCGCTGCTGGAACGTGTTGCGTCACGCCTGTGCCATGTGATTACGGTGGACAGCGAATACGTCAAGGTTCGTGGGATGACATACAAAGTGGCTGCTTCCGACCACATCCGCGTCATTCCCATGGGCATCGATACCGAGCGGTTTGACCCGGCCAAGTACCGGGATGAGCGGGAACGTATTCGCACTGAACTCGGTCTGACGCCTGGGGGCACGGTTATCGGCGCGATCGCGAGGTTTGTGCCAGACAAGGGCCTGGACACTCTCCTTCAAACTGTGAGTTTGCTGGCGAAACGGTTTCCCGACGTACAATGCCTGCTTGTCGGTGATGGGCCGCTGCGCGATGAGCTCCGGACGCTGTCGAGGTCGCTCGGTCTCGATGGCCGCATCGTGTTTACTGGTTACCAGAGGGATATTCCACGTCTCCTGTCCGCTATGGACATCTATATGCTTCCTACCCGTAGAGAGGGATTTGGTGTGGCCTTTGCCGAGGCGATGAGTATGGAGGTGCCGGTAGTCGCCAGTCGCATTGCGCCGCTTGACGAGATCATCATGGATGGGCGGACGGGCGTGCTGGCCGAAATCGGCGATCCAGAAGCTTTTGCCAAGGCCGCCGAGCCTTTATTAGCAGATATAGCGCTTCGCCTGCGGATGGGACAGACTGGACG
>Ga0193745_1000090_pt1 | contig 15978 bp, 15 predicted proteins | sample L1a2metaG_FD_145899 | JGI IMG/M metagenome (GOLD analysis project Ga0193745, IMG submission 145899) | Soil microbial communities from a riparian zone of the East river system, Colorado, United States - L1a2 | ecosystem: Environmental > Terrestrial > Soil > Riparian zone | place: USA: East River... | reverse complement strand
GGGCGCGATCGTGGTAAACAGGTTCTCAACATAATCAGCCGCAATGAAGTAATGCCTGCGATTGTTGAATGGCCAATTCGCGGCGAACGCTGTAGCCGATGTCAGGACAATCGCGGTCGCAGCAGCCACAGACGGTCTCCAAATCGGCGAACGCCTTGAAGCAGCAAACTGAATCAACCAGCGGAGACCTAGCCCGGCTGCAATCGCGATCGAAATAAATGCCGGCAAATAGTACGCGTCCTTGTCCTCGGCAATTTCGTAGCTGAGCGAGTAAGCAAGGTCCGCGAGTACGATCAACAGCAAAAACCAAAGAGCTGTGCGGTCGCGCTTGTAGGCGCTTGCGAGCCCCGCTACCGCCAGAAACAGCGTCAAGGGCAGCCATGCAAAGCCAAACTCACGCAAGGCCATTCGACAAAATTCAACAAACTGCGCTCCCATGGCCGCCGACGAAAAAGAGAAGAACACGCGATACTGCCGGCCGGTGATATGCCACCAAATTTCCTGGAGCGAACGCGGATTTCCCCAGTTCATAGCAGGCGAGCGCGAGGCTGCCCACGGCAAATAACTGTAGACAAGGATCAACGCGCTGATCGAAATCAGCGCAGCATACAAAAGGCGTCGGCTCGTGAAGAACTTCAAACCCTCAGTCCTGTAAACGACTACGGCAATGGCCGGAAGCGTTAGCGCCACAGTCACGTGATGAACACCCATCGCGAGGCCGAATACGAAGGCGGCGGCATAAATCCATGTGTCATGTGTCGCCGCCGCCGCGCTGGAATCGGTTCGTGTTTCAATGATCCGCCGCCGCCACCGAACGACCAAAAAGAAGACGAGTAGGACTAGAAACGCGTTGAGAGCGTAAACTTCGGTGATCGTCGCATATGACCAAAGCGTGCGGGAGAACGCTATTAACAATCCCGCGCCGACCGCGGGCGCGAATATCAAAAGCCCGTCGACGTTTGAACTCTCAATGTTGCTGCCCTGGCGCGCAGCCTTGTTCCTTCGCCGAGGTGCGGTAAAACAAGAAGCCGTAACGAGTAATTCGGCCACGACGAGAGTAAGTATCGCGCAGGCAAGCGCAGCGAAAACAGCGGACGAAAAATTGATTCGCACGGCAACATTTCCGACCGGCAAGAGCGACGCGAGATGTGCGAGCATGACCCACAGCGGAGTACCCGGCGGATGCGCCACTCCCAGTCCGTAGGCCGCTACAATCAACTCGCCGCTGTCGGTCAGAGTAACGGTGGGGGCAAGCGTCCAACTGTATACAACCAACGCAACGAGAAACACCGCACCCGCGCAAACCAGTTCCGCTTGAGAGGAGAATGGCCTCGTGCCATTCGCTTCGCGCATAGGCTTCCGAATTGTCTCCTTTTGACGTTGGACGTTGCTTGCCGGTCGACGCGCCATTTGCCTATCGTCTCGCAAACTGGCGTAGCTGCAAACCATCAAAGGGACGAGTCTCCGCCGCGCATCGTCGGCTACAACAAACAACCTTGTTCTCCTCTGCTTGGCTCGCTTCAATCACCACGAAGATGAAATCATCACTCCTCGCGGCTGCCTTGTGCGTGGGTCTCGCAATAAGCATCATCGCGCAGTCTCCAACTCCGGCGCCATCCCCGGCACAACCACCGGCGGACTATGACCTGCGCTGGGGTGTCAAGATTCCAATGCGCGACAAAGTCGAACTCAACGCGACATTGTATTTGCCAAAGACTCCGGATGGCTCGCCGCCGAAGACGCCAGTAATCTTTACACTGACGCCGTACATCTCGGACACGTACCATGCGCGCGCCGCCTACTTCGCGTCACACGGTTATGTGTTCGCGCTCGTCGATGTGCGCGGCCGCGGCAATTCCGGCGGCGAGTTCGAGCCGTTCGCAAATGAATCGCGCGACGGACACGACGTGGTTGAGTGGTTGGAGAAGCAACCATTCTGTGACGGCAAAGTGGCCATGTGGGGCGGTTCGTATGCGGGCTTCGATCAATGGGCAACGGCGAAGGAATTTCCGCCGCATCTGGCGACAATCGTGCCTGCTGCCGCCGCGCATCCCGGTCTGGATTATCCGTCCTACAACAACATCGGGATGACTTACGACGTGCAATGGTTCACGCTCACCAGCGGTCACACCCCGCAGGATAATTTGTTTGGCGATCAAAAATTCTGGCGCACAAAATTCCTGGACGCTTACAAGAAGCACCTCCCTTTCAAATCGCTCGATTCATTCGTGGGAAATCCATCGGTTAATTTCCAGCGCATACTCAAGCACCCGACGGCCGACACTTACTACGACGCGATGCTGCCCACGCGTGAGCAGTTCCAAAAGATCGCGCTGCCGATTCTAACAATTACGGGTCAATACGACGGCGACGAACTGGGTGCGCTCACGTATTACCGGGATCATCTCGCAAACGCCTCGTCGCAAGCGCGAGCCAGACATTTTCTCATCATCGGACCGTGGGACCATGCCGGCACGCGCACGCCCACCGATGAAGTCGCAGGCGTAAAATTCGGCCCGGGTGCAATCATGGATCTCAACGACCTGCACCGTCAGTGGTACGACTGGACCATGAAAGCCGGACCGAAACCGGCATTACTCAAAAATCAGGTCGCGTATTATTTGCTCGCTCCCGGCAACTCCGGCGCGAATGGCGAATGGAAATACGCCGATAACTTTGAGACGCTGACTGCGAATCCAAAAACTTTTTACCTCGATTCGAAGAACGGCGACGCAAACGGCGTCTTCCGCTCGGGCTCGCTGAATGAAAAGCAGCCAAACAATGGCATGGACGCTTTTTTTTACGATCCGATGGATCTACGGCGCGGCGAAAACGTGGAGGGAACCGATCCGAAAGAAAAAACCGCCGCGATCGACCAGACGTTCGCATTGAGTATCAGCAAAGACGGATTGGTTTATCACACCGATCCGTTACCGAACGAAACTCCGTTGGTCGGATGCCCGGCGCTAAGTCTGTGGCTATCCATCGATACGCCCGATGTCGATCTCGAGTGTGACCTGTACGAAATCCAGCCGGACGGCACTAGTATCGGGCTGTGGAGCGATCTGCGCAGGTTGCGTTACCGCGAATCGTTGCGTGAAGCGAAACTCGTGAAGCCCGGCGAAGTCGTGCGCTGCGATTTTAATCCCGGTTTATTCGTAGCGCGCCGTTTGATGAAAGGCAGTCGCCTGCGCCTCGTCGTCACCGCACTGAACTCAATCTTGTGGCAAAAGAATTATTGCTCGGGCGGAATCGTCGCCGAAGAAACAGCGAAGGACGCCCACACTTGCAACGTGCAGGTATATCACGATGCCGAGCACCAAAGCGCAATTCAACTGCCGTTGCGCCAGTGAGCGTACACTTACAAGCATTGCGCATCCGATTGACAATCCAAATTGATTGAGGCAAAGCGGCACGATGCGAAGATATGCGTTGCTTTTGGCGGTCATTGCGACCATTGCGGGAAACGCGCATGCCGAATCGGAGCTTGTGATCGCGATTCGTTATTTGCACGCGCAGGGAACGAGCCACTCGCATCTTTATTTGTATCGCGAAAACGGAAAACTTTTGCGCCAGCTCACGAATGACAACTCGGGACAGGATTCCGGCCCGATTTTTTCGCCCGACGGCGAGACCATTGTTTTCACCCGCGAGATGCCCAACAACGTGCGCGAATTCTGGAGCGTTAACCCGCGCAGCACAGATTTGAAAAAACTCGATGCTGCGCCGGATTGGTACGCGCAAGCGAAAAGCTCGCCGTATTTCACAAACGTCGAACCACAAGAAGCAGGATCGGCAGATGCGACAAGTTCACCTGCTGAGTCGGCGTCACCGACCGCAACTCCAGTGCCGACTTACAAATCGCCGGATGGTTTGTTCGAATTGATTCTGCGTGAAGATCCGAACGACGAGGACGACCAGATCGACGGCCCGGGTCATGGAAAACATTTTGCGCTGGGGGATTTGAAAACCGGAACGGAAACTGAGTTCTCAAAGATTCCTGGATTTTACGGCGCGTTCGAGCTCCTTCACGACAACCAGGATAAGAACCGGTATTTTCTTTTCGATGGTCCGTTGCGGGTCGCATTTTTCGATTTGCACCTGAACAGCACCGATGGCGACACGGTGTTCGCGCTCGATTTCACCGGTCCGCGACTCGTTAGGCTTTCACCGAACTGGGCCACCCCGATTCCGCTGCCGGGCGAACCCGCCTTTCTCACATTCACAGAGAACCGTTACGTTCCCATCCCGGCGAGCAAAAAGACGGCGAACTGCTCCTATATCGAGCGCTGGGACGAGAAGCTGAATCACATTCGTTATGCGCGCGAAAAATCCGCTGCGCGTTGTTACGGGATGTCAATGTACCGACCCGGCCTTACGCCGACCGTAATCACGTCGCGCCGAAGCTCGGAGTGAAAACGGAATCCCCGCAAGCGCGCGAAAGAGGAAAGCCGCGCGAGGACCCGCACGCACGCCAAAAGCTTACGCGAGACGAAACAGTCTCGATGCACTTTGGACGAAGCGCTTTTGGAGTGCGATGCGTCCTCGCATCGCTTTTGCTGCTGACTTCGCTCGGGTTTTCCGCGGCCGTCCAAGCGCAACCCGATTCACTGGAACAACTGGCGGATGATTTCTGGGCGTGGCGTGCGAAACACGCGCCATTCACAGCCGACGACGTCAACCGAACCGAGCGGCCCGGCGGAATGCGCGATTGGTCTCGGGCGAGTATTGACCGGCGAAGAAAAGATTTGGCCGGATTTGAAGCACGGTGGAAGAAATTAGATCCGGCACAATGGCCGTTGCCGAAGCAGGTCGATTACAAATTGATTGGCTCGGCATTGGCGCGCGTTCGCTGGGAACTCGAAGTTAATCCCCGTTGGCAACGCGACCCGAATTTTTACATCGAGCAGACGCTCACCGCGCTGGCGGAAGCGCTCAGCGTCCCGGCTCCGTATGATGAAGCGCGTAGCCGAGAAATTCTCACGCGCATCGAAAACATTCCGTCGATCCTGCAGCAAGGCTCGGAAAACCTCGATAAGCCGCCCGCGCCGTTCGCAACCGTTGCGGTCCGGAATCTCGACGGCATTCGCGACCGCCTGCGCACGATGGCGAGCGCGCTCGTTGGATTGACCACTCTGAAACCGCAAGAGTTGAACGCTGCAACTGATGGCGCCGCGGATGCACTCGAAAAATTTCAGCAGCAGTTCAAGGACAAGCTGCCGAAGCTTCCGCAACAACGCGTACATCTGGTTCTTGCGCAACGTGGCGCTGATGCCGTTCACGCCTGAGGAGCTTCTGGCGATGGGACGACAGGAATGGAACCGGGCGGTCGCGTTTGAGGCGTACGAGAAGAACCGCAACAAAGATGCTCCGCCGCTAAAGATCGCGACGGACGTTAATACGTGGATCAAAGATGCGGGTGAAAAAGAACTTCAAATTCGCAAGTATCTTGAGGAGCGCGGCATTCTCACCGTGCCAAAGTGGGTCCAGCATTACACCCTTCGGCCAACACCCGAATATTTGCGCGCGCTCGAGTTTACCGAGCACGACGATTTCACGTCGGCGTCGCGATTAAATGAGAATTGCATTCGTTACGTGCCTGAGCTGTCGGAAAAACTTGGCTACTTCTGGCGCGCGACAGCGATGGATCCACGGCCCATCACCGTCCACGAAGGGGTTCCCGGTCATTATTTTCAGCTTTGTCTCTCGTGGAAAAATGAGGACCCGATCCGGCGACATTACTACGACTCAGGCGCAAACGAGGGTATCGGCTTTTACGCTGAGGAAATGATGCTGCAGGCCGGTTTGTTCGATGACAGCCCACACACGCGGGAGATCATTTACAATTTCATGCGGCTGCGCGCGCTGCGCGTAGAAGTGGACGTGAAACTCGCGCTCGGCGAATTCACGCTCGACCAAGCTGCGAAATATCTGCAGGAGAAAGTCCCGATGGATGAACAGACCGCGCGGCAGGAAGCGATCGCGTTCTCCACCAGCCCCGGCGGAGCTATGACCTATCAGATCGGGAAATTACAAATCCTGAAATTTCTCGCCGACGCGCGCATGCAGCAGGGCGACAAATTCAATCTCCGCGCGTTCCACGATTTCGTTTGGAAAAACGGCAACGTGCCGATTGCGTTGCAGCAATGGGAATATTTGGGAGCAGAAGACGCGTGGAAGAAATAACGCCGGGATCGAATTCCTATTCAACTTCGACTTGCAATCCGCCTAACCATTTGGCGACCAAATTGTAGAACGCCGCGCCGACGACACCGATAATAAATCCTAATCGACGACCTCGAGGCCCATTTGGCGGGCTGTGCCGGCGATAATGCGGAAAGCGGCTTCGTCGTCCTGCGCGTTCAGGTCTTTGCGCTTGGTGTTGACGATGTCCATCACTTGTTTGCGAGTGACCTTTCCGACTTTGGTCTTGTTAGGCTCCTTCGAACCGGCAGCGATGTTTGCGGCTTTCTTGAGTAGAACAGCGGCCGGCGGGCTCTTGGTGATGAACGTAAACGATTTGTCTTTAAAGACAGTAATGACGACCGGGAGAATGTCGCCGGCTTGTTTCTGTGTCGCGGCATTAAATTCTTTGCAGAATGCCATGATGTTGACGCCGCGCGGACCGAGAGCAGTGCCCACCGGAGGCGCGGGGTTAGCTTGTCCTGCCGGAATTTGGAGTTTGATGTGTGCTACGATTTCTTTGGCCATTGTTCGTGTAGGTTAAAAATACAGAGATTCCTAGACTTCGCCTCGGAATGACAATCTTGGATGATTATCCGCGTTCGACCTGCCAGTATTCCAGTTCCACCGGCGTGGCTCGACCGAAAATGGTGACCGAAACACGCAGCTTGCCACGCTCAGGATCGATCTCTTCAACGATACCGGTCTGATTTTGGAACGGACCGTCGGCGACCTTCACGCTTTCGCCAACCTCGAAGCTGACTTTTGGTTTCACCTTCTCCTCGCGCTCCTTCATCTGCGCGAGCATGCTTTCCACTTCCGATTGCCGCATCGGGATCGGTTTGTCCTTGGTCCCGGCAAACCCGATCACGCCGGATGTATTGCGGATGAAATACCAGGTGCGCCCGACCAGCTGATTGTTTTCGTCGAGCAGATGCATATTAACGATCAAATAACCCGGGAAAAATTTTCTCGTGGTTTCAGTCTTCTTGCCTTTTTTGATTTCCGAGACGCGCTCGGTCGGAAGCAGCACATCGTAAACGACGTCGCCCATCTCTTCGGTTTTAACGCGTTTCAAAATGTTCTCGCGCACTTTGTTTTCCTGACCGGAAAGCACATGCACGACATACCATTGATCTTTCGCTGCGAGCGTTTGTCCCATAAATCAGTGCAATCGGGTGAAGAAGTGCACAACGTTCACCAAGATAAAATCGAACAACGCCACGTAGCCACCGAGTAACAGCATCGCGACCACGACCACGATGGTCGAGTCCACCAGTTCCTTGTAGCGGCGGAATCCTTTTTCCTTCGGGTCCCATGGCCACGAGCATTTCTGCAGCTCGACCTTCACCTCGCTGAAGAAGTTTTTGACTTTTGTCATCATTGCTTCGCCACGTAATTCGTTAGCCACACGCCAGGAGGGACTCGAACCCCCAACCGACGGTTTTGGAGACCGCTACTCTACCAATTGAGCTACTGGCGTATTTAATCTTCCTCTTTGGCTTAATCTTCCTCTTCCTCGCCTTCGCCTCAACATTACCAGACGCAGGGGAAGAGGTAGAGGAAGATTGTTAATCCAGAATATCGCCCACGCGACCCGCGCCGACGGTTTTGCCGCCTTCGCGAATTGCGAACCGAATGGTTTTCTCCATGGCTATCGGCGTGATCAGCTCGACCTCGATCGAGATGTTGTCGCCGGGCATGACCATTTCCACGCCATCAGGCAGTTTGACGGTGCCGGTAACATCAGTCGTCCGGAAATAAAACTGCGGCCGGTAATTGGTGAAGAACGGAGTGTGACGTCCGCCTTCCTCTTTGCTCAGGACGTAAACTTCCGCCTTGAATTTCTTGTGCGGCGTAATGGAGCCGGGCTTGGCGATTACCTGTCCGCGCTCGACCTCTTCCTTTTTGAGACCGCGCAACAGCACTCCGACGTTGTCGCCCGCGCGGGCTTCATCGAGAAGCTTGCGGAACATCTCGATGTCCGTGGCGACGGTCTTCGCCGTTGGACGAACACCAACGAGTTCGACCTCGCCCATTTTCTTCAGAATGCCTCGCTCGACGCGACCGGTCGCGACGGTGCCGCGGCCTTCAATGTTGAATACGTCTTCGATTGGCATCAGGAACGGCAGATCGATTGGCCGCTCGGGCACGGGAATGTAATCATCGACCGCTTCCACGAGCGCGGTGATCTGCTTCTCCGAGTCAGCGTCGCCGTTGAGCGCCTTGAGCGCGCTGCCCCTGACGATTGGGATTTTGTCGCCTGGAAATTCGTATTGCGTCAACAGATCACGCACTTCCATCTCGACGAGATCGAGAAGCTCGGCATCGTCCACCATGTCGACCTTATTGAGGAAAACGACGATGGAAGGCACGCCCACCTGTCGCGCCAGCAGGATGTGCTCGCGCGTCTGCGGCATCGGCCCGTCAGCCGCGGAGACAACGAGAATGGCGCCGTCCATCTGAGCCGCGCCGGTAATCATGTTCTTCACATAGTCGGCGTGACCCGGGCAATCGACGTGGGCATAGTGGCGCTTTTCGCTGGAATACTCCACGTGCGCCGTGTTGATGGTGATTCCACGCTCTTTTTCCTCCGGCGCATTATCGATCGAGTCGTATTCGCGCACTTCTGCCATGCCCTTTTTGCTGAGCACCTTGGTGATTGCTGCCGTGAGCGTGGTTTTGCCGTGGTCAACGTGACCGATCGTGCCGACGTTTACGTGCGGCTTGTCGCGTTTAAAAGCTTCTTTAGCCATATCGTTTTCTTTTTACCTCTTTAATTTGGATTTTCCTTGCCGGTCGCAAGCTCACTGAGCCCATGACCGGGATCGAACCGGTGACCTCGTCCTTACCAAGGACGTGCTCTGCCAACTGAGCTACATGGGCTGCTAGTCGCCAACCCAGCGCCTCCCTCGGAAACCCGGGCGGCGAACCGGCCGTGCCTTCCACCAGAGAGTCAAAAATCCCAGAGTCGCGTCAAACTTGCATTTGAAGGGACCGTGGGATCGCCTCGTCCGGCAAAAAGCGTCCGCAAACTAACCCCGCCCACCGTGGTGTCAAAGAAATTTTGGGCGCGTGCGTTAACGAATTCGATGGCTGCTGGGCTCTGCTTTTCCGCGCGTAACCAGACGCACGATCACAGCAATTATGAGCAGCGCGACGACACCGATCCCGATATACAGCGGACTGATTTTATCCATCAGCCGTTTTTCTTCAGGCGTTGGGCTGGCAATCGGCGGCGGGGGCGAGGGAGACGCGTTCTTAGCCGCCAGCATCGACTGCGCATATTGCAAGCGCTGGAACGTGTCGTTGTCCTGCGGATTGACCTTTAGCACGGCTTGGTAATCCGCGATCGCGTTTTCGTACTGCTGCGCCAGGCTGTAGGTGTAGCCACGCTTCGTCGTCGCTTCCATGTCGTTCGGATTTTTCGTGATCAAAAATGTGTAATCGGCGATGGCTGCGTCGTAGTTCTTCGAACTTCGATATGCCAACGCACGCCGATCGTAACTCTGCAGATCGTCCGGTTTCTTTTGAATCACCGCCGAAAAATCGGCGACCGCTTTATCCCACTGGTTGAGTCCGATCTCAGCGAAGCCACGGAATTTAACTGCATTGAGATCATCCGGCTTGAGTTCCAACGCCTTGGTGAAATCAGCAAGAGCAGCGTCGTACTGTTTAAGTTCGGATAAGGTCTGACCGTGTTCCTCGTAACCGGAGGCATCCTTCGGCGCCAGCTCGATGTATTTTGCAAAATCCGCCAACGCGGCTTGATATCTGGTGGAGGCTCCCTCTGAATCTCCAGCCGCGAGGGCAGTTCGTGCTCCCTGGCGATAGGCGGTGCCGCGATTTGCGTATCCGCGCGCATCGTTCGGATTGTCTTTGATCGCCTTGCCGAATTCGTCAGCAGCGGCGTCAAAATGTTTTTCCTGGGCAAGTTGGATGCCGCGTTGGATATGATTTGCGCCGCCGCCTTTGGCCGGTTTCGCTCCGTCAACCTGAACAGCCGCACAACAAAAAATCGATATGATGGCGACAGTGAGTAGTTGCTTGTTCAACATATGTATTTCTCCTTCTCGCCTACTTTTTGCGCGATTTACCGCTCACAGGCGAGAAAATTTGTGCACGGGGCGTCCCAAAGTTTAGGTGCGCGCTTCGGAGATGCTGTAGTATCCGCTGTCTCAGCGGACCAGCGCCTTGCGCGCAGCACGCGTATCCGATGCGCTGAGGACAGCGCGCGCTACAGCCGTTGAGCATACCTGGACCAGGCTTGATATGAACTACAAAACGTCGCCCGCGCGTAGCGACGCTGCGTCGCTACGGAGTGCCAATCTCTCGAAAGGGTACTCCGCAGTTTTTGCCACGGTGTTCATCTGGTCCGTGCCGTCGCTTTTCATGTTTTACCTAAATCGGTATTACGATCCGTGGGCACAAAATTTCTATCGCTACTCGGTCGCATGCATCGCCATTGCGCCCTTGTTACTTTATCAGATTCGTCGCGGCGGTCCACGCATCGATATGCATGCGGTGAAGCTTTGTTTGCTGCCATGCTTGCCAAACGTGGTCCACCAAGTCACCCAGGTGATGGCGCTTTTCTATATTGGGCCCGGCGTCTATACGATTTTCACTCGGGCTTCGGTCATTTTCACTGCCCTTCTCGCGCTGGCATTCTTTCCAGAGGAACGCGTCGTTATCCGGCAATGGCAATTCCAGCTTGGCACCTTACTCGGATTAATCGGCGCATTCGGCGTGATCTGGTTTCAGGCGGATGCGAACTCGCATGACCAGCACGTCGCGTTGCCCGGATTGTTCATTGCCTTTACAGCCACATTCTGCTGGGCGCTTTACGGAGTTCTGATCAAACGCCCGTCAGCTGAGCTTGGATCGATCCGCAGCTTCGGCATCGTCAGTTTCATTACCTCGGCATTGCTGTTTCCGCTCACCCTCGCCTTCGGCAAAATCGGAACTCCGTTTCAGGCCGGCGTGCAAGCGAACCTGGTTCTGATCGTCTCGGCCGTAATCTGTATTACGCTCGCCCACGTTTTGTATTACGTGGCGATCCGTGAAATCGGAGTCGCGCTATCTCAAAGTCTCCAACTCCTCTGTCCAGCGATTGCGATGGCGCTGTCTGCCTGGCTCTATGGCGAACGACTCACGCACGCCCAGCTTTGGAGCGCCGGCATTCTGCTTATCGGTGCCTTCCTCGCAATGCGCATCAAGCCCATCGCCACAGCAGAAACAGCTGAAAATATTTAACTCTTTGTGAGCGCCTGCGCCTTGCGCACGAGTTCGATGAAGTCTGCGCGGTAGCCATTCATATCTGCGCCCGTTCCTTGTTGCGCCCATTCGATCACTTGTTGGAGCGATCCGTTCCCCTTGTATTCAGATTCGCGCAGGATCATTCCGAATTCAGCGACGGCTGCTGCAAATTTCAAGTCGCTGGGAGCTGCTGCGAAATCAAATCCTGTATCGCTCAAAGTGCGCTGGATGAATCCGACTGCTGTATCATTGCCTCGTGTCTTGAGTTGCAATTTTGCCGTCAACAGCGGTTCAGACGCCTCTCCCGCGACAGTCGGCATTTGCGTGTGGGCCGCGGTGCCCACCCGCTTCAGTAACACAACTTCGTACAAAGTGGTCAAAGTGTATCCAGCCGCCATCGGATGCGAACCGACGTTCTCCTCGTTCGAATTCTGTGTCTCGGTTTTTTGCCTGTCATACCCAATCAATCGATACGAAGCCACCCGCCTCGGATTAAATTCGACCTCGATCCTGCTGTCCGCACGAACAGCAACGTCTTGGTGTCCCTTCAGTCCGATCCGGACCAACTGATGCGTTGGTTCCCAGGGACAAGTCACAACATCGAGGTTGAGCGAAAATGGTTCGCCTGCGGTCGGCTGCGGATATTCGTAGGGAAAATGGTTGATCATTCCTTCAATGCGCACCGACTCCCGCGGCGGAAGAAGACCGGCATTAATCGAACGTCTGACATCGAGATAAGAAGGCGAATTCACCACGAGCGGTACACTCGATCGGGGCCTGCTCATCGCTGACACAAACGGCCGCTCGCCAGTAAAAGCGTATGGACCAGCGTCAGCCTCGAACTTTTCATTTTGGCTAAGCCTTGCAGCGTCCTCTGCCTCGACTGGAGCAAATTGATTCGCGTGCTCCCCAGCTAAGTCACGCGACAAAGACGGCCCCGTTGGCGCAGAGATACGCGACTCGTTACTGCTGAACACAACAGCCCCAACCACAGCTAAAACGGCGAGGAGCGCTGCAATCGTAAGCGGCCCCGCTTTTGACCAAAAAGCATCGCCGTGAATCGCCGTGAGTTTTCCCCGCACGATCAGTTCTCGCTGCAACTCGATTCGATACTGCGATCTCAAGGCGCGGGCGAGATCTTGTGTCTCCTCGACGAACCGCTGCACTTCCGCAGAATCAGCAGTTGCACGAGCAATTGTCGATCGTTCTGGCTCGTCCAGTTCGTCTAGTGCGTATGCTGTCAGCTTCGGGTCATCAACATTCATTCTTACTCATTTGGCTTTGGTTTAAATGGTATGAAATCTCCGGCGACTTGAGCGTAATGCTGTCGCAACGTCTTTAGCGCTGTGTGAAGAAGTACTCCCACATTATTAGCGGTTGTCTGCATGATCTCCGCGATCTGCTGGTAACTGAGATCGTTTTGGAATTTAAGTTGAATCACTTCCTGCTGCCGCGGCGGAAGAGTGCCGACAATACGCAACAGGAATCCGGTCGCTTCCTTTTGTTCGAGGTGGTCAAAGGGCATGGGTTGCTCGCTTTCGCGCGCCTCAATCACTTCCTCGTCGACGTACATCATTCGTCTCTCTTTTCGGCAAACGTTGAGCGCTGCATTTCGGCAAACCGTAAATAGCCAGGTTGCCGGCTCATCTTCGCGCCGTAGCGCGCCGTTACGCTGAAACCTGATGAATGTTTCCTGAACAACATCTCTCGCCCGTTCCCTGTCACCAGTTATGCGTCGAGCGTATTGAAGAAGCGGAATCTCGAATCGATGGACGATTTCCTCGAATTCCTCCCGTTTGGCTGTTCTGCGGCTTCGCACCGGATCTGATGTCCTTCCGACGAGCGCAGAGGATAACACATGCACCAACGGTCAACGCTAATACGAAACGCCCATAAGCGTGTACATGATCGGCACTTGGACCCTGGCCGCACTCCCGGGCTTGAAACGCCATCTTCGAAGCGCATCGAGCGTTGAATTGTCTAGAATGGCGTTGCCACAGCTCTGCGCCATTAGGACATCAGTCACAGTGCCCAAGGTTTGATCGACGGTGAGCAATGCGACGCCCGCTCCTGTCACTCGCTGGCGGCGGGCTTCATACGGATAAACTGGGCGCGGCGCATACGCCACCATGGCTTTCACCGAACGCAGCGACGCCGTTGTTCCTCTGAAAAGGGATGCTGGCCGTGCCTTGCGATGCGCGCGAACTGGTGGAGGCGTGAGATTCTCCTCCCGGAAAATGTTCTGGTCCGGGGGAATCTGCTCTAACGGCGGAGGCGTGGCCGATTCTTCCAGCAACGCAGGCTCCGGTTCGGCAGTCTCAACGAGCTCGACATCACCCGGCGGGATGAAATCTTCTAGTGTAGCCGGCGGTGATTTGGTTTTCGCCAGCGCAACCGCGCCGAGGTGAATTGCAAGCGCGCTCATAAATGCGATCCAAAAGATGCATCGGCCGTGCTGTCGGTAAAAGAATGCGGGGTTCATGTCTATTCCTCCAAAGAGGAAGACACGCCACTCCGAAGAAACTTAGGCCGCGATCATCAAATTGCGGTTAACAAGGAACTACGTTGATTCTGATGCTGCTGGACACTCTGCGCGGGGTTGCATTATCGAGTATTAAGAATTGAGCAATTCAGTAGTCGGTTTTTGTCACGTGAATCTCAAAAATTATCTCGTCACTCGCCAGAAGCTGATCGACCGCGCTCTAGACCGCTATTTGCCGAAGGCGAATAGGAAGCCCACGACGCTTCACCGGGCGATGCGCTACAGTTTGTTTGCCGGCGGAAAACGTTTGCGGCCAATTCTGTGTCTGGCTGCAGCAGAGTCTTGTCGCGGGAAGATCAATGATGCGCTTCCACTGGCGTGCGCGCTTGAATGCATCCATACCTACTCGCTCGTGCACGATGATCTTCCGAGCATGGATAACGATGATTTCCGACGCGGTCGTCCTACCTGCCACAAGGTTTTCGGCGAAGGCATTGCCGTGCTCGCGGGTGACGCTCTATTAACCATCGCGTTCGAAATTGTTTCGCACGCAAAGCCGAGGCGACGCTACGATATGTCAACGCTGTTGCGCGAGATTGCTGTCGCGGCAGGCAGCCAAAAACTGATCGCCGGTCAGGTGGCAGATCTCGAAGCCGAAGGCAAAAACGTCCAACGCCGCGAGCTGCAGTTCATTCACGAGAATAAGACCGCCGCGATTTTGAGAAGCTCAATGCGTCTGGGCGCGATGAGCGCCAATGCGGATGCTGGAAGACTTTCCGCGATCACACGGTTCGGGCAACGGCTGGGACTCGCTTTCCAAATCATCGACGACATTCTCGACGTAACACAGACCTCGGAGATCCTCGGTAAAAGCGCCGGCAAAGATGTGGCGGCAAAGAAAGCGACGTATCCCGCTGTAATTGGCCTGCAGAAATCACGCGCCGAAGCCAGACGGCTCACGCGTGAAGCGCAAAATGCCTTGTCTATTTTCAGTAATCGCAATGCTGAAGCTCTGCATGCGCTCGCAAATTACCTGCTCGAACGCGAGTACTAATTTGTAGCCGTCGTCCTGTGGGCGACGCCGCCCGCGTATGAATGGCTGCTTATGGCCACGCTTCGCACAGCGAAGCGGCTACAACACGAGCGCCAAATTCGGATCAATCTCCTCTGTCACTTGCGATTCAAATCCAGCGCGCAATCGCAACAACGCGGCAAATGCGATCATGGCGGCATTATCGGTGCACAGCCACGGCTCGGCGCTTTTGAATTCGATTCCTTTACGGCTGCTCGCGTCGCGCATTTGGCGGCGTAATTCCTGATTACAACTGACGCCGCCGCTCATCGTCACGAGATCCATACGATATTTTTGCGCCGCCGCGATCGTCTTTGTCACGAGCACGTCAATGATTGCCTGCTGAAAAGATGCGCAAAGATCGCGCAGCGTTTGCTCATCCAAATTGTAGCGCGTCTGTTTCAGACGCCGTTCCTCGCCCGGCCTAATTTTTGGCAACAAGTACCGCACCGCAGTCTTTAATCCGCTAAAGCTGAAATTCTCCGAGGCGAGCATACTGCGGGGAAAATCAAAACGCTTCGGATCGCCGCCGCGCGCATGATTTTCAATTTCCGGGCCGCCTGGGTAACCGAGTCCGATCATTTTGGCTACTTTGTCGAATGCCTCGCCCGCAGCATCGTCTACGGTGTGGCCGATGAGTTGATAATTCGTCAGGCCACGAACGACGACCAGCATCGTGTGTCCGCCGCTAACAATGAGCGACATGTTTGGCCTAATGTCGTTGTCGCCGTCTTTTTCGACGCCAAAAAATGGCGAGAGCAAATGTCCTTCGAGATGGTTGATACCCAGGTACCGTTTGCCGAAGCCGATTGCCAATCCTTTCGCAATTGACGCGCCGATCATCAGCGAACTCGCCAGGCCGGGGCCACTGGTGGCAGCGAACGCATCGATTTCTGACAACCGAGTTTTCGCTGCGCTCGCAGCGCGATCGAGTAGTCGCGGTGCGTAGACCAGATGATTGCGCGACGCGATCTCCGGTACGATC
>Ga0193745_1000089_pt1 | contig 16007 bp, 12 predicted proteins | sample L1a2metaG_FD_145899 | JGI IMG/M metagenome (GOLD analysis project Ga0193745, IMG submission 145899) | Soil microbial communities from a riparian zone of the East river system, Colorado, United States - L1a2 | ecosystem: Environmental > Terrestrial > Soil > Riparian zone | place: USA: East River... | reverse complement strand
GTCGTCGTGAATGAAGCGCGCGAACTCTTCGGGCGTGTTGCCGGCGGGCTCGGCTCCGAGGCCGAGCATCTTCTCGCGCACGTCCCTCATCGCGAGCACACGGTTCGCTTCGACCGAAAGCTTCACCACGGTCGCCTTCGGCGTCGCCACGGGCGCAAGCAGGCCGAACCAGCCCACCGCTTCGTAGCCCGGCAATCCCGATTCGGAAACGCTCGGAAGATCCGGCAAGGTCTCCGAGCGCTTCGACCCGGTGACGGCGAGCGCTTTCAGTCTGCCCGCCTGCACGTACGGCATCACCGTCTGCGCCGGCGCGAACATCAGGTTCACGTGCCCGGCGAGCAGGTCGGTCACCGCCTGTCCCGTGCCCTTGTACGGCACGTGCAGCAGGTCCACGCCCGCAATGGACTTGAACAGCTCCGCGGCGAGATGCGAAGCCGCACCCGCGCCCGAGGAGGCGAAACTGAGCTTCCCCGGGTTCGCTCTCGCGAGCGCGATCAGCTCGCGGACATTGCCGGCCGCAACACCCGGGTTCGCCGTGACGATGTAGGCCGAAGCCGAGACGAGAGACACCGGCGCGAACTGGTTCACGTTCTTTTCAGTGAGCGACGCGGTCGAGCTCATGAGGAGCGTATGGCCGTCGGGCGCGGATTTGGCGACGAAATCGGCGCCGATATGGCCGCTCGCCCCCGGACGGTTCTCGACCACGATCGGTTGCGCCCAGATCCCGGCGAGCTTCGGCTCCATGATGCGCGCGAGCGTATCGGCGCCCCCGCCCGGCGGGAACGGCACGACGATGTGTACCGGCTTCGACGGAAATCCCTGGGAGAGCGCCGCGGCCGCGGAGAAAAGTAACGCCAGGCCCGCGAACGCCTCCCAGGCACGCCGCATCAGGATGTCACGCCTAACGCGGCCACAGCACGCCCTGGCTCCCCCTCGCAACCGCGCCTATGCCCTTGTAGACGAATTTCTGCACGCGCTTTCCTTCGTAAGTCTCGGTGGTGTAGAGGTTGCCCTTGGAATCGGTGGCGATGCTGTGCACCCCGTAGAACTGGCCGGGCTGGCGCCCGCCGTCTCCGAAGTTGGAGATTTCCTCGAGCGTGTCGCGCAGGATGATGCGCACCTTCTCGTTCTGGCCGTCTGCGAGGAACATGAACCGCTGCTCGCGGTCCTTCGAGAAGGTGATGTCCCAGGCCGAGCCCGAAGCGAGCGTCTCCTTGGCGTAGAAGCCTTCCTTCACGAACGTCCCGTCCGGGCGGAATACCTGCACGCGGTCGCCCTGGCGGTCGCACACGTAGATGAGACCGTCGTTGGAGCGTTCGACGCAGTGCACCGGGTTGCGGAACTGCTGGGCCGGCGGCGCTTTCGGGTCGTAGTTCCCCATGGGAGCGTCGCTCGGCTTGTTGCCGTACGCACCCCAGTAGCGCTTCATCTTGCCGGTATCGGCGTCGACCACGGCCACGCGTTTGTTGAGATAGCCGTCGGCGATGTACGCTTCGTTGGTCTTGGGGTCGACCCAGATCTTCGCAACCCGCCCGAAGTTCTCGGGGTCGTTGCTGCCGCCGTTCTTGCCGTAGCGGCCCAACTGCATCAGGAATTTCCCCTCCTTGGTGAACTTCAGGACCTGCGCGTCGCCCTTGCCGTTGCCGCCGAGCCAGACGTTGCCCTTGTAATCGACGTGCACGCCGTGCGCACCTTCCGGCCACTCGTAGCCCGGGCCCGGGCCGCCCCAGGATCTCACCAGGTTGCCGGCCTGATCGAACACCACTATGGGCGGGGCCGTACGGCAGCACTCGGAGATGGGAGGCTTCAGCTCGAGCCCCTTTTCGTTGTCGTGCAGCCCCCCGGCGCCGCGATGAATGACCCAGACGTGGTCCTGCTCGTCGACCCACACTCCGATGGTCCAGCCGAGCAGCCAATGATTCGGCAAAGGCTTCGGCCATAAGGGGTCCACTTCGAACATCGGCGCCTGGACGGTGGGTCCCTGGGCGCCGGACCTGCTGTCGAGCAGGGCCTGGCAGGCTCCGAGCGCGACGAGGATTGAAACGAATGCCGCGGCGATGTAAAGGTTGCGCTTCCCCTCCTTGCCTTTCTCCTCCTTGCTTCTCATTGGCTTTCCCCTTTTCCGTTGTAAGCTGCGCAGCCACTATGCTCGACGCTGGGAAAATCCTTGTCAACAGCTTCAATCGGCGCATGAGGGTCCCGCCGGTCGCGGCGTTGATTCTCGCGCTCGCCTTGCCGGCGGCGGCTCACGACATCCCGGCCGATGTGAGGGTGAATGCCTTCGTCAGGCCGGAAGGGCAGCGGCTGAGCCTGCTCATTCGCGTGCCGCTGAAAGCCATGCGCGAAGTGGATTTTCCACGGCGCGGTGCGGGCTTCCTCGATCTCGCGCGCGCCGACGCCGCGCTGCACAACGCGGCAACGCTGTGGATATCCGACAACATCGAGCTGTACGAGGGCGACGTCCGCCTCGCTCACCCCCGGCTTGTCGATGCCCGGGTGTCCCTGGAGTCCGACAAATCCTTCGCGTCCTACGAGCAGGCGCTCGCGCACGTCACCGGCCCGCGGCTGCCGGGCAAGATGGAGCTGTACTGGGAACAGGGACTGCTCGACGTCCTGTTCGATTATCCGATCGGGTCGGACCGCTCCGACTTCTCGATCCGGCCCCGGCTCGAGCGCCTGGGGCTGCGAACCACGGTCGTGCTCCGCTTCCTGCCCGCCGCCGGCGTCGTTCGTGCCTTCGACCTGCACGGGGACCCGGGCCTGGTCAGGCTCGATCCCCGGTGGCATCAGGCCGCCTGGCGCTTCGTCGAGTCGGGATTCCTTCACATCCTGGAGGGCACCGACCATCTGCTGTTCCTGCTTTGCCTGGTGATCCCGTTCAGGCGCTTCGGGCAGCTCGTCCTGCTGGTCACTTCGTTCACCGTCGCGCACTCGATCACCCTGATCGCGTCCGCCTACGACCTCGGGCCGGATGCGCTATGGTTTCCCCCGCTCATCGAAACGCTGATCGCGATTTCCATCCTGTACATGGCGATCGAGAATGTCCTCGGCAGCAACGTGGGGCGCCGCTGGTTGATCACGTTCGGGTTCGGCCTGGTCCACGGCTTCGCTTTCTCGTTCGCGCTCCGCGAGACACTGCAGTTCGCCGGGTCCCATCTGTTGACGTCGCTGCTTTCTTTCAATCTGGGCGTCGAGCTCGGGCAGCTGCTCGTGCTGGTGCTCCTAATCCCCGCGCTGGAAATCCTGTTCCGGTTCGTCGTCGCCGAGCGCCTGGGAACGATCATTCTCTCGGTGCTGGTGGGCCACACTGCCTGGCATTGGCTGACCGAGCGCGCGGACCGCCTGAGCCAGTTCCCCTGGCCGGCGTTCGACGCCTCGCAGCTGGCGGTCGCCATCCGTTGGCTGATGCTGGTGCTGATACTTGCGGGCCTCGCCTGGTTCGCGCGCGGCGCGCTACGCCGGAGAGAGCAGCGGCGCCAGCGCCAATCGACCCCGGTTCCCAAGTAAGGGCTACACTTACGAGGAAGAGCCCATTCGGGGCCGGCAGGAAAGGGGTGCCATGACCAAGCGAAGAAAAGCCAACGGGCGCGCGCGGCCGATCAGGACGAAGCGCGACTACAAGGGCGCGTCAATCGTGGCCAAGCGCCTGTCCAGTCAAGCCGACCGGGATTCCGCCGCCGAACTGCGCCTGCAATCGCTGCTCCGGCAAATGGATGAGTTCGACGACCTCGAGGAAGACATCGAGGGCGACTCCCCGGAGGACTACTCGGGGCCTCGCAGGCGCTGGTCGGACAACGACTCAGGCGACAACTGACCGCCTGCCGGGGAACGCCGACGCGGAGCACGCCGCCCGCTCAGTCCAGCCTGCGGTTCTTCGCATTCCAGTTCTGCTCGAGATTGGCGATCAGCGCAGGGCTGAAGTGGCAGTACGCCTGTTCGCGCGCATACATGGCGAAATAGTTCCGGAACAGATCGAGCGGCTCCTGCGCGATACGGAAAGCGCGCCGGTTCGCGGCGGCGCTCACCACGCCCGACCCGGTCAGCTTTTCGACGACGCGCTCGATCGCGCCGTCCATGTCCGCCTGCGCAACCACTTCGTCGCAGATCAGCCGTCCCTCGGGGCTGTCGCACTCGAACCGGCGCTCGGCCATGATGGCCTGGCGCGCAATGCGGTCTCCGGTGAAACGCGGCAGGCGCAGGTTGGCTGCGCCGGGGATGATGCCCTCCTTGCGCGCGGGCAGGCTCATGAACGCGCCCTGCGCCGCAAGCACGTAGTCCATGACCAGCAGGTACTGGCAGTGCCCCCCGATGGCGAATCCCTCCACCATCGCGATCCAGGGCTTCTCCTGCGTTGTCCCGGTGACGTCGTCCGGAGTCGCGTCGGGACGCGCCAGACCGCGAAAGATCTTGTTCACGATTCCCAGATCGCGCTGCAGGTACCAGATGAACGGCACCTTGCCGTGGTACAGATGCGTGAGGTTGATGCCGCTGCCGAGCACGCGGCGCCCCTGATGCTTTGCGCTCTGCACGGTGTCCCCGCGCAGCACGCAGATCTGGGTGCGCGCATCGAGGATCGCCAGATCGACCGCGATCTCGGCGGCGTCGAGGGTGGTGTCGTCCTCGGCATTCAGATGGCGCGGGTTCTTCTGGATCACGAAGGAAGCCTTGCCCTTGCGGACAACCTCCGCCGCGCCGAGATCGACGCGTCCGCTTTTTTCCAATTCGGAGAATCGTTCGGCGGTCTTGGCGTGGGGAAGCAGCATCGCGTGGCAGAGGTGGCGCCCGGCGTGCTGATTCGCCAGCACCGCCGAGACGAAAATCCCCTGATCGATCTCCACGCCCTCCTTGTCGCGCTGCAGGAGTGCTGACTCGGCCGCGACCTGCACGCGCGACGGAACGAGCCCTGAAACCAGCGCCGCCGCGTCGTACACCAGCTGCTCGACGCGGATGAATCGCGAGCGTGCCTGCGTGAGCCGGTCGTAGATCTCCCCGGCGTGAGCGGCGAGGAAACGGCTGCGCGCCGCGCGTGCTTCGCGCTTGATTTGCTCGGCCGCTGCCGCCTGCTCCGCGTTGCGCCCGGGTTTCGCGGGCAGGCGCGCGAGCAGCGCCGCGCTCTGCTCCCAGAATCGAGAGTAGCGAGCGCAATCGCCGGCAAAATCGCCGGTGTCCCGCGGCGGTTCCTCTCGAGCGGATGCTTCAGTGGACGTCAAGTTTTGGGTCGCTTGTCGATGACGCGAACCGCCTTGCCCTGCGAGCGCTGAACGGCGCCCGGTTCGACGACACGCACCTTGGTGCTCACGCCGATGTATCCCTTGATGCTCCGCTCGAGGTCCTGCTCGACGGCCACTTTGGCCTCCGCCAGCATCTCGGCCCGGCGCTCGACCAGCACGTCGAGATCGTCCAGGTGTCCGTCGCGGCGGACCTCGAGCACGTAATGCGGCGAGAGACTGTCGTTCTTCAGCAGGATTTCCTCGATCTGAGAGGGGAATACGTTGACGCCGCGGATGATCAGCATGTCGTCGGTCCGCCCGGTGATGCGCGCCATCCGTCGCATGGCGCGCCCGGTGCCGGGCAGGAGCCGCGTGAGGTCGCGCGTCCGAAAGCGCACTACTGGCATCCCGACCTTGGTGAGGGAGGTGATCACCAGCTCGCCGTCTTTTCCCTCGGGCAGAACGGCGCCGCTCTGCGGATCGATGACCTCGGGGTAGAAGTGGTCCTCCCAGATCGTCAGTCCGTCACGGGTCTCCACGTGCTCGCTTGCAACTCCCGGGCCGATCACTTCCGACAGCCCGTAGTGGTTGAGCGCGGCCAGCCCGAGGCGCTTCTCGATCTCGTCACGCATGCTCTCGCTCCAGGGCTCGGCGCCGAATATGCCGGCGCGCGCCGAGCACTGAGCCGGGTCGAGACCCTGGCGCACGAACTCGTCCGCGATCACCAGCGCGTAGGACGGCGTGCACATGAGTATGTCGGGCTTGAAATCGCACATCAGCTGCACCTGCCGCTCGGTCATGCCGCCGCTCACCGGGACGACGGTCGCGCCCAGCGCTTCGGCGCCGTAGTGCGCGCCCAGGCCCCCGGTGAAAAGGCCGTAGCCGTATGCGATGTGGACGATGTCGGTGGAGCGTCCGCCGGCCGCGCGGATCGAGCGCGCCATCACCGCCGACCAGGTTTCGATGTCCTCCCTGGTGTAGCCGACTACGGTGGGCTTGCCGGTGGTGCCGCTCGAGGCATGGACGCGCACGATTTCGTCCATGGGTACCGCGAACATCCCGAAGGGATAATTGGCTCGCAGGTCAGTCTTGGTGGTGAACGGAAACCTCGCGAGGTCCGCGGGATCCTTCAGATCGCCGGGGCGGACGCCCGCGGCGTCGAAGGCCTTCCGGTAGTGCGGCACCTTTTCGTACGCATGCTTGAGCGACCCCCTTAGCCGATCCCGCTGCAAGGCGCGCAGCTCATCGACGCTCGCCTTCTCGATCGGCTCGAGTTGGTCCATCGCGCGCATCATTTCATGAAACCCGGGAGCCAGGTGGCAAGTTGGGGGAAGGCGACGATGATCGCGAGCAGCGCGACGAGCGCCACGTTGAACGGGATCACCCCGCGGAACACCGTGCCTATCGTCAGGTGGCGCAGCAGGCTTTTCACGACGAAGATGTTCATCCCCACCGGCGGGCTGATGAGCCCGATCTGCACGACGATCACGATGATGATGCCGAACCAGATCGGGTCGAATCCGAGCGCGGTCACGACCGGGAAGAAAAGCGGCACCGTGAGGAGGATCATCGACAGCTCCTCCATCGCCGTGCCGAGCACCACGTAGACCGCGCAGATCGCCACGATCACGAGAATCGGGTGCACCGCGAACTGGGTGACGAAGCCCTTCAGGTCCGAAGGCATCGTGGTGTAGTTGATGAAGTTCGCGAAGATCAATGCGCCGATCAGGATCATGAACAGCATCGAGGTGGTGCGCACGCTCTCGATCAGGACCTCGACGAACACCTTCCAGGTGAGCGCGCGGCGCGCCAGCGCGAACACCAGCGCGCCCCCCGCGCCGATTCCCGCGCCCTCGGTCGCGGTGAACACGCCCGCGTAGATCCCGCCGATCACCACGAGGAACAGCGCAACCACCGGCCAGACGTGCCTGATCGCCTCGAGGCGCGCCGCCCAGGAGCTGCGCTCGCCCGGCGGGCCGGCCAGCGGATCGCGCCAGGTCATCCACGCGACGGCGAGGCACAGGAGCACCGTCGCGACGATACCCGGGAAAATGCCGGCCGCGAACAGCTTGCCGATGTTGGTCTCGGTCATGATGCCGTAGATCACCATGATCACCGAAGGCGGGATCAGGATGCCGAGCGTGCCTCCCGCGGCGATGGAGCCCGCGGCGAGCGTGTCCTTGTAGCCGAACTTGCGCATCGACGGGTACGCCACCTTGGCGAAGGTCGCGGCAGTAGCGATCGAGGACCCGCAGATCGCCCCGAACCCCGCGCAGGCGACGATGGTGGACATCGCGAGCCCGCCGCGCTTGTGGCCGAGAAAGGTATAGGCGGCGTGGTAGAGCTCCTCGGACATGCGCGCGCGCACCACGAAGTTGCCCATGAGGATGAAAAGCGGAATCACCGACAGCGTGTACGCGAGCCCGGTCTCATAGGTGGTCTGGGCGATCATCGATGCGGCCGCGCCGAAATTCACCTTCAAGGCGAAGCCGAAGAATCCCACGATCCCCATGGCGAAGGCCATCGGGACACGCATGAAGGCAAGCAGCAGAAAAGCCGCGAGCCCGATCAATCCTTCGGTCATGCGCCCGGCCCCTCGCCTTCGCCGGGAATGTGGCGATGTGGCCGGCGCAGGAGCGTCACGAGAAGAGCCACCGCAGTGAGCGCCATGAGAATGGCCATCGCGCAGGTCAGCCAGGAAAGCTTGAACTGCAACTGCGAGGTGGTCTCGCCCGCACGCTCGAGGGCCCCGGCGCGCAGCCACAGGCGCCAGGAAAGATAGCCGGTGCAGGCCGCACCGATGAGCGACGCGAGGGCGTGCTGGATGCGGAACAGCCAGTCCGGCGTCACCGAATCGAACAGATCGACGGTGATGTGGTCGCCGCGCAACGTGACAAGCGGCAACCCTGCGAAGATAAGCGACGCGAGCAGCACCTCGGTGAGCTCGAAACCGCCGGTGAGCGGCTTGTTCAGGAAATAACGCCCGACGACGTCCACGCAGGTGAGCAGCATCAGGCAGAGCATCACCGCAGCAGCGACGTAGCCGAGCGGCGGCACGACCGCGCGGTCGAACCAGTCCAGCGGAAGACGCCGCGGCCGGCCGGGTTCGTTCATGCCCTTGGACAAGCTCAGGGCGAACCGTCCTTTTGAACCGCTCTTACTTTCTCTGAAGACCGGCGATCTCGGCGCGCAGGGCCTTCAGCACCGCCTGCCCGTCGACGCCTTTGGGCCTGGCCTTCTTCTCGATCCACTCTTTCTCGAGCGGCTCGGTCTTCTCCTTGATTTCGGCGATGAGCTGCCGGCTTGCGATCACGATCGGGATCCTGGCCTCGCGCACCGCCGCTTCGCCCTTCGCGTCGGCCGCATCCCAGGCCTGGCCGGAGCGGCGCGCGAGCGCCTCGCCCAGGAGCGGCTGGATCGCCTTGCGGTCGGCTTCCGGGATCTGATTCCACTTCGCCTGATTGGCGATCCACGCGAAGCTAACGTTGTACAGGCCGCCCGGAACATAGGTGACGTGCTTGATGAGCGGCACGAGCTTGAACGAGAGCGGCGACTCCTTCGGGAAGAACAGGCCGTCGGCCACGCCCGTGGAGAGGAGCTCATAGCTCTCCGGGGCCGGCTTGAGCATGGGCACCGCGCCGAGATTCTTGGTGATCTCGTTCACCAGGCCGCCGCCGACGCGGATCTTGAGCCCGTCGAGATCCTTGAGCGTATTGATCGCGCGCTTGGTGTTGTACATCTGCCCGGGGCCGTGTGTGAAGACCGAAAGCAGCACCACGTCCTTGTGCTCGTTCGCCCCGGCGAGCATGCGCTCGTAGATCCGTTGATAGGCTACCGCCGTCACTTCGGCGGTATCGCCCATAAACGGGAACTCGGGCGCATCGGTGAGAGCGAAGCGGCCCGGCGTGTAGCCGTGCGTGACGAACGACAGGTCCATCAGGCCGTCCTTGACGCCGTCGAAGGTCTGCACCGCCCCGACGGGCGCCTTGGGCAGGATGTTGCACTTCACGCGGGCCGAGGTCGCCTTTTCGATGTCCGCGCACAACGGCACGAGCATGGTCGCCGTGAGCGGATGCCCGGGGGACACCCACGAGCTCGCGTTGAGGGTGACCTGCGCCGCGGCCGGTGCCGATGCGACGAGCGCGGCCAGGACGAACCCGCGTACCGATTTCACGATTTTTTTCATGACTTCCCTCCGACATGAATTATGCTGCATGTGCTCGGCGTTCGACTGCTCCGGGCGAAACGATATGGGTGCGCAGCGTCGCCACGCCATCGATCGAGCATTCGACCACGTCGCCGGGCTTCAGGAACAATTCCGCCGCGTTCGGCTTGCCCACGGCGACTCCGCCGGGGGCGCCGGTTGCGAACATGTCGCCCGGCTCGATCGGGATGAAGCGCGAGAAGTGCTCGAGGAGATCGGGCAGCTTCCAGATCTGGTCGCGCGTGTTGACGCGCATGCGCTCCTCGCCATTCACCGAGCAGGTCATCCACAGATCGTAGGGATCGCGGATCTCGTCCATCGTCACGATCTCGGGCCCCAGGGGCCCGAAACCCGGGATGTTCTTGCCGGTCCAGAAGCGCGAGCCCGATGCGACCTCGCGCTTCTGCAGGTCGCGGCAGGTGAGATCGTTCAGGATCGTGACCCCGGCGACGTAGTCGAAAGCGTCCTTCTTCTTGGCGCCCAGCGCGCGCTTGCCGATGACGAACACCAGCTCCGGCTCGTAATCGAGACTGACGATGCCATCGGGCCGCGCGACCCGCGCGTTGTGGCCAGAGAGGCAGGAGTTGAGCTTGATGAAGCCGGTCGGCTCCTGCGGCGTCTCGGTCAACAGGTCGTTCCTCTTCAATTCCTCCAGATGGGTGCGGTAGTTCTTCCCGGCGCACAGGAACTTGTCGGCGTCGGGGATGGGCGGCAGGTAGCGAATCTCGCGCTCATCGAGCAAGGCTGCAGCGAACCCCGCGCGATCTGCATGCGCCTCCGCCGACAACTGGCGCACCTGCTTCATCGCCGGATCGCCCGCGGCGAGCAGGTCCTTCATGCGCGCGGGCGGCGCCGGTTCGCCTGCGACGCCCGCGGCGGCGGCAAGATCGAGCACTTGGCGGGCGACTCGCACCCCGATCCGTGGAGCGTTCCTGCCGCGCAGGGAAAAAGTGATCAGACGCATGTTCAGCCCGGATGAATGCTACCGGTTTTCCCGCGCCGCCAGCTTCTCCGCGGTGATCTCCGGCTCGATGCCTTGCGCCTCGGCGGCGTCGAAGTTCAGCTCGACCTTGATGCCGTTCGGGTCGTACATGAACAGCTGGTAGAGCGCCTGGCCGTTCGCGCGCCGCTCGCTGAATTCGACCTTGTGGCGTCGCAGGTGCGCCATGGTCTGCTTCAGGCCCTTCGCGCGAAACGCGATATGGTCGATCGCCCCCGTGCCCGCGCCCGCGTCCTGCGCGAGGCGCCCGAGGTAGGCCTTCTGGTTGTCGCTCGCGTGCTTCGCGCTCCTGCCGACGTGGACCACGTCCACGCCGTCGAGGTACATCCAGTAGACGGGAAAACCGAAGTCCGGGTGCCACCCCTCCTGCATGCCGAGCACGTCGCGGTACCAGTCGCGCGTCGCGTCGATTTCGTCGGAAAGGACGAGGTAGTGCTCGATATGGGAGAGCGGCATGCCGGGCCCGCTAGTACTTCTTGATGTCCGAGTTGGCGACCATCACCATGTACACCAGCAGGAACGAAAACAGCGCCGCGGTCCACAGCGAGAAGATCGAGAAGCCGCGGTGCAGATCCAGAAGCGACACGCAGGCGAAGAACAGGAACACGTCGATCAGCGTGATGTCGAGAACGAGCACGACGAGCTTGGCCGGCCGGGTATTGAGCAGGCCCTGGAAGATCGAGAGCGTGGCGTTCAGGGGAAATTTCGCGACCAGCATGCGCGTCGTCCACCAGAGCACCGCGAGCACGCATTTGGCGAGCGCCGCGGCGAGCACCGCTTCCTTGAACGCCGCCGGCGTGAGGCTCCACTGGCTGATGATGAAATTGAAGACGATCGTCATATTGGAATACATAGGATTTGCTTCCTCCTTTTCTGATGCGTTCCCGATCCCGGGCGGCCGCCCAGCCGGCCCGCCCATCCCGCCCATTCCAATTTATGAGGGCCAGTGTAAGCTGTCTCCAGGCCGAAGTGTATAAGCGGGCCCGATGCGGCTTTGCCGCAGCGCACGATGCTGCGTTGCGGGGCGTTGAAGAGGTGCCTTATGAAACACGAAACTGCAGTCATGGAGCAGGCCGTGAGCCTCCGGACCGGGGCCTACTGGATGCCCTTCACCCACAATCGCTACCTCAAGAAAAACCCCGAGTCGAGAATCCTCGCGCGCGCCGAGGGCGCCTACTACACGACCGCCGAGGGCCGGCGCCTGTTCGACTGCGCCTCGGGCATGTGGTGCTGCCCGCTCGGCCACGCCCATCCGAAGATCGCAGAGGCTGTGGCGCGACAGGTGAAGGAACTCGACTACAGCCCGGCGTTCCAGATGGGGCATCCGAAGATCTTTTCGCTCGCCGAGCGAATCGTCCAGCTCGCGCCCGCGGGAATGGGCCAGGTCTTCTTCGCCAATTCGGGCTCCGAGGCGGTGGACACCGCGCTCAAGATCGCGGTCGCGTATCACCGCATGAAGGGCGAAGCTGCGCGCACGCGCCTGATCGGCCGCGAGCGCGGCTATCACGGCGTGGGCATCGGCGGGATTTCGGTCGGCGGGATCGCGCCCAACCGCAAGATGTTCGCGCCGCTCCTCCTTCAGGGCGTCGATCACCTGCCGCACACCTACAACGCCGCCGAGATGGCGTTCTCGCGCGGCCAGCCGAAGTGGGGCGCGCACCTCGCCGAGGAGCTCGAGCGCCTCGTCGCGCTGCACGACGCTTCGACGATCGCCGCGGTCATCGTCGAGCCCATGCAGGGCTCGGCCGGCGTGATCGTGCCTCCGGCAGGCTATCTCGAGCGGCTGCGCGCGATCTGCGACAAGTACGGCATCCTGCTCATCTTCGACGAGGTGATCACGGGGTTCGGGCGCCTGGGCGAGCCCTTCGGCGCGCAGCGCTTCGGTGTCACGCCCGACATGATCACCTTCGCCAAGATCGTCACCAACGGCGTCATCCCGATGGGCGGGGTGATCGTGAAGCCCGCGATCTACGACGCTTTCATGACCGGTCCCGAGACGGCCGTGGAGCTATTTCACGGTTACACCTACTCGGGCCACCCCGTGGCGGCGGCCGCGGCGCATGCCACGCTGGATGCTCTCAAGGAAGAGGGCTCCTTCAAGCAGGCGCGCGCGCTCGAGCCCGTGCTCGAGCAGGCCGTGCATTCTCTGAAGGGCGAGCCGGGTGTCGCGGATATCCGCAACATCGGCCTTGTCGCCGCGGTCGAGCTCGAGCCTGTCGCTGGCAAGCCGGGCCTGCGCGCACTGAAAGTATTCGAGCGCGGAATGGAAGAAGGGATGCTGTACCGCTTCAGCGGCGACACCATCGCCATGGCGCCGCCGTTCATTTCCACGCAGGCGGAGATCGGTAGGATGGCCGAGGTGTTGCGAGGCGCGATCCAGGCAACTCGCTAGGACGTGTCGCCCACCGGAACGAACAGATCGTCCACGGCAACAAAATCGAGGGATAAATCGATGCGTCACATGCTGATCGCCGCCGCGTCATTCGCAATCGCTGTTGCGCCGCTCGCCGCTCATGGCCAATCGGCATACCCGACCAAGAGCATACGCTTCGTCGTGCCCGTCACGACCGGCGGACCGAGCGACATCGTGGCGCGCTTGCTCGGCGAAAGGCTTTCCGAGTCGCTCGGCAAGCAGGTGATCGTGGACAACCGTCCGGGCGCGTCGAACACCATCGGCGCGGCCATGGTTGCGAAGGCCGAGCCCGACGGCTACACCCTGCTGCAGGCGGCGGCCAACATGGCGACCAATCCGATCCTGTTGACGGACCTGCCGTTCGACACCATCAAGGACTTCGCGCCAGTCTCGCTTACGCACCTCACGCCGTACGTTTTCGTGGTGAGCTCGCAGTCGCCCGTGAAATCGCTGCAGGAGCTCATCCAGTACATCAAGGACAATGGCGGCAAGATCACTTACGGCACCACCGGAGACGGCAGCCCGCAGCAATTGGCGACGCTGCTGTTTGCGCAGACAGCCGGCGGGCTCGGGAAAATGACGGAAGTCCCGTACAAGGGCAGTTCCGCCGCGCATCCGGACCTGATCTCGAACCGCATCTCGTTCATGATCGATCCGCTCGCCGCCGCGGGGCCGCACATCAAGGCGGGGAGCCTGCGCGCGCTGGCGGTCACCACGCCTCAGCGCAACCCGTCATTTCCGGACATCCAGACGGCAACCGAAGGCGGGGTGCCCGGCTACGATTTCTCGAGCTGGGGCGGCGTGTTCGCGCCCGCCGGCACGCCGCGCGCGATCGTGCAGAAGCTGAACGCCGAAATCGGCGCCGCGCTCGCGAACCCGGACCTTCGCAAACGCTTCGCCGACATGGGCCTGGTCGCGAAGCACAGCACGCCCGAAGAGCTCGGCAAATTCCTGCAATCGGAAATGACCCGCTGGCGCGCGGTGCTGGCGAAGAAACCGTAATGGAGCTACGCTTGCGAAACGAGCGGTTCCACCCTTATCGTCTACTGCAGGAGGAGACATGACAATGCGCAAGATTCTTTTGACTGGCGTGGCTGCAATCGGTATTGCAGCCCTGGGTTGGGTTGCACCGGCTTCACTGCAGGCGCAGCAGGTGGCCGCAGTCGCCATCGACAACGACGACATCGGCGGCGTGGTCACCGGGCCGAAGGGACCGGAAGCCGGTGTCTGGGTGATCGCAGAAACGCGCGATCTGCCCGTGCGTTTCATCCGCATCGTCGTCACCGACGATCAGGGCCGCTACGTCATCCCCGATCTGCCGAAAGCGAACTACGACGTATGGGTGCGCGGCTACGGCCTCGTCGATTCGCCAAAAATGAAGAGCGCGCCCGGCAAGCTGCTTAACCTGAAAGCCGTGCCCGCGCCGAGCGAAACGGCCGCCGCGCAGTACTACCCCGCGATCTATTGGTTCTCGATGATGAAAATCCCCGAGGCCAGCGTGTTCGGCAGCAAGGAAGCACCGGCGAACGTCAAGCTCACCGACTATCTCAATGGCATGAAGAACAACGGCTGCGTGGGCTGCCACCAGCTCGGCCAGTTGTCGACCCGCACGATTCCGAAGTACCACCTCGACGGCAAGACGCACCAGGAAGCCTGGGTCCGCCGCATCCAGTCCGGACAGGCGGGCGAGAACATGGTCCTCCAAGCCGCAGGCCAGCTCGGCGGCATGCCGTTCAAGTATCTCGCCGACTGGACCGAGCGCGTCGCCAAGGGCGAATTGCCGTTTGCCAAGCCGACGCGGCCGCAAGGCGTCGAGCGCAACATCGTCGTCACGCTGCGCGACTGGCACAACGACAAGCAGTATCTGCACGACCTGATCGCCAGCGACCGGCGTTATCCGACGGTCAACGCCTACGGGCCGGTCTACGGGCAGTGCGAGCACGCCTGCAATGACATGCCGATCCTCGACCCGGTCAAGAACGTCGCGACAAATTTTGTCCTGCCGACGACGCCCGACATGCCGCTGGCGCTCGGGCCCGGCAACGCGGGCTCGGTCAAGATCCTGCTGCCCTCGGCTTATTGGGGCGAGGAAAACATCTGGGACAGCAAGGCCAACAACCACAACTCGATGCTCGATCGCAAGGGCCGCGTCTGGCTCGCGGCGACGGGCCACAAGCCGGACAATCCCGACTTCTGCAAAAAGGGATCGACCCATCCCTCCGCCGTCGAGTTTCCGCTCAACAGCACCAACCGCCGCGTGACGATGTACGACCCGAAGACCGGCAAGTACACCGCCTATCAGACCTGCTTCGGCTCGCATCATCTGCAGTTCGGCTACGACGCCAACGAGACGATTTGGGCGAGCACCGGCGGCGGCGGAGGTAACGTCGGCTGGATCAACACCAAGATGCTCGACGAGACCGGCGATATCGAGAAGTCGCAGGGCTGGACCGCGCTGGTGCTCGACACCAACGGCAACGGCGTGCGCGACGAGTACACCGAGCCGGGCAAGCCGATGGATCCGACCAAGGACATGCGCATCGGCGCGACCTTCTACGCGGTGATGCCGAGTCCGGTCGACGGTTCGGTGTGGGGCACGCTGCGTGGCAATCCGGGCGCCGTCGTGCGCATCGATCCGACCAAGAATCCGCACAAGTCGCTGGCCGAGCAGTACAACGTTCCGCTGCCCGGCTTCGGCCCGCGCGGCGGCGACATCGACAAGCAGGGCCGCGTGTGGGTCTCGCTCGCGAGCGGCCACATGGGCGTGTTCGACCGCCGCCTCTGCAAAGGCCCGCTCAACGGTCCGAAGGCAACCGGCGACCACTGCCCCGAGGGCTGGGCGTTCCACCAGTATCCGGGCCCGGGTTTCAAGGGCATCGGCGAGAACAGCGCCGAGGCGAGCTACTACTCGTGGGTCGACCAGCACAACACCTTCGGGCTTGGCGACGACATCCCGATGTCGACCGCCAACCTGATGGACGGCCTCGTCGCTCTCAACAAGGACGGCAAGATGGTCTCGATCCGCGTGCCCTATCCGCTCGGTTTCTACGCCAAGGGATTCGACGGCCGCATCGATGATCCAAACGCCGGCTGGAAGGGCCGCGGCCTGTGGGCTGCGAACGGCGATCGCACGCCATGGCTGATCGAAGGCGGCAAAGGCATCAAGCCGCTGGCGGCGCA
>Ga0193745_1000088_pt1 | contig 16068 bp, 17 predicted proteins | sample L1a2metaG_FD_145899 | JGI IMG/M metagenome (GOLD analysis project Ga0193745, IMG submission 145899) | Soil microbial communities from a riparian zone of the East river system, Colorado, United States - L1a2 | ecosystem: Environmental > Terrestrial > Soil > Riparian zone | place: USA: East River... | reverse complement strand
AATGCTCCGTGCCCGCCAGGTCGAAAACGCCTTCGCGGTCGAGCTGCGCCCACAAGGACTTCAGCTCGGCCGGATCGCGCCCGACGAGGTCGTAGGCGTAGCGCTCGAAGTTCGACGATTTCGAGATGTCCATCGAAGGGCTGCTCGTCGCCCTCACCTCGGCGGCCTTGCGCACGCGATAGCACCCGGTGCGGAAGAACTCGTCGAGCACGTTGTTCTCGTTGGTCGCGACGATAAGCGCTCGGATCGGCAATCCCATGCTCCGCGCAACGTGGCCCGCGTAGACATTGCCGAAGTTCCCGGAAGGCACCGCGAAGGACGCTTCCCCACCCACGGCGAAATACGCCTTGAAGTAGTACACGACCTGCGCGGCGACGCGCGCCCAGTTGATCGAGTTGACCGCGCCGATGCGGTGCCTCGCCTTGAACGCAAAGTCTCCCGAGATCGCCTTGACGATGTCCTGGCAGTCGTCGAACACGCCGCGCACGGCGATGTTGAAGATGTTGGCGTCCTGCAGCGAATACATCTGCGCCGCCTGGAACGCGCTCATGCGGCCCTGCGGCGAGAGCATGAAGACCTGCACGTTCTTCTTGCCGCGCAGCGCGTACTCGGCCGACGATCCGGTGTCCCCGGACGTGGCGCCGAGGACGTTGAGCCGCCGGCCGCGTTTTTCCAGCACGTACTCGAACAGGTTGCCGAGGAGCTGCAGCGCGATGTCCTTGAACGCGAGCGATGGACCGTTGGACAGGCCGAGAAGAAACAGGCCGGGCTCGAGCTTTCTGACCGGCGTGATCTCCTCGCTGCCGAAGAGTTCCCTCGTGTAGGTCTTGTCCACCAGCCGTTGAAGGTCGCCCGGGAGGATGTCGTCGGCGAACTTCGACAGGATCGCGAACGCGAGCTCGCGGTAGCTCATGCCGCGCATGGCCGCGAGTTCGGCGGCACCGAGTCTCGGAAATTCTTCGGGCAGGAACAGGCCGCCGTCCGGCGCGAGGCCCTCGAGCAGGATCTCGGTGAAAGGCCGCGGCTTCGCTCCGCCGCGAGTGCTGACGTAAAGCATGGGGTTCGGGAGCCGGGATTCAGCCGTGTCTCTGAATCCCGATCACTGCAGTTCTTCCAGTCGGATCCTCGTCACCTTGCCCGTCACCACCGGCAGCTTCTCGATTTTTCCGATCGCGGCGTTGACGCTCTTCTCCCGCGTCTGGTGGGTCAGCATGATGATGTCCACCTGCTCCTCGCCTTCGGCCGGCTCGCGCTGGATCATGGCGCCGATCGAGATCGACGCGTCGCCGAGGATGCGGGTGATATCGGCGAGCACGCCGGGGCGGTCCTGCACGCGCATCCTCAGGTAATACGAGGTCACCACCGCTTCCATCGGCAGGATCTCGAGGTTCGACATGCGGTCGGGCTGGAACGCGAGATGCGGCACGCGGTGCCCGGGGTCGGCGGTATGCAGGCGCGTGATATCCACCAGATCGGCCACCACCGCGCTTCCCGTGGGCTCGGCGCCGGCGCCCGCGCCGTAATACATCGTCGGGCCCACCGCGTCGCCCTTTACCAGCACGGCGTTCATGACGCCCTCGACGTTGGCGATCAGACGCTTCGTCGGGATCAGCGTCGGGTGCACGCGCAGCTCGATGCCCTTTTCCGCCCGCTTGGTGATCCCCAGCAGCTTGATGCGGTAGCCGAGCTGCCCGGCGTAGCGGATGTCTTCTTGAGTGAGCCCGGAGATGCCCTCCTTATGGCATTTGTCGAACTGCATCGGGATGCCGAAGCCGATCGCTGCCATGATGGTGAGCTTGTGCGCGGCGTCCACCCCTTCGATGTCGAAGGTCGGATCGGCCTCGGCATAGCCGAGTTTTTGCGCTTCCTTGAGGACCGTTGCGAACGGAAGGCCCTTGTCGCGCATCTCGGAAAGAATGAAGTTCGAAGTGCCGTTGATGATCCCCGCGATCCATTCGATGCGGTTCGCGGTGAGGCCTTCGCGCAGGGCCTTGATGATGGGGATGCCGCCGGCGACCGCGCCCTCGAACGCCACCATCACGCCCTTTTTCTGCGCGGCGGCGAAGATCTCGTTGCCGTGGGTGGCGAGCAGCGCCTTGTTGGCGGTGACCACGTGCTTGCCGTTCTCGATCGCGGCGAGGACGAGGGCCTTCGCGACCGTGGTGCCGCCGATCAGCTCGATCACGATGTCGACTTCGGGATCGCGCACGACCTCGAACGCGTCCGCGGTGACGCGCGCCTTGCCGCCGGTCAGCTTTTTCGCCTTGGCCGTCTCCTTGTCGGCGACGACGCCGATGCGGATGTCGCGGCCGGCGCGGCGCGAGATCTCCTCGCGGTTGCGCGCGAGCACCGCCCAAGTGCCGCCGCCCACCGTGCCGATCCCCAGCAGGCCCACGTTGATCGGTTTCATTCGAGCGGCTTCCTGAAGTGAAACGAGCTCACCACCATCCCTTCGCGAAAATAGAACTTGTGCGCCTGCGCCCGCTGGGTGCCCGAGTCGAGCGTGGTCGCTTCGCAGCGGGCGGCCCGCGCCACGCCGTGCAGATGCTCCATCAGCGCATGGCCGACACCCCTGGAACGCAGTTTCTCGTCGGTCACGAGGTCGTCGACATAGAGGTGAAGCCCCTCGAAGGTATTCTCGTTGATGCGGTACACCGCGACGCCGCGCACGGCCTCTCCTTCAGTCGCGATGCACATGCGCCCGCCGCCGGCGAACACGCGCTTCATTTTGCCCTCGTAGTCTGGGGGCAGCGCGGTGCGAAGCTGGCGATGCACGCTTTCCGCCCGCTTCAGCCACCCCGGCTCGATGACCCTGCCTGCATCATCGGTGATGTGGACTATGTTCATGATTTGAGCAGCCCGTCCTTGCGGAACATTTCCCTGATGCCGCGGATCGCCTGGCGGGACCGCGGCTCGTTCTCTATGAGCGCGATGCGCACGTGATCGTCGCCATGATCGCCGAATCCGATTCCCGGCGACACCGCGACTTTCGCATCCTTCAATATCTTCTTCGCGAATTCGAGCGAGCCGAGCTTCGCGTAGGCTTCGGGGATCTTCGCCCAGATGTACATCGATGCCTTCGGGTTCTCGACCATCCACCCCGCCTCGTGCAGGCCGGGCACCATGACGTCGCGGCGCTTCTGGTATTTCAGGCGGTGCTCCTCGACGCAGTCCTGCGGGCCTTCCAGCGCCACGATCGAGGCCACCTGGATCGGGGTGAAGGTGCCGTAATCGTGATAGCTCTTGATGCGCGCCAGTGCGTGGACGAGGTCCTTGTTGCCGACCATGAAGCCGATGCGCCACCCCGCCATGTTGTAGCTCTTCGACATCGTGAAGAATTCCACGGCGACGTCGCGCGCGCCTGGCACTTGCATGATCGAAGGCGCCTTCCAGCCGTCGAACGTGATGTCGGCATAGGCAAGATCGTGCACGACGAGGATGTCGTGGGCCTTGGCGAGCGCGATCACGCGCTCGAAGAAATCCAGCTCCATGCATTTCGCCGTCGGGTTCGACGGAAAACCGATCACCAGCATCTTGGGCTTGGGAATCATCTCGCCGATCGCGCGCTCGAGCTCCTGGATGAAATCCACCTCGGCCGTCATGCGCACCGAGCGGATGTCGGCGCCGGCGATGATCGCGCCGTAGATGTGGATCGGGTAGCTCGGGTTGGGAACGAGCACGGTGTCGCCGCGGTCGAGCGTCGCGAGCATCAGATGCGCGAGGCCCTCCTTGGATCCGATGGTGACGATCGCCTCCGAATCCGGATCGAATTCGACGCCGTAGCGGCGCTGGTACCAGCCGCAGATCGCGCGGCGCAAGCGCGGAATTCCCTTCGAGACCGAGTAGCCGTGCGTGTCGGGGCGTTGCGCAGCCTCGACCAGCTTGGCCACGATGTGCTTGGGCGTGGGGCCGTCCGGGTTGCCCATGCTCATGTCGATCACGTCTTCGCCCGCGCGGCGCGCCGTCATCTTCAACTCGTTGGTGATGTTGAAGACGTACGGAGGGAGACGCTCTATTCGGGCAAACTTTCTCATGTCGCGCGGGATTTTCCGGGAGTGCGGCGGGCTTTCCGAGCCGCGCTGCGCTGCAAAAGTTATAATGTTACCGGACACTTAGGGCACCGGCAAACTTGAAGCTGCATCTGGATCCCGCGACCGCCCGGAACGCCATCACCGGCTACGGCGAAGGCTACGTGATGGTCAACCGGCAGCGCTTCGAACGCAGCCTCGTGGTGCTCCCCGAGCGCATCATCCAGGACTGGCCGCCGGGCCGATTCGACGAGCTCGCGCCCGAGCACCTTGCGGCGCTCGCCGGTCTGGACCGGGAAATCATTCTGCTCGGCACCGGAGCACGGCTGCGCTTTCCCCGCCCGGAGATCATGCAATCCCTGATACGGTCCGGAGTCGGCGTGGAGGTCATGGACGTGCAGGCCGCCTGCCGCACCTACAACATTCTCCTCGCCGAAGGCCGCAGGGTCGCCGCGGCCCTGCTCATCGGGTGAACTCGGCGATTTCCAGACGCGGGCTGTGGATCCTGCTTGCCGTCTTTGCGGCCGGCTGGTTCTGCAATCTCGGTTACCGGCACCTGGTCAAGCCCGACGAAGGCCGCTACGCGGAGATTCCGCGCGAGATGGTCGCGAGCGGTGACTGGCTCACGCCGCGCCTGAACGGCTACAAGTACTTCGAGAAGCCCGCCCTGCAGTATTGGATCACCGCGGCCGCGTTCACCGCGTTCGGCCGGAATGAGTGGGCGGCGCGCCTGTGGCCGGGCCTGGCCGGATTTTTGGGCGTGCTGCTGGTCTTCTGGGCGGGCAAACGCCTGTTCGCGCCGCCGGCCGCACTGTGCGGCGCGGCGGTGGCCGCGAGTTGCGCCCTATACGTCGCCATCGGCCATATCCTGACGCTGGACATGGCCCTGACTTTTTTCATGTCGGCATCGGTGTTCGCGTTTGCCGTCGCGCAGCAGGACTCCGGAGAGGGCGAGCGGCGCCGCTGGATGCTCGTCGCCTGGGCGGCCGCGGCGCTCGCCGTCATGACCAAGGGACTCATCGGGATCGTGCTTCCAGCGGGCGCGATAGCGGGTTATGTCCTCGTTCATCGCGAATGGAGGCTGCTGCGGCGGCTGTACGTCATCCAGGGCGGGCTGCTGTTCCTGGCGATTGCCGCGCCGTGGTTCATCCTGGTTTCGCTCGCCAACCCGGAGTTCTTCCGCTTCTTCTTCATTCACGAGCATTTCGAGCGTTTTCTCACCCGGGAGCACGATCGCTACCAGCCCGCCTGGTTCTTCATCCCGGTGCTGCTCGGCGGGATCCTGCCCTGGATCGTCGGTCTTTTTCCCGCGTTGTGGCGCGCCTGGGCGCGCCACGGCGCGGCGAGCTTCCACCCGCAACGGTTCCTGCTCCTCTGGTGCGCCGTGGTCCTGCTGTTTTTCTCCGCTTCCAGTTCGAAGCTCATCCCCTACATACTGCCGCTCTTTCCGGCGCTTTCGCTTCTCATCGGAAACTATCTTTGTTCCGCGCACCGCGGCGTCGTCCTGGCCGAGGCCGGGGTCGCCTCGCTTCTGGGAGTTGCGCTGGCGCTCGCCTCGCCGCTGGCGATGCGCTTTTCCTCGGAAGGCCTGCCGCCCGCCCTCGTGGAGGGCTATGTCCCCTGGCTCGCCGCGGCCGGCCTGTCCTTTGCCGCCGCCGGGATCGCTTCTGCGTGGTTCACGCTGCGCGGAAAGCGCTTGCCCGCGATCATTTCCCTCGCGTTCGGAGGCTTGTTGTTTGCCCAGGCCGCGCTGTCGGGCCACGAGAGGCTCTCGCCCGCCTTTTCCGCGTATCATATCGTGCACAAGATCCGGGACCAGCTGAAACCGGATGTGCCCTTCTACGTGGTGGACACCTTCGATCACACCTTGCTGTTCTACCTGGGCCGAACCGTGACGATGGTCGCCAACAAGGACGAGCTGGCGCTGCCGATCGGGTGGGAGCCGCGGAACTATCTGCCGGACGCCGCGGCGTTCGCGCGCGCCTGGCAGAGCGACCCCGAGGCGTTCGCCATGTTCAGCGCGAACGACCTCGACGGGTTCCTCAAGGCGCATCCGGTCCCCATGCAGATCGTCGCGCGCGACCCGCGCCGAGTGATCGTGAGAAAGCCGTGAACGCGGCCAGCTGGGCTCTCATCTTCACGGGCGTGCTGCTCAACGCCGCGGCGCAGCTGCTGCTCAAGGCGGGCACCAACGCGGTGGGGCAATTCGAGTACAGCGCGCAGAATATCCTTCCCGTCGGCATGAAGCTCGCCTTCGAGCCGCACATCGCCGGCGGGCTCGCATGCTACGTCGTGAGCCTCATCGTCTGGATCATGGGCCTGTCGCGCGTCGAGGTCTCGATCGCCTATCCGATGCTTTCGATCGGCTACGTACTGAACGCGGTCGCGGCCTGGTACCTGTTCGGCGAATCGCTCACCGCCCAAAAGCTGGTCGGGATCGCCTTTATCGTCGCGGGCGTGTTCCTTGTTGCACGCAGCTGAATCCGTGGCCGGCGAAACCTTCCTGCCCTTTGCCCGGCCGATGATCGACGAGGCCATGATCGCCGCGGTCGCAGACACCCTGCGCAGCCGCTGGATCGTCACCGGCCCGCGCGCCGCCGCGTTCGAGAAGGCGCTGTCGGAGCGCTTTGGCGGGCGTCCCGTGCGGGCGCTGACCTCCGCCACGGCGGCGATGCAGGTGGCGCTCGAGCTGCTCGGCATCGGCCCGGGCGACGAGGTCATCATCCCGGCGCAGAGCTTTTTCGTGACCGGAAACGTGGTCGAGCGCGCCGGAGCGACCACGGTCTTCGTCGACGTTAACCTGGGTTCGCGCAACATCGACTTCGCGCAGGCCGCGGCAGCGGTCACGCCGAAGACGCGCCTGCTGCTTCCCACGCATTTCAACGCGCCGCTCGATCCCGGCGTGCTCGACGCGTTCGCCAAGCGCCACAAGGTGCGCATCCTCGAGGACGCGGCGCTCGCGATGGGATCGCGCACTTCGCGCGGCCCGGTGGGCGCGACCGGCGATATCGTTTCGTTCAGCTTCCATCCCAACAAGAACATGACCACCATCGAGGGCGGCGCCCTGGCGCTCAACGACGAGCGCGAGGCCGCGATCGTGGACGAGCTGCGCTTTCACGGCATCAAGCGCCTGCCCGACGGAACGCGCGACGTGGAGCGCGCCGGGGCGAAGTACAACTTCTCCGACGTTTCGGCGCGGCTGGGGCTGGAGCAGCTCACTCACCTGGACGAATGGTGCCGCGCGCGCGAGCGCCTCGCGCGCCGCTACTTCGAGTGCCTGGAGGGCGACGACCTGCTCGCGCCCGAGCGCCTGCCGCCGCGCGAGAACCCCGGCCACAGCTGGAACATGTTCGCCGTGCTTTTGCCGCTGCAGGCGCTGCGCAGCACGCGCAAGGCCTTCATGGACGCGATGCACAAGGAAGGCATAGGCACCGGCGTCTCGTATGAAGCGATCCACCTCGCCACCCTCTTCCGCAACAAGGGATTCCGGGAAGGCATGTTCCCGGTCTCGGAGCGCATCGCGCGCGAGACCGTCACGCTGCCGCTCTTTCCCGAGATGCGCGAGACCGACGTCGAGCGCGTCTGCGAGAGCATGAAGCGCGTGATGCGGCGCAAGGCCGCCTGACATGCCCGCGCCCCAGGTCTCCGTCGTCATTCCCGTCTACAACGAGGAGGCGGTCCTGCCCGCGCTCTTCGCGCGGCTGTATCCGGCGCTGGACGCGCTCGGCTCCAGCTACGAGGTCATTTTCGTCGACGACGGCAGCGCCGACCGGTCGGCTGCGCTGCTGCGCGAGCAGTTCGAGCTTCGCCCCGACGCAACCCGCGTGATCCTGTTCAACGGCAACTTCGGCCAGCACCTTGCCATCATGGCGGGATTCGAGGCGAGTCGCGGCGCGCGCGTGGTCACGCTCGACGCAGACCTCCAGAACCCCCCCGAGGAAATCGCCAAGCTCCTCGCCAAAATGGACGAGGGCTACGATTACGTCGGAACCGTGCGCCTCGAGCGACAGGACACCGCGTTCCGGCGCAGCGCGTCGCGGATGATGAACGCAATTCGCGAGCGAATCACCCGCATCCGCATGACGGATCAGGGGTGCATGCTGCGCGCCTACAGCCGCGACATCGTCAGCGCGGTCAACAGCTGCCGTGAGGTCAACACCTTCATTCCGGCCCTCGCCTATACGTTCGCGCAGCGCCCGACCGAGATCGAGGTGTCGCACGAGGAGCGCGCCGCGGGCGACTCGAAATATTCGCTCTACGGTCTCGTCCGGCTCAACTTCGACCTGGTCACCGGGTTCTCCGTGATGCCCCTGCAGCTGTTCTCGTTCTGTGGAATCGTGATCGCCCTGTTGTCGCTCGCGTTCGTGATTTTCCTCGCCATCCGCCGCCTGGTGATGGGGCCCGAGGCGGAAGGCGTGTTCACGCTTTTCAGCATCGCATTCTTCCTCATCGGCATCACCTTGTTCGGCATCGGCCTCCTGGGCGAATACGTCGGCCGCATCTACGAGCAGGTGCGGCAGCGGCCGCGCTACCTCGTTCGGGCCGTTCTGGAACGCAGCGACGCGGTTTCGGGATTGCCGAAACAGCGGCAAATATCGTAACCGGTTCGAAGAGTGACGAGCGCGGTTGTCTTCGCCTACCACGATGTCGGTTGCCGCTGCCTCGGAGTCCTCCTCGATGAGCGGATCGAAGTGCCTCTGGTGATCACGCACCGGGACAATCCCGAGGAAAAAATCTGGTTCGCGAGCGTCGCCGGGCTCGCGCGCGATCGCTCGATCGAGACTCTCGTGCCCGATGATCCCAATACGCCGGAGATTGCCGGGAGAATCCGCGACCTGCGTCCGGATTTTCTTTTTTCGTTCTACTACCGCCTGATGCTGGGCGCGCGGCTGCTGGCGATTCCCGGGAGGGGTGCATTCAATGTCCACGGCTCGCTCCTTCCGAAATACCGGGGACGGGCGCCGGTCAACTGGGCGATCATCCACGGCGAGACCGAGACCGGCGCAAGCTTGCACGAGATGGTGGAGAAGCCCGATGCGGGACGCATCGTCGACCAGGAAGCGGTTCCCATCCTGCCCGACGAGCCGGCCGTGGACGTGTTCGGAAAAGTTACCGGGGCGGCCGAACGCGTTCTCAGGCGCAGCCTGCCGAAACTCGTCGACGGCAGCGCGGTCCTTCGCGCGCAGGATCTTTCCCGTGGCAGTTATTTCGGCGGCCGCCGGCCCGAAGACGGGCGCATCGACTGGAGCGCGTCCGCGAAGCGGGTGCACGACCTGGTTCGCGCGGTCGCGCCGCCCTACCCCGGCGCGTTCACGGAAGTGGAAGGAATGCGGCTGCGGGTGCTGCGGACGCGGCGGGGCGCGGAGAGAAGCGCCGCGCGGGCCGGGGCGTTCCTCCACGCGGAAGGGGGCCGCTGTTACGCCGCATGCGCCGACGGGGAGGTCCTGGAGCTTGTCGACGTGGAACTGGACGGCCGGCGGCTCTCCGCGCAAGAATTCGCCAATCGCATCGGTGATCGCAAGGTCCCGCTGCACTAGGGAGTCACGGTGAAGAAAATCCTCATTCTGGGCGTGAACGGCTTCATCGGCCATCACCTGTCCAAGCGCATCCTCGCCAAGACCGATTGGGAGGTCTATGGCATGGACATGCAGACCGACCGCGTCACCGAGCTGCTCGATCACGAGCGCTTCCGCTTTTTCGAGGGCGACATCACCATCAACCACGAGTGGATTGCGTATCACGTCAGAAAGTGCGACACGGTGCTGCCCCTGGTCGCGATTGCGACCCCTGCGGTCTACGTCAAGGAACCGCTCAAGGTCTTCGAGCTCGACTTCGAGGCGAATCTGCCGCTGGTGCGGGGATGCGTCAGGCACGGCAAGCGCCTGGTCTTTCCCTCGACCTCCGAGGTCTACGGCATGTGCGCCGACCGCGAGTTCGACCCGGAGGCTTCCCCGCTGGTGTACGGCCCGATCAACAAGCCGCGCTGGATCTACGCCTGCGCGAAGCAGCTGATGGACCGGGTCATTCACGCTTACGGCATGAAGGAAGGCCTCGACTACACGCTGTTCCGGCCGTTCAACTGGATCGGTTCGGGACTGGACAACCTCAACTCCTCCAAGGAAGGGAGCTCGCGGGTGATCACCCAGTTCTTCGGCCATATCGTCCGCGGCGAGCCTATCAAGCTCGTGGACGGAGGAAAGCAGAAGCGCGCCTTTACCTACATCGACGACGGCATCGACGCGCTGATGAAGATCATAGAGAACCCCAAGGGCATCGCCACCGGGAAAATCTACAACGTCGGAAATCCGAAAAACAACTACTCGGTCAGGCAGCTGGCCGGGATGATGGTGAAGCTCGCCCTGCAATATCCCGAATACCGCGAGCACGCGAAGAAGGTGAAGCTCGTCAGTACCAGCGCCGCGCAGTACTACGGAAAAGGTTATCAGGACGTGCAGAACCGCGTCCCCAAAATCGCCGGCACCACCAAGGACCTGGGCTGGAGGCCGAAGTTCGACATGCAGCAGTCGCTGAAGCACATTTTCGACGCGTACCGGACGCACGTCCCCGAGGCGCGACGGCTGGTCGAATGAAACTCGCCCTGAAAGTCGACGTCGACACCTACCGCGGTACCAAGCGGTGCGTGCCGCGCCTGGTCGAGCTGCTGAAAAAACACGGAGCCGGCGCAACATTCCTCTTCAGCCTCGGACCGGATCACACCGGACGCGCGGTCAAGCGCGCTTTCCGCCGCGGATTCATCGGCAAGGTTTCGCGCACTTCGGTGCTGTCGCACTACGGCTTCCTGACGCTTCTCTACGGGACCGTGCTGCCCGGCCCGGACATCGGGCGGCGCTGTGCCGATGTGATGCGCAGGGTACGGGACGCGGATTTCGAAGTCGGCATTCACGCCTGGGACCACGTGAAATGGCAGGACGGGGCGCCCGGGGCCGGCGCCCGGTGGACCGAGCGCCAGATGCTCCTCTCGCGCGAGCGCTTCCAGGAGATATTCGGGGAGCCCGCGCGCGCGCACGGCGCGGCCGGCTGGCAGACGAATTTGCACGCGCTGCGCCTGACGCAGCGCCTGGGCTTCGATTACTGCTCGGACACGCGCGGGAGCTGCCCCTTCATCCCCGTCTGGCGCGCCGAGGTCTGCGCCTGCCCGCAGCTGCCCACGACGCTGCCGACGGTGGACGAGCTCATCGGAACCGACGGGATCACCGCGAAGAACGTCGCGGAGCATGTGCTCAATCTCACCCGCGAGCGCCCCGCCGCGGGACACGTGTATACGCTGCACGCCGAGCTCGAAGGCGGAAAGCTCGCGCCGGCGTTCGAGGCGATGCTCGCGGGATGGAAGAGCCAGGGCTACGATCTGGTTTCGATGCGCGCCCTCGCCGAATCGCTCGACTTGAGAAGCCTGCCGCGCAACGAGATCGCGTTCGGCAGCGTCGCCGGACGATCGGGATTGCTCGCCTTGCAGGGCAAGGAATTCCTTTCATGAACGAACTCTTTCCGGGCTTCAAGCGCAGGCGCATCAGGACGAGCGGAGCGGCGATCAATCTCGTCCATGGCGGCGTGGGCCCTCCGCTGCTGCTGCTGCACGGCTATCCGCAGACCCACGCGATCTGGCACCGCGTCGCGCCCGAGCTCGCGAAGCGATTCAGCGTGGTCGCCGCGGACCTGCGCGGTTACGGAGACAGCGAAAAGCCCCATGGGCTGCCCGACCACGCCAATTATTCCAAGCGCGCCATGGCCCAGGACCAGGTCGAGGCGATGCGGGCCCTGGGTCATGAAACTTTCTTCGTCGTCGGCCACGACCGCGGGGGACGGGTGGCGCATCGGATGGCCCTGGACCATCCGGCTTCGGTGGAAAAGCTCGCCGTGCTGGACATCGTGCCCACGCGAAAAATGTATGCAAGCGTATCCCGCGAGTTCGCCAAGGCGTATTACCACTGGTTCTTCCTGCTCCGGCCGGAGCCGATCCCGGAGACCATGATCGGCGCCAATCCGGATTTCTACCTCGAGAGCCACATCGGAACCCGCCACGCGGGTCTCAAGGCCTTCGCGCCCGAGGCGCTTGCCGAGTACCGGCGGTGTTTTCGCGATCGTGCCACGATCCACGCGAGCTGCGAGGATTACCGCGCGGCCGAATCGATCGACCTCGCGCACGACGAGGCCGACATCGGCCGCAAGGTGGTCGCGCCGCTGCTCGTCCTCTGGGGCAAACACGCAACGGTAGCCCGCTGCTTCTCCCCCCTCGCCGACTGGGCCGAGCGGGCCGAAAGCGTCCAGGGACGGACCCTGGATTGCGGCCATTACATCCCCGAGGAAGCGCCCGCGGAATTGCTGGAGGAGCTCGTAAAATTTCTTTCATGAACCGCCGGGAAATGTCCGGGTTGCGTTCGCTTCCGAATTCGGGCGACAATGTTGTCTACAGGAGGATTGCGGACTCGGGATGGCCAACAAAGCAGTAAACGACTTCGTGCTGCCCGCCACCGGCGGCAAGGAGTTCCGGCTCTCGGCGGTCAAATCCAAGCTGATCGTCCTTTATTTCTACCCGAAGGACAACACCCCGGGCTGCACCAACGAAGGGGCGCAGTTCCGCGATCTCCATCCCCAGTTCCAGAAGGCGGGATGTTCGATAGCCGGAATCTCGCGCGACAGTCTCAAGTCGCACGAGAATTTCAAGGCCAAGATGGGCTTCCCCTTCGAGCTGCTTTCGGACGAGGCCGAGAAAGTCTGCGGCCAGTTCGGAGTCATGAAGATGAAAAACATGTACGGCAAGCAGGTGCGCGGAATCGAGCGCAGCACCTTCGTGCTCGACCGCGACCGCGTCGTCCTGCGCGAATGGCGCGGAGTCAAGGTTCCCGGTCACGCCCAGGAGGTGCTCGATTTTGTTAAAACCGCCTGAGCAGCAAACCGGTTCCGCGTCCGCAGCGGAATCCTCGCGCAAACCCGTGCCTTCCCGCCGCCCCCGCACCGGATCCCGGCAGTCCGCGGCGAAGCTCTTCGTTCTGGACACCAACGTGCTGATGCACGATCCGACGAGCCTGTTCCGCTTCGAGGAGCACGACGTTTTCCTTCCGATCATGACCCTCGAAGAGCTCGACAACAACAAGAGCGGCATCTCCGAAATCGCCCGCAACGCGCGCCAGGCGAGCCGCTTTCTGGACGACATCGTCAGCCACGCCAAGCAACCCATAGCGGAAGGGATCCCGCTCAGGCGCCACGAAGCCGACAACGCGAGGGGGCGCCTGTTCCTGCAGACCGAGGCCATCACCGGCCACATTCCCGCCAATCTCCCGATCGGCAAGACCGACAATCACATCATCGGCGTGGTGATCTACCTTCAAAAGCGCGATCCCGCGCGGCAGGTCACCCTGGTGTCGAAAGACATCAACATGCGCATCAAGGCCCGGGCGCTGGGTTTGACCGCGGAGGACTACGCCAACGACAAGGTGCTCGAGGACGCCGACCTGCTCTACACCGGCGTTCGCGAACTGCCGGCGGATTTCTGGGATCACCATGGCCGCGACGTCGAGTCGTGGAAGCGCGACGGCCGCACCTACTATCGGATCCGCGGGCCGCTCTGCCAGAACCTGCTCCTGAACGAATTCGCCTATCAGGACGGCGACCGGCCGCTGCTCGCCGTGGTCAAGGAGATTTCGGGCAGGACCGCGGTGCTCGAGACCGTGCGCGACTACACGCACGGCAAGAACAACGTCTGGGGCATCACGGCGCGCAACCGCGAGCAGAACTTCGCGTTCAATCTGCTCATGGATCCGGAAATCGACTTCGTGACGCTGCTCGGCCAGGCGGGGACGGGCAAGACCTTGCTTACGCTTGCCGCCGGCCTGATGCAGACGCTCGAGAGCAAGCATTACTCCGAGATCATCATGACCCGCGTTACCGTGCCGGTCGGCGAAGACATCGGTTTCCTGCCGGGCACCGAGGAAGAAAAGATGATGCCCTGGATGGGGGCGCTCGAGGACAATCTCGACGTTCTCAACAAGTCCGACAACGAGGCGGGCGAATGGGGCCGGGCCGCCACGCGCGATCTGATCCGTTCGAGAATCAAGATCAAGTCGCTCAACTTCATGCGCGGGCGCACCTTCCTCAACAAGTACCTCATCATCGACGAGGCCCAGAACCTGACGCCCAAGCAGATGAAGACCCTGATCACCCGCGCCGGCCCGGGCACCAAGGTGGTGTGCCTGGGCAACATCGCGCAGATCGACACGCCTTACCTCACCGAGGGCAGCTCCGGACTGACCTATGTCGTGGACCGCATGAAAGGCTGGTCGCACTCGGGGCACGTGACCTTGCAGCGCGGCGAGCGCTCGCGCCTCGCCGACCACGCCGCCGAAGCGCTGTAAGATACGGAATAGACTTCGCCCGCGCGGCGTCGGCCGCTTCGCTTTTTCCCACAGCCCAATTCCCACTCAAACAGAAAGAGGACCCTATGTTTCGCGCAATTCCAAAGGGCATCGTGTCGGCGCTCGCTGCGGCCATGCTCGCCACGGCGCCCGCCGCGTACGCCCAGCAGAAGGATTTCAAACCCCACGTCGGCCAGCAAGGCAAGGACGTCGTGTGGGTGCCGACGCCCGACGAGGTCGTCGAGCGCATGCTCAACATGGCGCAGACCAGGCCGGAGGACTACGTGATCGATCTCGGCGCCGGCGACGGCAAGATCGCAATCGCCGCCGCGAAGAAATTCGGCGCCCGCTCGCTCGGCATCGAATACAACCCCGACATGGCGGCTCTCGCCCAGCGCAACGCCCAGGGGGCCGGGGTCGCGGGCAAGGCGCAGATCGTGCAGGGAGACATCTTCGTGAGCGATTTCACCCAGGCCACCGTGCTCACCATGTATCTCCTGCCCTCGCTCAACATGAAGCTTCGGCCCCAGATCCTGGCGATGCGACCGGGGACCCGGGTCGTCACGCACGCCTTCAACATGGAAGACTGGGACGCGGACGAGACCTCCGACGTGGACGGCAGGCGCGTCTATCTGTGGATCGTGCCCGCAAACGTCTCGGGCCGCTGGGCGATGGAACTCTCGGGCGCCGGCGGCTCGGAAAAGCTCAGCCTCAACCTGGACCAGAAGTTCCAGAAAATCGAGGGCGTAGCCTACCTGGGCCCGGTCCTCGCGGGCTTGCGCGAGCCGCGGCTTTCCGGATTCAGGATCAGCTTTGCCTACGTGGACAATCAGGGCGTGCGCCGCGACTTCAGCGGGCGCGTCACCGGCGGCACCATGGAAGGCTCGTTCCGCACCGACGGCGGCGCGGAGGGACGCTGGACGGCGACGAAAAAATAAAAGCGGAAGTGCCTTAAAGAGTCTTGTGCGTTCCGTCGCAAAAAGGCCGGTTGCGGGTGTTCTTGCAGCCGCACAACCAGAGCTTTTCGGCCCTGGCCACCGTGAATTTCACCGGCGAAAACTCCGTCCCCTTGTGCGTGCCGTCGCAGAACGGCTGGCTTTTGGAACCCCCGCAGCGGCACCACCAGTAGTCGCCGGCTGCAAGCTCTACCGCGTAGGGGGACTTCTGCGCGATGTGGGGTTCGGCCATATTCGTCTCCTCCTGGGGGCGTAGACCCTCGACTCCGGATGGGACCGGGCCCACTTGCGGAAGTATAACCACCATGGCAGACAAAGTGTCGAGGACCGATGCCGAATGGCGCGCGCAGCTGACGCCCATGCAATACAACGTGACGCGCAAGAAAGGCACCGAACGCGCGTTCAGCGGCGAGCACCGGGACCGCAATGACAAGGGCGTCTACCGCTGCGTCTGTTGCGGCGCGGAGCTTTTCGCCTCGGAGGCGAAGTTCGACCCGGGAACGGGCTGGCCTTCGTACTCCATGCCGATCAAGCCGGAACACATCAGGACCGAACAAGACGACTCGTGGTTCATTCGCCGCACCGAAGTTCTGTGCGCGGCCTGCGGCGCGCATCTCGGCCACGTGTTCGACGATGGACCGCGGCCCGAGGGCCGGCGCTACTGCATCAACTCGGCTTCGCTGAAATTCGAAAAAAGGCAGGGTTGAGAAACCC
>Ga0193745_1000087_pt1 | contig 16136 bp, 16 predicted proteins | sample L1a2metaG_FD_145899 | JGI IMG/M metagenome (GOLD analysis project Ga0193745, IMG submission 145899) | Soil microbial communities from a riparian zone of the East river system, Colorado, United States - L1a2 | ecosystem: Environmental > Terrestrial > Soil > Riparian zone | place: USA: East River... | reverse complement strand
CTCTCGCACCGCGTGCTGCCCAGGATTCCGCCGATGCTGACCGCGATGGTACTGGGAAGCGTCATGGCCTTCGTCCTAAACCAGGCGCTCGGCGTGGAAAGCACGGGCTTGCGCACGCTCGGTCCCCTGCCCGGCGCCCTGCCGCCGCTTTCAACCCCGGACGTCTCGGCGGCGACGCTGCAAAGCCTTCTGCCGGGCGCCATCGCCGTCGCCCTGGTGTCGCTCACGCAGGCGCTCTCGATCGCCCACGCCATCGCGCTCAAGTCGGGACAGCGCCTCGACAACAGCCAGGAATTCATCGCGCAGGGCCTTGCGAACGTCGCCGCGGCCTTTTTCTCTGGTTTTCCGACGAGCGCTTCCGCCAACCGCTGCGGCATCAACTACGACGCCGGCGCGAAGACCCCGATGTCGGCGATATTTTCCGCGCTGCTGCTGGTGCTCGTGCTCGTCGCGGTCGCGCCGCTCGTCGCCTACCTGCCGATCGCGGTCGTTGCGGCGCTGCTGTTCCTCGTCGCCTGGAACCTGATCGATTTTGCGCGCATCCGGAAAATCCTTTCCACCAGCCGGGGCGAGAGCGCGGTGCTGGCGGTCACCTTCCTCGCGACGCTCCTGCTCGACCTCGAGTTCGCGATCTTCGTGGGCGTGCTCGTCTCGCTGGTCCTCTTCCTCAACCGCACGTCGCACCCGATCATGAGGAGCCTCGTGCCCGATCCGCGCCACACCGGGCGCAAGATGACCGAGGTCGAGGACAGCCTCGTCGAGTGCCCGCAGCTCAAGATCCTGCGCATCGAGGGCTCGATCTACTTCGGAGCGGTCGGCCACGTAGAGCGGCACCTCGACACGCTGCGCGAACACAGTCCCGGCCAGAAACACCTGCTGCTGATGTCCAAGAGCATCAATTTCGTCGACATGGCGGGAGCCGAGCTGCTCGTGGAGGAGGCGCGGCGCCGGCGCGCGGGCGGCGGGCAGCTCTACTTCTACAGCCTGAGGAAGCCGGTCGAGGAGCTGCTCGAGCGCGGCGGCTACATGGCGGAGCTCGGCCGCGAAAACGTATTCCGCGGCAAGCGCGAAGCGATCGGCGGGGTGTTCACGCGACTCGACCTCTCCATCTGCGCCACTTGCCGCGCGCGCATCTTCGAGGAGTGCGCGAGCGTGCCCGGGCCCAAGGAGACTCGATGAGGTTCCGCCGCAGCGCGCTCCTTCTCTTTGCGTTGCTCGCCGCCTGCGGCGGCCAGCCGAAGCTCCCTCCCCTTGCACCTGACGCTGTGGTGCTCGCGTTCGGCGACAGCCTGACGTTCGGCATCGGCGCGAACACCAACGAGAGCTATCCGGCGCGGCTAGAGGCGCTGATCGGCCGCACGCTTGCCATCGGCGCTCGACGAAGCCAAGCCGCAACTGGTCATCCTCTGTCACGGGGGCAACGACCTCTTGAGAAAGCTCGACGAAACACGGGCTGCGAACAACATCCGCGCCATGGTGCGCCTCGCCAGGGCGCAGGGCGCCCAGGTGGTGCTGATCGGCGTTCCGAAACCCGGCCTGCTCCCTTCGCCCGCGGGCTTCTACGCGGACATCGCGAAGGAACTTCGCCTGCCCTACGAGGAAACGGCGCTCAAGAAGATCCTCACCGACAACGGACTGAAGTCCGATCTCGTGCATCCGAACGCGGCGGGCTACGCGCGGCTCGCGGAAGCGATTGCCGCGCTTTTGAGGAAAGCGGGGGCGGTGTGATGGCGCACTAACGCCGAGGCGGGATGTCCCTGTCAGTACTTACCCTTGACTCCGTGTCCAGGTGCTCCGTCAGTGGCGCTTTTACCTATTGTAGCGGAACAATGACTATCTTCCGGGCGCGCGCAGGCCTATGCTGATGACATAGTCAGTCTTTGGAAGTCCCCGTGGATAGTCCCGTCATCGACCGCCACCTCTGGATCGAAGTTGCCGAGTATCTTGCCGTGGTCGTCGGCGTGATCCTCGTTGCCTGGCTGCTCGCCGAAGATCTCAACTCGCCCCTGTGGGGCGGCCTGACCAGCATTCGCCTGCGCTGAGGCACTCCGCGGGGCTGCTCGGCCCCGGCTATTTCGCGCCGAGCAGTCGCGACGTCCGCGCGATGTCCTTCGGCTTCACCCAGAAAATCGCGCCGAAACGGCGGCTGCCCGCGGTCACCGCATCCATCGCCACCATGTTTATTCTCGCCTTGGCGAGCTTGTCGAGAACACGGAGAAGCGCACCGACGCGGTCCTCGCCCTGAATCAGGAACGCCGTTTTTCGCTTGCCGAGATTCACGCCGTGCCTTTTCGCCCCTCGGGCGAACTCGACCGGATCGGCGGGAACGAAATCGACCTGCGCCTTGCCGCCTTGGGGAAACCCGGTGAAGGCGAGCAGATTCTGCTTGCCCATTGCGATCGATTTCAGCATTTGCACGCCGATGCCCGGGCGGTTCGGCACCTTCATCGAGAAATACGTCACTTTACGGATCATGACCGTCTCCTTTGGCTCAATGACTTCTTTATCGATAGCACCGCCGGAGGAAACTGGCAAGCGAATTCGCGCCGTGGCTCAGCCTTCGGCCGGCCCGAGCCGGTATCGCTCCACGAAGCGCCGGTCGATGCGGTCCTTCCAGCGCCACACCCAGGCGCCTTCGACAGCGAGCCGTCCCCAGGAGGCCACCGCGTACCTGCCCCCGCAGCTGATAAGGGCAAGCGAGCGCGAGGGCGGGCGGAACGGCTCGGGCGCTTCGCCCGCGAGCGCGCGGCGCAGGTTGCGCGCGAGGACCGGCCCCTGCCTCACTGCGAACACGCCGGACTTCGGCCTGGGCTCGCCGATCACGGTTGCGACATCTCCCGCGGCGAATATCTCCGGGCACGACGGCGATTGCAGCGTGTCGCTCACGGCGACGAAGCCGCGCGCGTCGGTGGCGAGCCCGCTCTTCGCGATCCATGAGGGCGCGCTTGCTCCGGTTGCCCACACCGCGGCTTGCACCTCGAAACGCCCGCCGCCATCGAGCTCTAGTCCCTCCCTGCTCGCAGCAAGGACCTTTCGGCCGGAGTGCACCGGGACGCCGCGAGCGCCGAGGATGCGAGCTATTCTGCGGCGCGCGGCGTGGCCGTCGAGGACGGGCAGCTCGCTGAACAGCGCGAATTCCGCGGCGACTCCGGATAACCGGTGCTGCATGGCGAGCAGCACCTCGATTCCGGCTGCGCCGCCGCCGACCACCGCAATGCGCCGGACCTCGCCCCTCCTCGCCGACTCGCGCAGGCGTTCCCAGCCCGCGAGAAACGGCTCGAACGGGTGGACGCGAAGCGAGCGTTCTCCCGCGTCGGCCGGATCACTGGAGCCCGACCCGATGTCGAGCGACAGGAAATCGTAGGCGAGTCTTTCGCCACTCGCGGTGATCACCTCGCGCCGCGCCGAATCGAGGCCGGCCGCCGAATCCTCGATAAAGCCCGCAGCCGCGCGCGCCGCGAGCGCTCCTAGGTCGACCCGGCAATCCTCAGGCCGGTAGTGCCCCGCGACGACGCCGGGAACCATCCCCGAATAGAACGAGTGGCGACCCGGGCTGAGCAGCGCGAGGCGAACGCCTTCGGCGGGCGTGTCGCCGAAGCTCTTCAGCACGGCGAGGTGGCTGTGCCCGCCGCCGACGAGGAGGAGCCGCTTCACCTCGTCTCCTGGGGCAGACGCCCGAGGTCTTCCGGCCGATCCACGTCCCACAAGACGGGCAGCTCCCTCAAACGCCAGGCAAGGGCCGCGATCCGCCGGCGCATCTCAGCCATCACCTCGGGTCCTCCCCAGGGAATGTCGCGAAACAACTCCGGATCGGAGCGCGAGAGTCCCATTAGAACGTAACCGCCGTCCTCCGCCGGCCCGATCACGGCGTCATCGCCTCGCACCAGTGCCTGATCGGCATCGCGAAGGTACTGTGCCGACAGCGCCGGGATGTCGCTGCCGACGAGGATCGCGCGTGGGGCGTGCGCGAGCGCGGATTCGAACGCGCGCCGCATGCGCGCGCCCAGATCGCCCTCTCCCTGCGCATGAAGACTCGCTCCGAACCGGCGCTCGCATTCGCGGAAAAAAGGATCGCTCGTATCGGGCGCACACCACAACTCGACCGGGCCGAGCCGAGCTGCCGTTGCCGCGCCCAGGCTGTGCCTAACCAGACGGCGGTGCAGCTCCGCCGCACCGGCCGCGCTCAAGGCGGGAATCAGGCGCGTCTTGACCTTACCTGGTTCAGGCGCCTTGGCGAAGACAATGAGGCGGCAGCCGGTTTCAGTCGTGCTCGCCGTCATAGAGGCGCGCCAGATTCGCGGGGGCGGCACCGAGGAAAAACCTGAGTCTCAGCCACCACATGAGGAGGACGGTGCGCAGCACGCCGCGCCGCTCCCAGCGGCGGCCCGATGTCACCGCCTTGTCGGCAAGACACAGCGGCCGCGAAAGGCGCGCGAGCGAGCTCGACAGCGCGATGTCCTCCATCAGCTCGAGCGGCGGAAAGCCGCCGACTTGCTCGAACGCATCGCGACGGACGAACATGGCCTGATCGCCGGTGGCGATTCCGGTCGCGCGCGAGCGCAGGTTCATGGAGAACGCGATCACGGGAAGCAGAACGCTTGCACCCTCAATGCGCACGTCGAACCGCCCCCACGCCCTGCCGCCCGCCGCGAGCCCCTGCACGATGAGCGCGTCGGCATTTTCCGGCAGGCGCGTGTCGGCATGAAGGAAAAGCAGGACTTCCCCGCCGGCGAGCGCCGCCCCCGCGTTCATCTGGCTCGCGCGACCGCGCGGGGCCGAAACGATGCGGTCGGCGCCGCCTCCCGCGCGCGCCGCGGTCCTGTCGCTCGAGCCGCCGTCGACGACGATCACTTCGTGGCCGCGGTTGCGCAGCGAGGCGAGCCCCGCGAGCGCCGCGGTTATGCCTTCCGCCTCGTTCAGCGCCGCAAGGATGATCGAAATCTTCAACCGCGCCTCCACGCGTGGAACTTCTCCGCCCAGCGGACCAGCCCTTGCGGGGCGTGCGCCTTCTTCCAGTTTCCCGCCGCATACTTGTTGGCCTCGGCGAACGTGGGATAGATATGGATGGTGCCGAGGATCTTGTTCAGGCCGATGCCATGCTTCATCGCCGTTATGAATTCGACGATGAGATCGGCCGCGTGCTCCCCGGCGATCGTTGCGCCGAGTATCCTGTCCCTGCCGGGCACGGTGAGTACTTTGACCACCCCTTTCGTCTCCCCGTCGGCAATCGCGCGGTCGAGGTCTTCGAGGGCGTAGTTCGTGACGTCGTATGCGATTTTCTTCTCCATTGCCTCGGTTTCGTTCAACCCCACGCGCGCAACCTCGGGCTCGGTGAAGGTCGCCCAGGGGATCACGGAATAGTCGGCGCGAAATCTCTTCACGCCGCCGAAAAGCGCGTTCACCGCCGCATACCAGGCCTGGTGCGAAGCGGTATGCGTAAACTGATACGGGCCGGCTACGTCGCCGCATGCGTAGATGTTGGGATAGAGCGTCTGGAGGGTTTCGTCGGTTTCGACGGTGCGCGTTTTGGTGAGCTCGATGCCGAGCTCTTCCAGGCCGTACCCCTCGGTGTTGGCGACGCGCCCGACTGCGCACAGCAGCTGGTCGAAAGGGATGCGGATCTCCGCGCCGCCGTGCTCGCACACGAGCACCTTCTCGCCGCCTTCCCGAAGGACGCACACGGCCTTGTGATCGGCACGGACGTCGATGCGCTCCTCGCGGAACTGCCGCACGACCAGCTCGGAGATCTCCGGGTCTTCGCGGATGAGGATGCGCGGCAGCATCTCGACCTGGGTCACGCGCGAACCGAACCTCGCGAAGCACTGCGCGAGCTCGCAGCCGACCGGACCGCCCCCGAGCACGACCAGCCGCGCCGGCAACGCTCTCAGGTCCCACACCGTATCCGAGGTCAGGCAGCCGGCTTCGGCGAGTCCCGGGATGGGAGGCACGAAGGGCCGGGCACCCGCGGCGATGACGATGGCCCGCGTGGTGAGCGAGCGTACGCCGGCTGCGGTCTTCACCTCCACCGTCCAGGGGGACGTAATTTTTGCCTCGCCCTGGAGGCACTCGACGCCGAGCCGGGTGTAGCGCTCGACCGAGTCGTGCGGTTCGACGGTTCTGACCACGCGCTGCACCCGTTCCATGACGTCGGCGAAATCGAACTCGACCTGCATGGCCTTGAAGCCGAATTCGCGGGCGCGCTTCGCCTGCGCGAGGAGCCGCGCCGACTTGATCAGGGCCTTGGAGGGCACGCAGCCCGTGTTGAGACAGTCCCCGCCCATCCGGTGCTTCTCGACGAGGGTCACCTTCGCCTTCACGGCGGCCGCGATGTACGCCGCCACGAGGCCCGCGGAACCCGCGCCGATCACGACGAGGTTGCGTTCGAATTTCGCGGGCTTCGGCCACTTCGCCAGGCGGCGGCGCGCCTTGACGGATTCGACGACGTACTTGGCGACGAGCGGAAATATGCCGAGCAGCACGAGCGAGCCGATCAGCACCGGGGAAAGAATCCCCGGGATTGATTTGATGGTGGCCAGCTGGGTGCCCGCGTTGACGTAGATGATCGTGGCGGGAAGCATGCCGATCTGGCTCACCCAGTAGAACGTCCGGGTTTTGACGGGCGTCAGACCCATGAGGAGATTGACCAGCACGAACGGAAACACCGGCGCGAGCCGCAGGGCGAACAAGTAGAATGCACCGTCTTTCTCCAGGCCGGCATCGATTGCCCGCAGTCTGTCGCCGAATCTGCTCCGCACCCATTCGCGGAGGAGAAAGCGCGAAGAAAGGAAAGCGATCGTCGCGCCCAGGCTAGCCGCGAACGACACGATCAGCGTGCCCCACAAGAGCCCGAATATCGCGCCGACCAGCAGCGACAAGACGGCCGCCCCGGGCACGGACAAGCCGGTGACGGCGACGTAGACCGCGAAAAAGATTCCGGCGGCAGCGAGCGGGTTCGCGCGCTTGAATTCTTCGATCGCCGCCTGCTTTCCCCTCAAGAACTCGAGATTGAAATACTGCCCGAGGTCGAAGGCGAAAAACGCCGCGATCGAGCCCAGCAGCAGGGCCGCGAGCAGCAGCCGGCGGCGGGACATGGTCGCGGCCTCAGGCTGCGTGCGTGAGCGCGCCGCCGCAGCTCGACCCTTGTCCGGCCGTGCATCCGAAGCAGTGGCTTTTCACGACGATCGGATTGCCGGCGAGATCGCGCCCGAGGAGATCGGCGAGCTTGACCCGGGGCCGGCCCGCGATCCTGAGCGGCAGTCCCAGCATCTGGTTGAAGTCGCAGTCGTAGACAGTGCCCTGCCAGTCCACCGAGATCAGAGCGCGGCACATAACGGCGCCGAGATTCTCCCCGCGGAAGGATTCCCGCAGCAGCTTCATGTATGCGTTGAACTGTCCCGTGGAGATGAGGGTCGAGCCGAATCGGGCGATCGGCATGTTGGCGAGCGTGTAGAGGCGGTTGAAGCGGATGCCGAAGCGCTCGCCCAGGATGCGCTTGTAGTCGGCTTCGAGCTTCTCCTGCGCAGGCGGCAGCGACGGGCCTTGAGGGTTGTACACGAGGTTGAGCGCGAGTCGCGACCCTTGCGCCCCGTAACCGAGCGCATTCAGGCGCTTGATCGCGCGGATGCTCGTTGCGTATACGCCCTTGCCGCGCTGCCTGTCGACCAGCTCCTCGGTGTAGCAGGGAAGGGAGGCCGTGACCTCGACGCCCTCGCGCGCGAGAAACTCAGCGAGATCCTCCTGGCCGGGCTCCTCGAGAACGGTGAGATTGCAGCGGTCGATCACGTGCGTGCCGAATTCGCGGGCGCGTGCCACGAGCTCGCGGAAATGCGGGTTCAGCTCGGGCGCGCCGCCGGTGATGTCGATCGTGCCGACGCCCGAAGCCTGGAGATAACGCAGCACGGTGTGCATCGTTTCCCGATCCATCTCCTCGGTGCGCGTGGGGCCCGCGTTGACGTGGCAGTGCACGCATGACTGGTTGCACTTGTAGCCGAGATTGACCTGGAGCGTTTCGAGGCGCTCGCGGCGTATCGCGGGAAAGTCCGAGACTTCGAGGAGGGGGAGCGTCGCGTGCACGGTGTCATTTTCCTTTCTGTATCGACGGCAGGCAAGGCCTTGAGCGTGTGCGACGAGCGCCTTGGGAAGCGTGGACCGCATGCTATATTACGGCTCCCCGAAAAGACGCGCGCGCCCATGGGTCACCGCCTGTCGAAGATCTACACTCGCACCGGCGACGGCGGCGAGACCGGCCTGGGCGACGGCTCGCGAACGCGCAAGGACAATCCGCGCATCGTCGCCCTCGGCGAGATCGACGAGCTGAATTCCGCGATCGGCGTGCTGCTCGCCGAGCCGATTCCCGAAAAAATACGCGCGGTTCTGGAGAATATCCAGCACGACTTGTTCGATCTGGGCGGGGATGTCTCGATCCCCGGGCGTGCGACCATGACCGAAGGCCAGGTGCACCGGCTCGAGACGCTGCTCGACGAATTCAACTCCGTGCTGCCGCCGCTGAAGGAATTCATCCTCCCGGGCGGGACTCGCGCCGCAGGCCTCACGCATCTGGCGCGCACGGTGTGCCGGCGCGCCGAGCGCTCGATAGTCGCCCTGTCGTCTTCGGAAAAGGTCGCCGACCCCGCGCGGGTCTACCTGAATCGGCTATCGGACCTGCTTTTCGTTCTCGGCCGCGTCCTCAACCGCGAGGGCGGCCGCGGCGATGTGCTGTGGCAGCAGGGCAAGAACCGCTAGCCGACTGCCCCGGAGACGTCAGGCCTCGACGAAAGCTTCCTCGCGCTTCTTGCGCACGGTCGGCGCCACAACCACAGCCAGCAGGAGACCCGCTATGAGAAGCATGGTGAGGCTGATCGGTCGCTGGAAGAACACCAGCGGATCCCCTCGCGACAAGAGCATCGCTCGGCGCAGGTTTTCCTCCATCAAGGGTCCGAGGATAAAGCCGAGAATCAGCGGAGCCGGCTCACATTCGAGTTTCACGAAGATGTAGCCGACCACGCCGAACGCCGCCGTCTGCATGACGTCGAACGGGCTGTTCGAGATGCTGTAGACGCCGATGCAGCAGAAGACCAGTATCGCGGGGTAGAGTATTCGGTAGGGCACCATCAGCAGCTTGATCCACATTCCGATCAACGGCAGGTTGAGCACCACCAGCATCAGGTTGCCCACCCACATCGAGGCGATCATTCCCCAGAAGAGCTGCGGCCGCTCGGTCATCACCTGCGGGCCGGGTGCGATACCCTGGATCATCATCGCCCCGATCATCAGCGCCATGACAGGGTTGGAGGGAATGCCGAGAGTGAGCAAAGGGATGAAGGAAGTCTGGGCGCCGGCGTTGTTCGCGGATTCGGGCGCCGCCACGCCCTGGATCGCGCCCTTGCCGAAGTTCGCGGAGTTCTTGGAGACCTTCTTCTCCAGGGTGTAGGCGGCGAACGAGGCGAGCAGCGCGCCTCCGCCGGGCAGAATGCCGAGGAACGAGCCCAGAGCGGTGCCGCGCAGGATCGACCCCCACGTATCCTTGAAGTCCTGCAGGGAAGGCAGCAGGTTGCTCACCTTCTTGGTGAAGATTTCGCGATCTTCCTTCCGTTCGAGGTTGGCGATGATCTCGGCAAAGCCGAACACACCCATCGCCACCGAGACGAAGCCGATGCCGTCGGACAGCTCCGAAACGCCGAAGCTGTAGCGCGCGACGCCGGAATTGACGTCGGTGCCCACCAGGCCGAGCAAGAGGCCGAGGATCACCATCGCGATCGCCTTGATGAGCGAGCCGTGCGCAAGCACCGTCGCGGCGATCAGGCCGAGCACCATCAGCGAAAAGTATTCCGCCGGGCCGAACTTCAGCGCGACCTCGGCGAGCGGAGGCGCAAACAGCGCGATGATCACCGTGGCGACGCATCCGGCGAAGAACGAGCCGATCGCCGCAATGCCGAGCGCGGGCCCCGCCCGGCCCTGTCGGGCCATCTGGTAGCCGTCGAGGCAGGTCACGACCGAGGATGACTCGCCCGGTATGTTGACCAGGATCGCGGTGGTCGAGCCGCCGTACTGCGCACCGTAATAGATCCCGGCAAGCATGATCAGCGCGGAAGTCGGGTTGAGCGTGAAAGTAACCGGCAGCAGCATGGCAATGGTGGCCACCGGTCCGATGCCGGGCAGCACGCCGATCAGCGTGCCGAGCAGACAGCCCATCAAACAGTAGAAAATATTCTGGATGGAGAGCGCAACCTCGAAGCCGATGGCGAGATTGTGAAAGAGTTCCATCGCGCTTACTCCCAGAGGCTCGGCCAAACGTTCATCGGCAGCCCCAAGCCGTGGACGAACGATGCTACCGAGAATACCGCAAGAGCAAAGCTGAGCACGGTGACGTGCCCCGCCGTGATTTGCGGCCACTTGTACCGACCCGCGAAAAACGCGAGCGCTCCGCCCAAGGCGATCTCCACCAATAGGAGCACCAGCACTGGGGGTATATTTACACCCACCGCGCCAAACACGGCGAGCACGGGATGCTGTATCCACGATGACACGAGCAGCGTAAGGCAGGTCAAGAGGACTCCGACGGCTGCGTAGGCCGGCAACATCTGGAAATCCTTGCGCGTCCACACGAACCCGGGTAAGGCCGAAACTATCGTCAGTATGAAGACCGCCATTACGAGTCCGAGCGGCTTCAGCACGTAGCCAAAAAGAACGACCGCGAACAGGACCACCCACAGCGAACGCTCACCGAAGGCCGCAAAGAGCAACAGGATGGCGACGCCCGCAAGCAACGCGTGGGCAATCTGCGCGAAGATCGCAGCGTCGCGCGGTGGCTGGGTGTAAAAGGCGATCACGCCCAATATCAGCCCGCCGGCGACAAGCCATACCCGAAACGGAAAGACAGCCAGCGGATTGGATATCTTCGACACAAAGCCCCGCACCAGCACGGCAGCGCCGAGCACCGCGAGTATCCCGCCGAGCACCGTCGGAAAATACGCCGGCCCCATGCGCACCGCGTTCCCCATTGCGTACCCGTACTCGAGCTTGTAGTCGAACAGCTTGGCCGCCAGCTCGACGAGGAACCGGTGCGGGCCGATGGCGAGAAGCAGGAAACCCAGCCCGAACGAGATGAACATCACCCCGGCCCAGAAATCCTTGCCGTTCGCTATTTTCATTTACCCCTCCACCACTCCGGCCGCGTATTGTGCCACATGTTCTTGGGCCGGTATGACTTCCCCGATCAAGTCTTTTCGCGATCCATGTACGCAAGCAGTTTGGAGCTGGTGTGACGCAGCCGCTGCGACAGCATAAGCACCAGTTCCATGAGGATTTTCGCCCCGAGCGTCGTCTGCTCCAGAATGATGCGCGCCAGGCTGTCGCGCGACAGCACCGCGATCATGCAGGACTCCGAGGCGATGCAGCTCGCGAAGCGCGGCTCGCCGTCGATCATGGACATTTCGCCGAACGACTGCCCCGGCGCGATCAGCGCGATCAGCCGCGGAGCGTTCCACCGATCCTGCTTGAACACTTCGATTCGACCTTCGATGAGAAAGACCATGAAATCGCCCGCATCGCCTTCGCGGATGATTTCCACGCCCGGCCCGGCGCGGTAGACCTGCATGAACTCGCTCAGCACGCGGATTTCCGTCATGTTGAAGTTCTCGAAAAGCGGCGAGAACGTGATGAGGCCGTGAATCCTGTCAGCGAATTGCAAGGGATCGCCCAGCGACTCCAGCTGCGATAGCCGGGCCCTTTCCGCAGTTTCCGCCATCTTCGGATTCTCGCCTCGGTGAGTTGGCGCGCGCTGGCTCCTCGTCCCGCCTCCCGCGCCGGTGACGGGCGAGATTATGCCCAAACGCCGTACCGATCACAAATGTCCGGGTTCCGCCTCATCCGGCAAGGAACCATCCGGTCGCACCCAACCACCCCGCGGTCGCCGCGATCAGGTGCGGATTGCGCAGCATCTCCCAGGCGGGATCACCGCCGCCCCCCTTCGTATACACGACTTGCAGATACCGGAACAGGCCGTACAACACGAACGGAAACGTGAGAAAGAGCCGGTCGGTGCCGTGCAGCGCTATGGTGTCCGGGTCCACCGTGTACAGCGCGTAGCCGAGCGCGGCGCCAGCGACGCTGACCGCGATCAGGCAATCCAGCAGCCCCATGCTGTAGCCGTCGAGGGCGACACGATGTCCGCCCCCTGAATTCTCGGGGCCGGTCACTGCGAGCAGTTCTGCCCTCCGTTTGCAGAAACCGAGAAACAGCGTGAGCATCAGCCCGCACAGCAGCAGCCAGTTCGACGGAGCGATGCCGATTCCCGCGGTACCTGCGAGGATGCGCAGCATGAATCCGCCGGCGATCATGAACACATCCAGAATCGCCACGTGCTTCAGCCCGGCGCTGTATCCGATGTTGAGCACGACATAGGCGGCGGCGATCACCAGCGCCGGCAGCGAGACGGCGGCCGCGAGCGCGAGCCCCCCCAGCGCGAGCGCGATGCACAGCGCGATCGGGGCGCCCACGCCGATCTCGCTCCGAGCGAGCGGCCGTTCCCGCTTTTGCGGATGCAGGCGGTCGGCATCCCGGTCGGCGATGTCGTTCATGATGTACGCGGCGCTCGACACCAGGCAGAAGGCGGCGAACAAGGCAAGCACTTCCCCGACGAGCCTTGCGTCGCTCCATCCGTGGCCGAAAACCAGGCCGATGAAAAGGAACCCGTTCTTGATCCACTGGTGTGGGCGCATAAGGCGGATGAGAGCGCTCGTCATCGGGTCAGTCCTTTGCCGGGCAGGTGGGAGCACCGAAATAGCGCTCGCAGAAATAGCAATGTCCCTGAGGCAGGTACCGGGGAATGGCGTAGAAGCGCTCGCGCACCGGCTTCAGCACCCGCTCCCGGTATTCGGCAAAATCGAATCCGCGGCCGATCACGACATGGAAGGTCGCGCCCGAAAGCGTGAACTCCCTGTATTCGACGCTGCGGAAGTAGGGACCATACTCGGCATCGCCGGGCGCATCCTTGCGCAGCACCAGGATGTTCCTGCCGTCGAGCCGCCTGAAGTCGGTCAGGATGTCGTCGTGCCTCGCGTGCGAGGACGCCGCGCCGAAGACGGCCACAGGCCGGCGCGCATGAAACGACGCGACTGCCGACATCGAATACCCGTCGGTCGCGAAATCGAATCCCTCCCCGTAGGATTCCAGCTCGCGAAGGATCGCAGGCATGCGGACGTGGTACACGATGCCGTCGTAGAAACGCGTGCTCTTCCAGGTGTCGAGCGGAAGCATCGCCACGGCGATGATTGCGGCGACGTGGAGCGCGCTGAATGCCCCGAGGTACACGACCGAGCGCCGCAGCTGCTCGGGCGACAGGAACCAGCCTGCCGAGACGAAAAAGAAAGGCACGAAGGCGAGCATCCAGTGCAAGCCGATCAGCTTGACCGCGGAGAGCACGGCGAAGAATCCGAAGGGGAGCGCAAAGACGACGACGAAAAATCGCACCGCCGGATCGCCGAGGGCGGCGGCCGCGGTCCGGCGTTTCCTTGCGAGCTGCCAGAGGGCGACCGGGCTGAGCAGGTAGAGCACCGAGACGGCGTAGAGGAGCGGCGTCTTCCAGGACCAGCCGGCAGTCTCGTGCCGGTTGTAAAGATTGAACATCAGGTTCGCCCAGCAGTGTTCGTAGTTCCACCAGAGGTTGACCAGGCAGAACGGAAGCGAACACAGCACGACGAGCGCAAGGCCGCGCCAATCGCGCTGCCCGCGGGGAGAGAAAGCTGCGTAAGCGACGTAGGCCAATCCCAACAGGACCGCGAAATACTTCGAAAGAAACGCCAGCCCGAGAAATGCGCCGGCGAGCGCCTGCCAGCCCGGCGAGCGCCGGACGATCCCCTGCCAGAATGCGAACGCCGAGGCGAAGGAAAAGAAAATTAGCGGCGTGTCGGTGGTGATGAAGACACCCCATACATTCGCAGGGAGCAGCAAAAAGGCGAGCGCGGCGAGCGCCGCCTTCGTCTCGTCGGCGCGGCGCAGCACGAAATAGATTCCCGCTGCGAGCGCGAAGGGCAGCAGGGTCACCGGCAGCCGCAGCACCCATTCGGCGTGCGACAGCTTGAGCATCAGGAACAGCAGCCAGCCGATCATCGGCGGATGATCGTAGTAGCCGTAGTCGGGGAGCGCGCCCCAGTAGGCGAAATAGGCTTCGTCGCCGGTGAAAGGAAAGACCGCGGACAGCCAGAGCTTGAACGCGAGGATCAGCGCAGCGGTGCCCCAGAAGACCGGGGACAGACCACGGCCCGATCCCGGGTCGCCGGCTTCCTTGGCTCGATGAAAAAACGTGGCTTGTCCCCGGTTGTCGCTAGGATTCTTCAGCTTTTACCAACCGGCGCTTGCGCACCGCTTCGGCGAGATTTTTCAGCAGCGGCACGCTGTCCTCCCAGCCGATGCAGGCATCGGTGATGCTCTGGCCGTACACGAGCGGTTTTCCCGGAACGAGGTCCTGGCGTCCCGCCTTGAGGTGCGATTCGACCATGAGTCCGATGACGCGATCTTCTCCGGTGGCGATCTGGCGCGCGACCTCGCGCGCGACGTCGATCTGGCGCTGATACATCTTCTGGCTGTTCGAGTGGCTGCAATCGACCATCAGGCGCTGCTCGAGCCCGGCGCCGGCCAGTTCCTTGGCGGCCGCGTCGATGCTCGCCGCGTCATAGTTCGGGTGCTTGCCTCCGCGCAGGATGATGTGGCAGTCCTCGTTCCCGTTGGTCGAGACGATCGCCGAGTGCCCCTCCTTGGTGACGGACAGGAAATGGTGAGGCGTGCGTGCGGCCTTCAGTGCGTCCACCGCGATGCGCACGTTGCCGTCGGTGCCGTTCTTGAAGCCGACTGCGCAGGACAGCCCGGATGCCAGTTCGCGATGGACCTGCGATTCCGTGGTGCGCGCTCCGATCGCGCCCCAGCTCACCAGGTCAGCGTAGTACTGCGGCGAAATCATGTCGAGAAATTCGTTCCCTGCGGGAAGCCCCAGTTCGTTGACTTCCAGGAGGAACTGGCGCGCGAGGCGCAGCCCCTTGCCGATCTTGAAGCTGCCGTCGAGATCCGGATCGTTGATCAGCCCCTTCCACCCCACGGTAGTGCGGGGCTTCTCGAAATAGACGCGCATGACGATGACCAGGTCCCGCTCGAGCTCCTTTTTCATTTCGACAAGCTTGCGCGCGTACTCCAGGCCGGCCTTGGGATCATGCATGGAACACGGGCCGATGATCACGAGCACCCGATCGTCCGATCCGTGAAGGATGCGGTGAATCGCCTGCCGCGTGTTGTAGGTCAGCTCCTCGGTTTTCTCAGAGCAGGGAAACTCGCGCAGCAGCTGTACAGGCGGAGCGAGCTCTTTGATGTCCTGGATTCTGACGTCGTCGACTTTGAAGTGCATGGCTGTCGCCGGTGCGGCGGACATTCTCTAAGAAGCTGAAAAGCTTGGATTTTACCCGAATAAATCCGTTGGGCGTTTCCTCCGATCGCAAATAAGTCACGCCGTTGGCAGACTCCGTGCCGGAGTGCCAGAACGCCTGTCAACGCAGCGAAACCATAGCCCGTTGAAGATGTCAGATGGATTTGTAGACATCGTTCCTGCGTGATAAGTTGTGTTTGCCTGGAGGCAGAATGACGACAGAAGCGGTCAACATCCCGATCGGAGGATTCAAGGATGTCTATGACGTCGCGGAAGTCGACCGCGCGTTGCAGGAACTTTCCGCTTCGGCGAACGATGCGCTGAAGTCCACCTATGAAAAAATGATCAAGGCGGGCGGCACCCGCCTCACGGTGAAGCCCTCGGGCATTCCGGCGATGGAAAGTCTCTACGACGAGCTTCCCAACTTCGCGGAAGTCCTAGACGACGTCAAGAAGCACATCGCGCTGTGTGCTTCGTCGAACGACTGCATGGAGTTGCCGCCGATTCTTCTGCTCGGAGAGCCCGGAATCGGCAAGACCTATTTCGGCCGGCGCCTGTCGCAGCTCCTCTCCACGGGTTTTGGTCTGTGCTCGATGAGCTCGATGACCGCAGGCTGGGTCATCTCCGGGGCTTCATCGCAATGGAAGAACGCCAAGCCCGGAAAGGTATTCGAGACCATCCTGAACGGCACCTACGCCAACCCGGTGGTCATGGTCGACGCGTC
>Ga0193745_1000085_pt1 | contig 16325 bp, 15 predicted proteins | sample L1a2metaG_FD_145899 | JGI IMG/M metagenome (GOLD analysis project Ga0193745, IMG submission 145899) | Soil microbial communities from a riparian zone of the East river system, Colorado, United States - L1a2 | ecosystem: Environmental > Terrestrial > Soil > Riparian zone | place: USA: East River... | reverse complement strand
AGGACACGCTCGTCATCGCCGGAAAACCCGACCACCATCAGCCCGACCGGCGCCTCCCTCGGCCGGTGGATCGGAAGCGTGAGCGCACAGCCGTCGAGGAAATTGATCAGGTTGGTGTTGCGCAACATGTTGCCGTTCGCGAGGCGGAAACTGTCGGGGTTGCGCTCCAGGGCTTCCATCGGGGGCGCTATGCGCGGCACCGTGGGCATCACCATGACGTCGATATCGTAGTTCGCCCGGACGAAGCGCCGCATGAGGCGGGCGCGGGTCGCCAGCAACTCGATGTAATCGGCCGCCAGGACGAACCCGCCGCGCAGGATCCGCTCCAGCACGCGCGGGTCGATTTCCTGCTCGCGCTCGATCCATTTGCGGTGCACGACGTAGGCTTCGGGCGGGGAAATGCCCCCGCCGGCATTCGCCTTCGCCGCCTCGTCGAACTCCGGTACCGCGAGCTCCACGATCTTTGCGCCGCGATGCGACAGGCGCTGGATCGCCGAGTTAAACGCCTCCATGACTTCTACGTCGAGGTCTTCGAGCATGGTGTTCTTCGGCACGCCCACGCGCAGCCCGGCGATCGCCGCGGGGTTGAGCGCCTGCGGCCGCTCGCCCGCCAGGACCTGGAAGACGGTCGCGCAGCAAGCGACCGTGGGCGCGAGCGGCCCGACCGAATCCAGGGTCGACGAAAGTGGAAACGCTCCCCCGAGAGGGACGCGCGCCCGGGTCGGCTTGAACCCCGCGATGCCGCACAGCGCGGCCGGGATCCGAACCGAGCCGCCGGTGTCGGTCCCGAGCGCGAATGCCGCCATGCCGTCGGCGACCGATACGGCGGCGCCCGAGGACGATCCACCGGGAATCCTTCGCCTGCCGCGGTCGTAGGGATTGGCAGGCGTGCCGTAATGCGGGTTGATGCCGACCCCGGAAAAAGCGAACTCGGTCATATTGCTGCGGCCGATGACCACCGCGCCGCCTGCGCGCAGCCGCGCGACCGCGACTGCGTCCGCGGTCGCCGGGGCGGCGTCGCGCAGGATTTTCGAGCCGGCGGTGGTGACGTCGCCCGCAATGTCGAAAAGATCCTTGATCGAGACGGGCAGGCCCGCCAGCGGAGACGGCACGACGCCTTCCTTTCGCAGCCGGTCGGAGGCATCCGCGGCGAGCAGCGCGCCCTGAGCGTGCACCTTGGTAAAAACGCGCCCGCCCTCGCCCGCCGCGTCCGCAATGCGCGCGAGCGCCGCCTCGACGAGTTTACGGCTCGTGGTCTTGCCCGCGGCAAGCTCCTGTGCGAGCGCCGCGATCGGGCGGAGGATAGCTTCGGCCATGGGGCTTCGCTTTGCCGGCTAGCGCTTCACGGCTTCGTCGTAATAGTGCATCTCGAGCAGAAGGCACCCCTTTTCAGATCTGAACGGCCCGTGGAGCGTGCCCGGCGGGCGGCAGGCGTAGGTATTCGGACCGAAGCGGGTGCCGCCCTTCCCATTCCGGTCGCTCCCGACGATCAGATCTCCGGAGACGAGATACACCTCTTCCCAGTAGTCGTGCACGAAGGGCTCGGTGGTGTGCACGCCGGGCTCGAACCGCAGATGTCGCGTGCGGAAGCCGCGCTTGTTCTTCTCGTCGAGAAATCCAGCAAGCACCTGCTGCCGGATACCGTCCGGATAACCGGGCAGTTCTTCCCAGCCGCGGTCGAGGTCGACCTTGTAGAACTCCTTATGCTCTTTCTGGATTGCCATGTCGTCTCCTGCTAATCCGCGATCTCGAGGCTGCGGGTTGCGTACCCGTGCCTGAGGCTGCGATTGTTCAGCGGGTCGTGCAGCTCGATCTCGAAGCGCTCGCCTCCGCCGATCTCGCCCCGCACCGTAAGAGTACCGCAGAACATCGCGGTCCCCGGCGAGAGACTCGCGCCCGAGTCGGCGAGGCGCGCGAGCAGATCGCGCGGCGCGAGCATCCCGCTTACCGCGCCTTCCTGGTAGAGCCGGCGCCTGCCCTGGCGCGTCACGTGCGAGCGCAGCACGAGGCGGTCCCAATGCTTTTCGACCTCCGTGAATCGCCAAAGCTCGCGCCCGATCGGCTTGGGGCACATCTGCTTCGATACGGTGACGCCGTAGGCCTCGACTTTCCGATCGGTATGGTCAGAGCCGACACCCACGTACATCGTATCGGGCGCCGCAACAAGCACAAACTCCACTTCACCGCTCGAGTCTTCGCCGACGACGTCCACCTCGGGCGCCGCGGTGAGCAAATTCGCGCCGAGCCTGTAAAAGCACGGTATCGCGCGCGGGCGCTTCACGCCGATGGCTGCAAGCTCGGCGATATGGTGCTCGACGGCCGCCTTGTCGCGGCCGGTCCAGCCGGCAATCACGAGGTTCGCGATATCGATGCGGCGCGGCGCGCCTTCAACCAGAAATTCCATGCGGTGTCGCGCTCCCCTTCACGACCTGTTATTTTACAGGGGCTCGAGGCCGGTGGGACCCATCCCACTGCAAGTTTCCTTTGCAATCCGTCGTTCGTCGGAGTATTTTTCACCCGACAGACTCCACGAGGATCCGTCATGTCAAAGTTCGTGATTTCCCCTCACTTCAGACTGCAGGAATGGGTGGCCGAGGAAAAGGGCTACTTCAAGGCGGAAGGCCTCGACTACGAATTTCGCGACAACTACGGTCCGGGCGACGCGGCGAAAAAGCACGCCACGCCGAACAAGATCGGCGCCTACCAGAGCATCGAGCAGGGCCGCGCCTGTGACGTGAGCGGCGCCTGCCACTGGACCGTGAACATCGCCGCCTCGACCGGCCACGGCAAGCTCTACGCCGACGCGTACTCTGTCGCGCCCTGCGGCGTGTTCGTGCCGGCCGATTCCGGCATCAAGCATCCTTCGGATTTGAAGGGCGTGCCGATCTCGGTCGGCTACCAATCGGGCAGCCACTACTCCACCATCCAGGGGCTCGAGCAATACATGCCCCTCGACGACATCAAGCTCTCTTTTGCCGACGGCCTGCTCTTCAGCCGCCTGGAGAAACTGATCGACCGGAAGGTCCCGGCGGCCTCGCTATTCAGCGGCCCATATTACTTCCTCGAGCAGCTCGGCTTCCGCAAGGTGATCGACACCACGTTCATGATGGCGACTTCCATCTCGGGCGACCCCGATCCGGAAGACCTGCGCAAGTATTTCCGGGCGCTGCAACGCGCGCAGCGGGACATCGATCTGCGTCCGGAGCTCTACACGCACTATTACAGCAAGGAATTCCCGGCGCGCTTCGTCGAACAAATTGACACGCGGCGCTGGGGTCCGGGCGAGCGCATCGTCTTCGAACCCTATACGAAGGAAGTGTTCGAGGAGTCCTTCAAGTGGATCGCCGAGCGCCGCATCTTCGCCGAAGGCGACATGGGGCCGGGCAAGTACGAGGATTCGGTTATTTCTCTCGCAGCCTAGGCCTGCTCGAAATTCATTCCGAAAGCCTCCGGAGGCTTCGGACCCCAGACATAGAGGGAATCCTCGGCCGGGTAGTTGGTCGCTTTCCAGTTCGAGTCCGCAGGGATGTAGTCGATGTCGCAGAAGTACTCGGCCATGCTGTCCCAGGGATCGCGGATGTAGTGGAAGAAGTTCGAGCCGATCACGTGCCGGCCGAATCCCCAGCCGTCCTTATAGCCCTTGTCGAGCAGCCGGCAGGCGCCCATGCCGATCTCGTCCACGTTGCCGACCTCGAAGCTCGCGTGATGGAAGCCCGGCCGGTCGGATTTGATGTAGCCGAAGATGTGATGATCGCTGCCGCCCTGCCCGCGCATGAAGGCGACGATGTCCTGCGCGCGGTCAGAGAGCTGCAGTCCGACCACGCGCGTATAGAAGTCCACCATCTTCTCCATCTGCGCCGTGAATCGCAAGGTGTGGCCCAGGCGCGTCGGCCGCACCTGAACGTCGCGCTTCGGATGGCCGGGCACGCCGGCCCGGTTCAGGTGGCCGGGATTGTTGATTTTCCACTCCGGGGCGGTCCGCCACTTCGCGGCTTCCGCGACGCGTACGTTCACGAGCAGCCTGTCGGGATCGCGGAACCAGATGCCATCGCCCGGAGTTTCCTTCGGCGCGTCCACGAGCTTCACCCCCTCTTGCGCGAGCCGCTTCTTCAGGCCCTCGAGCTCGTCGGCCTTCGTCCCGAAACACACATGGTGCATATGTTTCTTCTTGCCTTCGACCAGGATCACCTGGTCCTGGTCGCGGCCCGGGCAACGCATGACGATGCGTTTGTCGAACTCGCGGCCTTCCATGCCGAAATCGGTGTAGAACTTCTTGCCGACCGTAGCATCCGGCACGGCAAGAGCGATGTGCTGCAAAGAACGAACCGTCATGGCCCCCTCCGAGCTGGTATTCGCTGTCACGCCAATTGTACCGTCTGGCGGAGCGTATAGTAGCCACTGCGCTTAGTCGCACGAGGAGGCGAACATGTCCGGCAAGCTGCCGCACGTCAAGGTTGCACCGAAGGGCATGGGGCTCAACGACTTTGTCGCCCACGAGGAGGGTTTCTACGCGGACGAAGGCATCGAGGTCGAGCTCGACTGGAAGACCTTCCGCGGCACCCAGTCGAGCTGGAAGAAATACGACTACTTCCAGCGGCCGCAGGACAAACCCTATACCGGGGGCGGGGCCGAGCAGGTCGTCCAGTGCGCCTGCCTGTGGGGAACGATCAGCAACGCGAGCGCCGGCATGGGCCGCATGGTGGCCGACTGCCACGGCGTCTCGCCCTGGTCTATCTTCGTTCGCCCGGAGTCGAAGGTCCGCAGGCCCGAGGACTTGAAGGACGTCCCCATCGCAGTCGGCATGCGTGCCGGGAGCCACTTCAACGTGCCCTTCCGCCTGGAGAAGTACATGCCGCTCGAGCACATCAAGACGGTCAACGTCGGCGGGTTCGGCGCGCGTCTCGCAGCGCTTCTCAACGAGGAAATCGGGGCGGCGAGCCTGCTGCCGCCGCAGATCGACTTGGCGAAGCAATTGGGTCTTCGTGAAATCATCGCCGACGAGTTCCATACGCTGTGGTGGGTGCCGGAGTCTGCGCCGCAGGAAGAAGTGCGCGCGTACCTGCGCGCGCTCGACCGCGCCGAACGAGTGCTCGAAGCTGATCTGCCGAAGTATCTGCCGCTGTGGAAGCACTGCGTTCCGCCCGAATTCCAGGACCGGGAATGGGACTATGGGCGCTTCTCCCGCGGCGAGCGCTTCGTCTACAAGCCGATTCCCCGCGAGGAGTTCGAAGGCGTGTTCGAACAGGTCAAGCGCTGGGGTCTGGACCAGCACCTCAAGGAGCGCTCTTTCGACAAACTCGTCTACCGCGCCGCGCCCTGATCGGGCATCATGGCGGCTCTTATGGCCGCTGCCGTTCCGAGCAGTGTTTCGCGTACCTCCCTGGTCACCGGCGCAGCGCGCGGAATCGGCCTGGCGACGGCGCAGGCTCTTCTTGCCGCCGGACACCGGGTTGCCATGGTGGACCGGGACGGGGACGCCCTGCGCGCAGCTGCAACCAAGCTGCCTTCGGACCGCGTGCTCGCGCTCACGCAGGACGTCGCACAGGCCGATGCGGGCAAGAATCTCGATGAGGCGGTGCGAAAGCGCTGGGAACCTGTTGCTATCCTCGTCAACAACGCGGGCATCCCCTCCCCGCGCCGCGGCGGGCATACCGCGGGCCTTCTCGAAACGTCGGTGGAGGAATGGAACGCCGTGCTGGAGGTCAATCTTTCCGCGGCGGTCCGACTGTGCCGCACGTTCATTCCGTTCATGCGCGAGCGGCGCTGGGGACGCATCGTGTGCGTCTCGTCGCTTGCCGGGCGCTCGCGAAGTTACATTTCCGGCGTGAGCTACATGGCGGCCAAGGCCGGCCTGCTCGCGCTCTCGCGCTCGATCGCCGGCGAGTTCGGGCGCGAGGGCATCACCGCGAACTGCGTCGCGCCCGGCTACATCGATACCGCCATGGCGGCGCTTCACGGCGAGGAAAAAAACGTGGAGATCGCGAAGAACATTCCGGTCGGGCGCGCCGGCACGCCGCAGGAAGTCGCTGCCGCCATCGCGTTTCTCGCGTCCGAAGAGGCAGGCTACGTAAGCGGTGCAGTCATCGACGTAAACGGCGGCATCTTCATGGCCTGATCGGCCTCCGGTTGGGCGCCTGCCCACATCGTGTCGCCGGGCCGCACGGCAATCGCGCGAAGCGCATTCTCTGGCAGAATTGCGCGATAACAAGAGGAGGGGAAACCATGTCGAATCGAATCGGATTGCTGGCTCTCGCAATCTCTGCGAGCGCATTCCCGGGCGTCGCGGGCGCGCAGGCCACCATCGGCTTCGCCACGCTGCAGCCCGGCACACTCCTGAACGCCCAGGCTTCGGTGATCGCCAAAGTGGTGCAGGACCATTCCAAGCTGCAGGTGCGCGTCATCGGCTACGGCGGCGACACGGGCATCATCGACGCGGTCAACTCGCAGAAGGCGGATTTCCTGCTGCTCGACATCGGCGAGCCGGCCGAGGCGCAGCGCGGCGAGAACGTCTGGAAGGGCAACCCCAAGCCCAACCTGCGCGTCGCGATGACGCTGTTCGGCTTCCAGATGGCGTTCTGGGTGCGCCAGGATTCGCCGGTGAAGAGCATCGCCGACTTGAAGGGCAAGCACGTGCCTTCGGACTGGGTCCAGCAGACCAGCGTGATCACGCACCTGAACGCGCTGCTCGCCGCAGGCGGCGTCACCATGAACGACGTGCAGAAGGTGCCGACGGTAAACGTGATCCGCGCCTCGGAAGATTTCAAGTCCGGGAAAATCGACCTGTTCTTCTTCGCCGTCGGCGCGCCGAAGGTGCAGGAGATCGCCGCCTCGGTGGGAGGATTGCGCGTGCTGCCCATGGACGTGTTCCCGGATTCCGAGTCACGCATGAAGAAGATCCGCCCCGAGTATTACTTCTCCACGGTCAATCCCGCGCCCCACATCGCCGGCATCGACAAGCCGACCAAGGTGCAGACCATCGACTTCATCGTCGGCGTCGGAACCCACGTGAAGGACGACGTCGTGCGCGACTTCATCAAGGCCGTGTCCTCCAACAAGAAGGAGCTGGTCGAGGGCCATCCAAACTTCAACGCCTACGACCCCAGGCAGTCGGGCAAGCCGCAGGCGCGCCTCGCCTACCACCCGGCCGCGGAGAAATACTGGAAGGAAGTCGGCTTCACTGGAAAATGAGCGGCCGCTAGCCACTGGAATCCAGAGGCAGCGTGGAAGAACTCTCGGCCGCGGCGCCGCCGCGAACCGCCGCCGGCCGATTCGCCCAGGTTGCGCTCGCCGCGCTGCTGACGCTCGGCTCGCTCGCCTACAGCGTCGGCTTGACCCGCGCCATGGGGCTGGTGATGTTTCCGGAGCAGTTCATCGCCGCCATCTACGGCGTGTGCCTTGCGCTCCTCTTCATCAGCTTCCCGGTGGTGCGCTGCACCGCGCGCACCGATATCCCCTGGTACGACTGGCTGTTCGCCGTCGCCGGGCTGGCGGTCGGCCTGTATGTGGCGGTGACCTTTCCGCGCCTCACGGCGCAAGCCGGGACGATCACCGCCGAGCTGCTGATCCTCGCGGCGGCGCTCGCGATCCTGACGCTTGAAGGGACGCGGCGCACCTCGGGCTATTCGCTGGTCATCATTACCGTGGCGCTGACGGCCTGGGTCCTCGTGGGGCATCTCGTGCCCGGGGAGCTGCGCACGCACAAGGTCGATGCGCCGACGCTCGCCATCTATCTCAGCTTCGACAATAACGGCCTGCTTGGCGTGGTGCTCGAGATCGCCGCCACCATAGTGATCGCCTTCGTGCTCATGGGGCAGCTGCTCGCGCGCTCGGGAGGCTCGGGCTTCTTCAATGATTTTGCGCTCGGCCTGATGGGCCGCTACCGCGGCGGCGCCGCCAAGATCGCCGTGGTGGCCTCGAGCCTCTTCGGCAGCATCTCGGGCATCGCCGCGGCGAGCGCGCTGGCGGTCGGCGTCGTGACGATTCCGCTCATGAAGAAGTCCGGCATCCCGGCGCGGCTCGCTGCCGCCATCGAGGCCTGCTCGGCTAACGGCGCCCAGCTCATGCCGCCAGTGATGGGCGCGGTGGCCTTCGTCATGGCCGACTTCCTGCAGGTGCCTTACCGCGAGGTGGCCATCGCCGCGGTGCTGCCATCGGTCCTCTACTACGCCGCCCTATTCATCCAGTGCGACCTCGAGACGGCGCGCCACGGCTTCGGCAAGGTCGCGCGCAGCGAGATCCCGAAGATGGGCCCGGTGCTGAAGACCGGCTGGATCTTCATCGCGCCGTTCGCCGCCATCGTCGGCGCCATGTTCTGGATGAACTGGGAGCCCGAGCCCTCGGCGGCGCTCGCCTCCGTGATCATCATCGTGCTCGGCCTCGCCATCGGCTACCGCGGCACGCGCATGAAGGTGCAGGACATCTGGAGCGCGATCATCGAGACCGGCATCGGGGTGTGCGAGATCATCGTCATCAGCGCGATCGGCGGCTACGTGCTGGGTCTCTTTCAGGCCGGCGGCCTGTCCTTCGCGCTTACCGCTTACCTCGTCAACCTCGGCGCCGAGAACCTGCTCCTGCTGCTCATCATCTGCGCGGTCACCAACATCGTACTGGGGCTCGGCCTGCCGACCCTCGCGGTCTACGTCATGCTGGCGATCCTGGTGGCGCCCGCGCTCGTCAAGGTCGGGGTCACGCCGATGGCGGCGCACCTCTTCATCCTGTATTTCGGCATCATGTCGCTCATCACGCCGCCGATTGCGACCGCGGCCTTCGTCGCCGCGACCATCGCCAAAACCGATCCGATGGCGGCGGGCTGGACCGCGATGCGCTTCGGCTGGGCCTCCTACATCGTGCCCTTCCTCTTCGTCTACTCGCCGGCGCTGATCATGCGGGGCCGCGCGCTCGAGATCGGACTCGTGATGATCCTGTCGATCGCCGGCATCTGGTTCGTGTGCGCCGCCTTCACCGGCTATGCCATGAGGGTGATGCCGCCGCCGATGCGGATAGCATTCGGTCTGGCGGGCCTCCTGCTCCTGATGCCGTTCCAGGCCTCCACGATCAACGGTTGGCTGAATGCCGCCGGTGGAGTGCTCGGCGTCGCCCTGCTGGTCTACGAGATCAGAGGCAACCGCAAGAAGGTATCCAGTGTGCCTGCGTAACCGATCAGGACGATAAGGTCGCCGTGGCGGTTCCCGATGCGGGTATGACGTTCGACGCCATGCTTTTCACAGCCGGCATCACCTCCCGTGCGAAAAGCTCCATGTTCCGGCGCGTAAGATCGGCAGGCAGCGTTCCGAACTGGCAGAGCACGAGAAGATTTCCGAAGCGCATGTCCTTCCAGTAGGACTCGAGCGCTCGGCGCGCCGTCGCGGGGCTGCCGCAGATGATAAGTCCCAGCTCGATCGACTTCTCGAGGGTGATGTCGCCGAAGATCGCAGCTTTCGCCTTCATCACATTCTTGAGCGACTCGCGCGAAGTGTAGCCGGGAGGCAGCAGCATCTCGACCGGCATCTTGAGGAAGACATTGCGGAAAGCCTCGAAGTGCAGCTTCGCTTCGCGCCGGGCAAGTTCATCCGTTTCGGCAATGTATACAGGCACCGCCCAGCCGAGCTGCCGGTCCTCCGCCTCGTAGCCGAAGCTTGCGCAGGTGTCGCGGTACATCTTCAGATAGCGCTGCACCACGTTTGCCGGACTGAAAGTCTGCAGGTAGGTGTAGCGCCGGTCCGGGTGCGCCGCCCAGTCGATCGTTTCCTTGCTCCCCTGAGAAGGAATCCAGATAGGGGGATGCGGCTTCTGGTAAGGCCGCGGCCAGAGGTTCACATACTGAACGTTGTAATGCCGTCCCTGGAAAGAGAACGGGCCGGGCTCGGTCCAGGCGCGCACGATGAGGTCGTGCGCCTCGTGGAAGCGGTCGTGCGAGAAAGTCGGATTCACGCCAAAGGTGTGATACTCGGCGCCGATACCGCGAACGAAACCGCTGATCAGCCGGCCGCCCGTGATCACGTCGATCATCGCGTGCTCCTCGGCGACCATCAGAGGATGCTCGCGCAGCGGCAGCGCGCTACCCAGGATGGCGATTTTCGCGCGCTGGGTCCGGCGCGCGAGCGCCGAAGCGGTGACGATGGGCGAAGGCATGAGCCCGTACGCGGTTTGGTGGTGTTCGTTTACCGCGATGGCATCGAACCCGAGCTCTTCGCCGTACTCCAACTCGTCGAGATAGCGGTTGTAGAGCTTGTGACCCTTCACGGGATCGAAATTCGAATTCGGCAGGTTGACCCACACAGTGCCGTGCTCGCGGCCGGCTTTCAGGTCGAGATCGGCGTAAGGCATCAGGTGAAACAGGACCACTTCCATGGCGTCACCCCTTCCCTGCGAATCGCGTGACGATGTCGCAGAACTCATTGGGCTTCTCCGCCTGCGGCAGATGCCCGCAGCGCGGGATGATTTCGACCTCCGCTCGCGGCATCAGCCTCTTGAACTCGCTCGCGTACGCGACAGGCAGGATCTTGTCGGCTTCGCCCCAGATTATCTTTACCGGTACGTCTACGCGGCGCAGCCACTTGTGGAGAAACGGGTCGTGCATGCGCGGCTCCCAGCCGAGACGAGCCACGGTGTGGCGGTTCTTGAGCGAGACGTCCAGGAGCTCGGGCGTCATCGGCTGCGCGAGCATCCTGTCCGCCAGCGCCGGGTCGAAAAAGAGGTTGCGCGCCAGCTCCTCCGGCGACCAGAGAAAAATATCACCGGGCTTTGCGCCGGGCGCCGAGATCCCGGCCGGTCCGATGAGCACCAGCGACTTGACTCGCGAGGCGTCGCGAACCGCCATCTCCAGAGCGAGCCAGCCGCCGAGCGAGCTGCCGACGAGGTGGACGCCGCGAAGCTCTAGGCTTTGGAGAACATCTAGGTAGAAATACGCGAGATCGTGCATGTTCTCGAGCCACTCGGGCTCGTCGGATGCGCCGAATCCCGGATGCTCTGGAACCAGCACGTCGAAGCGCTCCGCGAGCTTCTCCATGAAAGGCATGACCGCCGGCGCGCCGTTCGCCCCGTGCAGATAAAGGAGCGGCTCTCCCGATCCGCCGCGGCGAAGGTTGATCCTGCAACCGTCGACCTCGATGAAACGCTGGGTGAATGCCATGTCGCCCGTTTCGCAGCGGCGTGAGTCAGCGCCTCGCGCCCGCGCGCTTCGTTCCCGCCACGCCGGAAGACTCGATCACGGGGCCGATCGCGGAATGGAAAGCCGGCGCCATCACGTGTGCGCCGGCCACACCCGGGGTCTCCGCGAGCTGCTGCAGAAGCTCGACGCAGATTTTCCTGCCCTCGGCTTTCGGGTCGGCGGCGCGCTCGAGCCGCTCCACGAGCCGGTCCGGGATCATCGCTCCGAACAGCTTCTCTTTCATCCAGCGCGCCGAGCGCGCCGAAGGAATCGGGGCGATTCCGATCAGGATCGGCAGTTTTTGCGCCACGCCCAGGTCGAGCAATCGCGCCGCGTATCGACGCACCGCATCGGGATCCATGCAGAACTGCGTCTGTATGAATTCGGCCCCGGCTTGCATCTTGGCGAGCAAGCCGTCGGGACGCCAGCCGGCCGGAGGATCGACAGGCAGTTCCGCCGCGCCCAGCACGAACTTTACGGCGCCCTTGATCTCGGTGCCCGAGGGAAGCCGGTGCTCCGAGCGCATCCGCTGCGCCGTCGCGAGCAAGGCGGTCGTATCCAGGTCGAAAACCGGCTTCGCCTCCGGCTGGTCCCCGAGCTTGGGATCATCGCCGCGCAGCGCGAGAATGTTGCGTATGCCGAGCGCAGCGGCGCCGAGCAGCTCGGCCTGCAGCGCAATGCGGTTCCGGTCGCGACAGGTGATCTGCAGAATGGGCTCGACGCCGCTCCGCACGAGGAAGTGCGACGCCGCAAGGCTCGACATGTGGGCTTTCGATCCTGCGCCGTCGGTCACATTGATCGCGGTGACGAGCCCGCGCAACGCGAGCGCATGGTCTATGAATTCGGCAGGATCGGTGGACACCGGCGGGGAAAGCTCGGCGGTCAGGACGAAACTTCCGTCCCGCAGGTGCCTTTGCAGCTCGCTGATGGCGCTACTCGATGACTGCTCCTTCGTGGCCAAGTCCATTCTTCGGGTCCCGTCGTTCGGGCGAGTGTAGCACGCCGCACATCACCTTCCGCTCCGTCGTTGCGCCTCGACGCTCGCCATGAATTTCGGCGCCTGCTGCCGCAACCGGTCATCCGTCATGCGCCCGCTTCTCGTCATGTAATCGTAAGCGAGCCGCCAGGTCGGCTCGTGCATTTTTTCCGGAAAGCGCTCGTACCAGTACGAGCTCGCGTTCGCCGCGGCGAGCAGTTTTTCCACGATGGGCCTGCGCTCGCGCTCGAACGCCGCGAGCGCGCGCGGCACGTCCTCGCCCGCTTCGCCGAACGCCCGGTCGAGCGCGATCGCATCCTCGAACCCGAGACGGGTTCCCGAGCCAATCGAGAAATGCACGGTGCGCAGCGCATCGCCGATCAGGACGTGCTTCCCCGAGAACCAGCGCCGGTTCGACAGCAGCGGAAACTGCCGCCACAGCGACTTGTTCGAGACCAAAGGATGCCCGTTGAGATCCGGCGCAAATACGCGTTCGCAGTACGCGCGCGACTGAGCGTCATCCATCCGGCCGAGTCCCGCCCTTTTCCAGGTGACCTCATCGCATTCGACGACAAAGGTGCTCATCGCCTGAGCGTGGCGGTAGTGGTGAGCGACAAATGCACCGTGCTCGTTGCGCCGGAAGGTGAGCGTGAGGCAATCGAACGGCTGAGTTGTGCCGTACCAGGCGAAGCGGTTGGTAAGTAGCTCGATCTTCGGCTGAAACTGCGCGTGCAGCGCCGCCCGCACGAGCGAATTCGATCCGTCCGCGCCGACCACGATGTCCGCGCCAGCGAGCTCGTCGAGCGCCGTCACGACGCGGCCATATTCGATCCTCACGCCTGCGTTACAGCATAGATTTCGCAGGATTTCCTGGAGCGCAAGACGCCCGATGGCGGAAAAGCCGTTGCCGTCGATATCCACGCGCTCGTCGCGGTGCACGATGCGCTGCATCGGCCAGCGTTCCATCGCCGCTTGCATGGTATTCGAGAGCTGCGGCTCATCGCGCTCGAGAAACGCCAGCGCGCCCTCGGAGAACACGACCCCGAATCCGTAGGTCGCGCCTTCGAGGTTCTGCTCGACGACCTCGACCCGCCAGGAAGGATAGCGGCGCTTGGCCAGCAGCGAAAACAGGAGACCGGCCGGTCCGGCCCCGACTATTACGACGCGCATTTTATGACCGTGTCATATATCACGGTACGCTCCCCTGTCTGTTTATGACCGCGTCATAGTTCACGAAACACCCCCTCAGGGGCTGTTTTACCCGGCATTTAGAGCCTAATATTGCACAGTAGGAATCGCTCGTAATTTACTGATTCTACAGGAACGAAAAGGTGCAACGTGGACACCGCAGTGCGTGAGCCGCAACCGATGAAGCTCGTGGAGGGCGCGTGCCTCGCTCTGTCCGTGCTCGCCTTGACCTACGCGATTTTCAGCGATGCCTTGGCCACCATCCTGCCTTCGCTGCCGCTCACTTTTACCATCCTGCCATTCGTGATCTGGGCGGCTTTGCGCTTCGGGCGGCGCGAGGTGACCAACCTGAATGCCTTGGTGTGCACCATCGCCGTTTGGCATACGCTCGAGGGACGCGGGCCATTTGCATCGGCACCGCTGGGTACTTCGCTTCTGCTGCTGCTCGCGTTCATGGGCACCGTGGTTTCCACGGGCCTTGTGCTCAGCGCAGTCGTCAGGGAGCGTACCCGCGCCATCGAGGCGCTCGCGCAGGCCTTGAAGACCCTCAAGGAGGAGGCGATCCGGGATCCTCTGACCAATCTCTACAACCGGCGCTATCTGCGCGACTATCTGTCCCGCGAGCTGATGCGCGCCGCACGCGAAAAGATTCGAGTCGCGGCGATCATGATCGACTTGGACCATTTCAAACGGGTGAACGACACCGCTGGACACGCCGCCGGCGATCTTGTGCTCACGGAAATCGCGATGCTTCTCAAGCGCCATATCCGGGGCACGGACATCGCCTGCCGCCACGGGGGCGAGGAGTTCATGCTGGTGCTTCCCAACGCCACTCTCCAGAGCGCTCGCAGCAGGGCCGAGGCGATTTGCTTGGCGATACGGGAGGAAAGCGGAAGTCTCATGGGCGTCACCGCATCGCTGGGGGTGGCGATCTTCCCCGATCACGCCGCGGAGCCCGAGTCCTTGCTTCGCGCAGCGGATGAGGCCCTCTACGAGGCGAAAAGCCGGGGGCGCAACCAAGTCAGGATGTTCGCGCGCGGAACCGCCAAGATCTCCGTGTTTCGCCCGAAGACCGCCAAACGCGCGCACGGGTGAATCTCCCGCAAGGGGCAGGCTTGCATCCGGCGCTGAGCGGCCCGAAACCTACTCGTGGGTGAAGTCCAGCCGCGTATCGCGCAGCACGCCGAACAGCTTGATCGGATCGCGGCGCGGAATTTCCAGCGGCGGTAGCTCTTCGGCTTCGATCGTTACCCCCATCTCGGTAGCGAGGTCCATCAGCGTCTCCGAAAGGACGAACTCGCCCGCACGCGCACGGTGCAGGAGGCGGTTGGCGATACTCACGCAATCGCCGAACACGAAGAGTTGTTCGGGGGTCGGGCTTTCTTTCGCGAATCCGACTACGGCATCCCCGCAGTGCAGTCCCAGCGAGACCGCCGCGCGAATGCCGAAATCGCGCTGCCACGCGTCGGCGAGAATCGCGAAACTGGTTTGGATTTCCTGCGCCGCCTCGACCGCGTGCTGAGCGTCGTCCTGCCCGGTGAAAGTCGCCATCACGGTGTCGCTGAGAATGTTTACCAAAGCGCCCTCGTGCTCGTCGACAGCCTTGGACATCAGAGTAACGAATTCGCCTACCCGCGCGAGCACGACCGCCGGGTCGAGCATGTCGGACATGCCCGTGAATCCGCGCATCTCGGCGAAGAGGATCACCATGGGCGAGCGCTCCGGCTTGTCCGCTTCGCTTGTCGTCACCATGAATCTCCCCTTCTACGCGCGCCGCGCCACGCTCACGTCCCGGTCATGCCGGGCACTGCCCGGCGCGCAAAGGAGGAAATTTTACACAGGCCGGACAAAACCGGGGCGACATATCGGTGAAATCGTTCGGTCAGCGCCGAATGCCCTCCACGGAAAAGCCGGTGATTCTCGGAGATGGGATTCTTCAACGGGGCCCCCTCCGAATATGCATATTATTCAAATGTCATTAGCTCAAGCCCTGGGGCGGAGTATAATTTTTTTATCCCCGTATGTTCAACGGGAATCCTCAACTGAGGATCGGAAACGCGCCGTCGCGGCGGGCGGGCGTTCCGGCCCGCAACCAAGACGGAGGTCGAAAATGGCTGTTCGCATAGGCGACGAAGCGCCGGACTTTACGGCAGAAACCACCGAAGGAAAGATCCGCTTCCACGAGTGGATCGGGGACAAATGGGCGATCCTGTTCTCGCATCCCAAGGACTTCACGCCGGTGTGCACCACCGAGCTCGGCTACATGGCCAAGCTCAAGCCCGAATTCGACAAGCGCAACACCAAGATCATCGGCCTTTCGATCGATCCGGTCAGCGACCACAAGAACTGGATGAAGGATATCCAGGAGACGCAGGGGGCGGCGATCAATTATCCGATGATCGGCGACGCGGACCTCGTCGTCGCAAAGCTCTACGACATGATCCATCCCAACGCAAGCGGCGGCAAACGCACCGCGGCGGACAACGCCACGATCCGCTCGGTGTTCATCATCGGCCCCGACAAGAAAGTGAAGGCGATGCTCATTTATCCAATGAGCGCAGGCCGGAATTTCGACGAGGTGCTGCGCCTGCTCGATTCACTGCAGTTGAACGCCAAACACGCGGTAGCGACGCCGGTAAACTGGAAGCCGGGCCAGGACGTGATCATACCGACCTCGGTATCCGACGAGGAGGCGAAGAAAAAGTATCCACAAGGCTTCAAGACGCACAAACCGTATCTGCGAACCGTGGCACAACCCAAATAAGTTGAAACGGACGCGCAGCGCCGTTTCAACCGCGCGCGATCGAACGGACACAAGAGTGCCGTTCATCGCGCGATCCTTTGCATGAATGAGGACGGGTATCCCGCCGCCGCAGCCGGCACGATCCGGCTCGGCGAGCTCACCGTGCGCCGCATGGGTTTCGGCGCAATGCGCGTGACCACCGACGGCAGCGACATCTGGGGCCCGCCGGCCGATCCGCGCACGGCGAGGCTGCTGCTGCATCGGGCGCT
>Ga0193745_1000083_pt1 | contig 16434 bp, 21 predicted proteins | sample L1a2metaG_FD_145899 | JGI IMG/M metagenome (GOLD analysis project Ga0193745, IMG submission 145899) | Soil microbial communities from a riparian zone of the East river system, Colorado, United States - L1a2 | ecosystem: Environmental > Terrestrial > Soil > Riparian zone | place: USA: East River... | reverse complement strand
GGTGACGACGATCTCGTTGATGCACACGTGCGCGGGGGACTCCGCGACGAAGCGCACCACGCGTCCCAGATCTTCCATCTTCAGCATGCGCGCCTGATCTTCCGGCGACGGCGGCTTCGGACGCGCTTTTTGCAGAGGCGTCACCGTCTCGCCGGGATGAATCGCGCAACCGCGGATCCCGTTCAGGCCTTCCTCGATGTTGATCTGGTGGACCAGCGCGCACAGCGCCTGCTTGCTCGCGTTGTAGGCCGCGCCGCCGACATAGCTCTGGTAGCGCGCGAAGTAGGATGCGATGTGGATCACCAGGCCGGTGCGCCGCTCGCGCATCGAGGGCAGCACTGCGAGCGTGCAGTAGAGCGCCCCGTTCAGGTTGACGCCGATCACGCGGTCCCACTCCGCCGCATCGAGATCCTTGAAGAAACGCTTCGGGATGTTGGTGCCGGCGCAATTGACGAGGATATCGATGCAGCCGTGGCGATCGAGGATCCCGGCCACCGAGCGTTTGACCGCCTCCTTGTCGGAGGTATCGACCGCCTCGGCTTCCCCTTTGCCGCCGGCTTGCCTGATCAGCGCCTCGGTTTCGACGAGCGCTGCGGCCCGGCGTCCCGAGACGACGACGGTTGCGCCCGCTCTTGCAAGCTCGACGGCGGCGCCCTGGCCGATGCCGCTTCCGCCGCCCGTCACCCAGGCGATTTTTCCGCTCAATGCTGCCATAGGCTACTGCTCCTCCGGGAAGGTTGTATGAGAACGGCGCAAGGTGGGAAGCCTCGATCACGCGGCGACCTCGATGGTTTCCAGAATCGGCGGGACAGGCGAATCGAGCGCGGCGCAAATCGCGCGCAGCAACTCTCCTTCCGCGAGCGTGAGTTTATCATCGGCCATCGCCGTCGCGACGCAGGCCTTGATGAACAGCGGCTTCTTCAGCGGCGCGAGCAGGTTCAGCTCGTTGAGGGCGCTTTCCACCGCCGTGATGTTCAGCTCGGAGGGCGAGCGCAGCACTCCGCCCGCTGCGCCGAGCGCGGCCATTCCCTTGTCGAACGCAGCCATCCCGCCTTTGCCGGAGTGCGCGAGCAGCGAGAGCACGACGCCTGCCTCGGTGGCCACCGCGTCGACACTGCGGTACTTCACGGCCGGCGAGCGCTTTTGCTCCTTCTGGATGTGGCTCCTGCACAGTGTGAGCAGCACGAATTCGCCGAGCGTGACCTTGTGGTCGGCCTCGATCACCGCTTTGATGCTCTCGAGCAGCCTGTCGCGCTCGGGTCCGGGCAGCCGCTTCAGGGTCGGGATCACCAATTCGAGCACGGGAAGCCGCGCGCGCCCCCCGAGCGGTTTCAGCGCGTCGGCGAATCGCGCGCCTTGCGCGGCGACCTCCGCGCCCGAGCTCTCCACTATCATGGCGAACTGCGCCTTGCGCAACTCGCCTTCGCCCAGCAGGAGCGCGAAAAGCGCTGCTCGCGCGCCTTCTTCGCTCCCGACGGCGGTGCGGATCTCCGCGGGAATGGCGTCGAGCATCCCGCGCGCGTAATCGACGTGGGCGGAGGACGGGTTGCCGATGCTTTCGACCATCGAGCGGGCGACTCCCGCCGCGCCCTGGAGCCCGGCGGCAGGCGCCGCGCCGCGCGTCGCATAGAGCGGGCTCACGAACTCGCTCACGACCGGGCTTCCCTGCGCCGCCAGGGCCGCGGCCCCGGCGCGCTCCATGCGGTTGGCGAGGAGCCGCGCCGCGCCCGGTCCCAGTATCCGCTCGATGCGCTCGTCGAGCGGCGGGTGCGTGGAGAGCCAGGCGAATTCGAAATAGTCGTTGACCGGCGCGCCGATGCACATGTGCGAAAGCTCCTCGGCGTGGCGCTCGACGATGACGCTGCCGCGCCGGCCGATCTTGAAGAGCGCGTTGCCGATGCCGTCCGGGTTGCGGGTGAACTGCACCGCGGAGGCGTCGGCGAGGAACTCCCGCTGGCGCGCGATCACCGCCTTGATCAATCGCCCGGCGAACACGCCGATCGAGCCGATTATCCAGAGCGCGAGCCCAAGGAGGAACACGCGGAAATCGACCCTGGCCCTCAGGTTCTCGCCGCCATCTTCGCTCCGGCCGCCGGTCATCATGGCGGCGCCGAGCGAGCCGAACAGCACGATGCCTGCGATCACGCCTACCAGCGTGACGTTGAGACGCATATCGCCGTTCAGGATGTGGCTGAACTCGTGCGCCACGACGCCTTGAAGTTCGTCACGGTTGAGTTGCTCCAGCGCCCCCCGCGTCACGATGATCGCGGCCTCGTTGGGGGAGAAGCCGGCCGCGAAGGCGTTGATCGTGTGCTGGTCGTCCATGACGAACACCAGCGGCACGGCGATTCCGGAAGCGAGCGCCATCTCCTCGACGACGTTGAGCAGCCGGCGTTCCGAAGGCTCGCCGGTGTCGCGCTTCATGTGGCGCGCGCCGATCATGTCGGCCACCGCCGCGCCGCCGCCCGAGAGCTGATGGAGCCGCAGTCCCGTCCCCCAGGCGATCACGCCGAGGATTACCGCCGTGGTCCAGCCGTAGGCGTGGCGGGGAACCGCCCCGAGCAGATTGCTCTCGTAGAGGAGCGGCGGATCGAACATCCAGATGTAGACAGCGGCCCCGACAAGGTCGAGCACCGCGACGATCGCGGCAACGGCGAACACGAACAGCAGCAGCATCACAACGGTGTGGCGCCGCGCGCGGCGCTGCTGCTCGAAGAAATTCACTTGAGGCCCCTCACCCTGGCCCTCTCCCGCGTGCGGGAGAGGGAATGAGAAGCTAGCTGAAAGAAACCTTGACGGGCTTGCGCTCCTCCGGGGACTCGGTGGACTCGAGCAAGGTCGCCTCCTTGAAGCCGCCGAAGCCGGCGACGAAGTTGTCCGGGAAGCTCTCGATCGCGGTGTTGTAGCTCATCACCTCGTCGTTGTAGGCCTGGCGAGCGAAAGAAATCTTGTTCTCGGTGCTGGTGAGCTCCTCGGAGAGCTGCATCATCGTCTGGTTGGCCTTGAGGTCCGGGTAGGCCTCGGAAAGCGCGAAGAACCGGCCGAGCGCCGCGGACAGGCCCGCCTCCGCCGCCGCCATGTGCTTCATCGCCCCGGCGTCGGCAGGGTTGGCGGCGGCGCGCTGGTTGGCGCTCTGCGCGCCGTTCCTCGCCGCGATCACCGCTTCGAGCGTTTCGCGCTCGTGCTTGATGTAGCCCTTCGCCGTTTCCACCAGATTCGGGATCAGGTCGTAGCGGCGCTTCAGCTGGACATCGATCTGCGCAAACGCGTTCTTGAAGCGGTTGCGCCGCGCGACCAGCCCGTTGTAGATCGAGATGAGCCACACCACGGCCGCGACGACGATTCCGACGAACACCCAGGATCCCCAGCCCATGTCTCCCCCCTTTTCTCGTGTATGTTCCTGTCGCGAGCGAACGCGGATTCAGTCGTCGTCCTCGTCGTGTATCACCACGGTCCCGGCAAGCTTGTCGTGCCAGCCCTGCTTGCGCTTGTCGAAGGCGACCCAGATGAACCCGAGCATGAAGAAGCAGGAAAGGATATAGGCAAAGTAGCGGCCGATCAGCTTTCCCGTGGAAGGCGTACCGAAGGTATCCGCGTCCGCTATCTTGGCCGAGATCAGCATCTTCCCGGGAGTCGCGCTGCGGTAGCGCCAGAAGAAGATCACCGCGAGCGCAGGGAGCAACCCCTGCACGACCAAATCGAAGATCACGGTTTTCCCTTCGTTGGAAAGCCGCAGGTATTCCCTGCCGTAGAACGCTATCGCAATCAGGCCGATAAAGACGACGAGGATCAGCGAATCGATGAGGGTGGCGAGCACGCGCTTCCAGAAGCCTACGTATTTCGGGTCGCGCGACGTCACGATGTCGGCCATGGCCACCCCCTTTGCGGTGCATGGTAGCCCGACCGTTGTGACCGAAGCAACAGCGCTTTATGATGGCCCGGGATTTCGGAAAGGCCGCGCATGAAAGCCGTGCTGTGCAAGAACTGGGGGCCGCCCGACACGCTGGTGGTCGAGGACGTTCCTTCGCCTGCGCCGGGAAAGGGACAGCTTCTGGTGTCCGTAAAGGCGAGCGGGGTGAATTTTCCCGACGTCCTCCTCATCCAGAACAAGTATCAGTTCAAGCCCGAGCTGCCCTTCTCGCCGGGAAGCGAGATCGCCGGCGTGGTCAGGCAGGTCGGCGAAGGCGTGCACGGGTTCATGCCGGGGGACCGGGTGATGGCGCACGTCCGCTGGGGCGGCTATGCGCAGGAAGTCGCGGTCGACGAGGCGCTCGTCGCGCCGGTTCCAGCCGGTCTCGATTTCACGGTCGCCGCATCGTTCGGCCTCGTGTACGCGACTGCCTATCACGCGCTCAAGGACCGCGCGGCGATCAAGGCCGGCGAAACGCTGCTCGTGCTCGGCGCGGCGGGCGGGGTCGGCCTTGCGGCAGTGGAACTCGGCAGGCTCTTCGGTGCGCGCGTGATCGCCTGCGCGTCCTCCGACGAGAAGCTCGAAACCTGCAGGCGTTTCGGCGCCGAAGTCACGATCAACTACGAGCGCGAGGATCTGCGCGAAGCCCTCAGGAATCTGGGCGGCGCCGTCGACGTCGCGCTGGATCCGGTCGGCGGAAGGTATTCCGAGCCTGCCGTGCGCGCGATGGCCTGGAAGGGACGCTACCTCGTGGTCGGCTTCGCCTCAGGCGAGATCCCGAAGATCCCGCTCAACCTTACGCTGCTCAAGGGCTGCGCTATCGTGGGGGTTTTCTGGGGCGAGTTCGCCAGGCGCGAGCGCGACCTCAACGCGGCGAACCTGAAGGAGCTGACGGCGTGGCTGCGCGCCGGGAAGATCAAGCCGCTGGTGAGCGCAAGCTACCCGCTCGAGCGCGCCGCCGACGCGCTCAACGACATGATGAACCGCAAGGTTCAGGGAAAGGTCGTGCTGACTACGGAATAGTCGCGGGGGAGCTTCAGCGCGGGGTTTCGCTCGCGGTCGCAGACACCGGCACCCACTGCGAGGGACAACTGGGGACGTTGGGGTAGTAATCGTTGTAATCGGGGCAGTAGTAGTACACGCCCCCGCCCTGCTCGATGTAGGCCGGCGGTTCGGTATAGACCGGCGGCGGAGCGTACACCGCCGGAGGATAGTAGGGATAGGAATAAAAGAACGGCGCACCGATCACGACCGCGCCGCCGACGACTACGCGGTGGCGATGGAAGAAGGGAGGACGGCCGATAAACACCGGCCCGGGGCGAACGCCCACGAATGGCCGTCCAATGGGACGTCCGGCGTGAAAGCCGACGGCTGCTACTCCTCCATGTCCGCCGTGAACTCCGATGGATGCCCCGCCACCGTGTACTCCGCCGCCCGCATGGCCGCCGCCTCTGCTGCCGCCGCGTGCGAGGACGGCGCCTGAGCTTGCCAGCAGCGCCGCTCCCAGCAGAATCGCAATCGGTCGTTTCATTGGAGCCTCCTTTCAGGAGAATCCGGCTCTGAAGAAAGTGTAGCGTCAGCGGACAGTCAGTGTTGGCCTTTTACACCTTTTACACCTGGTTACATCCGGCATCGCTCAGCACTCCGGCTCGCCCGCCCGAGGCGCGGGCCGTGCGACAAATCCGAACCGGCGGGGAACATCCGCGGATCGAATGGAAGCGATCGGCACGCTTTTGCCCTGCAACATCACTTGCGCTTCCGCGCCATGCGCGACGTCCTCCAGGAGCCGCTCGAGCGCCCGGCCGCGCACGTCGGTGAGACGCTCGAGAACGGCCGAAAGATCGCGGTCGAGGAGCACTCCGACGCCGATCTCCGTCTCGAGAAGCAGCGCGCCCGCGTCATCGAGAAATACCGCTTCGAGCGCGTTCGGCATCGCGCCGGTGTGCGCGAGAATCCCCTGCCCCGCGTCGTCGAGCCTGTAGACCCACGGCGTGTAATCGAGCGCGACGAACACCCGCTGCGGGCCGTTCTGGAAATACCAGCGGCCTTCGGCGTCGGCTGCGTAATTCCTGCCGATGAACTCCCTGACCGCGGCATGCGCTATGCGCTCGAAGCGCCCCGCGACGGTCTTGATCATCCAGTTTCCGCGCCGGTCGAGTGAGAGCCAGCCGTACACCGCCGGCACGTCCGGCCATTTCAGCATCGAGCGCAATACGATCTCGTCCATCGGGCCTCTGGTATCCTCGAAGTCTAATCCACCAGCCGATCCTGCCCCGAATGAAGCGCGAGGATTTCACCTTCGTCCACAGCCTGCGGGTGCGCTGGGCGGAAGTCGACCGGCAGGACGTGGTCTTCAACGGGCACTATTTTCTCTACTTCGACGTCGCGGTCGCGGAATACTGGCGCGCCATCGGCTTCCGCTACCCCGAGGACATCGTCGAGAAGTTCGGCACCGACATCTACGCCGTGAAGGCGAGCGCCGAATACCACGGCTCGGCGACCTACGACGAGCTGATCGACATCGGCTGCCGCGTCGGCCGCATCGGCCGCTCCTCGATGCAGCTGGTGTTCGGCATCTGGCGCGGTGCCGAGCACATCACGAGCGGCGAGCTCATCTACGTCAACGCCGATCTGAAAACGAAGAAATCGGCCCCGTGGCCCGAACCGATCAAGCAAGCGATCTTCAAGTTCGAGCGCACCCGGCCCGCGGAGGCGAGCGCATGAGCGAGAAACGATTCAAATATTACTTCGAAGATTTCCACGTCGGCATGGTGATCGAGCAGCCGGGTCCGACCCTCCCAGAAGAAGACATCCTGGAATTCGCCCGGCGCTACGACCCGCAACCCATCCACCTCGACAAGGAGGCCGCGAAGCGCTCGATCTACGGCGGGCTGATCGCGAGCGGCTGGCAGACGGCGAGCCTCACCACGCGCATGATGTGCGACTCCTATCTGCTCGACGCAGCGAGCCTGGGTTCCCCCGGGATGAGGGAATTGAGCTGGCTGAAGCCGGTGCGCCCGGGCGACACGCTGCGCCTTCGCATGACGGTGCTTGAAACGAAGCCCTCCAGGAGCAAGCCCGACCGCGGCTCGGTGCTCCACCGCTGGGAGGTCTTCAACCAGGCGGGCGAGCCGGTATTGCGCATGGAAGGCATCGGGATGTTCAAGAGGCGCCCCGCCTGAATCCGGCGCGCGGACCCTACGGCAGGCGGTACAACAACAGCCGGTAGGTCTTGTAGCGCTCGAAGACTTCCTTGCTGCGGTGGCCGGAAAAGTATTTGTGGTTCAGCTTGTCCAGCTTCTTTCGCATCAGTCTGAGCGCGAGCCTCGCAAGGAGCGGATAGCGGCCCTCGATGTAGCGCCCGATCGCGAGCGTCGCCGGCTTGATCCTGTTCATCAGCAGATCGTTCACCAGCTCCATGTTGGGACTGACGCGCCGCGTGATGTCCTCGTCCTTGACGAGAACGAACTGCGTCAGCTTCATCGAAGCGTAGAAATCCTTCAGCGGATGGCCGCCGCCGAAGCCGGGATCGAGGGACGTGCTCTCGGGCGCATCGTTCTTGAAGAAATCGGAGATGAGCAGCAGCCCTCCCGGCTTCAGGATCGCCTGGAGGATCGGCAGGGAAACCGATGGAGAGATGTACTGAAAGCTCTCACTGAACAGAGCTACGTCGTAGCAGCGCCGGCACTCCGCGACCGGAAAATCCTCGAAGCGGCAGTCGAAAATCCGGGACCGATAGCCCGAGCGGTCCGCCAGTTTCCGGCGCACTGTGTCGCCAAGGTCCTTGGACGGGATGACGCCGTCGGCGCTATAGCCCCGGCCGAGCATCTGCCGCAGCAACTGTCCGGTGCCGCAGCCGATGTCGAGGACACGGACCTCGCGCTCCGGTTTCGGAAGCTGCGCGATCAGCATGTCGTTATAGCGCTGCTGGGCGGCGGCGAGGTTGCCGAGCTTGAGCTCGAGGTCTGCGTCCCACAGCCCGTAGTGCAGGTCTTCGACGTCGAGGAGCCGCTGCGCCAGCACCAGGCCCAGCTCCCTGCTGTGCATTTTTTTCACGTCTCGCTAGCGGCTTCGCGCGCGACCTATTTTCCGGCCGCGGAAAGCTCCGTCTTCATCCGCGACCTGAGCGAGCGCTCCGCGCCATCGTCCGTGTAAGGCGCCGAGGCGATGAATCGTTCGATCAATTCGACGCAGTCTTCGCGCTTCGGATTCTTACCGGCGAGCGCGCCGATGCGATCGAGCTCCTGAGCGAGCGCTCCGCGCCATCGTCCGTGTAAGGCGCCGAGGCGATGAATCGTTCGATCAATTCGACGCAGTCTTCGCGCTTCGGATTCTTACCGGCGAGCGCGCCGATGCGATCGAGCTCCTGGGCGAGCCTGGCCTGCTGCTCGTAGAGGTGATTGAACTGCGCGTCGCACCGCGGAATAGGCGTCGGATAGTCCCGGATCTCCGCGGCGAGAGCGCGCCTGCGGTCTTCGAGGTGCACTTTGATCTCGTTCCACATCGATTCGAGCTTCACCGAGTCCCGCGCGATGTCCGCTTTGATCATTCCGGCTTGATGCCCGCGGCCTTTACCAACGGCCACCATTTGTCGATCTCGGCCTTGTGAAACGCGGCCAGAGCCTCCGGGGTCTGTTGCTCGCGCCGCGGGATCTCCTGGCCCAGATCGGCGAGGCGTGCCCGCACCGTCGCATCGGCGAGCGCCGCGACAATCGCCCCGTTCAATTTCGCTACGACCTCGCGCGGCGTGCCGCGCGGCGCCCAGATCCCGTACCACACCGAGACATGCAGCCCCGGCAGGCCCGCTTCGTCCACGGTGGGTATGTCAGGCGCCGCCGCGAGGCGCGTCTTCGCGGTGATCGCGTAGGCCCTGATCTTGCCGCCGCGCACCTGCGGAATGGAGTTCGAAGCCTGGTCGATCATCAGATCGATTCGCCCGCCGAGGAGATCCTGCATCGCCGGCCCGGTGCCCTTGTAGGGCACGAGCTCGAAACGGGTGCCGGTCGCGTTCCGGAAGTAGATTCCGCCGATATGCGTGGCCGAGCCGGACCCGGCGGTTCCAGCCGAGGCCTTGCCCGGATTGGCCTTCAGCCACCCGATCAATTCGTTCAAGTCTCTTGCCGGGAACGAAGCGTTCGTGACGATCATCAGCGGATTGCTCGCAATCATCGCCACCGGTTCCAGATCGCGGAGCAGGTCGTACTGCAAGGGATAGACCGCGCCGTTGATGACGTGCGTGCCCCAGTGGCCGATGCTGAGCGTGTATCCGTCCGGGGCGGCGCGCGCGACCCGGCCCACGCCGAGGGTGCCGGACGCGCCGACGACGTCTTCCACCACGATGGTCTGGCCGAGCGTCTTTCCCATCGGGGCGCCTACGATGCGGGCGATCGTGTCCACCGGACCGCCCGCGGCAAACGGCACCACCATCGTGACCGGCCGCGACGGGTAGTTCTGGGCCAGGGCGGCCGAGGATCCCGTGAAAATCACCGCGAGGGCAAAAGCCGCGGATCGAGGCTTCATTCTCATCTCCGGCAATCCGGAGAAGGCGCCTGCGCCTTCTAGTAGCGCTTTCCTGCGCTGAACTCCGCTTTGATTCGCGCCACCTGCTTTCGCACGGCGTCGAGCTCGGCCCGGGCCACTTTGACCTTAAGCACGTTCTCTTCGTCCGGCGCGGCGTCAGCATTCTCCGAAGACTTGGACGACAAGGCCGCCTGAGCGTCCCGGAACCGCCCGGCAGCCGCGTTCCACTGCTCGACCAGTTCCTGCTCCTGTTTACGCCATAATTTTCGCTTGTCCATGAAGCCGCTCAGGATATAGAAACGGCCCCGTTCTGTCGAGGAATGGGCGTTCGGGGCGTGCAACAATCGACCCGCGTCCCCGGGGTCCTGCTTTCGCAGAGCCGCAAAAAAAAAGCCCGGTTTCCCGGGCTTTTTCGCTAAGCCGGTGTCGTTGTTACGCGATGGGCTTGATGTTGACGGCCTGATCGCCTTTCGGACCGGCGGTCACATCGAAGGTCACCTTCTGGTTTTCTTTCAGGGACTTGAAGCCGCTGCCCTGGATCGCCGAGAAGTGGGCGAACAGATCCTTGCCGCCGCCGTCCGGAGTGATGAAGCCGAAACCCTTGGAGTCGTTGAACCACTTGACCGTACCTGTACTCATTTGCACATATCCTAAAAAATTATAAAAAAGAGAAAAAGCGACTACCTACCTGATGAGATGAGCTTGAGTAAGCGGGCTGCAGCTGGACCAGACGTATCTCTGCTTGGAGAATCCTGCGCGCTCCTTATACACGCGCATTCCGGGCGCGTCAAGCGAGCCGCACGGTGGGGACGCGGATCGAGCCGGGCGCGCCGATTCATGTCTCCGCTTTCGCATCAGGGAGCGCCGGGTCCTCCCGGGGGCCGGGCCGGCCCGGCGCAAACCACTCGATTGCGGCCCGCCTTCTTGGCCGCATACAGAGCGTCATCGGCGTGTTTCATCCAGGAGTCCACCGACTCGCCGGGTTGAAGCTCGCTGACCCCTATGCTCACCGTCAGCTGCCGGCCGTCGAGCAGGCGCGACTCCGCGATGGAAGCGCGAAGCTGCTCCGCGACGACGGCGGCCGCGCCTTCCTGCGTGTCGGGCAGCAACAGGATGAATTCCTCGCCGCCGATGCGAAACAGCAGATCGAGCTTGCGCGCGCGTTTACCGATCAGCGAAACGATTCCCTTCAAGACGCTGTCGCCCTTCGCGTGGCCGAATTGATCGTTGACGCTCTTGAAGCGATCGATATCGATCAGCAGCAGCGAAGCCGGGGCCGAGTTGCGCCGCTTGCGTTCGATGGCGTCGCTCAGGGAGCGCTCCATGTGGCGCCGGTTGAAGACGCCCGTCAGCGGGTCCACGATCGCCTGGTCGAGGAGCCTGCGATGCAGGTCGACGATGATGCTCAGGACGATGTTGGCGAGGATGATGGTGAGCGTCAGCGTGACGAAAAACCGGATGGTGAACGCCAGGCCGATGTAGTGGTACACCAGCACGCTGATGATCAGCAGCAGCAAGATGCTGCCTGCGTTGGCCATGCGCCGCGAAAGGGAGAAAGTGAACAGCACCACCGTGGGATAGCACCACAGCGCGCCGAAAAAACCCTGGGTCTTGAGGGAAATCGCCATTCCCGCCGTGATGGGGACAAGCAGCAGTATCAGCGGAATGGGCGGAGGTTTCTTCAGGTAGGTGGCGAAAGCATCGATGCCGAGAACCAGCACCGCGCACAGAATGCCCGCTCCCAGCCCGGGGTTGTCCTGCAAGAAAGCGTTGACGGAGAACGGAATGAGGCAAACCGCCGCGGCGGTCGCGAGGCCGTACATGATCCGCCCGCGGTAGGGGGCGAGCGGATCCTCTCCGGTTTCGGCTGGGTTTGTGCCTTCCAACGCGTTTCGCTCCCCGGTCGCGGTCAGATGCGAGTTCTCATCCTATTACAAAGAAAAATCGACTCCGACCCTATTTTTCCAGCGCGGCTTCGATACCGATCATCAGCTGGTAGCGGCTATAGTCGTAGGTGTCCAGGTTCGATTCGTTTCGATAATAGCTGGTGTCGATGAACGCGCGCCACAGAGCGGTCAGGGGACGATTGGCGCGCAGGCTGAGCCCGTAACGTTTGTCTTTGCGCGTGATCTCGAGGGTGCCCCCGTCGAGGCGATCAGGGTCGTTGTAGCGGCTGACGCGATATTCGCCGCGCGCGTCGGCCTGCCAGCCGCCGAGGTTGCGCAGAGCGACGCTCGCGAACAGCGAATGCCGCGTCGGCGATGAGCTCAGGAAATCGGCCCCCTGCTGGAGATCCCTGCGATTGTTGAGCTCGAGCTGATAGCCGGCGCGAACAAGGGACGACGCCGATGCGAACCCCGCATCCGCCGACAGGCGCTGTTGCCACCCGTCGAGATACTCGAAGCCCCCGCCGCCGGCGATGTGCCCCAGCTGGTAGCGCCCGCGCAGTTCGTGGCCAGCATCCAGGCGCCAACTCACCTGAGCATCAAGCGACGCGACTTGCTCGAGGCGGTCGCCGCCGACGTACGCCGTGTCGAAGTAGGCTCCGATGCCAGACTGCACGCGACCCGAATCGCGCTCGTAGCTCAAGCCGGCGCGCGATCCCGTCACGTCGAATTGGTGCAGATCTCCGTACCTCCGCAGGACCAGGCCGCCGTGGGCAACCCACCCGCGCGCGGTGTCTCCGGCGAGACGGTGGGTCACCACGGCCAGCGCCTCGACGAACCGGTCGCCCTGGTGGCTGACCCCGACCGTCGCCGCGTCCGGTGACAGCGTCGCGTTGCTGTCGTAGCCGCCGGCCAGAGAGATCACGGCGCTCGTCTCCGGCGACGGCGCAGCGCCGCCTAGCCGCTCGAGGGCGGTAGCCGCGAGAGCGCGCAAGTTCGGGTCGGTGGTCGTTCGGTGCGCGTCACCGTAGTATTCCATCGCCTGCTGCGGGCGCCCCGCGCGCTGCGCGGTGAGGCCGAGGTTGTAGCGGGCGAGTGGAGCCCACCTGGGGTCGGGCGCGAGCGCCTGGAACTCGCGCTCGGCCTCCGCGTAGCGGCCCAGCCGGTAATACGTCACCCCCAGGTTGTAGCGCAGACCCGGAGTGTCCAGGCCCGCCCCAAGCGCATCGAGGAACGATCGAAGCGCCGCTTGGTAGTCGCCCGCGCGAAACGCGGCGACGCCCTGCTCGGCAGCCAGCGCGCCGTCCGCGGCGGCACGGACAGGCTGCCACGGAGCGATACTCAGGAGTAAGACGGCTACGAAGCGGGAAAGCCGAAAGTCGCTGGTTTTTTCCTTTTGCGTCCTTCGACAACGAGTAAGCGCGCGCACCCGCCGGAGTGTACTCCGGCAGGACGCGCACTCACCGGAACGAGTGCTTTACGGGCGCTTGCCTGGGGGCGTCGGTTTGTCCCGCGCGCGCGCAGCCTCGGAGACGGTCTGCCCGAACTCGCGGCCACTGAGGTCCCCCTTGTCGCGAGCCAAGTCTGCGGTGGCGCGGCCAAAAGCCGAGGCTTCCTGCGCCCGGGCCGACGCCGTGTCAGGCAGCGTGATGGGCAGCTTGATCTCGCCGGCGGCGCCGGCGGATGCATTGGCAGGCATGACGTCCATCGTCACCTCGAGATCGCGCTGCTGCGCCCACGCGCTCGACATCCCGAGGACGAGAATCGTACCGATCGCATATCTTGTGAATCGCTTCATGATGAACCTCCTGCCTGCAAATGAGACTGCCCTTCCGCCGGCCCAGCGTCCTACATGCCCGTTACATGCCCGATCTGCCTGTATTATCGATTTCGATCTTCAGGCGGAACATCTTGCTGCTCCCGCCGTGCGACAGGCTCGCCACGAGCTCTTGCTTCGTTGCTCCGCGCGCGACCAAGGGAAGCTGCATCAGGTTCCCGCCTTCGCGCAAATCCGTCTGCCAGGAGAGTTCGCGCCGGTTGCCGTAGCCGACGAGCTCGACGTTCTCGGGCAGCGCGAGGCTCACCGTGGCGGCTTTCAGCGGCTTCGCGCTGTTGAACATCAGGCGCACGGTCTCTGGCCGGTCGATCGTCAGCGCCACCGCCTGCACCGGTTCCGGCCGCGTGGTGAGGAACACGCCCAGGGCGAGGCCCAGCACCAGACTCGCCGCGAGCGCCATGCCTAGCACGGGGCTCCGCCTGGAGTGCGCCCGACCGACCGCTGCGCGGGCCGCGCGCGACAGGGCCCTGTCCGTGAAATCCGGGTGCAGTGTCGGCGGGGGAAGTTCGCGCAAGCCCGCCTGCACCGCGTTCGCGCGCTCATACAGACGCCGGCAGCTTGGGCAACGCCCCAGATGTTCCTGAATCGACTTCTTGCGGGCGGAGTCGAGCCGCCCGTCAAGCCAGTCGTCCAGTTGCAGCACAAAGTCGCGGCATTCCATTGGATACCTTCCTACTCGTTAACACGCTCGCCGTCGGAAAAAGGTTCCATCGGCAGGAGCGCCCGCAAGCGCTCGCGGGCCCGGTGCAGCCTCGATTTGAGCGTTCCGAGCGGCGTCGCCAGGATCGTCTCCAGCTCTTCGAGGGTATACCCCTCGACGTCGTGCATCGCGACGACCGCGCGCTGCTCGGGATTGAGCCGCTGGAGCGCGGCCAGGATGCGCTCGCGCCACTGGTTGCGTTCGGCATGCTCTTCCGGGCCGTCTCTCGCCGCGGGTGTGGTGTCGAGCGCGTCGTCTGCGCCTTCGGCGTCGGTCACGAGTTCCACGACCGGCGAGCGGGCCTTCTGGCGGAAGGAGTCGACGTACTGGTGGTAGAGCACCCGGGCCAGCCAGGGCCGGAGCCGCTGGATCTCGAGCAGCTCCTGGGTACGCGGATAGAGCTTGAGCAACACGTCCTGAACGAGGTCTTCGGCGTCGGCAACGCTGCCGCTGAAGCGCCAGGCCAGCCGGTAGAGGTATTCGACGTGCGGGCGCAGCAAATCCTCGAAATTCAGCGCGTCGGGCCGGGCGCGGCGGTACGGCGACGCGGCGGCTCGGACCCGGCGAAACGGCGAAACAGGGGGCATAGCCTAGGTTACACGTCTACGCGGCCGAAAAGGTTCCCTCCGCGTTCAACGGTCGGTCCGGGCGAGGTGCCGGCCGAAAAATGCGAGCACCTCGCGAATGCTGTCCGCCCAGGCCTCGGCATTCCCGCCGGTGGTGGCGCCGAGCCCGCCGGGTGAATTCGCGTTGACTCGCGTCGCGACGTAGCGTGTCGGGTTGCCGTTGTCGAACGAGTGGTGCGCCCCCGGATAGATCTTGATCGCTACGGGATGTCCCGCGTTCTGCGCGGCTTCGGCGAGCTTCCGGCAGGGCTCCGCGGGCGTCCAGTCGTCTTTCTCCCCGATGAGAATCAGCACGGGCGCGACGGGCTTGTATACGCCGGTGGAATCGGCGCGCCAGTCTCCCAGCCGCCTCGCGCACCCGGGATAGAGCGCCACGGCGGCGACGAAGCCCTCGCGCTTGTCGCGCGCGAGCGGCCCTGCGTCCCTTTGCGACTCGACCATCGAGGCGAGCGTCGTGCTCCCGCCGTGAGAGCCGCCCATGAGGCCCACCCGCCGGGGATCGACGTAGGGCAGGGTTCGAAGATGAGCGAGCGCGGCATACGCGTCGCGAAGGCGCCGCGCGGGGCCCACCTCGGCCCGGCTGGGCGAGGCGTCGGTGCATACGCCGCCCGCATGGCCGCGCGTCGTGAAGCTGTCGGGAACGAGAACCACGTATCCCCGTCCCACGAGTTCGTTCGCCCAGCGCGCAGGCGCGCCGCTCGACTTGGGACCGAGGCCGCTGCAGTCGTGCATGACGACCACCGCGGGGAAAGTCCCGGACCCTTCCGGCTTGTACGTCCTCGCCGGAATCCGCTCCGAGGCGCCGTTGGGCGCGGTCGTGGTGATCGACGGCCCGGAGATCGCGCCGCAGCCTCCGAGCAACAGAAAAGAGAATGCGAGCGCTGCGAGTCTCACATGCGCTCCACGATCTAGGCGAAATGCCGCCCGAGAAATCCGAACAGGGCCTGGTTGAACTCGGCAGGGTTTTCCGCCCACGGATAGTGGCCCGAGCCGGATACGACTGCGAATTCCGCTCCCTCGATCATGTCGGCCACGCGCTTCATCCCGGCCGCGTGCCCGGTCTGGTCCACCTCGCCCGCCACCAGCAAAGTCGGAACGGACACCGCGCGGATGGCCGCTACCGCGTCCGCCTCGGGATAGGACTGCACCGCTTTCACCGCCGCCTGGACGGTCTTGGGCGGAGTGCGCGACGCGATCCAGCGCACCAGCTCGACCTCCGGCCCGCTCGACTTTGGTCCGAGCATCGAGTTCACCATGATCAATTGCGCGGCGATCGGATCGGTGCCCGGAGGCGGAGGCGCCGTGCGCTTGCGAACGAACTCTTCCTGCTCTTCTTTCGTGCGATTGCCGAAATAGCCGATCGTCGCCGAGATCACGATGCCGTGCACCCGGTCGGGCACCTTCAGCCGGATGCGCGGCGTGATCTGCCCGCCCATGCTGTGGCCGAAGACGACGTTGCGCTCGCCCGCCGTCGCGCGGATCAGCTGCGCGCCTGCCTCGGCAACGACGTCGAACGAAAACGGATCCGGCAAGGGAGAGATGCCGTACCCGGGCGCGTCCCACGCCACGACGCGATATCCGCGCGCGACCAGACGCTCGGTCTGATAGCGCCAGTAATCCTTTGCGCCGTAGATCCCGTGCAGGAGGAAGACCGTCGTCCTGCCTTCGCCGCTGACCTGGTAGTCGGGCATTCTCATTTCTCTCTCCTTACCCGGTTGACGAGGACTCCGATCGCCTCGTTCACGACCTCGACCAAGTCCCCGTCTTTCAGCGCGGGCTCGGTCTTCCCGTCGCAGCCGAACCAGATGATATCGTCAGGAAAGAGAGTCACGTAGCACCTTGTAGCTCGCGCCGCGGCTGTTCGCCCACTCGATGTGCGCGACGTAGTTCAGCCCGGCCGCGTAGAAATTGCGGGGGATGACGGGCGGGGGAAGCTTGGCCTCGCAATTTCTACG
>Ga0193745_1000082_pt1 | contig 16553 bp, 13 predicted proteins | sample L1a2metaG_FD_145899 | JGI IMG/M metagenome (GOLD analysis project Ga0193745, IMG submission 145899) | Soil microbial communities from a riparian zone of the East river system, Colorado, United States - L1a2 | ecosystem: Environmental > Terrestrial > Soil > Riparian zone | place: USA: East River... | reverse complement strand
TGAAGCTGCTCCGGGCTGAGCTTCATTGCGAAATCCCCTGTCAGATTCCGGATTATAGACCCGCCCGGTCTCAGCGGCCTCCGGCCGCGGGCGCCGGCCCGGCTTCCGGCGCCGGGCGCGAGGGAACGACTTGAAAGAAAATCTCGTCCGACTTGATGAAGCCCAGCTCGTAACGGGCACGCTCCTCGATCGCGTCGTAGCCCTGCTTGAGATCGCGCACTTCGGCATCGAGCGCAGCGTTGCGCAGGCGCAGCCTGGCGTTCGCTTCTTTCTGCTCCTGCACCTGCTGGTCGAGACCCCGCACCCGGAGCCATCCGCCCTTCCCGAGCCACAAAGGGTACTGCAGGAGCAGGACGAAAGCCGCGAGCGTAACGCCGAGTATTTTCATCTCAACTGATAAAAGGCTTCCCGCCCCGGGTATCCGACCGCCTCGCCAAGGTCTTCCTCGATGCGCAGCAACTGGTTGTATTTCGCGACGCGATCCGAGCGCGACAGCGACCCGGTCTTGATCTGCAGTGCGTTCATGCCGACGGCGATATCGGCTATCGTCGTGTCCTCGGTTTCCCCCGACCGGTGCGAAATCACTGCGGTATAACCCGAGCGTTTCGCGAGCTCGATCGCCGCGAAAGTCTCGGTGAGCGTCCCGATCTGGTTCACCTTTATGAGGATCGAGTTGGCGATGCCGAGCTGAATTCCCTCGCGCAAGATCTTGGTATTGGTGACGAACACGTCGTCACCCACCAGCTGGACTTTCTTGCCGAGCCTCTCGGTCAGTGCGCGCCAGCCGTCCCAGTCCGACTCGGCCATCCCGTCCTCGATGCTGATGATCGGGTATTTGTCCGCCCAGCCGGCGAGAAAATCACCGAACTCAGGAGAGCCGAGTTTTTGCTTTTTCGAATCGAGAACGTATTTGCCATCCTGGTAGAACTCGGAGCTGGCGCAATCGAGCGCGAGCGCGACGTGGGTGCCCGGGTGATATCCCGCGCGCTCGATCGCCTCGAGCACCAGCTGCAGCGCCGCTTCGTTGCTCGGCAGGTTCGGCGCGAACCCGCCCTCGTCGCCGACCGTCGTCGACAAGCGCTTGCTCTCGAGAAGGCTTTTCAGCGCATGGAAGACTTCGGCACCGCAGCGCAGTGCCTCGCGGAAGCTGGCCGCACCGACGGGCACGATCATGAATTCCTGGATGTCGAGGTTGTTGCTCGCGTGAGCCCCGCCATTGATGACGTTCATCATCGGTACCGGCATCTGCATCGCGCCGGAGCCGCCGAAGTAGCGGTACAGCGGCAGGCCCGACTCCTCCGCCGCCGCTTTGGCCACCGCCATCGAGACGGCGAGTACCGCGTTCGCGCCGAGCCGCGCCTTGTTCTCGGTGCCGTCGAGCTCGACCAGAGTCTTGTCGATGAAGCTCTGCTCCTGCGCGTCCAGACCCATGATCGCCTCGGAGATCTCGGTGTTGATGTGCTCCACCGCCTTCAGCACGCCCTTGCCGCCGTAGCGGGCTTTGTCGTTGTCGCGGAGCTCCAGCGCCTCGCGCTTGCCGGTCGAGGCCCCCGAGGGCACCGCGGCGCGGCCCATGACCCCGGACTCGATCAGCACATCCGCCTCCACGGTCGGGTTGCCCCGCGAGTCGAGGATTTCTCTTGCGACGACGTCGACGATCGAGCTCATTTATCCGCCCTTATTCCACGTTTTCAGTTTCTGCTCCGCAAAGCCCCCTCGCTTCACCAGCGCGTCGAGCTCTTTCAAGGTGGCCAGCAACTCCTTCATCCGGTCGAGCGGCCAGGCGTTGGGACCGTCCGAGAGCGCCTTGTCCGGGTCCGGATGGGTCTCCATGAACACTCCGGCGACGCCGCTCGCCACCGCGGCGCGGGCGAGCACGGGCACGAACTCGCGCTGCCCTCCGGAGGAAGTCCCCTGTCCGCCCGGGAGCTGGACCGAATGCGTGGCGTCGAACACCACGGGACAACCGGTCTCGCGCATGATCGCGAGCGAACGCATGTCCGAGACGAGGTTGTTGTAGCCGAACGAGGCGCCGCGCTCACACACGAGGATGTTGTCCTCTCCACTCGCCTCGCGTGCCTTCTCCACCACGTTCTTCATTTCGGCCGGGGACAGAAACTGGCCTTTCTTGATATTGACCGGCCTTCCCGCAGCGGCGACGGCGTGGATGAAATCGGTCTGGCGGCAGAGAAACGCTGGCGTCTGCAACACGTCGACCACAGCCGCGACTTCCGCGACGTCTTCCTTGTCGTGGACATCGGTCAGCACCGGCACGCCGACTTTCCTCTTCACCTCGGCGAGAATCTCCAGCCCCTTGGCCATCCCGAGGCCCCGATACGACTTGCCCGAGCTGCGGTTGGCCTTGTCGAATGACGATTTGTAGATGAACGGAACCTCGAGCTCTTTGCAGATTTCCTTGAGCGCGGACGCGGTGTCGAACGCCATCTGGCGCGATTCGACCACGCACGGTCCGGCGATCAGGAACAGGGGCTTGTCGAGGCCGACTTCGAAACCGCAAAGCTTCATGCTCTCAAGCCGCGATCGCGGTCTTGGCCTTGCTGGCCTGGTACTGCAGAGCCGCCTCGACGAACGCGGTGAAGAGCGGATGGCCGCCGCGGGGCGTCGAAGTGAATTCCGGATGGAACTGGCAGCCGATCAGCCAGGGGTGCGAGGGCAGCTCGATCATTTCGCACAGCTGCTCGCGCTGGGTGAGGCCGGAGATGCGCAAGCCCTTGTCCTTCAATCGCTGCACGTACTGGTTGTTGACTTCGTAGCGGTGGCGGTGGCGTTCGTTGATCACGTCCGCGCCGTAAACCTTGCGTGCGAGGCTTCCGGGCTCGAGCACGGCGCCCTGAGCACCCAGGCGCATCGTACCGCCGAGACCGGACTTTTCGTCGCGGCGCTCGATCCGGCCGTCGCGGTCCTGCCACTCGGTCACGAGCGCGATCACGGGGTGCGGCGTGTCGCGGTCGAATTCCGTGCTGTTCGCGCCCGCGAGACCGACGACATTGCGCGCAAACTCGATCACCGCGAGCTGCATGCCCAGGCAAATGCCCAGATACGGTACCTTGTTCTCGCGCGCGTACTGGATCGCCTTCATCATTCCTTCCACGCCGCGCTTGCCGAAGCCTCCTGGAACAAGTATCGCGTCCACGCCCTTCAGGAGGGCGCCGATGCCTTCCTTCTCGATCGTTTCCGAATCGACATAGCGTATGTTGACCCGGCTGCGCGCGTGGATCCCGGCGTGCACGAGCGCTTCGTTGAGCGATTTGTAGGAATCTGCGATGTCGACGTATTTGCCGACCATGGCGACGGTGATCTCGTGCTGGGGGCTCTCGAGCGCCTCGACTAGCTTTTTCCACGCCCTGAGTTCGGCGGGCTTGGCGATGATGCCGAGCTTGTGGCAGACGATCTCGTCGAGCATCTGCTGGTGCAGCATCCAGGGAATTCTGTAAATCGAGTCCGCGTCCCAGACCGAGATGACGGCGTTGGCTTGAACGTTGGTAAACAGCGCGATCTTCTTCTTTTCTTCCTCGGAGATGGGCCGGTCCGAACGGCACAAGAGCGCATCGGGCTGGATTCCGATCCCCCGCAGTTCCTTCACCGAGTGCTGAGTGGGCTTGGTCTTGATTTCGCCTGCGCTCTTGATGAAAGGCACGAGCGTCAAGTGGACGTAGCAGGTATTGTGCGCGCCGAGCTCGAGTCCCATCTGCCGCACCGCTTCGAGGAAGGGCAGCGACTCGATGTCCCCGACAGTGCCGCCAATCTCGACGATCGCCACTTCCGCTTCGCCCGCGCCGCGCGCGATGAACGCCTTGATCTCGTCGGTGACATGCGGGATCACCTGCACGGTGCGGCCGAGGTAGTCCCCGCGGCGCTCCTTTTTTATAACCGAATCGTAGATCTGGCCGGTAGTGAAGTTGTTGTTCCGGTGCATCCGGGCCGACTGGAAACGCTCGTAGTGGCCCAGATCGAGGTCGGTCTCGGCGCCGTCCTCGGTAACGAACACCTCCCCGTGCTGGAAGGGGCTCATGGTGCCGGGATCGACGTTGATGTACGGGTCGAGCTTGAGGAGGGTGACTTTGATACCGCGCGACTCGAGGATCGCGGCGAGGGAGGCGGCGGCTATCCCCTTCCCCAAAGAGGAAACCACACCGCCCGACACGAACACATACTTGGCCATCTAAAACCAGGGGGATGGGATGGGGAATGGTACATGAAAACCCCTCCCCGCTCAATCCGCGCGCGGCTTCGCTATCATATCCGCATGACGGGCAAGAGCCGATGAAGAGAATCTTCGTGCCTGAGGCGATGCTGCCTGACGGCTGGAGCCAGGACGTCGTCATCGAGATCGACGACGAGGGCAACATCGCCTCGGCGCGCGGCCGCCAGAACGCCGCCGGCGCCGAGTCAGCGGGCGGGCCGGTGATCCCGGGCATGGCGAACGTGCATTCGCACGCTTTCCAGCGCGCGATGGCCGGGCTCGCCGAGCGCATGGGCTCGCCCGAAGACAGCTTCTGGACGTGGCGCGAGGTGATGTATTCGTTTCTGAAGCAGCTCGGACCCGATCACGTGAGCGCGATCGCGTCCCAGCTCTATTGCGAGATGCTCAAGAACGGCTATACCGCCGTGGCCGAGTTCCACTACCTGCACAACGCGCCGGACGGAAAACCCTACGCAAACCGCGTCGAAATGGCGCAGCAGCATCTGCTCGCCGCGCAGCGCACCGGCATCGCGATTACCCTGTTGCCTTCGCTCTACGCTTACGGGAATTTCGGTGAGGAGCCCCTTGCTCCGGTGCAGAAGCGCTTCGCGACGACGCCTCTTGCGGTCCTCGGAATGGTCTCGGCGCTGAAAAAACAGATCGGCGACAACCCGGACATGCGCTTCGGCGTCGCGCCGCACAGCCTGCGCGCGGTGAGCCCGGCCATGCTGAAGGACCTCTTGGACGGTCTTTCCGCCGTCGACCGCAAGGCGCCGATCCACATCCACCTCGCCGAGCAGGTCAAGGAAGTAAACGACTGCCTCACCTGGAGCGACCAGCGCCCGGTGGATTGGCTGCTCTCCAACATGCCGGTCGATTCGCGCTGGTGTCTCGCGCACTGCACCAACATTTCCCAAAGCGAGGCGGAGAAGCTCTCCGCTAGTGGCGCCGTGGTTGGCCTATGCCCGAGCACGGAAGGCAATCTGGGTGACGGGATTTTTCCCTTCCCCCGCTTTCGCGAAAAGCGCGGGCGATGGGGCATCGGCGGGGACTGCCATGTTTCCCAGACCCCGATCGAGGAGCTGCGCTGGCTCGAATACGTGCAGCGCCTGACGGTACGGCGGCGCAATATCGCCGCCTCGCCCGCGCAACCTTCGGTGGGCGCGACGTTGTGGCGCGAAGCTGCAGCGGGCGGCGCCCAGGCGCTCGCCCGACCGATGGGAGCGATCGCACCGGGCATGCGCGCCGATCTCGTCGTTCTCAATCCCGAGCACATCAACCTGGTCGCCCGAAACGGCGACGGTCTCCTCGACGCCTTGCTCTTCGCGGGCGGCGATCAGATGGTCAGGCATGTGATGGTCGGGGGCAAATGGATCGTGCGCGACGGCCACCATCCCGACGAGGAGGCGATCGCCGCGCGTTACCGTCAGGTGCAGAAGCAACTCTACGCGGCGCTCTAGGCCTCTCCGAGCTCCCGCCGATTCCGGAAATGCTCGAGCGCCTCGGGATTCGCGAGCGCCTCGAGGTTCTTTACCTGCTGCCCGTGCACAACGTTGCGAACGGCGAGCTCGACGATCTTATTCGACTTGGTGCGCGGAATATCGGGCACCTGCACTACTTTTGCTGGAACGTGACGCGGCGTGGTGTTCACGCGGATCTGCTCCTTGATCCGGGCGATGAGCCAATCGTCCAGCGCCAGACCCTCGCGCAGCTTCACGAAAAGGACCACCCGCACATCGCCGATCTCCCCTGGCGGCCAGGTTTGCCCGATCACGAGCGACTCGACCACCTCCTCCAACCGCTCGACTTGACGGTAGATCTCGGCGGTTCCGATGCGCACGCCGCCCGGGTTGAGCACCGCATCCGATCTGCCGTAGATGATCATGCCCTCGTGAGCGGTGAGCTCGCACCAGTCGCCGTGGGTCCAGACCCCGGGAAACCTCTCGAAGTAGGCGGCCCGGTATTTCGTTCCGTCGGAGTCGTTCCAGAATCCGACCGGCAGAGACGGAAACGGCCGCGTGCATACAAGCTCGCCCTTTTGCTCTTTCACCGAGCGGGCGTTCTCGTCGAAGACCTCGACTTTGAGGCCGAGCGCGCGGCACTGGATCTCGCCGCGCCACACCGGCAGTATCGGGTTGCCGAGAACGAAGCACCCGCAGATGTCGGTTCCGCCGGAGATCGAGGACAGGCATACGTCGCGCTTGATCGCCCTGTAGACGTAGTCGAAACCCTCGGGGGCGAGCGGAGAGCCTGTCGAGAGCACGGTGCGCACGTGCTCGAGCCGGTGCGTCCTGACCGGCTCCACTCCTGCCTTGGAGATTGCGTCGATGAACTTCGCGGAGGTGCCGAGGTGCGTCATCCCCTCGGCATCGGCGTAGTCGAAAAGGACGTTGCCCTTCTCTACGAAGGGCGACCCGTCATAGAGCAGCAGCGTCGCGCCCGAAGCAAGCGCCGAGGCGAGCCAGTTCCACATCATCCAGCCCAGCGTGGTGAAGTAGAACAGCCGGTCCCCGGGCTTCACGTCGCAATGCAGCTGCTGTTCGCAGACGTGCTTGAGCAGCGCGCCGCCGGCCCCGTGCACGATGCACTTGGGCACCCCCGTCGTTCCGGAGGAAAACAGGATGTACAGCGGATGCTCGAAGGGCAGCTGCTCGAAGCGGATGTCTGCCGCGGGTCGGCCCGCGATGAAATCCTCGAGGCGTTGCGCAAGCGCAACGGAGGAAACGTCCGGCCGATCGCTCACGTAGGGGACGACGACAACGCGCTTCAGGCTCGGCAGCTTCGCCGCGATTTCGCTCACCTTCCGGAGCGAATCGATTTCCTTGCCGTTGTAGAAGTAGCCGTCTGCCGCGAAGAGCACCGTGGGCGCGATCTGGCCGAAGCGGTCGAGCACGCCCTGGACTCCGAAATCGGGGGAACAGGTCGAGAAAGTCGCGCCGATGCTCGTCGCGGCAAGCATCGCCGAGATCGCCTCGGGCAGGTTGGGCAGATAGGCGGCCACCCGGTCGCCGGGTTTGACGCCGAGCGCGCGCAGTCCCTGCACGATCCGAGAGACCTGCTCGTAAAGCTCGCGATGCGTCAGGCGTCGCTTGACCTTGTCTTCGCCCCAGAACACCATCGCCGTGGACGCGTCGCGCCGCCGCAGCAGGTTCTCGGCGAAGTTGAGCCGCGCCTCCGGATACCAGCGCGCGCCCGGCATCCGGTCGCCGTTCACGAGAACCCGCGCGCCCTTCGCGCTCGCGCGAACGCTCGCGAATTTCCACAGCGAGTCCCAAAACTGCTCGGGGTGCTCGATCGTCCAGCGGTAGAAGGCCGGATAGTCGTTGAATCCGAGCTTCCAGTCGCGAATGGCCTGGCGCGCGAAACGCGTGAGGTTCGCTTCTTCTATGCGCTCGGGACTCGGTTTCCAGAGCGGTCTCTCGGCCATGGCGGGTCTCCTCTCGCCTTGAGGATTGGACATTATAATTTGCAGCGGGTCACGCTTGATCCGGATCGGGAGAAGAATGGCGCGGGAATCGATGCAGTTCGATGTGGTGGTGGTTGGCGGGGGGCCGGCCGGACTCGCCAGCGCGATCCGGCTGAAGCAGCTCGCGGCGCAGAAGGCGATCGAACTGGGCGTGTGCGTGATCGAAAAAGGCTCGGAGATCGGCGCGCACATCCTCTCCGGCGCCGTGATGGATCCGCGAGCGCTCGAGGAGCTCTTTCCCGAGTGGAAGGCCCTCGGCGCCCCGCTCAGGGCCCCGGTGAGCGAGGACCGGTTCCTTTTCCTCACCCGATCCGGCTCGCTCAGGGTGCCGGGATTTCTCCTGCCCGAATGCTTCCGGAATCACGGCAACTACGTCGTCAGCCTCGGCAACGTGTGCCGCTGGCTCGGAAAGCAGGCCGAGAGCCTCGGCGTCGAGATCTATCCCGGTTTTGCCGCCGCCGAAGTCCTTTACGACGAAAAGGGCGCGGTCAAAGGCGTGGCCACCGGCGACATGGGCGTGGGACGCGACGGCAAACCGACCGACCAGTATCAGCCGGGAATCGAGCTGCACGGCAAATACACTTTTTTTGCCGAAGGCTGCCGCGGGCATCTGGGCAGGCAGCTGATGGAGCGTTATCGCCTGAACGCGGACTCGGATCCCCAGGTGTACGGCATCGGCCTGAAGGAACTCTGGGAGATCGAACCGAAAAGGCACCGGGCCGGACTCGTCATTCACTCGGCCGGTTGGCCCCTGGATGCGGACACATACGGCGGGTCGTTCCTCTATCACATGGAAGACAACCTCGTGTCGGTGGGGTTTGTCGTCGGACTCGCCTACGCCAACCCTTACCTCGATCCGTACGAGGAATTCCAGCGCTACAAGACCCATCCGGACATCCGCGGATTTCTCGAAGGCGGCAAGCGCATCTCCTACGGTGCGCGCGCCATCGCCGCCGGCGGCCTGATGTCGTTGCCCAAGCTCACGTTTCCGGGCGGGTGCCTTGTCGGCGACGAAGCCGGATTCCTCAACGCTTCGCGAATAAAAGGGAGCCACGCGGCGATCAAGTCCGGCATGCTCGCGGCGGAGGCCGTGTTCGCCGCGTTGCAGGCGGGACAATCCGGAGACGAGCTCGACGCTTACGGCGCCGCTTTCCAGAATTCGTGGCTTTTCGACGAGCTGTACCGCGCGCGCAACTTCAAGCAGTGGATGTCCAAGGGCCTCTATTCGGGCACGCTGATGGTGGGCGTGGAGCAGTACCTGCTCGGCGGGAAATTCCCCTGGACCCTGCACCACGGGCACGCCGACCACGAATGTTTGCGGCCCGCCTCGGAGTGCAAGCCCATCGACTACCCGGCGCCGGACGGCAAGCTCACGTTCGACCGCCTCTCCTCGGTATTCATCTCCAACACGAACCACGAGGAGAACCAGCCCTGCCACCTGATTCTCAAGGACGCAACCGTCCCCGTCGTCTTGAACCTCGCGAAGTACGCCGGTCCTGAAAGCCGCTACTGTCCCGCGGGCGTGTACGAATTCGTGAAGAACGGCGATGGCACCGACCGGCTCCAGATCAACGCGCAGAACTGCGTCCACTGCAAGACCTGTGACATCAAGGACCCGGCCCAGAACATCGTCTGGGTCACTCCACAGGGCGGCGGCGGACCGAACTACCCGAACATGTAGTTTGATTCACCTTTAACCATTAAAAATAAACGAGATAATTGCAATTAACGAACGTTCGTACTACATTGCGCGAATGCGAAAAGGCGAGCAGACGCGCACTTTGATCCTCAACGAGGCCGTCGCCCTCGCAAGTCAAGTCGGGCTGGAGGGATTGAGCATCGGCTCGCTCGCCGGACGGCTTGATATGTCCAAGAGCGGGCTCTTCGCTCACTTCGGTTCGAAGGAAGACCTGCAGGTCCGGACGCTCAGGCGGGCGCAGGAGCTTTTCCTCGAGCAAGTGGTCTCCCCTGCCCTAAAGCAGGCCCAAGGACTGCCGCGTCTCAGAAACCTGTTCTCGAACTGGCTCGCGTGGCTCGAAAGCAACGACGATCTGCCAGGCGGCTGCCTGATGCTCGCCGCCTCCGTCGAGTATGACGATCGCCCCGGAGCCGTGCGCGACCTGCTCGTTGCCGGACAGCGCGAGCTGCGCGGCGCGATTGCAAAGGCGATCCGCCTTGCCATCGACGAGGGGCATCTCGAACCTCAAACCGATCCCTGGCAGCTCACCTTCGAGCTCTTCGGGGTCGTCCTCGCCGCACATCACGACCTGAGGCTGCTCGGCGATCCCCGCGCGCTCGAGCGTGCGGGCGACGCTCTGGAGCGGCTGATCGAAGCGCATCGCGCCGCGGAACTGAGCGTCTTGCGCGCTCGAACCTAGCGGACCTGCGGCGGCGTGGCCGGCACGGCCCGCCATCCTTCCTTGCATTCGGAGACGTAAGGGTAGTAGGTCTTCGACGATTCGCAGTAATACCAGGTGGCGCTCGCGGACGGCGCACCGCTCGGCCCGGCCTGAGGAGGCGAGGTCACGGGAGCCGCCGCAGCGGCCTCGTCCACCCCTGGCGGCGGCTCAGCCACGGCATACCCGCCGGGAGCCTGCACGTAATACACGTCGTTCGCGTAGTAGTAAGGGACGCCTCCCGCCACCACCGTTGAATACGCGGGCGGCAAGATCGGCACGATGATTCCGACCGGCGGCCTGACGACTACGAATCCCGGGCCGCCGCGGCGATACCACACGCCTGAATGAAAGAAAAACGGATTGCCGCGAAACGTCAACGCGACGTGACCCGCCGGCAGCACCGGGACCGAATACCCGAACTGGGGATAGTAGTGGTTGTGGTTGAACCGGTGATCGAACACCCAGTGATCGGTGTGAAAGCGCTCGCGTTGGACCTCCCTCCTCTCGACCTTTCGGCGCTCCTGCGAATGCGCCGAAGAAACGCAGACGACGATGACCGCCAGAGAAACGGCGGCCGCCCGTAGCGATCTCGATGAGAACATTTCCATTCTCGGTCTCCGTCTCAGATGACTGGCAGATGATATCCGTAGCGGTCGCCGAATAATGTTTCAGTTGGTAACGACCCAGTTACCCGCCCTGGGCAAAACTTTCGTTTGCCTGAATCGCGAATTCCAATTTCCGCGGAAAACTGACACAATGGAACCACAGGGAGGACAATTACATGAAAACACACCGAATCGAGTTGGGGGCGCTGCTTTTCGTCTTTGCGTTTTTTCCCGCAGCAGCGCAGGCCCAGAGCGGGACCTTCCGGTTGTACGCCGGGCTCGCACCGACCACCTATAAGATCTCGTTCGACCAGAACAGCCCCTATGGCAGCGCGACAGCGAAGTCCAAGTACACCGCGGCCAACGCCGGCCTGACCTGGATATCTTCCAGGGGAGTCTATGTCGATTTCGCGCTGCAGCAGAGCCTCAGCGCCACGCACGACTTGTGGAATTTCGTGCCCAACACCCCGCCGCAGGATTTCTCGCACGATACCTACACCCTGACGGGGGGCTACAGCCATGGTTTTGCGAGCGGCGTAAGCGTCTCGGGGTTTGGAGGCTACACAGTCAGCAACACCCAACTCAACGCGCCCAAGCCGCCCTTCGCTTTTTCCAAGGACAAATTCGACAGCCAGGGGATTTTCATCGGAGTGGGCGTAGGGTATCCGGTCCTGGGCGGGCAGATCAGCGGCAGCGTCGCTATTGCCTCCATGAAGGGCAAATGGAAGGACGACAACGGCTTCAACAACAGTGCCGACTATACGATCGGCTTCAGCCTGGGCGCCGGCTATACGTACAAGTTCAGCCAGGCCTGGGGGATCACTGGCGACATTCGGTCGCAGCAGTACAAATATGACTTCGGTACCTACACGGCCACCACGGCGCAACCTGCATACACGGTGAAAGAGAACATCACCAGCCTGGGAGTCAAGCTCAGCTATCAGTTTTGAAGCCTTGCGGACGGCTGCGGCGCGCCGACGCGCTCCAGCGCTCTAGAACGTCGGCGGAACGATGATCGTCGACTTCTTCCTTTCTGCGTCCTTTTGCTTCCTCGCAGCCTCGGCTTCCCGCGCCTGCGACTGGCGTTGTTCCTGCTCTTTCAGCCTTTGCGCCTCCAATGCCTGCATGCGCTGGCGCGCAAGGTCCGCATACTGACCGTTTGGGTACCGGTTGAGGTATTTCTGCAAGTCGGCGGGCTTGCTGCTCGATTTGACCGAATCCCACAAGGATGACTCCGCGGCCAGCTTGCCCTTGCTCTCGGCGTCGCGTTGCGCCTTTGCCTTGGCTTCGCGCTGCGCCTTCGCTTCGGCCTCGCGCTGTGCCTGGGCGTCCGTCTCGCGTTGCGCCTTGGTCTCGGCTTCCCGTTTTGCTCTGGCTTCGGCTTCGCGTCTTGCTTGGGCCTCAGCCTCGCGTTTCGTCTGAACCTCTGCTTCGCGTTTCGCTTGCGCTGCGGCTGCGCGCTGGGTCTTCGCTTCCGCGTCCCGCTTCGCCTTGAGCTCTGCCTCGCGCTGGGCCTGTGCCTCGGCCGCCTGTTTCGCTTGCGCCTCGGAGTCGCGCTTCGCCTGGGCTTCGCGTTGTGCCTGCACTTGGGATTCACGTTTCGCTTGCGCCTCGGCCTTTGCCGCTTCGGCGGCATCGCGCCCCGCCTTTGCCTCCGTCTCGATCTTCTGGGCGGCTGACTGCTGGCTCGGCTTTACTGCAAAGAAATAGGCGGCGGCGCCCGAAAGCAGCAGCACCCCGAGGATCCCCGGTACGAGCAGCGATTTCTTCTGACCGGTCGGTGCGAGCGATGCAGCGTCCGCGAGCTTGATGGTCTTGTCGGCCGCAGGTCGCACGCTCTGCTCGCCTTCGGCGCGCGGAACGCTCTTCTGAAGCCGCGTCCTGTCTTCTCCAGACATGGTGCGAGTGCCGCTGTCATCTGCAGGGGAGCCGCTCCGCAGCTTGGCGGCCTTGCGCGCAGCGAGCGACGCATACACTCCCTGCGGAAACTGCCGCACGTAGAGCTCGAAGTCGTTCGGATCGTCGCTGTCCTTGATCGAGCGCCAGAACTCCAGCTCCATCTCCCCCGATCGCAGCGCCTCCGGGGTGTGCGTGGCCTGCAGGACGCGGGGCTCGCGCGGCACGACGACGGTAGGTTCGGCCTCCGGTAACGCCGGCTTGCCTTCCGCGGCACGCCTGAGCGCCCCCGCGAATTCGCGCGCCGTCGAAAAACGATCGTCGGGATTCTTCGCCAGTGCCTTGGCCACCACCCGGTCGAACTCGGGCGGTACCGATACGTTCAGCGAGGACGGCATCGGGGGATCGTCCTGGATGATCTTCTTCGCGACCGTCCAGGCACCCTCCCCGATGAACGGCTTCTGGCCGGTGAGAAACTGGTACAGGATGACGCCCGCCGAAAAAATGTCGGTGCGCCGGTCGATCTTCTGCCCCTGAATCTGCTCGGGCGACATGTAGGCGGGCGTGCCCACCATGGTGCCCGCCTGCGTGCGTTCGGCGTTGGTGCGGTCGGCATCGGTGACGCGCGCCACGCCGAAATCGGTCAGCTTGGTCCGGCCCTGGCCGTCGAGCATCACGTTGGCGGGCTTGATGTCGCGGTGGACGACCCCCGCTTCGTGCGCAAACTCGAGCGCATCCAGGAGCTCGCACATGATGCGCACGCATTCCTTCCGGTCGAACAGCTGGCCCGTGGTCAGACTCGACTTCAACTCGTTGCCGCGGATGAACTCCATGACGAGGTAGGCGATGTTTCCTTCTTCGCCGAAATCGTAGACCTGGACGATGTTCGGGTGATTGAGCCGGGCCACAGCGTGCGCCTCGCGCACGAACCGCATCGAGAAATCCTTCGCGGTCTCCTCGTCGAGCTGGCTGATCAGAATGGTTTTGATCGCCACCTTGCGGTGGAGCTTGGGATCGAGCGCCTCGTAGACGATGCCCATCGCCCCCTTGCCGAGGATCCGCTCGAGTTGGTAGCGACCGAGGGTTTGCGGGCCGGTGGCCATGCTTTAACGCGAGGCGATGCGCTCGTATAAGGGCGCGGAATAAGTGCTCAAAACTGCTCCTCCGCCAGCGCCATCACCCCGGCCGCGCCGTGCACGATCGTATTTCGCAGCCCAGGCGCCTGCGTGAGGACGTGGTCGGCGTAGAACCGCGCGGTCTTGATTTTCGCCTCGTAGAATGACTTGTCGCCCTTGCCTTCCGACAGCCGTTGCCGTGCGATGAGCGCGGCGCGCGCCATCTGCCAGCCGCCGCAGACGATGCCCATGAGCTTCAGGAAGGGGACGGCTCCGGCGTGCGCCGCCTTGATGTCGTTGCCGTAGGTGATGACCATCCAGGAGACGCATTCCTCGGTCGCGGTCAGCGCCGCGGAGAAGGCCTCGCGCGTCGCCGCCATGTCCTCCCCGGCAGACTTGCCGAGCTCGGCTTCGACTGCGCGCATCTCCTTGATGACTTCCTTCGCGGTCGCGCCGCCGTCGCGCGCGATCTTGCGGCCGATGAGGTCGTTCGCCTGGATGGCGGTCGTGCCTTCGTAGATCGTCGTGATCCTCGCGTCACGCAGGTGCTGGGCCGCGCCGGTCTCCTCGATGAAGCCCATGCCGCCATGCACCTGGATGCCCGTGGACGCCACCTCGATGCCAGTCTCGGTGAACCAGCCCTTCACGATCGGGATCATGAGATCGACGAACGCCTGGGTGCGCGCGCGCTCGTCCTTGTCGGGGTGCCTCAGCGACTTGTCCACCGCCGCCGCGACCACATAGGCGAGCGCGCGCATCGCCTCGGTCTGCGACTTCATGCTCATCAGCATGCGGCGCACGTCGGGGTGGTGGATGATGGTGACCGACTTGCCGCCGCCCGCGACGTCGCGGCTCTGGACGCGCTCTTTTGCGTACGCGAGCGCCTGCTGGTAGGCGCGCTCGGAGATCGACAGGCCTTCCATCCCCACCGCGAATCGAGCGAGATTCATCATGATGAACATGTACTCGAGGCCACGGTTCTCCTCGCCGACGAGGTGCCCGACCGCGTTTTCGTATACGAGCACCGCGGTCGGGCTCGCGTGGATGCCGAGCTTGTGCTCGATCGAGGCGCACTGCACCTCGTTCCTCTGCCCCAGCGAGCCGTCGGCGTTCACCAGGAACTTCGGCACGAGGAACATCGAGATGCCGCGCACGCCCTCGGGCGCGCCCTCCACGCGCGCGAGCACCAGATGGATGATGTTCTCCGCCAGATCGTGCTCGCCGTAGGTGATGAAGATTTTCTGCCCTGACACGCGGTAATGGTCTCCCTCTCGAACCGCCCTGGTCCGAACGAGCGCTAGATCGGAGCCCGCCTGCGGCTCGGTGAGGTTCATGGTGCCGGTCCAGCCGCCCTCGATCATTTTCGGCAGGTATTGCTTTTTCTGCTGCTCGGTGCCGCGCAGGATCAATGCCTCGACCGCGCCCGCGGTTAGCATCGTGACCAGCGAGAAAGAAAGATTCGCCGACTTCCACATCTCGACGACCGGCGTCGAGACGATCTTCGGCAACCCCTGCCCGCCGTGCTCGGCGGGCGCCTGCAGTGCGTTCCAGCCGCCTTCCACGAACTGGCGGTACGCCTCCTTGAAGCCCTTGGGAGTCGTGACCTTGCCCTTGTCCCACTTCGAGCCCTCCTTGTCGGCAGGCTTGTTGAGCGGCGAGAGCACGCTGCTTGCGAACTTCGCGCTCTGCTCGAGAATCTGGTCGACGAGCTCGGCGTTGATCTCCTCGCAGCCAGGGAGCTTCGCGACCTCCGCCAGTCCGGCCAATTCCTGCAGCACGAAGTGCATGTCGCGCAGGGGTGCTTTGTATTCGCTCATGGGTGCCTTTGCAAAATCCGGTTTATCCGAGTTCCTTCACCAATTCCGGAACGATTTGGAACAGGTCTCCGACGATCCCATAGTCTGCGACCTGGAATATCGGCGCTTCCTCGTCCTTGTTGATGGCGACGATGACGCGGCTGTCCTTCATGCCCGCGAGGTGCTGGATCGCGCCTGAAATGCCCACCGCGATGTAGAGCTCCGGCGCGACGATCTTCCCCGTCTGACCGACCTGCCAGTCGTTCGGCACGAATCCCGCGTCTACCGCCGCGCGCGATGCGCCCATCGCCGCGCCCAGTTTGTCGGCGAGCGGTTCCAGGATCTTGAAATTGTCCCCCGAACCCATGCCGCGTCCGCCCGAGACCACGATGCGCGCGGAAGTCAGCTCCGGGCGCTCTGACTTGGTCAGCGCGCGGCCGACGAACGAAGAAAGGCCCGCATCCGCGCCGGCCTGCAGGGCTTCGACCGTGCCCGAGCCGCCGCTCGAGGAAACCGGGTCGAAGCCCGTCGTTCGCACGGTGATGATCTTGATCTTGTCCTTCGATTGCACGGTCGCGAGGGCATTGCCGGCATAGATCGGACGAACGAAAGTGTCCGCGCTCACGACCGAGACGATGTCGGAGATCTGCGCCACATCGAGCAGCGCCGCGACGCGCGGCGCGAGATTCTTGCCGAAGGAATTCGCAGGCAGAAGGACGTGCGCGAACGCTCCGGCGAGACCCACGACCAGCGGGGCAAGGTTCTCTGCAAGCTGGTCCTTGTAATGCGGTGCGTCGGCCGCCAGGACTTTCTTGACGCCCGCGATCGCAGCGGCGGCCTTTGCGGCCGCGGCGCAGCTCGAGCCGGCCACCAGCACGACGACGTCGCCGCCGATCTTTGCCGCAGCAGCGACGGTATTGAGCGTCGCCGATTTGACCGATTGGTTGTCGTGCTCGGCGACGACGAGGACGCTCATGCGATCACCTTCGCCTCGTTTCGCAGCTTCGCGACCAGCGTCCTCGCATCGGGCACCTTGGCCCCCGCCTTGCGCTTGGGCGGCTCTTCGACCTTC
>Ga0193745_1000081_pt1 | contig 16814 bp, 15 predicted proteins | sample L1a2metaG_FD_145899 | JGI IMG/M metagenome (GOLD analysis project Ga0193745, IMG submission 145899) | Soil microbial communities from a riparian zone of the East river system, Colorado, United States - L1a2 | ecosystem: Environmental > Terrestrial > Soil > Riparian zone | place: USA: East River... | reverse complement strand
CTTTGCGGCGAGCTCCAGTTCGTGCGCGAGTACATTGAGCAGCACTTCGGAGTCGGAGTTGGTATTGATGTGGCGCAGATCCTGGCGAAACATCTCCTGCTTGAGGGCTTCCGAATTGGTCAGGTTGCCGTTGTGCCCGAGGACGATCCCGAACGGGGAATTGACATAGAAAGGTTGTGCCTCGCCGGCGTTGAAGGCCGAGCCCGCGGTGGGATAGCGGCAGTGCCCGATGCCGACTTCGCCTGGAAGCGAGCGCATGTTCCGCGTGCGAAACACGTCGCGCACCATCCCGGGCCCCTTGTGCATGTGAAACGCCTTGTGTTCCGACGTGACGATCCCGGCCGCATCCTGGCCCCTGTGCTGAAGCAGAAGAAGCCCGTCGTACAGCAACTGGTTGACCGGTGTCTTCGCCACGATTCCGAGAATGCCGCACATCTGTGCTATTCCTTTGGCTCAGCGGTACTTCAATCGTTGCGCCAGACCCGCCGGCAGATAGGGCCGCAGCGCGAGCGCCGCGGTCTCGAACGGCCCCGAGAGCGCCGCCTCGCGCCAGAAAGATTCACGTGGAAGCGGCGTCAATCCTGCAAGCAATACCGCGACGAGCACTATGATCAGTCCCCTTACCAACCCGAAAACCGATCCCAACGCCCTATCCGCGGGGCCCAGGCCCGCCGCCCGCACCGCGGATGTAAGGGCGAGTCCGGCAATCCAGCCGATCATCAGTACTCCGGCGAACACGAGCAGGAAGCCCATCAGCGCGCTCAGCAACGGACCCAGGCTTTGCGGCAGATAGCCGGCGACGTAGCCCCCGAAGAACGTCGCCAGAATGAACCCGCCTACCCACACTCCGAGCGAGACCATTTCACGCGCGAGGCCGTGGAACAGGCTGATCACGACCGATGCGACCAGGACGATCAGCACGCCAAAATCGAACCAAGTCATCGCTGCGCCACCTGCCCGACCTCAAGGCCGAGCGCTCTGAGTTTGTCCCGGGCCTTTTCCGCGGCGTCACGGCTCGCGAACGGTCCGGCGCGCACGCGCGTTTGCTCGCCCTGCTGGCCTTTGAAGTTCTCGGTATAGCTCTTGATGCCTGCGGAAGCCGCTCTGTCCTGTACCTGTTTCGCGTTGTCAGGGTTGGTAAAAGCGCCGAGCGGGACGACGAATGCCTCGTCGTTCAGCAGCGCCTGAGCGCGGCGAGCCTCGGCCACTTGGGTCTTCGCGCGCTCCTTGTCCGCGGTCCTCGCGCTTTCCTTCTTCGGAGCTCGAGCCCGCGAGGCGGGCTCAGGCTCGGGTTTTGTCGCTCTATTCTGCGGGTCCTTCGCAGCCTGCGTCGATTCACCCTTCCGCGGCGCCACAGGGGGCGACTGCAGCGGCGGGAGAACCCGGGTCTTGAACGGCCCTCCGTCTTGGCTGGGGATCTGCACGGTCAGCGCTTGGGGCACAGGCCTCGGTTGCTGGTCAAGAATGACAGGCAGGACCACGACGATGAGCACCACCAGCGCAATGGCGCCGACCAGCCGCCGGCGCGCGCGGCGCTTAAGCAGGTTGGCGTCGTCTGCCAATGGAAAAGACCCCAAATAAACTGCGAATTGCGTCGCAGGACCGGACGCGTCAAGGCGTTATCCGCCGGAAACATTGATATGCGTCAATCCAAGCGACGTTCCCGAATACCCGTTCGGACTTTCCTCAAGACCCCTGCCGCGCCCCCCGAACGTCGGTCCGGGCGGCCTCGATCCCCTGCATGACGTCGGCTACGGTGTGGAACGATCCAAACACCACGATTCTATCATTTTCGTTTGCCCGCTTCCGTGCGGCAGCATAGGCTTCGCGAGGATTCCTGAAGCAAAGCACATCGCCTGCCGCACCCGCCCTCGCAAGGGTGTCAGCGAGCACCCGCGCGCCAGCGCCGCGCGGCACCGAAAGGTCAGCCGCAAACCAAGCTGAAATTCTGTCTTTCAACGCCCGGCAGACCCCCTCGATGTCCTTGTCGCGCAACATGCCGAGCACGGCATAAGTCTCCGGATAAAAACCCATCCCGGCGAGATTCTCCGCGAGGACGCCCGCGGCCTGCGGATTGTGCGCGACGTCCAAAACGACCGTCGGTCGACCGGGAAGCACCTGGAACCGCGCCGGAAGTTCCACATGCGCAAAACCGTTGCGGATGTCCTGCATGCCGACCGGAAGACGCGCGCGCATCGCGTCGAGCGCGGCAAGCACCGCGCTGGCGTTCGCAAGCTGGCGTTCGCCCCTGAGCGCAGGGTGTGCAAGCCCGCCGCGGCGCACGCCCCGCCCCCAGAACATCCATTGCTGCCCCTCCCTCCGGTAGCCAAAATCCCTGCCGATCAGCCAGAGGTCCACACCCACCGCGCCCGCGTGCTCGACAACGCTGCGGGGCGGATCCGGATCCGCGACGACCGCGGGTTTGCTCACACGGAAAATCCCCGCCTTTTCGGATCCGATGCGCTCGCGCGTATCCCCGAGGTAGTCGGTGTGATCCAGGTCAACGGAGGTCAACAGCGCGCAGTCGCTATCGAAGGCGTTGACCGCGTCCAGGCGCCCCCCCAGGCCGACCTCCAGTATCACGGCGTCGAGCGCCTCGACCGCAAAAATCTCCCACGCAGCCAGGGTTCCGAACTCGAAATACGTGAGTGTGATCTCACCGCGAGCACGCTCGACCGCCTCGAACGCCGCACACAGGCGCGCGTCGCTCAGGGGCACGCCGTCGAGGCGAACGCGCTCGTTGTAACGAAGGAGGTGCGGCGAAGTGTACAGACCCACCCGGTATCCGGCGGCGAGCAGAATCGCTTCCAGCATCGCGCAGGTCGAGCCCTTGCCGTTGGTGCCGGCTACAGTGAAAAGCACTGCCGAGCTCGACCTTCCGAGCACGTCGCGCACTTTCGCGACGCGTTCCAGCCCGAGCTGGATGGATTTCGGATGGATGCGCTCGATGTAGTCGAGCCACTCAGCGAGGCTCCGGCCGGACATGAACGGCGAACAGGGGTCAGTTTGCCGCGGGGGCTTGCCGCTGCAGGAGTGTAAGGAGATTCGCGAGCTTGTCGCGCATCTGGCGCCGGTCGACGATCATATCGATTGCGCCCTTCTCGAGCAGGAATTCGGCGCGCTGAAAGCCTTCGGGGAGCTTCTCGCGCACGGTCTGCTCGATGACGCGCGGCCCGGCGAAACCGATGAGCGCGCGGGGTTCGGCAATCACGACATCACCGATCATGGCGAAGCTTGCCGACACCCCACCCATGGTCGGGTCGGTGAGAACCGTGATGAACGGGAGCTTGCGCGCGGTGAGTTGCGTCAAGGCCGCGGTGGTCTTGGCCATCTGCATTAGCGAAAAAAGCCCTTCCTGCATACGTGCCCCGCCGGTCGCCGTGACGCAAACGAGCGGCAGTTGCTGGTCGAGGCATGCGTGCACCCCGCGCACGAAGCGTTCCCCCACAGCCGATCCCATCGATCCGCCCATGAACTCGAACTCGAAAGCAGCGACAATGAGGGGTACGTTTTTTATGGCACCCTGCATTACGACCAGCGCTTCGGTTTCGCCCGTGGCTTTCTCCGCTTCCTCGAGCCGCTCCGGATAGCGCTTGTCGTCTTTGAATTTCAGGCTGTCGACCGACGCGATCTCGACGCCGATCTCGAAGCGCCCTTCCGGGTCGAGAAGCAGGTCGAGCCGTCCCCGCGCGGAAATACGGTTGTGATAGCCGCATTTGGGGCAGACATTGGCGTTCTTTTCGAGATCGGTTGCATACAACACCGCCGCGCAAGAGGGGCACTTGCTCCACAGACCTTCCGGGACGTTTTTCTTCGCGCCCGTCCCGGTGCGGTTGATCTTCGGGGGTAGCAGCTTTTGGAGCCAGCTCATGCGTCGATCGCTCGGCGAATTTCCTTGAGCAAGGTCGCGCCCTTCTCCACGCAAGTCTCGGGAGAGGCCTGTTCCATTTCCTGGATTATCCGGCTGCCGATCACGACAGCGTCGGCGATCTGGGCCACGGCACGTGCGGTCTGTCCATCTCGGATGCCGAATCCCACTCCAACCGGGAGCCTCGTCTTGTCGCGAATCGCCGGCAACCTGGCGGCGACATCGTCCAGATCGAGGTGCTTGGCCCCGGTCACGCCGCGCAGCGACACATAGTAGATGTAACCGCTGGCAAGCCGCGCCACCTGCTCGATGCGCGCCGCGGTGGAGGTCGGAGCAAGCAGGAAAATCATATCGATGCCGCGTGCGCGGAGCATTGTCGCCAATTCAGCGCTCTCCTCGGGCGGATAATCGATCACCAAGACTCCGTCCACTCCCGCCTCGCGCGCGGCGTTCACGAAGCGCTCCAATCCCATCGCCTCGATTGGATTGGCATACCCCATCAAAACGATCGGAGTCGAGAGGTCACTGTCGCGGAATTCCGCGACGAACGCAAGTACGTGTTCCAGCCCGATATGATTCTTAAGCGCCCTTTCGCTCGAGCGCTGGATCACGGGCCCGTCGGCCATGGGATCGGAAAAGGGCACGCCCAGCTCGATGACGTCGGCTCCCGCCGCAACCAGCGCGTGCATGAGCGGCACCGTCAACGCGGCTTGCGGGTCTCCGGCGGTAACGTAGGGAATCAGGGCCTTTCGGCGCTCGCGCGCGAGCCGTTCGAAGGTCGACTGGATTCTCGACACCGCGGCTTTCACAGCGCCGCAGCGCTTCGGATCGGGGCCGCGACGGCTCCGACGTCCGATTTGCACAAACGGGCCAGGCGCCGTTTCGCAAGCGCGCAGTATTCCGGGTTGATCTCGAAACCGACGAAGCGCCGACCGTGCTTGAGCGCGGCAACCGCCACGGTGCCGCTCCCCATGAACGGATCGAGCACGAGGCCGCCGGAAGGGCAGCTCGCCAGCACCATGCGCTCGACGATCTCGAGCGGCTTCTGCGTAGGATGATCCTCGCGTTCTGGATCCTGGCGGTGAATCCGCGTCACGCTCCACACATCCTTCGGGTTATATCCCACTTCGAGCCATTTCTTGCCGACGAAAATCGAGCGCGTTCGCGCGCGCTTCGTCTCCGCGTCGTAGGGAATGCGCACACCGTCAATATCGAAAAAGTAGTCCCTCGAGCACGCGAACAGGCCGATCGTGTCGTGGACGGAGGAGAATTTTCGCGTGCTGCCGCCCATGCTCGGCACTTTCCGGTCCCAGACGATCTCGTTCACCATCGTCAAGCGCGTCTTCAGATAGGTGAAAACTTCCGGACTGTGCTGCCAGGTCAGAAAAACATAGAGGCTGCCGCTTGGCTTGAGCTTCGGAATCACGGCATCGATCCAGCGCCGGCTGAAGGCGAGATAAGCCTCCCCGCTCAGGCGGTCCGAGTCGTTTCCGTAGTCCTTGCCGAGGCCGTACGGAGGATCGGCGACGATGAGATCCACGCTCGCCTCGGGCACGCGGACGATGCAATCGAAGAGATCTCCGTTGAGGAGAGTTGCGCGCGGGTCGCTCAAAGCTGGATTCCCGATTTTTCCGCGACGGTGTGCATGTCCTTGTCGCCCCGTCCCGAGAGATTGACCAGCAGGATGCTGTCCCGTGGCAGCGTCGGCGCAAGCTTCGCCGCGTGGGCGAGCGCATGCGCGGACTCGAGCGCCGGGATGATTCCCTCGCAGCGGCACAGGTCGTGGAACGCGGCGACGGCTTCTCCGTCGTCGACGGTGACGTATTGAGCCCGGCCGGTGTCCTTGAGCCAGGCGTGCTCGGGGCCCACACCCGGGTAATCGAGCCCCGCCGAGATCGAATGCGTCTCGACGATCTGGCCGTGTTCGTCCTGGAGCAGATAGGTGCGATTTCCGTGCAGTACCCCCGGCCTGCCCGCGCACAGGGACGCCGCATGCTTGCCGCTGGCTATGCCGAATCCACCCGCTTCAACGCCGATGAGCTTGACCGCTTCGTAGGGGATGTAGGGATAGAAGATGCCCATTGCGTTCGATCCCCCGCCAACACAGGCGATCACCGCGTCCGGCTGGCGGCCGCACAGCTCCGGCATCTGCGTCAGGCACTCGCGGCCGATGACTGACTGAAAGTCGCGCACCATCATCGGATACGGATGCGGGCCGGCGACGGTGCCAATGATGTAGAAGGTGTTGTTGACGTTGGTGACCCAGTCGCGCATCGCTTCGTTCAGCGCGTCCTTCAGCGTTTTCGATCCGGATTCGACCGGCACGACCGCCGCCCCGAGAAGCTTCATGCGATAGACGTTCTGCACCTGTCGCCTGATGTCCTCCGAGCCCATGTACACCACGCATTCCATGCCGTAGCGCGCCGCTACCGTCGCGGCCGCCACGCCGTGCATTCCGGCGCCGGTTTCGGCGATCACGCGCGGTTTGCCCATGCGCCGCGCTACGAGCGCCTGGCCGATGGTGTTGTTGATCTTGTGAGCCCCGGTATGGTTGAGGTCCTCGCGCTTGATGTAGATCTGGGCTCCGCCGAGAATCTGCGACCAACGCTTGGCGTGATAAACGGGGCTGGGGCGACCGACGTAATGCTTGAGGTCGTACTCGAATTCGGCGACGAATTCCGGATCCTTCCGGCAAGCCTCATAGGCGCGTTTGAGTTCGTCGAGCGCGTGCACCAGCGTCTCGGCGACGAACACGCCGCCATACCGGCCGAAATGCCCCTGCTCGTCCGGAAGCTCATGCATCTTCATTCTTTACCGCTCCGACAAAAGCCGCGATTTTCGCCTCGTCCTTGATTCCCTTGGACGCTTCGACGCTGCTCGAAACATCGACAGCGTAGGGCCGTGTGCGGCGAAGGGCGCCGGCGACGTTGGCGGCAGTCAGGCCGCCCGAAAGGATGATCGGCTTAGTCATGCGCTGCGGCACTAGGCTCCAATCGAACGAGCCGCCCGTTCCACCCCAGAGATCTTCATGGAAAGCGTCGAGCATCCACGCGGCGGCAGCTCCGTAAGGCGAGAGGTATTTTAGCAAATCCAGCCCGGGCCGAATTCGAGCCGCTTTGATGTACGGCCGGGAGAAACTCGAGCAGAACTCGGGCGGTTCGTCGCCGTGGAACTGCAGCAGCGTTACGCCGCACTCGCCGATCACCTGCTCGACTTCTTCGCGCGCCGGGTTGACGAACACCGCGACGGTCGCGACAAAGGGCGGAGCGCTTATCGCGATCTCCCGCGCCTGATCGAGCGTCACGCGGCGCGGGCTGGGACGATAGAACACCAGGCCGATGGCGTCGGCGCCATGCGCAGCGGCAGCCTGCGCATCCTCCATGCGCGTGACGCCGCAGATCTTGACTCGCGTTCTCATCGCCCGGATTCCAAATCGAAGGGCATCATAGGGGGAAACGCCGGCAGGCTCCAGCGCGCGTCGTATCGGACTCCGAAGAGATACAGGCCCTCGGCGGAGAACGTCGGCGCCGCGAGTCGCCGGTCTTGTGCGGCAATCAGCTCCCGGATCCATTGCGGCGGATGCCTGCCGCTGCCGACATACACAAGACAGCCGACGATATTGCGCACCATGTGGTGCAGAAACGCATTTGCGGTGAAATCGAACAGGAAATAGGCGCCGCTTGCGCGTATTCCCGCGCTTTGCATGATCCGCACCGGGCTCCTCGCCTGGCACTCTGCGGACCGGAAGCTGGAGAAATCGTGCTGTCCGATCAGGCTATCGACGGCTTCGCGCATCTTCTCCACGTCGAGCGGCAGATGAAACCACCCGGTGCGCCCCGCGAGCAGCGCCGGCCGCACCGGGTGGTTGTAGAGAACGTAGCGGTAGCTTCGCGACAGTGCCGAGAAGCGTGCGTGAAAATCCTCAGATACCGGAGTCGCCCATTGCACCGCGATCCCATCGGGAAGCAGCGAGTTTACACCGCGCACCCACGCCGACTCGGGGCGCTCCGCCGAGGTTTCGAAATGCGCTACCTGGGCGCTCGCATGCACGCCCGCGTCGGTGCGTCCGGCGCCCGTCACCGCGATCGGCTCGCCGCCTATCTCCGAAAGCGCGCGCGAGAGATGATCCTGCACGGTGTTGCCGGAGGGCTGCGATTGCCAGCCTTCCATGCCCGCGCCGCAGTAGGTCACTCCAATGGCAAGTCTCATTCTACGATCCCGAAAACAACGATCGGCGCACGAGGCGCCGATCGTTTGAGGGGAACTCGGTGGAGATCAGCCGAGTGCCTGGAGCATCGTCTGGGCCTGCTGTTGCTGTGCGGTATCGCCTTCCTTCACCACTTCCTTCAGCAACTCGCGGGCCCCGTCCTTGTCGCCCATCTCTTCGTACGCCTTGGCGAGATCGAGTTTGGTCGCGACTTCCTGCCATCGCGCGTCCGGAGCGCCGCCTGAACCGTTGCCGCCGCCGGGTGTACCGAGATCCAGACTGATGGCGTCCAGATCCACCGAGGGCATCCTGGTCGCCTCGGTTTTCGCTTCGCCGCCACCTGACGGTGTCCCAAGGTCGAAGTCAATCGCTCCCAAGTCCGCATTGGGAGCCGCAGAGCCCGGCGCGCTGGGATGAGGCGGCTTGTCGCCCATCGGCAAATCGAAATCGATGCTGAGGGGTTCCGCTGCCCGAGGGACCGCCGGGATAGCGCTCGCCACGGCCATTGTCCCGACGGCGGGGGACTTGTCTGTACCGAGGCCGAGATCGAAATCAAGACTCGCCGCGGACTCCGCCGAGGACGCCGATCCAATGCCCAGATCGAGATCCGGCAGCGGAGCAGGTCCTCCCGATGTCGCCGCGCCGACGTCAAAATCGATGTTGAGCGGAGCGGCAGCCCCCAGCGTAGGTTCAGTGTTCGTGCTGAAGGCCGGCATCTGCGCCGTGTTTGTGCTGAAGGCGGGCGTATTTGTGCCGAAGGCGGGCGCGTTCGCGCTGAAGGCCGGCATCTGCGTCGTCTCGTTGAACCCCTGCGGTGCATTACCCGGCTTCCCCCCGTAAAGTGCATTGGCAGGATCGATCGACAGACCCAAACCAGCCACCTTTTCCCATTCCGCCCCGCGTCCGCCGGTCGCGGCGCGCAGCTCATTTGCGGCCGCCTCGAATGACCTCGCATCCTTCCGATTGGCGTAAATCTCGAGGAGCTTGACGCGAATCGCCTGGCGACTGGAATCCTTGGCCAGTGCGTCTTTCAGGATCTCTTCAGCCTGGGCATCGCGGCCGTAGGCCATATAGACGTCGGCTTCCGCGATCGGGTCGATCTCCTCGGTGTCGGCCTTGCCCGCGCCACCCTGACTGAAATCGCTCTGAAGCGAGCTCGAGCTGGTGTCAACGTTACGACCTCCAGCGCTCCCCAGTACCGAGTCCGCATCCGAGGGCACGACGCTCATGATGCTGTTCTCGAATTGCGCGTTGCGTTTCCTGCGCCAGGCATAGGCCGCGTAACCCGCCAGCAGGAGCACGCATAAGCCGGCACCGCCGAGCGCCATGGGGTTGTCGAGCAACTCATCCAAAAAACTCGCTTCAATCGGCGGAGGCGCGGGCGCGGCCTTGGCCGCCGCCTTGGGAGCAGCCTTCGCGACTTCCGTTTTCGCGGGTTCCGGCGCTTTGACGGCAGCTTCGGGAGCCTTTGCCGGCTCGGGCGCTTTTGCAGCTTCCTGAGCCTTTGGCGCTTCCGGTGCCTTTGCAGGCTCGGGGGCTTTGGCTGCTTGGGGAGCTCTCGCTGGCTCCGGAGCTTTCGCCACCTCAGGCGCCTTGGCGGCCGGTGGCGCCTTTGCCGGCTCAGGAGCTTTCGCCGCCTCGGGGGCTTTGGGCGCTGCTTTAGCGGGCTCAGGGGCCTTGGGCGCCTCCGCTTTGGCTGCAGCCTTGGAAGGGTCGGTGGCTTTTGCGGCGGGCGCGGCTTTTGCGGCTTCGGCCTGTTGCTGTAACTGGGCTCCGCTTTGGCTTTTTATCTGCGCCAGTTTCTGCATATCGTCCAAATTCTTTTGCAGGAGAGCGATGCGCTCGTTCGCTTCTTTCAACGCATTGTCCTTGGCTGCCAGGTCATCGGCCGCTGCGGCGCCCGCGGCCTTTGCGCCGCGTTTGGCGTCGTCCGCGCGGGAGAGGCGCAGCTCATCCTTGGGCGGTGTCTTGGACGGCACCGGCTTTTCTTCCTTGGGTGCAGTGATCTCACCGGATGCCTGACGGCCCCCCTGAGACGCGGGCGTCGATGCGACCGCGATTCCGAGGCTGCGGCGGTATTCGTTGAAGTCGGCGTACTGGGCGGAGACGATGCGGCGCGCGTCCGCTGCCGCTACCGCCGCGGCCGCGTCCTTGTCCGGAATGCTGATGATCTTGCCCGCGCGCAAACGGTTCATATTGTCGGCCACAAACGCATCTTGATTCGCACGGAACAGCGCCACCAGCATCTGCTGCAAGCTCACGCCCTCGACCCGGTTTCGGATGGCAATCTTTGAGAGCGTGTCGCCGCGCACGACCTCGTAGATATCTGAAACCCCGAACACCTGGACCAGTTCTCCGGGCACCGGCGCAGCAGGCGCCGCATCCACCTGCGCGGGCAAGGGTTCGGCTGGCTTCACATCAGCCGGCAGCACTTGAACTTGCGCCGGCGACACCGATTCCCCGGCAGTCTCCTGCGACGGCGCTCCGGTCTCCGCCGTCACTGCTTGAGCGGGCGCAGCCGGCTCAGCGGAAGGGGCCGGCGCCAACGGAATCAGCTCCAGGGGCGGCGCCGGTGCAAGGGGTTCAGCCGGCGGTGCCAACGCAATCGGTTCTTGCAGCTCGGCTGCCGGCAGCTGCGCGGCTTGGAGCGGCTTAAGCTTTGGCGGACCGGCATATTCGGGCGGATCGAGCAGGAAGGTGTATTCGCGGACCAGGCGCCCGTTCGCCCAGTTCAACTCCACCAGCATGTCGATGAACGGCTCGTTGATCGCCTGGCCGGACGTGAGAGTCATCACGTATTGGCCGCTAGGCCGTCGCTGGACGGCAAACTTGACCGACAGCAGTGCCGGGTTCAGGTCTATGTTGGCCTGGCGGAACAGTTCCCCCGGCGCGAGCCGCGCCCCCAGCGTGTCGCCTTCACCGCGCTGCAGAGAAACGATCTCGATTTCCGCTCTGAGCGGCTGTCCAAGCGTGGAGAGAACCGACAACTTGCCCAAGCCCGCCGCCCAGGAGAGCGAAGGCAGAATCAGGCCCACGACTGCTACCAAACAAGTTTTTGAGGCGAACTTCCCCACTTGCCACCCTGAACCTAAGTGGAAACAAATTAAAATACCATCATGGCCTTAGCCTTGCAAGCTCAACTTTCATCTCAGAAACTGCGTCAAGTGGCTATTTTTCCACAAAGTTTGCTTGTTTTCCCCTGAAAACCGGGGGTTGAGACCGGGCCCCGGGCCTTCAGGGCGTGGCCTGGGCAGCCTAGCTTTCGAGCAGAATGCGCAGCATTCTCCGCAACGGTTCGGCGGCACCCCAGAGGAGCTGGTCTCCGACTGTAAAGGCTGCGAGGTAGAAGCCGCCTTTTTCGAGCGCAAGTTTGCGCAGACGTCCGATCGGCACGTGCATGGTGCCGCTCACCGCGGCCGGAGTCAGCTCGCGCAGGCTTGCCTCGCGCTCGTTCGGAACAACTCTCACCCAAGGGTTCGCTTCGGCAAGCATGTGCTCGATTTCGTCGACAGGCACATCGCGCCGGAGTTTTACGGTGAGCGCCTGGCTGTGGCAACGCATTGCGCCTATGCGCACGCAAATGCCGTCGATCGGAATCGGGTTCTCTTCGCGGCCAAGAATCTTGTTGCCTTCGGCCTGGCCTTTCCACTCTTCGCGGCTTTGGCCGTTGCCAAGATCCTTGTCGATCCACGCCAGCAGGCTGCCCGCAAGCGGAAAGCCGAACTGTTGCCTTGGCAAAGACTCGTCCCGCAGCGCCGTCGTCACCGCCCTGTCCAACTCGAGGATTGCGGAGGCAGGGTCCTCGAGGGAGGATCTCGCAGCCTGGTGCACGAATCCGATCTGCTTCACCAGTTCACGCACGTGCTCGGCGCCCGCGCCGGAGGCGGCCTGATAGGTCATCGAGGTGATCCATTCGACGAGGTCCGCCTTCAGCAGGCCGTGCATGCCCATGAGCATCAAGCTCACAGTGCAGTTGCCCCCGATGTAATTGCGCACGCCTCTGGAAAGAGCATCCTTGATCACGTTCATGTTGACCGGATCCAGGATGATGACCGCGTCGTCCTGCATGCGAAGAGCGGATGCGGCGTCTATCCAAAAGCCCTTCCACCCCGCGGCGCGCAGCCTGGGAAACACCTCGTTGGTATAGTCGCCGCCTTGACAGGAGATGACGACGTCCATCGACGCGAGCTCTCTCACGCTCTTCGCGTCCTTGAGCGGTGCCGTTTCCTTTCCGATGAATGGCCCGAGCTCGCCCACCCGGGAAGTAGAGAAAAACACCGGCTCCATCAATGCGAAGTCGCGCTCGGCGTGCATGCGCTGCATCAGCACCGAACCGACCATTCCGCGCCAACCGACGAGTCCGACTCGCTTCATTGTATTTCCTGAATGTCCGATCTGCGTATGCTAACGCACTGAGCCCTAAAAAGGTTGCACCTCATCAGGAGAGCGCTGCGACCACGGCATCGCCCATCTCGCGGGTGCCGACTTTGCGGGTTCCCTGCTGAAAAATATCCGCGGTGCGGTACCCCTGAGCGAGTACTTTCTTCACCGCGGCTTCGACGCGGGCGGCGACGCGGTCATGATCGAAGCTGTAGCGAAGCATCATCGCCACCGACAGGATGGCCGCCAGCGGATTGGCGAGGTTCTTTCCCGCGATGTCCGGGGCCGATCCATGAATCGGCTCGTACAGTCCCTTGCCTTTTTCGTCGAGCGAGGCCGAAGGCAACATGCCGATCGACCCGGTCAACATGGAAGCCTCGTCCGAGAGAATGTCGCCGAACATGTTGCCTGTGACGATCACGTCGAACTGCCTGGGATTCTTGAGGAGCTGCATCGCGGCGTTGTCCACGTACATGTGCGTCAGCTCCACCGCGGGGTGTTCCTTGCCGACGGCGCTCACCACCTCCCGCCACAATTGCGAGGTCTCGAGCACGTTCGCCTTGTCGACTGAGCACAGTTTTCTGTTGCGCATGAGGGCGGCGCGAAACCCCGCGTGCGCAATGCGGCGGATTTCCTCATCGGTGTAGCGCATGGTGTCGAAGCCTTCGCGCTTCCCGCCTTCGAGCTCCCGGATGCCGCGCGGCTGACCGAAATAGATGTCGCCGGTCAGCTCGCGCACGATCAGGATATCGAGCCCGGCCACCACCTCCGGCCTGAGTGTCGAGGCATCGGCGAGCTCGGGAAAAACGGACGCGGGCCGCAAATTGGCGAACAGATTGAGCTCCTTGCGAAGCCTGAGGAGCGCCTGCTCGGGACGTTTTTCGCGCGGCAACGAGTCGTAACGAGGACCGCCGACGGCGCCGAACAGGATGGCATCGGCCTTTCTCGCCAGTTCCAGCGTCGCCCCGGGCAGGGGATCACCCGCGGCGTCGTACGCGGCGCCTCCAACAGAGGCCTGCTCCGTCTCGAATGCGAGACCTTCTCTCCCGAGCGCCGCGAGTACCTTGACCGACTCGGCAATGACTTCCGGGCCGACGCCGTCGCCGGGCAGGACCGCAATTTTCATGAAGAGGAGATGACTAACCGAACAACCAAGGCTGCTCGAAGCGGCGCCGCCCTTCGAAGGCGCGGATCTTGTCCGCGTGGTGCAGAGTGAGTCCTATGTCGTCGAGGCCGTTGACGAGGCAGTATTTCCGGAAAGTGTCGATGTCGAAGCGCATCACCTTGCCGCCGTCGGGGGTCGCTACTGTTTGCTTCTCGAGGTCGATAACGAGCCGGAAGCCCGGAAAGGCGGCCACCTCATGGAACAGCCAGTCCACTTCCGCTTCGGTGAGCACGACGGGCAGCAGGCCGTTCTTGCAGCAGTTGCTGGAAAATATGTCGGCGTAGGACGGCGCGACGATCGCGCGAAATCCGTACTCGGCGAGCGCCCAGGGTGCGTGCTCCCGCGAGCTTCCGCAACCGAAGTTCTTGCGGGCGAGCAGTATGCTGGCGCCCTTGTAGCGCGGCTGGTTCAGGACAAAATCAGGGTTGAGCGCGCGGGCCGAATCGGGCGTGCCGGGCCGACCCCCGTCGAGGTAGCGCCATGCATCGAAGAGATTCGTCCCGAATCCCGTGCGCTTGATCGACTTCAGGAATTGCTTCGGGATGATCTGGTCGGTGTCGACATTCGCCCGGTCAAGCGCTGCCACGAGGCCGCTCAAGACGGTAAATCGCTCCATGGTCATGCGAAATTCATCTCCACTGACGAACGTCGACGAAGTGCCCCGCGATCGCGGCCGCCGCGGCCATCTCCGGACTCACGAGATGGGTCCTGCCGCCAGTGCCCTGCCGGCCTTCGAAATTTCGGTTGGAAGTCGAAGCGCACCGCTCGCCAGGCTCGAGCCGGTCCGCATTCATACCCAGGCACATGGAACAGCCGGGTTCCCTCCACTCGAACCCGGCGTCCTTGAAGATCCGGTCAAGGCCTTCGTGTTCCGCCTGCGCCTTGACGAGCCCCGAGCCCGGCACGACCATCGCGAGCCTGACATTCGAGGCAAGGCGGCGCCCGCGGACGATCGCCGCGGCGGCCCGCAGGTCTTCGATGCGCGAATTCGTGCACGAGCCGATGAATACCTTGTCGATGAGAATGTCGGTCATCGGCGTATTGGGCTTGAGGCCCATGTACGTGAGCGCTCTCTCCATGCCCTCCCTGCGAATCGCGTCCTTCTCCCTGTCGGGGTCGGGCACGCGTTCGTCCACGGTCACGACCATCTCGGGCGAGGTGCCCCAAGTCACCTGCGGCTTGATCGAGCGCGCGTCGATCGCCACCTCGCGGTCGAATTTCGCCTCCGGATCGCTCTTCAGCGTGCGCCAATGCGCGACCGCGCGATCCCACAACTCGCCGCGCGGCGCAAAGGGCCTGCCCTTCAGATATGCGAGGGTCGCCTCGTCGACCGCCACCAATCCGGCGCGCGCTCCCGCCTCGATCGACATGTTGCACAGGGTCATGCGGCCCTCCATCGTCAGAGAGCGCACCGTGCCGCCGGCGTATTCGATCGTGCAGCCGGTTCCCCCTGCAATGCCTATTTTGCCGATCACGGCGAGGGCCATGTCCTTTGCCGTCACTCCGCGCGCGAGCTCACCCTCCACGCGCACGCGCATGTTCTTCATCTTTTTTGCGAGCAGGCATTGCGTTGTAAGCACGTGCTCGACTTCCGAAGTCCCGATGCCGAATGCGAGGCAGGCGAACGCCCCGTGAGTGCTCGTATGCGAGTCGCCGCACACGACGGTCATTCCCGGCAGCGTCGCGCCCTGCTCCGGGCCGATGACGTGCACGATGCCCTGGCGAGCGTCGTTCATCTTGAATTCGACAATCCCGTATTCCGCGCAGTTTGTGTCGAGCGTATCGACCTGCAGGCGCGACACGGGGTCGGCGATCCCTCGGGACCGATCGGTGGTTGGAACGTTGTGATCGGCCACCGCAAGATTGGCTGATATCCGCCAGGGCTTGCGCCGCGCAAGCTTCATGCCCTCGAACGCCTGTGGGCTCGTGACTTCGTGCACCAGATGGCGATCGATATAGAGGAGCGTCGTGCCGTCGTCCTCGACGTGCACCGTGTGCGCCTCCCAGAGCTTGTCGTAGAGCGTGCGCGCGATCATTCGGCTTGCTGCTCAAAGACAAAATTATACCGGATCGTCCCTTCGTCCCTTCGTCCCTTCGTCCCTTCAGCGCTTGCGCGCGGCCTCGTAGAGGGGCATGACGCGCGCCGAGTAGCTCTGAAGATCACTGATTCTGTTCTGGTCCGAAGGGTGTGTCGACATCCACTCGGGCGGCTTGCCGCCGCCCAGCTTGCCCATCTTCTCCCACAGCGAGACGGCTGCACGCGGATCGTAAGCCGAGCGCGCAGCAAGCTCCACGCCGATGCGATCGGCCTCGGTCTCTTGGGTGCGCGAATGCGGCAGCGAGAGCGTCACGTCGAGCAGGGTTTGCGTCAGTTGAGCGCCCAGATCGCCGAGCCCGAGCGCAACGCCGAGCACGCCGACCCCGAGCTGCTGGGCCATCTGCTCGCTCGCGCGCTCCCGCCCGTGCTCGCGCAACGCGTGCGCGATCTCGTGCCCCATTACGGCCGCCAGCTCGTCGTCGGTAGGATTCAATTTGGTCAGGAGCCCGGTGTAGACGGCGATCTTGCCGCCGGGCATGCACCACGCGTTCACCTCGTCCGAGGTGATCACGTTGACCTCCCACTTCCAGCCCGGCGCGTCGGCGCGGAACGCCGCCGTGTTCGGGATCAGGCGGTTGGCGACGCCATGCACCCGAGCGACCTGGGCCGAATCCCGGTTGAGCTGGTTCTTCTTGCCGGCGTCGGCGAGGACTTTGCCGTAGGCCTCCACGGCGCTTTGATCGATCTGGGAAGCCGAGATCAGGGACGACATGCTTTGCTTGCGCTCGACGCCGACCACGCCGCCTTGGGTCGTTTGCACCGTCTGGCAGCCGGCGAACGCCACCGTCAGGGGAAAGCCGAGCCACGCCACGAGTTTCATAATTTTTTCCCCAAAGTGAGCATTTTCCACGCCCCGTCCGCACGATCAAGGCCCGTGATACACGCCCCGTATAATGCCGCCTTTTGCGCCAAAGTACAGCCGTCCAGCACACACATGAGCCGCATCCCCCGCAGCGCATTCTTCCTGCTGTTCACGGTATCCGGGTTTGCCGGGCTCATCTACGAGTCGATCTGGAGCCACTATCTGAAACTATTCCTCGGCCACGCGGCCTATGCGCAGACCCTGGTGCTCGCGCTTTTCATGGGGGGGATGGCG